>Ga0307375_10000191_pt1 | contig 83123 bp, 68 predicted proteins | sample TR1MG_FD_202531 | JGI IMG/M metagenome (GOLD analysis project Ga0307375, IMG submission 202531) | Soil microbial communities from Risofladan, Vaasa, Finland - TR-1 | ecosystem: Environmental > Terrestrial > Soil > Coastal area > Acid sulfate soil | place: Finland: Risofladan, Vaasa | collected... | reverse complement strand
CGATGCGCAGCTGCCCGCCTGGCTCGCCTACTACAACCACACTCGCCCGCATGGTAGTCTCGGTTACGCCCCGCCCATCAGCCGTACCGCACCGGTGGGAACAACGTCTTGACCATCTACAGGTGCCAGCCAGTCGTGGTGCGCTCAAACTCTTTATGTACATCGTCGCCTTCCCGAAATTCAGTTTGGTTTGCCATTAACGTTCAATCCCATATGCGCTAGGTATTTCAAGAAATCCTTTCCATTGAATGATAGTTCGACCATCTCACTTGGATACCTAGCGATCAACATGCGAGATTTCATGTAGTTCATCCAATTTTCAAATGAGTAATTGACATACGTCTTTGGATAATCAATAACTGCCTTGTCATAGTGCTTTTTCAGTTCTATGACGGGAATTAGACCGCGAGAATTCAGCTCTGCCAAGACAGCTAGTTGGCTCCCAAAAATCGTGAGCCACGTCCCATCGTGCTGGCACGCGACAACTCCAACTCCGATGAATCGGGCATAGAACGCCTCTTTGTCGTTTGGAGAATTCTGCTGAGCAATGATCTTTATGTTCTTTTCGGTCTCCGCCGTTACAGGACTGTAGTATGCAAGTGCAAAAAACTTCTTAGCGTCGAACGAGATATCTGGGCTTTGTCCCAACAATCCAGAGAGAGTGGGTATTCCAGGGATTATTGCTGGCGGCTGCGTTGGTGTTTGAGAAGCTGAGGCTGCTGGTTCTGCCTTCACTTCTAGTCGTGGCTTCTTTTCCAGCTTTGCCACCAACATAAATGCCACAGCTGAGACGAGGACGATTATCGTCCACACCATCCAATCCGATATGTGCGGTATTAACTCCAGCAGCTTCCTGCCGTAGTGCGAAATTACCCACCATAGGCCGAGCAAGACGGCCCATTTGAAGTTGCCACGCACGTCATCGTACTGCCTAACCAGCCAACTCCACATAACACATGCCCCCGCCGACGCATGGAATATACTCCAAGCTGTTGAATTAGCGCGGTTAATTATGACCTGACATGTGCGCCAAGTATGTTCATACCTTCGTGACTCCAAGAAAACAAAGGGACGGAAACAAGGGGGTCAAACCAATCGCCGCGAGTGCGTAGAATATGGATTGACAAGTCCAGCTTCCGCGGCGTGGATGGCTTTGTAGATACCGACCAGCGTGAAGAAGCACGTCATCAGCACGATGCACGACCAGACGAGCGTCGGAACGCGTGTGCCGCCCTTGCCGAGGATTCCCAACACCAGCGAGGCGAGCGCAAACACGGTCATCAGCGCGATCAGCGCGTAGTAGGTGTGCAAGCCAACCTCGTCCGAGCTGCCGACGTGCATCACCAGCGTCAGGATCACGTTCAGTCCGACGCCGAAGCTGGCGAGGATGAAGCCGGCGATGGAGGCTTTGCGGCGCGGGCCATGAGAAGAGCGCTTCCGGCGCATCACCCATACCCACGTCCCAGCCAGAGCAAAGACTTCAAGGAAGGCGAATATCTGGGCGACTCCCATTGAGGGTCAATCTCCGGGGAGAAGTAGTGTGAAGTGCAAGTAATGTACTACAGGTACTCTGGAAAGAAGCGCCTTTTAGTGCCGCTTAGTCCGTAAGCGGGAAGCAGCGCGGTTTTTCGACATTCGCCGCCGAAAAGATTTAAACTATAGTGTTTTCGGCAGTCGCGGGTTCTCCGCGTGGGGTCGCCACCCGCTGCCGAAGGTATAGAAACCTCTCACCTCGTAAAGGCGAACCTTATGAATACTTTCGGCAGTCGTTCCACTCTGCGTGTTGGAAGCAGCGAATACACCATCTTCCGCCTCGGTGCCCTGGAAAAACTGGGCTATCGCGTGGCCAAGCTGCCCTACTCGCTCCGCATCCTTCTTGAAAACCTGCTGCGCCGCGAAGACGGACAAACCGTCACGGCGGAGATGATTAAGTCGCTGGCCTCCTGGACCAGCAAAACCCAATCGGCGGAAGAGATCGCCTTCATGCCCAGCCGCGTGCTGTTGCAGGACTTCACGGGCGTTCCGGCGGTAGTCGATCTGGCGGCGATGCGCGACGCCATTCAGCGTCTGGGCGGCGACCCCAATCGCATTAATCCGCTGCAACCGGCAGAGCTGGTCATCGACCACTCGGTGCAGGTCGATGAGTTCGGCACGGCGAAGGCCTTCGACGTGAACGCCGCGCTGGAGTTCTCGCGCAACAAGGAGCGCTATGGGTTCCTGCGCTGGGGACAGACAGCGTTCAAGAACTTCGCCATCGTTCCGCCCGACACGGGCATCGTCCACCAGGTAAACCTGGAATATCTCGCCCGCGTGGTGTTCGTCGACGGCCAGAAGACGGCCTACCCGGACACGCTGGTGGGCACCGACTCGCACACTACGATGATCAACGGCCTGGGCGTGCTGGGCTGGGGGGTGGGCGGCATCGAAGCCGAGGCTGCCATGCTCGGCCAGTCCGTCTCCATGCTCATCCCGCAAGTGGTTGGTTTCCGCCTGAGCGGGAAGCTGCCCGAAGGCGCCACGGCAACCGACCTGGTGCTGACGGTGACGGAGATGCTGCGCAAAAAGGGCGTCGTCGGAAAGTTCGTCGAGTACTTCGGCCCCGGGTTGCACACGCTTCCGCTGGCGGATCGCGCGACCATCGCCAACATGGCCCCCGAGTACGGCGCGACGTGCGGCATCTTCCCGGTAGACGACGAGACGCTGCGCTACCTGCGGTTGACGGGTCGCTCGGAAGAACAGGTGAAGCTGACCGAGGCTTATTACAAAGAGCAGGGACTGTTCCACGCGAAGGATTCGGCCGAGGCGGAATACACGGATGTGCTGGAACTCGACCTGGGATCGGTGGAGCCCAGCATCGCCGGACCGAAGCGCCCGCAGGACCGCGTACTGCTCGGCAAAGCCGCGGCGTCGTTCAAAGAGACACTGCCCGCACTGCTGAAGCCCGGTGCAAAGACTGCCGCCGACGCGAAGCGTGCGAATGAAAAAGCACTGCATCACGGCGACGTGGTGATCGCGGCGATCACAAGCTGCACAAATACCTCGAACCCGTCGGTGCTGATGGCGGCGGGCCTGCTCGCGAAGAAAGCGGTGGAGAAGGGCCTCTCGACACCGGCCTGGGTAAAGACTTCGCTGGCTCCGGGATCGCAGGTGGTGACGGAATATCTGCGGAAGGCCGGGTTGGATCAGTATCTCGACAAGTTGAAGTTCAACCTGGTGGGCTACGGCTGCACGACCTGCATCGGAAACTCCGGTCCGCTGCCGCAGGAGATCAGCGATGCGGTGAACCAGAACGACCTGGTGGTGGCCTCGGTGTTGTCGGGCAATCGCAACTTCGAAGGACGCATCAACCCGGACGTTCGCGCGAACTACCTGATGTCGCCGCCGCTGGTGGTGGCGTTCGCGCTGGCTGGACGGATGATCGACATGCACAGCGAACCGCTGGGCAAGGGCAAGGACGGCAAGCCGGTCTATTTGAAAGATGTCTGGCCGACGCAGAAGGAAGTGGATGACGCAGTGCAGTCGTGCGTGACCACCGAGATGTTCCGCGAGACCTACGGCAATGTGCTGAAGGGCGACGAGCGCTGGCAGGGGCTGCCGGTTCCCGCAGGCGACACCTACGCGTGGGACGGAAGCTCAACCTACATCCAGAACCCGCCGTACTTCGAAGGCATGACGAAGACGCCAGGAACGGTTACGGAGATCAAGGGCGCACGGGTGCTGGCATGGCTGGGGCACAGCGTAACCACGGACCACATCTCGCCGGCGGGCAACATCAAGAAAGACAGCCCGGCAGGTAAGTACCTGATCGAGCACGGCGTGCAGCCGGCGGACTTCAACTCCTACGGCTCGCGGCGCGGCAACCATGAAGTGATGATGCGCGGAACGTTCGCCAATACGCGTATTCGCAACAAGCTGGTGCCGCAGACCGAGGGCGGATTCACAAAGCACATTCCGAGCGGCAAGGAAACGACGATCTACGACGCGGCAATGCAATACAAGACGGAAAAGGTGCCGGTCATCATCCTTGCAGGCAAGGAGTACGGTTCGGGATCATCGCGCGACTGGGCGGCGAAAGGCCCGCTGCTCCTCGGAGTGCGCGCCGTGATCGCCGAAAGCTTCGAGCGCATTCACCGCTCGAACCTGGTCGGCATGGGAATCCTGCCATTGCAGTTCCTGCCGGAGCAATCAGCGGAGACGCTGGGGCTGAACGGCGAAGAGTCGTATGAAATCGCAGGGCTGAAGGACGTGCTGAAGAGCTTTGCTCCCGGCAAGCGCGTAATGGTCACGGCGACTGCAGCGGACGGCAAGAAGAAGCAGTTCGAGGCGGTTGTGCGGATCGACACGCCGCAGGAAGTACAGTACTACGAGCACGGCGGAATCCTGCAATACGTAATCCGTCAACTGCTGAACGCGAAGAAGTAAAGAGCGGTCAGCAAAAAGGAACGGCGCGGAGAACGACACTCCGCGCCTTCATTTTTGTGCCGGACTTTGCTAGATGCCCATCGCGTCGTAATCGTCCTCGTCGGAGTCGCGGCGCTTGAGTGGCTTGGGATATTCGTAGGGCGAGCGGTTCTCGAAGCGGCGGCGACGGAGCGCGATTCCAGCCCAAATTCCGAGTCCGAGGACACCGAAGACGGCTGCGGCAGTGGCAACGGTGGCCTTGGGATGTTCGGCCATGGGAGCGGCGATGCGGCTGCCCATGAGTCTCACGCGTCCAGGCAGGCCCATCTCTTCGTGGAAGTTTTCGATGGCGCTTTCGCCGCCGCGCTCGAGGGCACGGTAGGCGTGAACGAACGAGCGCAGCGAGGGCAGGGTGCGATCTTCGCCGCCGTGCACAACGGCGTGCTCGACACCGCGCTCCTGCTGGCGTTCAAGAAGTTCTTCGATGGCTTCGCCGAGCACACCGGGGCGGGTGGCGAGGGAGCGGAAAGCGATGCGGCCGCTCTTGTCGATGAGAAAAGTAGAGTTGGGCATGGCGCCGTACTTGCGATGGACCTTGCCGCTGAGTTCGTCGATGAGAATGGCGATGGGCACGCTTTCTTCGTCGCGAAAGAATTGCGCGGCGCGGACCTTGTCTTCCATGGAGCGGTGGGCGGGAAGTTCTTCCCCAGGGTGGGCTTCGCGCACGTAGACGAAGAGAAATTCTATATCGTCATTTGTAAATTCTTCAGAGAGCTCGATGAGGCCGGCGATGGACCCGGCGGTGAAGGGGCAGGTTGCCGAGCCGAAGGTCAGCACGACATTCTTGCCACCCTCAAAGTCGCCGAGGTGAACCTTGGCGCCGTCGAGCGAGCGCAATTCGAAGTCAGATGCGCGGTCGCCAGCCTCGGGCGCGGATTCGAAGCGAGACCTGACGGAATCCTTCTCCAGTGACTCACGGCGAAAATGATCGTAGTTGTAACGCGAAGCACCAAACATGAGAACCTCCTTGCAGCCTGCCGGCGGGACACTCACCCGAAGTCCGCGGGAACAACGCCTGCGAAAAACCGTGACCGGCAATGTATGTCTACCTGTCGATGGTAATGCTTTTCGCGAAATTTTCCGAACGGTGAACCGCGGAAAGTATTGCCGGTTCCCGAATGCACGGGCGACAAATTTTGTGCCGCGCATCCGGCACGCTTGCCCGCAGGTGGCGTGCGTGACACAATTTTACGGCTGTGATGTTCATGGAATGAATCGGAGGGTTCGATGGCGCTAGCTGTAGGAGAAATGGCGCCGGACTTCGATGTTCCTGCTGTCATTGGCGATCAGCGGACAAGATTCAAACTGAGCGATTACCACGACAAAAAGAATGTGGTGATTGCGTTTTATCCGCTGGACTGGACACCGGTTTGAACCGCGCAGATGCCCGGTTACAACGCGGAACTTGCGCGTTTTGCGGGGCTGGATGCCCAGGTCGTGGGCATAAGCGTGGATTCGGTGTACAGCCACATGGCATGGCAGAAGCATGATACCGGCGTATTGAATTTTCCTTTAGGCAGTGATTTTTATCCGCACGGAGAAGTGGCGAGGAAGTATGGGATATTGCGCGAGAGTCCGATGCCTTTGCCGGGCATTAACGAGCGCGCAGTACTCGTCGTAAACAAGCAGGGAATAATTGCGTTCGCCAAGGTGTACGACCTGGGCGAGCTACCACCGAACGAGGAAGTCTTTGCCGCACTTGCCAATGTGCAGGCGACGGCAACGACTACAAAGTAGACGTGAGAGAACTCTGTAAGCCCCGGGCGCAATCCGGGGCTTTCGTTATAGCGCGGAAATTAGAACACGCTTTCCGTGTGGGAAGCTGGGTGATGCTGGCGCTGATGCTTGCATGCGCTCCCGCCGCGCAGGGGCAATCGAAGACCGCGCAGATGCAATGTGTCGCCGTGCACTTCAGCGGAACGGTGAGGGCGGGGCAGGCATTTGAAAGGCAATTCACCGAGGGACTGATCTTCCGCCTGGCTCCGGAGAGCGCTGGTTGGACGATTGAAATCCGTCCGGCAGACGATCCGCGTGGCGTGGCCGAATACTCGTATCTGGTCAGTCCTCCGTACCGTTCGTCGAATGCACGTTTTATCTATCCGGGGTGGGATAACAATACGGTGGAGCAGGTGGTCACATGGAAAGAGCGTAAATTCTCGTTCGTGCTCGACCGGCAGAGTTACATACGGGCCGACCGCGACTTGAATCACATTCTGTGGACGGCAACCGAGGCGCAGTACCAGCAAGCGCTGAAAGACATGGCAACGCGTCCCATCGGCGGCGGCGAGTTGACGATAACCAGTTCAAGGATTGGGCACGATTCCCCACCGTCTAAAGAAAAACGGATTGCGGAAATGGAGTTCGCGGTACGACTCACGGTTCCGGCGTCGCTCAAGGTTGTGCCAGAATTACGAAAGACGGTGGCTCCAGTGACGTGTCCGAGGCCAGCACCATAGGATTCGCAAATGCGAAGGCCCGCATTTCGGCGGGCCTCAAGTTTCAGGTACAGAGATCAGGCTACTTTTTGTTTGTGCGCCGGAGGGCTACGGATTTCTTTGCAGCCGGGGTTGGCTTCGGCGCTTCGGCGTTGGCCTGGCGGATCATCTGGTCGATCATCTGGAAGAGTTGCGAACGGTCGGCAACTTCGACAAAAGGAGTGCCCCGCTGCACGTTACTGACGACGTAGATGGTGGGCGTGTGGTCCACACCGACACGCTGGCCGAGAGCGAACTGGGCGCGAACTTCGGCGGCAAGCTTGCCGGTGGGATCGACGAAGAGCGGCAGCGCGACCTTGTGCTGGTCAGCGAAACGCTCAGTCATGCCGCGCAGATTCTGCTTCGTGATGCTCGGCTGGTTGGCATAGATGTAACGGAAATACTCTTCGCGGAGCTCAGGCGATTTGGTTTCGAAAAAGCGCCCGTAGACGTGAGCGTCAAAGCTCCAGTTGTGCTGCGGCAAGGGGAAATCATGACGGACCAGCGGGATGTGGTAGGTGTTGACGGCCTCTTCCAGCAGCGGCTCAGCTGCGCGGCAGTCCGGACATTCGAGGTCCTCAAAGACAACAATGGCGACTTTGGCTCCCTTGGGCGGCTTGAGCGCAGAGGTATCAATGGCGGAGACCGCAAGGGTTCCGAGAAGAAAAACAAAAAGCACTAGCAACGAGACACGTTTCATCTGGACATCCCACCCAATTGAATTTGAACCCGGAAGAACCCACAAAGGTTCGCGCGAGCACGACCGGTGCGCAGAATCGCTGGCATCTATGTTATCCGATGCACGGCATTGACAGAAGCCCCAGGTTTTTCGGAGACGAAAATTGCCCGCGCAAGATCTGGCACTCTGGTGGAGCAGCTACATTCGCGAAATCCGCGCGATGATCTCGGCAAGCGCCTTGCGGAAAGACTTGGGAGAGTCGGCGGAGAAGGCAAGCGGTTTGAGTCCCTCGAGCGCCTGTCCAATGTCATCGCGGTACCCGAACAAGAAGGCTGGACGCAGGCGGAGATAAAAGACCTGGCAATTGCAGTTCGCGGGCAGCGTGGCCAGAGGGAGCTTCTTGTTGTGCGACAAATCCATTTCATGGCTCAGGAGGATCACGACTCGCGCGCGCCCAGGGGAAGCATCGCCGGAGGGTCGCAGCAATTCAAGGACTTGATCGCGTATGAAAGCGGCATTCAGCGTACGTTGTTGGAGCGATTTGACGTCAATGATGGCGGGATTGACCGCTTGGAGCGTAGTTTCCATCCGATACCAATCCAGGGAGTGAAAACCGTTTTGAGTGAAGATCACTTGACGACGAGTGGCATCCACTACTTCGAGCCCCTTGGTTCCGCGCTCGAGAGGGAGCTGGCCCAAGATTTTCACGATGGGTAGCAGGTCGCGCAGACTCCGCATGTAGGCAGTGCGTGACGCGGCCACAGGGCCACGTCCGAAAGTGGCCGGACGGTCAGGAACCGCGACGTTGACAAGGATATGAAGATCGACGGGATGGGTGGGAACGAGGCTGAGATTGAGCGCGGTCGCGACATCTGGCAGATACGCTTCTTCAAGATCTCCCTCGGTGCCGAAGAACTCGACTTCCGGAAGGCCGTTCCAGACGTCGGGCAAAGGATCGTTTTTCAAGGGCTTCACGCGCAAAGTTTTTTGAGCGAAATTATGAGCGCCGGTCTTAGTGTCGGCGAAGGCAACGGCGAGGTGATACTCGCCGGGCAGAAGGAAGACTCCCCATTGAAATCGCACCTCCGTGCCAGGAGACAAGGTTTTCTGCTTGCGTGGCGTGAGAGAGAGGTGGCTCTGGAAGACACGGCTTTGCGTGTCAGTGATCTGTAGGAATGCCTTCAGACGTGCCAGGCCGGGGCGCTGGAAGAACTCGCGCGAAGGAACACTGATAAGGACTTGCGCGGCGATCCGCTGATGCGACGAGAGACGAGGAGAACGGATTTCAAGATGCCACGGAATCTGCTTTGTGTGGCCTTCGGCAACCCAGCGCTCGAAGTGAACTGCGGTAAATGTGCCGTCAACGATGCCGCCGGAGGGAGACGGTGTTTGCTGGGCGATCAGCGGCGCGGCAAGCAGGCTGCCGAAAACCGCACCGGCAAAGATTCCCGGGAAGAGCCAACTGCGAAGATGCATGGCGTTCCTCGCGACGCGTGAATCCGTCCCGAAAACATTCTACAAATTCCGAGGTGAACGGTGTGACCTGCTCACGGTTCATTGTGATGAAAATTGCTGCACAAACGAGGCGAATCATTTAGAAAAAGGGGTCAGAGCAATCTGGGCATATGGCACGGAGCGGGCTCAAGGGAGAAGCAAGCGGGTTTTGAGCGCCCTCTGGCCGTGTGCTAGGATGCTCTGCTTTAGAAGATTTAGTTCTCCGCCATGGGAAGTTCCCATGAGGCCCCTGCCCTTCCGCCTCCGTACCGGGGAGACTGGCACCGCAAGGCGACGTCACCTTGAGACGGGGTTCCCCAACAAGCGCACGAAGCGCGCGATGGGTGGCAGTCGGAGACCCATGTCGCGCAGGTAGGTGCGCACGCGACAGCAGCGAGAAGCTGCTCCGCTCCGGCGTCCGGAAACAGCACAAGCTGCCGGACACGACGGACCTGTGGTAACGAATGCCTCCACGCGTCAGGAGGCCACACCGGCGTTCCGCCCGAGAAGGCGAAGCGGACCGCCAGGCGACCAGAGATGGCGCGCGCCGGCAGCGGGATGGCATCGGGTATCACCGAGACCGCTCGCCAGAAAGGCGACGGCCTTGGAGAAGGGTACGGCAGCCTGGCTCTGTCCGGCCCTTTCATAAAAGCCAAGGAGTCATTTTCGTGAAGACTTACGAAGGCGTAAACGTCCGCAACGTGGCAGTGGTCGGCCACTCACACTCCGGCAAAACCTCCCTCGTCTCCGCCATGCTCTATACCGCTAGCGCAACCCAGCGGCTTGGGCGTGTGGATGACGGTTCGACCGTAACCGATTACGACGAAGAAGAAGTCGCCCGGCAGATGACCATTTCGGCCGCGCTGGCCCACGTGGAGTGGGGTAAGTGCAAGGTGAACTTGGTTGATACGCCCGGTTTCAATATGTTCATCCACGAAGCCGAGCTGGCGATGCCATCAGTGGACGCGGCAATGGTGGTGGTGGACGCGGTGAGCGGCGTGCAGGTCGTCACCGAGAAGATTTGGGCGTTTGCCGATAAACACGCCATGCCTCGTGTGATTGTCTGCACCCGCATGGACCGCGAACGCGCAGACTTCGAGCGCTGCATGGAATCGCTGACAAGCACATTCGGACGCATCGTGGTCCCGCTGCAGTTGCCGATCGGGAGCGAGAAAAACTTCAAGGGCGTCATCGACCTGGTGAAGATGAAGGCCTACATCTACGAGATGGGCGGTAACGGCAAGGCTAAAGTGGAAGAGATTCCCGCCGATATGGCCGGGCAAGCCAAGGCGGCGCACGAGGCACTGGTGGAATTGGTTGCCGAAGGCGACGACGAACTGATGTCGGAGTTTTTCGACACCGGGACAATCGGCGAGGAACACATCATTCACGGCATCCACAACGCCATTCGCGACGACAAGCTTTTCCCGGTCCTCTTCGCTTCGGGGCTGGGCAACATGGGCGCCGACGAAGTGCTCGACTTTATTGTGGATTACATGCCCACGGCGGTGGAGCGCGGCACGATGAAGGCGACAGGACCGGATGGCGAGCCAGTGGAGCGCAAGGTCAGCGACTCCGAACCGGTTAGCCTTTTCGTATTCAAGACCGTCAGCGATCCGTTCTCGGGACGTATTTCGTATTTCAAAGTCGTATCCGGCGTGCTGAAAAACGACGCGACGGTGCAGAACTATACGAGGAACACGGCGGAAAAATTCGCACACCTCTCGATCATGCAGGGTAAGAACGCGGTCGCGGTCAACGAATTGCATGCGGGAGATATTGGAGCGGTTGCCAAGTTGAAAGAAACTCTAACAGGCGATTCCCTGGGCGATAAGAATTCGCCAATCACGTTCCCGACGATCACTCTGCCCGAACCGGCCATCACGTTTGCCATTGAACCAAAAACGCGCGCGGACGAAGACAAGATCGGCACGGGCGTCCACAAACTGATGGAAGAAGACGCGATGCTGCGCTTCTTCCGCGATCCGCAGACAAAGGACTTCCTGATTGCGGGAACCGGCCAGCAGCACATCGAAGTGGTGGTAAGCAAACTGAAGAAGCGCTACCACGCGGAAGTGGTACTGAAGGCTCCGAAGGTGCCCTATCGCGAAACGATCCGCGGCTTTGCCGATGTACAAGGGCGGCACAAGAAGCAATCGGGTGGGCATGGACAGTTCGGCGATTGCAAGATCAAGATGGAGCCGCTGGTGCGCGGCGGCAACTTCGAATTCGTGAACGATATCTTCGGCGGAGCAATTCCAAAGAACTTCATTCCGGCGGTGGAGAAAGGCATTGTGGAAGCGGCGGCACGCGGATTCCTCGCGGGCTATCCGGTCGTCGACTTCAAGGTGACACTCTACGACGGCAGCTACCACGACGTGGACTCAAACGAACTCTCGTTCAAGACGGCGGGACGCATCGCCTTCCGCAAAGCAATGGAAGTAGCCAAACCGACGCTGCTGGAGCCGATTATGCAGGTGGAAATCACCGTACCGGATGAGTTTGCCGGCGGCATCATGGGCGACCTGAATTCACGGCGCGGACGCATCCAGGGCATGGAGAACAAGGGCGGCAACACGATCGTGAAGGCGCACGTTCCGATGGCCGAAATGCTGACGTATGGTACGGACCTGACGTCGATGACGCAAGGGCGCGGATCGTTCAACATGGAAATGGATCACTACGACATCGTTCCGCAGGTGCAGCAGGAGAAGATTGTTGCGGCGGCCAAGGCAGCAGGTGGCGCGGAAGAAGAGGAAGAAGAATAAACAGGATTCCGCTCAGCGCATGCCTGCACCGGAAACGGACTCAGGAGCGCCGATCGGAGGTGATGCGGGACAGCCCAGTGCTGTCCCGTTTTTTTGTGCCGCCATACCTGGTTGTTTGACACGATCCCCGCGAGTCCTTAACCTTTTCTCTACGGCCAGGGGCACACAATGAAAGTTCTAGTACTGGGCAATGGCGGGCGTGAACACGCACTGGTGTGGAAGCTGCGGCAGTCGCCGCGCGTAACCGAAGTGTATTGCGCACCGGGAAACGGCGGCATTGCGCAAGACGCGACGTGCGTGCCGGTCGACCTGAAGAATCTGGACTCGATTGTGGACGTTGCGATGCGGTTGCAACCCGACTTGACCGTGGTGGGCCCGGAGATGCCGCTGATGCTGGGCGTGGTGGACGAATTCCGCAAGCGCGGATGGCCGGTCTTTGGCCCAACACAGGCCGCGGCACAATTGGAATCGAGCAAGAGTTTTGCCAAGGCGTTCATGCAACGCTTCCGGATTCCAACGGCGGGCTACGTGCTGTGCACAACGGACGCGGAAATCAAGGATGCACTGGTACACTTTCATCCGCCAATCGTGGTGAAGGCCGACGGGCTTGCAGCCGGCAAAGGCGTCGTCATCGCAAATTCCAAGGAAGAAGCTGCGGCGGTAGCGGCCGAGATGCTGAGCGGCAAGATGCTGGGTGAAGCCGGCAGGCAGGTAGTGCTGGAAGAGTTCCTGGTGGGCGAAGAACTTTCGTTCCTGGTGCTGAGCGACGGCGAGCGCGTGGCTCCGCTGGTGGCAGCGCAGGACCACAAGCGCATCGGCGACGGGGACACGGGGCCGAACACGGGCGGCATGGGAGCCTACTCAACACCAGACATTATTGACGAACAGATGAGCGAGTGGCTCATCCACCACGTTGCGCAACCGGTGATCGACGGTATGCGCCAGGAAGACGCGCCGTACACGGGCATACTTTACTGCGGACTGATGATGACAGCAAAAGGACCGATGGTGCTGGAGTTCAACTGTCGCTTTGGCGATCCGGAGACGCAGCCAATCCTGATGCGCCTGGAAAGTGACCTGCTTGAAGCCTTTGAGGCAAGCATAGAAGGACGCGTCAGCGATGGCGTCTTCCGCTGGTCGAAGGACGCGACGGCGTGCGTCGTGATGTCCTCGGGCGGATACCCAGGGACGTTTGAGATGGGCAAGGAAATCAGCGGTCTGAACGCGGCGGATGCACTCGACGAAACGAAGGTCTTCCACGCGGGCACAAGTTTGCGCGACGGAAAGTTCTACACCAGCGGCGGACGCGTGCTGGGGGTGACGGCTCGTGGCGGAGACCTGCGCGAGGCCGTCGATCGGGCTTACGCCGCAGTCGAAAAAATCCACTTCGACGAAATGTACTTCCGCAAGGACATCGCACACCGAGGACTGAGGCCAAAAGCAAAGTAGTCGGCGGCGGAACCTGCAGTCCGCGCCGCCAGTTGATGCGAGAACGGCAACTTCTATTTTTTCTCTGTAACCGAAAGCGATTTGACGTAAGAAACGATTTGCCAGCGCTGATTGTCGGTCAACTTCTTGGCGAAGCCGGGCATGCCGCGCCAGTGCGCACCGTGTGTGACCATCCAGAAGATGTCTCCGGGGGTGGCGTCGTGCATCTGTTCAGTGCGCAGCGATGGATGATGGCCCTTGCCGAGCGCGTCGGCACCGTGACAGCGCGCACACTTCTCGCCATAGAGCTTTTGTCCGGCCGGGATGGCTGTTGCGTCGTTGGCGAGAGGATTGGCGAGGGAGCTGTCGGCCGCGGATAAGTGCTTTGCCCACCCTGGCAGCGAAGCCGCAACCGCTGCGGCGCTCAACGCAAGTGCCGCCGACAGAACCAGAAAAGACGCCGCGAGTTGCGAGCGCAGACGACGGCCGCTCCGGGCCGCGTGACCACCGCTGGATTTCATGTTCTTCCCCACATCGAAAAGTTGAACTGCCTTGTTTTCACTCTACCGCCACAGCGTGGGGAATACAAAGCGCCGGGCTTGGCACTGACGTGGGAGGAAAACGTTGGTGGCGCACGGAGACTTGGGCGAAAATCCCTGAATTTGTTACCATCAAGACCGGTCCCACCACCTTTCCGAGAGAACAACACAAAATGAGCCATCCTCTTGTTTCCATCGTGATGGGCAGCGATTCCGACCTCGAGGTCATGAACGAAGCTGCCAAGGTACTCGATCAGTTTGACGTTGCGTATGAGATTGATATCTCGTCGGCGCATCGCTCACCGGCACGGACCAGCGAGTTTTCGCGCAAGGCGGCAACACGCGGCGTGAAAGTCATCATTGCGGGTGCCGGTGGAGCAGCGCACCTGGCGGGCGTAATTGCGGCGGAAACAACACTGCCGGTTATCGCGGTACCGATCGCATCGACACCCCTCGGCGGATTGGATTCGCTGCTGGCGATGGTGCAGATGCCGGCGGGCATTCCCGTGGCAACAGTCGCCATCGGCAAACCGGGCGCCACGAATGCCGGAATCCTGGCGGTGCAGATTCTCGGCACGGGCGACGCCGGGCTGGCAAAGAAACTGGCGGCATACAAAGAAAAGTTAGCCCACGGCGTCGTCGAGAAATCTAAGAAGCTACAGGAGTCGAGAAAAAAGTAGCGAGGCAACGATGGGTGGGCAAAAGGAGATTGTTACGTCCGCGTTGACGTTTGAACAATTGCTGGACGCTAACGAAGTGGAGACGCGGCGCTGGCAACGGTGGTTCGAGCAGCAACCGGCAGCGGTGCTGGATTTACCGATTGATATTGCCGGAACAGGAACGGTGCGCAATTTTTTACTGCACATCTTCGCCGTTGAATTGCGCTACGCCGAACGGCTGCTGGAATTTGCGGAGGTAACGGCCTACGAAACGCTCCCGACGGGATCGATCGAAGAGCTGTTTGGAATTGGCACAAAGGCACGGGCGATGTATCGCGAATTCCTGGGAAAAACTTGCGCGGACGATGAAGCACGCATCCTGGAATTCATGACGCGGACGGCCGGTATGCTGAAGGCAAGTAAGCGGAAGATCTACGTACACGCCATGCTGCACGGCGTTCGGCACTGGGCACAACTTGCGACGGCACTGCGGGACGCCGGTTACAAGACCGACTGGCCACATGATTTTCTCTATTCGACAGTGATGGAATAGCCAACCGGAATGAGACACGCGAGGCACGGGCAAATGCCCCGTGCCTTTTCACTTGCGCGAATTTCGATGACATTCGTCTACAACTTGAGCGATTTAAGGTACTCGGTAAACGCAGGGCCGAGGTCTTCGTGTTTGAGTGCGAGTTCAACGGTGGCCTTGAGAAATCCAAGCTTGTCGCCGGCGTCGTAACGCTTCCCCTCGAAACAGTAACCGTACATTTTTTCGTGCTTCAGCAGCGCACGCAGACCATCGGTTAATTGCAATTCGCCGAGTGCACCGGGGTTGATGTTTTCAAGGCACTCAAATACGCGCGGAGTAAGAACGTAACGCCCGATGATGGCCTGGTTCGAAGGAGCCTCTTCGAATTTCGGCTTTTCGACGAGGTTGGAAATTTCAAAAAGACGGCCATTGAAACCGGGAACGGGTTTTGCGTCGAGCACGCCGTAGGCTGAGATGGCCTTGCCATCGACAACCTGCGTGGCGATGACGGATGCCTGCTTCTGATCGAAAATGTCGATCAACTGTTTAAGGCATGGCACCGCGGCGTCCATGACATCGTCGGGCAGGACGACGGCGAAGGGTTCGTTACCGACAAGATCCTTGGCGGTGAGGACGGCGTGGCCGAGTCCGAGTGGAACCTTTTGCCGGATGGACGCGACGCGCACCATGTGAGAGATCTGACGCGCGACATCGAGCAACTCGACCTTGCTGCGCGCTTCAAGAGTCTGCTCCAGTTCGAAGGTCATGTCGAAGTGATCTTCCATGGCCCACTTGCCGCGTCCCGTGACAAAGATGATCTGGTCGCAACCGGAAGCCATGGCTTCTTCAACGCCGTACTGAATGATGGGCTTGTCAACGACCGGAAGCATCTCCTTGGGGATGACCTTGGTGGCCGGAAGAAAACGGGTACCGAGACCCGCCGCCGGAAATACAGCCTTTCTCACTCGCATCGTCATGATGGTCTCCGAAAGATGGATGTGCGCGACACGAAACAGCGCGTGCCTGCGGAATTACTCCAAGCATTGTACGCAATAGCCGTGAACGATTGTGCGATTGCCGGCACCAACCGTCTGTTCAGGGATGCGATCCCTGGCACGTCAATTTTCAGCACTCACGGTATCGCCGGCAAGCATCTGGAGAAACTGACGAAGGCCGCCGAGTACGTCCTCGGCGCGACTCTGTTTCATAGTGAATTTGAGCACGCCTTGCGGAGTAAACGCTGCGCCCTTTTCGTGAGCGACAAACTGCGCGAGCCGCGCAGGGTCGATCTCGGCCTTTTCGTTGAACTTGATGTTTACGAGGTCGCGGCGCCGCTCGATCTGCGCTACACCCACTTTCTGGCAGAGCAGCTTGAGTCGCGCATAGGACAGAAGACTCAGCACGGCGGTAGGCGGCTCGCCGTAACGGTCGCGCAACTCGGCGGAAACATCGGCAAGTTGCAACTCGTTTTCCACGCCAGCGACGCGCTTGTACATGCGCAGGCGCTGGTTCTCTTCCTTGAGGTAGTCGTTCGGGATGCGGATGTTGATGCCGAGGTTGAGCTGCGTGTCCTGCGGCTCGGCAACAACCTCGCCCTTCATCTCGCGAACGGTGTGCTCGAGCATCTGGGTGTAGAGTTCGAAGCCGACGGAGTCGATGTGGCCGCTCTGCTGACCGCCAAGCAGGTTTCCAGCGCCACGCAGTTCGAGATCGAGCGCGGCGATTTTGAAACCGGCACCAAGGTCGCTGAACTCCTTGAGCGCGGCAAGGCGGCGGCGCGCAAGATCGGTGAGGTCACGATCAGGTGGAACGAGCAGGTACGCATAGGCACGACGGTTGGAGCGTCCGACGCGTCCGCGCAATTGGTAGAGCTCACTAAGGCCGTGGCGATCGGCCCGGTTAATGATGATGGTGTTGGCGAGCGGGATGTCGATGCCATTCTCGATGATGGTGGTAGCAATGAGAATGTCGGCCTCGTGACGCATGAAGGCGAGCATGATCTTTTCGAGCTCGCCTTCGCCCATCTGTCCGTGTCCAACGAGAATGCGCGCGCGCGGCACCAGTTCACGGATCTTGTCGGCAATTTCGTAGATTGAGTCGACACGGTTGTGGATGAAGTAGACCTGCCCGCCGCGGTCCAACTCCTGCTCCAGCGCGGCGCGGAGAAGCACGTCGTCCCAGGCGGCAACGACGGTCTGGATGGCAATGCGGTCGCGCGGAGGAGTCTCGATCACGCTCATGTCACGCAGGCCAACGAGCGACATGTGTAGCGTACGCGGAATGGGCGTGGCCGACATCGTCAGCACATCGACTTCCTTGCGAAGTTGCTTGAGGCGCTCCTTGTGACGGACACCGAAGCGCTGTTCTTCGTCGATGATCACAAGGCCAAGATCGGGGAAGGTGACATCCTTGGAAAGTACGCGATGCGTGCCGATGAGGATGTCCACTTTACCGTCCTGCACCTTCTCCACGATCTCCGCCTGTTGGCGGGAGGTGCGGAAGCGCGAAATCATTTCGGTGATGATTGGAAACGCGGCGAAGCGACGCTTGAAAGTTTCGTAGTGCTGAAAGGCGAGAACCGTGGTGGGCGCGAGGACGGCGACCTGCTTGCCGTCATTCACAGCCTTGAAGGCGGCGCGCATGGCGACCTCGGTCTTGCCGTAGCCGACGTCTCCGCAGAGCAGGCGGTCCATTGGCTCTGTGGATTCCATGTCGCGCTTGACGTCGTTGATCGCCGTAGCCTGATCGTCGGTTTCGGTGTATTCGAAGGCGTCCTCGAACTCGCGCACGAATTCGTTGTCCGCCGAGTAGGAGAAGCCCTGCGCGGTTTTGCGGACAGCGTAGAGCTTGAGCAGTTCATCGGCCATGTCCTGCATGGCCTTCTTGACGCGTGCCTTTGTCTTGGCCCATTGCTGTGTGCCGAGACGGCTCAGCACGGGACGGCCGCCTTCAGCGGCGCGATACTTCTGCACAAGGTCGAGACGCGTAAGAGGCACGTAGAGACGCGCACTGTCGGCGTATTCAAGCACCATGAACTCAGCAATGCCGCCATCGGTCTGCGCGATTTCGCGGAGGCCGAGATATTGCCCGATGCCGTGTTCGACATGCACCACGTAGTCGCCTACGGCGAGGTCGCGAAAGTCGGAAAGGAAGGCTGAAGTCTTCGACTTCTGGCGCTGAGGCTGGGCCGCACCAACTTCGGATTCGTCGAAGAGATCGCGCGAGCCAAAGAGGATGAGATTCGATTCCGGCAGCGAAACACCGTCGGGAATGAAGGCGCGAACAAGCGTGGTGGCCGTGAGATCTTCACCGAGGTAGCCGGCTTCTTCGGCGAGCGTGGGACCGCTGGAGCGCGTGACACGCGTGCCGAGACGATACGAAACGTTGTACTCGTTGAAAATGTCGGCAAGGCGCTCAAGTTCGCCGCCGCTTCCCGCAGCAAGCAGGACGCGCTGGCCTTCGGCGGTGAGCTTCTTCACCTCATCGAGCGCGGCGGGAATGGAGCCATGGAAGCGCATGGTGGGACGCGAGGCAAGCGCAATGTGTTCACAGTCGCCGCCCTCCATCCCGAGTTGTTCCATGTCCGCGCCCGCGCTGGCGCCGACCTTTTCGCGCCATTGCTCCGGCGGAAGGTAAATCTCCTCGGGACGGATGAGGTTGCCGATTCCGCTACGTTCGTGGACCTGTTCGACGCGCTCCCACCAGGGATCGAGATCACGCTCGATGGTTGAGGGTTCGATGAGAATGACGGGTGCTCCGGGGAGCATGTCGAAGACAGTGTGCCCGGCTCCAACGACAGGGACGAAGAACTCCCAGCCGGGAAAGACGGTGACGCCGGAGCTGCGAAGCGTCTCCTGTAGCACGCTTGCCGAGCCCTCCACGCGCTGGCCGGAGAGGCGGGCGTGAATGGCCGCGAGAACCTGCTCGCTAACGGGAGTGTCGGTGAGCGAGTGCAGGATGAGTTCATCGATCTCGGCGGCCGAACGCTGCGTGGCAGGATCGAACTTGCGGATGGATTCGACTTCATCGCCGAAGAGTTCGATGCGCACGGGGCGATCAAGTTCAGGCGGATAGACGTCGAGGATGCCGCCGCGAATGGCGTAGTCGCCTTCCATCTCGACGACGTCGGTGGACTTGTATCCACCGAGATTAAGGTGCTGCACGAGTTGGTCGAGATCGAGCCAGTCGTTGCGCTTCACGCTCTTGGCCAGTCCGGCGTAGAACTCGGGCTCGCGAAGGCGTACGGCGCTGGATGAAAAAGGCACAAGCAGAATGGATACAGCACCGGTGGCAATCCGCCACAGAGCCTTGGCGCGCATCTCCTGGATTTCCGGATGAGGCGAGAGATTCTCAAAGGGAAGCACGTCACGCGCAGGAAGATAGGCGACGGAGTCGGGTGGGGCCGCACCGGTGAGTTCGCAGAAACTCTGCAAAAGGGGCAACAGGTCCTCGGCGGCGCGGTTGTCGCCGACGATGGCAATGAGCGGACGTCCCACGGCACGATGGAGGAGCGCAAGATGGAGGGCGCGGGCAGTAGGGGTGAGTCCAGACAGACGAATCCGCCCCGCGCCGGCGATTGGGCCCTCGGACAGGGCCTTTTTCAAAAATGAAGCGGCACGCGTAAAGGAAGGATTTTTCTCTGCGTCCGCAAGCAACTCGCGGACGAACGGGAGCACCATTACGTTTCGATTCTAACAGGCAGGCACGCGGGGAGCGAGACGCCCAGGAGAGCTATTCGGGGCACGATTGGCGCCAGACCGGCTTGTGATATCTCTCACACCTTAGTGTTTAACGGGATTGTTATAGTGGAGAGTCACAAATTGCCCGGTGGCGCGCACCGCAGGAAGCTTCAGCGGTTGCCGCGCCAGGATGGATCTTTTCGATGGCCCGTACACTCGACGTTTCACGCAAACTCCAACAGCGCGCAGAAAAACTGATTCCCGGCGGAGTGAACTCTCCAGTCCGCGCCTTTCGCTCGGTGGGTGGAGAGCCGCCTTTCATCGTGCGCGGCGAAGGGTCGCGCGTCATTGACGCAGACGGCAACGCCTATATCGACTACGTTGGCTCGTGGGGACCGCTGCTGCTGGGCCACTCGGCACCGGCCGTGGTGGAGGCAGTGATCGAAGCGGCACGCAAGGGAATGAGCTTCGGCGCAAGCACTCCCACGGAGGCCGATTTGGCTGAGGCGGTGATCGAAGCATTTCCGTCGATGGAGAAAGTGCGCTTCGTCAGCTCGGGGACAGAAGCCACAATGTCGGCGATCAGGCTGGCGCGTGCGGCTACAGGGCGGAAATACATCATCAAGTTTGAGGGCTGCTACCACGGGCATAGCGACGCATTGCTGGTAAAGGCCGGCTCGGGCGTGGCGACTCTCGGCATACCAGGATCGGCGGGAGTGCCGGAAGAGTTCGTGCAATTCACCCTGGCGCTGCGCTACAACGATCGCAACGCAGTGGAAGAAGCCTTCGCGAAATACAAGGGGCAGATTGCATGCATCATCGTGGAGCCGGTGGTGGGAAACATGGGTTGCGTGCCTCCGGCGGAAGGCTACCTGCAATTCCTCCGCGAGATCACGAAGCACGAAGGCACGGTGCTGATCCTGGATGAAGTGATGACGGGCTTCCGCGTGAGCTACGGCGGCGCGCAGGAACTCTACGGCATCAAGCCGGACCTGACGACGTTGGGCAAGGTAATCGGCGGAGGACTGCCGGTGGGCGCGTACGGCGGGCCGGAAGAAATCATGAAACTGGTGGCGCCGGTTGGACCGATGTACCAGGCTGGGACACTGAGCGGCAATCCGCTGGCGATGGCTGCGGGACTGGCGATGCTGCGGACGCTGAAGAAGGATCGCAAGACGATCTATCCGAAGCTGAATGCGCTGAGTGCGTCGCTGGTAAACCGGATCACGAAAGCCGGACGCGAGGCAGGTATCGCAATCACGCCGAACCAGGTGGGCGCGATGTTTACGTGGTTCTTCACCGGTCAGCAGGTAACGGATTGGGAGTCAGCAGCGACGTGCAACACAGAACAGTTCGGGCGATTCCATCGCGGGATGCTGGAAGCCGGAGTGTGGCTGCCGCCATCGCAGTTCGAGGCTGCATTCCTAAGCGCGGCACACACGGAAGCGGACATCGACGAGACGGTAGCCGCAGCGCAACAGGTGTTCGCGACGTTTTCGGCGTAGCCATTCGTTCTTGAAAGTCACAAGGGGCGCGATCACGCTGCCCCTTTTCCTGTATCGCGCAATTGAACAGGCGTTGGCTCTGGTTCGTTCCTGACCGTAGGCAGTTCCCTGCTACACTCACTCGCATGAAGTCAGTCATCATCGGCACGGCCGGACACATCGATCACGGAAAGACGGCGCTGGTTCGTGCGCTCACTGGAATCGACGCAGACCGGCTGGAAGAGGAGAAGCGGCGCGGGATCACGATCGACATTGGGTTCGCTCACCTGGAATTGCCGCCGCCGGATGGTGAGGAGCCGCTACGGCTTGGGTTCGTCGATGTCCCGGGACACGAACGATTTGTGCGCAACATGCTGGCGGGGATCGGCGGAATCGATGTAGTGATGCTGGTGATCGCCGCCGATGAATCGATCCGGCCGCAGACACGCGAGCACTTTGACATCTGCCGCATGTTGAATATCCGGCGCGGGATCACGGTGCTGACGAAATCCGACATGGTCGACCGCGAGACGCTGGAGGTGGTTCGGTTGGAAGTGGCGGAATTCCTGCGTGGCTCGTTTCTGGAAGACGCGCCCATCCTCGCGGTCAGTTCGAAGACTGGTGAGGGAATCGAGGAGTTAAAGCAGGAACTTGCGCGCACGGCGACCGCTGCTCCGGCGAGAGATTCGGTGCTTCCCTTCCGATTGCCGATTGACCGGGTCTTCACGATCAAAGGCTTTGGAACGGTGGTGACCGGCACGCTGCTGAGCGGCACCGTGGAAAAAGAACATGAGGCGGTGATTTATCCGGAGGGCAGGCGCGTGCGGGTACGCGGCGTGCAGGTGCACGGCACCACGGCGGAGAGTGCACGGGCGGGAGAGCGCACGGCGCTGAACCTAACAGGAGTAGACGTTGCCGAAATGTCGCGCGGCATGACACTGGCGGAACCGGATGTCTTCCGGCCGGTGAAGCGCTTCGACGCAAAGTTGACCTTGCTGCCGTCGGCGCGCGCGCTCGGCGACCGGACGAAAGTACATCTACACGTACACACGAGCGAGACGATCGCGCAGGTGCGGTGGCTGGATGAATTGGCGGCAGTAGAGCCGGGCGGCATGGCGTATGCGCAGATTTCCGTGGCGGATCCGCTGGTGCTGGTGCCGGGCGATCGGTTTATTCTGCGGCAATTTTCGCCGGTGGTAACGATCGGTGGCGGCCAGGTACTGGACATTGCACCGCAGGTAACGGCGGCACAGTGGCGACGCTTGCGAAGGAAAGACCCGGAAGCCGGGCCGAAGCATCTGGCATTGCTCGACTCGGAGCCGCCAGTGCGCGCGCTGGAATACCACGTCGGGTCGCGAGCGATGCGCGGTCTACCGATGGAAGAGGCAGCGGCGATCATGGGGATGCGGCAGTCTGCGGTTGCAGAATTGGCCCGGCAATTCCCTTGCCTGAAGATTGCTGGATTGCTGTTCGCCTCCCGCGAGGTGGAACAGGCAGAAGCGCCTGTACTGGGGATGCTGAAGAAATTCCATAACAGCAACGCATTGGCTACCGGAATTAACCGGCGTGAGCTGACGGGCAGACTTACGGCCGAGCTGCGAATGGCCCCGGAGTTCGCGGAATTCCTGTTGGGGCGGTTGGCGGAGCAGAAGAAAATCGATCTGGCAGGAGAACTGGTGCGGCTGGCCGGGCGCAAGATCGTGATGAAGGACGACGAGGCGGAGTCGAAGAAACAAATCGAGCAGGCATTCGCATCGGCGGGATTGCAGGTTCCGGCGCTGAAGGAAGTGCTGGCGGGATTGAAGCTCGACCGCACACGGGCGCAGCAAATTGTGACCCTGCTGTTGAGGGACCGTGTATTGGTAAAGGTGTCCGAGGATCTGGTCTTCCACCGCGACGCACTGGAAAAGCTGAAGAAAAGCTTACTCGGCCTGAAGGCGACTTCTCCAAGGATCGACGTAGGGCGATTTAAAGAGTTGACCGGAGTCTCCCGGAAATATGCGATCCCCCTGCTGGAGTACCTGGACCGCGAACGTGTAACGCGGCGCATGGGAGACGAGCGGGTAATCCTGTAGACGGTTCGCGAAAACGGCTGTCTTTGTTACTCTCTACTCATGCTGATAATCCGCGCTGCCGTTGAATCCGACATTCCACTGATTCTTGACTTCATCCGCGCGCTGGCCGAATACGAGCGCGAGCCGCAAGCGGCGGTGGCCACCGCGGAAGACCTGCACCGTGACGGCTTCGGTTCCAATCCAAAATTTCGCTGCGTGATCGCCGAGTGGGATGGACGCCCGGCGGGATTTGCCTTCTACTTTTACAACTACTCGACGTGGCAGGGACGGCCGGGGCTCTACCTGGAAGATCTGTTTGTCAAACCGGAGTTCCGTGGCAAAGGAATCGGCAAAGCGCTGCTGCTGTACCTGGCGAAAACGGCGGTGGCGGAGGGATGCGGGCGATTCCAGTGGCAAGTGCTCGACTGGAATACACCGGCCATCGATTTCTATAAGTCGCTGGGGGCGATGACGCTTAAAGAATGGCTAACGATGCGCGTGGAAGACGAGGCGCTGGAGCGGATGGCGGCGATGGCGAAGTGAAGGAAGCGCCGCCGCGGATATAAATCACGTTAGCGGAACATCTTGATTGGAATCGGGGCTTGAGGTATCGGAAGGCTCAGAGACGTTCTGCAAGTTGGGCGGATTCGAACCGGTAATGGCGCCCTTGATATAGCTCCAGGCACAGATCCATGGGACGAGCAGCGAGAAGAGGAGCCGTGCTCCGAGGGCGCGAAATGAGCGACGGGCGAGGAGGCCGCGCACGTCGAGTTGTAGCGCGAAATAGACTTCAAGCGAGAATACGAGCAACGCTGGCCACCACACCCAAGGCAAAAGAGCGAGCACCACGGTCTCCGCAAGGCAACGCAGCGACATACGAGTGAGGCGGGAGCGCCGGATGCCGAGAGTACCGTCGGCGGCGGCATAGCGCGCGATGGTTCGCGCAGCAGAGCCAAACGTGAACCGCGGGCGGTAACACGCCATCGCGCGGTCCACGAATACGGGCTCCACGATTTCGCGTACCCTCAGGTCGAAGAGTGAGTCTTCCCCAAAAAGGCTGTTTTCCGGAAAACCTCCAACGCGACGCCAGATGTCCTTGCCAAACGCCATGGAGCGCGCCGTGCAGGACCGGGTGCGTTCGCCATTGCGCATTTTGATTCCGAGAAACGGCGCGGCCGCCAGATCCCAGATGGTGGCACTTGCGGGATCAAGGTAAGAGCCGCCGAGAACGTACTCAGTTTGGCCAGCGAAGATGGGTGCGGTGAGACGCTCCAGCCACTCAGGTGCGTATGAACACCCGGCATCGGCGCAGGCAATGACCGTGGACATCGCGTGGCGGATGGCGACATTGCGACCGCGAGCGATTGGGCCGGGCGACGACTTCAGGTTGCAGGTTTCGTCGCGGATCACATGGAGGATTGGATGCTCACATGCGTAGCGCTGAAGTTTTTCCCAGGTGCCGTCGCTGGAGCCGCCGTCCACGATGATGATTTGCGCGGGCAGGAAAGTTTGCGTGGTGAGGCTTTCGACGAGACGGCCGATGTCCTCCGCTTCATTCAGAACCGTAGCGATGATGGAAACTTCAGGCAAGCGCAATAGCCCCCTGAACATCTTACCCGCGAGGGACAGGTCGCGGGAGCTACTCTCACATTGAGCCAGTGGCGCGTCTACGAAACATCCGCGACAAGCACTGCAACAGGGAATGCGTAGCAGATCTTGCCATCGTGCAGGCGCGGCTGCATGTCAATGAAGTCATCGGCGAGCGCATCGGCAAAGATCTTACGGCAGCGATTAGCATCCTCGTCCGTGGTAAAGGAACGCTGCAAGAGGCTCTCGACGTCATCTTCCATGCGGTAGGTTTCGGCGCGTGGCCGAGACAATCCAACACGCGCGAACAGCTCGCAGTGCTCTTCAAGCGAGAGGGCGCGAACATGCGAGGGGTCGCGCAGACGCTCCATTTCGTTGAAGGCATCGAGCTTGGCGGCGGCAGGAGCGGTGTCGGAGACGACGATGCGGCCACCAAGTTTGCAAACGCGGCGCATTTCGCGGAGAACAGCAAGCTGGTCAGGAAAATGATGAAAGGCAAAACGCGAACTGACGATGGAAAACGAAGCGGCGGTGTACGGCAGATGATGGACATCGCCCTGCTGCCAGGAAACGTTCTGCAATCCACGTTCACGCTGCAACTCGCGGGCGCGGTCGAGCATCGCGGGCGTCAGGTCAATGCCGGTGACGTGGCGCACGACGGGAGCAAACGCACAGACCAGCAGGCCGGGGCCGCAGGCAACATCAAGCACGGTGTCATCCGGTCCGGCACCGGAAGCCTTTATGACTCGCATCAGCGTGTCTTCACTGCTGATGCCGCTGGCCTTGGAGTAAGGAACTGCCTGGCGCGTGAACTGCTCAACGATAAGATCGCGGTTGCTCGTACTCATGGCCCAAGACTTTACCACCGGGAGCGGCGCACGGCGACGGTTAGACATCACACGCGAACGTGTTCGGTCTGAACGGGCTACCAGAGGATTGCAGCGCCGAGTACAGCATTCTCAACGGGAAGCTCGATCTTCTGTATCCAGGCGATGGCAATAATATCCGCGAGTTGCAGTATCTCTTCCCGATATTCGGGCTTCGCGTGCCCTTGCGAAATATTCAGATGTATGGAGCCGATAACCACTTCGTCAAGGTTGCGAATGGCGGCGCCGATGGAAACGTTGCCGGCGAGGCGACGGTTGCGAAGTTTGGGCTCAACGACGGCGTAAGACTTTCGCGACGAGGGGATTTTCGCACGATCCGAGTTGAGCGCCACCTCGGAGCCATTGGTGGTACGGATGAGCTTTCCGTTAACAGTGCGCGACTCTCGTCCGATGGAACAGAGCAGGTTGCCACCGGCATCGGAGAGAGAGAGAGCGTGCTCGGTCGCGGAGAATTTGTGGGACATCTCCTCCATGAACGGAATGGCAACGAGCATCAGGTTGCAATTCCTCATCCTGAGTTCTTCCTGCTCGGCCTTGGTGATGCGAGAACCCTGACGGGGAGTTGTTTGGGAGTTCGCGGACGGTTCGGAATCCACGAGACGGAGTGTTGCTGGTGTGGAACGGCTACCCTCGGCCTCTTCGCTTTTCCAAGCTCTCTTGCGCTGGGTGTTCATGACGTCACCTTCCTCAGACCGCAGGGCTACTCTCGCCGCGATGTGCTTCTCTTCTATGATTCGGCCGGAAAGGCCGGCAAAACCAGCGTGTTCGGACATGCGTGGAAATCGCTTGCACCAATTCCGGGACAAACCTCGGCGTGTTCCGAGATGGGACGCCGGGCGGGAGAGCGGGGATCGCGCGCACCCGAGCGAGAATTGCCGCGAAATGCACTACTTAAGAGAGGTTTGGGCAGCCTGTCTTTACAGTCCGGTTAAAAGATCGACGAATTCACATTCCTTAAAAGAAAACCGGCTAGGTTCTTTACAGCGTTGTCGCAGTTCATCGCTGAGTAGATCGGATTCGAGCTAACTCATTCGGAGACGTGCCAGGCGATTCAACAGAATCCTGACCGTCTGGGAGTGGAGACCAGCATCTGCGACTGAGCGCAAAAATTGAGGAGAACCTTAGCATGAATCGGAAAGCATCTCGTTCCGCGGCAGTAACGTTGTTCAGTCTGTTTCTCTGTACCTTCACCCTGACATCGGTCTCCGCGGCGCAGTCGAACGCGCAGCTTACCGGAGCCGGCAGCACGTTTGTCTACCCGATCATGACCCACTGGGTTCAGACCTTTACACAGAGGAACCCGGGCATGCAGATCAACTATCAATCGATCGGCAGCGGTGGCGGCATTCAACAGTTGAAGAAGCACCTGGTCGATTTCGGCGCGAGCGACGTTGCGCTGACCGATCAGCAACTGCCGTCGATGCCTCCGCTCATTCAGGTTCCGGAGAGCGCAGGGCCGGTCTGCATTACCTACAACCTTCCCAAACTCTCAAAACCAATCCAGCTCTCGGCCGATGCGTTGGCCGGAATCTTCCTTGGCACAATCACGAACTGGACCGATCCGCGCATTACGAAGACGAACCCGGGGCTTTCGCTGCCGAATACTTCGATCATCGTGGCGCACCGGTCGGATGGCAGCGGGACGACGGGCATCTTTACAACCTACCTCGCCGCAGTTAGCCCGGAATGGAAGAGCAAAGTTGGCGCGGGCATCTCGGTGCCGTGGCCAGTGGGACTCGGGGGCAAGGGTAGCGAGGGCGTGACCGGAATTGTGGAACAGACGCCGGGAACGATCGGCTACGTGGAACTGAGTTATGCGGAAGAGAATCACCTGCCGGTAGTTCTGATGGAAAATCGCGCCGGAAAGTTTATTGCGCCAAACGCCGCTACGGCGACGGCGGCAATCGCCGCCTTCCGTCCGGAACTGGCGAGAGACGTCCGCACGCCGATCGTGAATCCTCCGGCCTCGGCTCCCACGGCGTACCCAATCAGCGGTCTCACGTTCCTGCTGGTGCCGAAGGACGGCAATGACGTTGCAAAGCGCCAGGCGACAAAGAACTTCATCGAGTACATCGTGGGCGATGGCCAGTCGTTCGCCGACCAACTCCACTACGCGAAACTGCCGGCCTCCATCACCGCGCTGGATCGCAAACTGCTACAGGAAATGAAGGCCAACGGGCAACCGTTGAAGTAGAACTCCACGCAGAAACAGAGCGCGAAGGCCCAGGGCAGAGCGACTGTCCTGGGCCTTTGCATATGCAGAGAAAGCGATGCGTGCTTGCGCCTACGGAGAGGCGCAGCTTAGAATTCTTGAATCGTCTTTGTCTTACTGAGGGCAATTGAAGCACGTCATAGCGATTTATCCAGGTACGTTTGACCCGCCCACGAACGGCCACCTCGACTTGATTCACCGGGGCGCGAAGATCTTCGACGAACTGGTGGTCGCCATTCTGCGCAATGCGGAAAAGGTACCGCTGTTTACCATGGAAGAACGGCTCGATATGCTGCGAGAGTGCACACAGGCCGAGAAGAACGTGCGCATTGACACGTTCGAAGGGCTGCTGGCGGATTATGCGGTGGCGCAAGGGGCACAGGCAGTGCTGCGCGGTATCCGGGCGGTGAGCGACTACGAATACGAGTTGCAGATGGCGATGATGAACCGGAAGCTGGACCCGCGCCTGGAAACAATCTTCATGATCCCGGCAGAAGCATACTCTTACGTGAGTTCGCGACTGGTGCGAGAAATTGCCCAGTTTGGGGGATCAGTAACCGGCCTTGTTCCGGAAATGGTTGAAGGCAGGCTACGGAAGAAGTTTCAACCGTAAGGCCGGACGAAGTACTCTCCGGCGCAACTCCCAGCAGGAAGGTCCTCATGGCATCGACCACGGAAGTAAAGTCGCCATTTTCGGCGCGAATCAACCGCATTGAAATCTCCGCGACGCTCGCGGTAGTGAACGAAGCAGACCGGTTGCGTTCCCAGGGAGTGGACCTGGTGGACTTCGGCGCGGGTGAGCCGCACTTTTCCACACCGCAACACATTAAGGACGCAGCCGTCGCCGCAATTCAGAACAACTTTACGAAGTACACGGCGGTGGGCGGAACGATCGAACTGCGCGACGCCATCATCGCGCGCCATGCGGAAGACTTCGGTACGAGCTACGCACGCGACGAGGTGATCGCCTCGACGGGCGGCAAGCACGCGTTATTCAACGCCTTTCAGGTGCTGGTGGACCACGGCGACGAAGTGATTATCCCGGTGCCCTACTGGGTGTCGTTCAAGGACATTGTGCAGTACGCAGGCGGAGTGCCGGTGTTCGTCGAGACGGATGAAGCCGCTGGTTTCCGGCTGACGGCCGCGATGATCGAGCGAGCGATAACCCCGCGGACCAGGGTCATCCTGTTGAATTCACCGGGCAATCCGAGCGGCGCAGTGATGTCTCCCGGGGACCAGACAGCGATTGTGGAGATGGCGGCAGCCCGCGGCATCTGGGTCGTAAGCGATGAGTGCTACGTGTACCTGAACTACTCGGGTCGCGAGTTCTCGGTGGGTTCGCTGACGAAAGCCAAGGAACGGCTGGTCGTCGTTGGGTCGCTTTCGAAGACCTACGCTATGACGGGATGGCGCATGGGTTATGCGCTGGGACCGGCACCCGTGGTCAAGCAGTTTCAGAAATTGCAGAGCCAGTCGACTTCGAATCCGACCTCGATCGTGCAGAAGGCCGCAGTGGCTGCGCTGAAGGGTTCGCAACAGTGCGTGGCCGGGATGCGTGCCGACTACATGAAACTTCGCGACCGCATGGTGGCCGGACTGCGCGCAATCCCCGGCATTCAGTGTCACGTGCCGGAGGGCGCGTTTTATGTGTATCCGAACGTGAGCGGAATTTTCGGGCGCGGCGGAGTCAACTCATCGGCAGAACTGGCCGGGCGGCTGCTGCGCGAGGCGCATGTGGTCACCGTGCCGGGAGAGGCGTTCGGCACCAACGCACACATCAGATTCTCGTATGCAACTTCGGCAGGTGAGATCGACCGCGGCCTTGAGCGACTGCGGAAGTTTCTAGCCTCGCTGTAAGGGATGCGATACCATGAACCTCAGGGGGCGGGCCGTGAGGTCCGCCTTTACTTGTCATAGAAGCTCCAGAGGCTTCGCCCATCGCTGCACTCCAGATGAGGGTTTTTAGTGATCCACAATGACTGATTTGTATCCTTTACTGTTGATGCCCGAATTTCGTGAGCGCGTATGGGGTACGCGCGATCTTCGACCGGTCTATACACGCGTGGTCGGCAAGGAGCCGATTGGTGAAGCGTGGCTGACCGGGGAGGAGTGTAAGGTGGCAAACGGTCCGCTGGCCGGAACCTCGTTGGGTGAACTGTGCGTTCGCCACGGACGCGATCTGGTGGGCGACGTTGCCCCGTACGCCAACCGCTTTCCGCTCCTTATTAAGTATCTATTTCCGCGAGAAAAGCTGTCAGTGCAGGTGCATCCAGACGACGAGGGTGCGCGGAAGATCGGCGTGCCGTGCGGGAAAACCGAGTGTTGGTACGTGGCTCGCGCCATGCCCGGCGCACAAGTGGGCCTGGGGCTGAAGCCCGGTACAACACATGAGCAGTTCGAAAAGGCGATTCGCGAAAACACGGCGGAACATCTGCTGAACTGGATCGATGTAAAGAATGGCGACATGATCTATGTCGACGCAGGCACGGTCCATGCAATTGGACCGAACTCGATTTTGATTGAAACACAGCAAAACTCCGACACGACGTATCGCCTGTATGATTACGGTCGCGGCCGCGAATTACATATCGAACAGGGATTGGCGGCGATGCGCGAGACAACCGGCGCAGGCAAAGTTGAGGCCCAGGAAACTGACGGACGGCAGTTGCTGCTGGCGAGCCCTTATTTTGTCGTGGAGAAATTCCAGGCCAAGGAGCCGGTGACGTTCACGGCGAAGGCTGGCCCGCGCACGGCGCACGCGTTGGTCGCCAGCGATGGATGCGCAGTGGTGGAGTGCGATGGAGCGCAACCGGTCAGCTTCAACCAGGGAGAGGTCGTAGTGATTCCGGCGGCGGTGAAGCAGTATACGGTTCGTCCGCAGTGGGCGGTGGAAATTCTGCGGATGATGGTTCCGACGGAAGACCCTGGAGCACCCGTGGCAAGGTTGCTATAAGAGCAACGAGGCCTCGCAGTAAATAATTCGAAGGAAGAAAACGAAACCGTGGCAAAACCTCAAAAACCAGAATTCTATCCGGTGATCCTCGCCGGAGGACGTGGCACGCGTTTCTGGCCGTTGAGCCGGAAGTGCATGGCTAAGCAACTCCTGCCATTAAATTCACAAAAGTCAATGATCCAGGAGACGGTGGAGAGGCTGCTTGCGGCGGCTCCGGAAAAGAACATCTGGGTCGTGACCAACGACGACCTCCGCGCTCCAATCATGCGGCAGCTCAAGGGGCTCAACCGGAAGCAGGTGCTGGCGGAGCCAGTGGGGCGCAACACGGCTCCGGCCATCGGATTGGCGGCTTTCATCCTGCTGCATCATGATCCGGACGCGGTTCTCGGACTATTCCCTTCCGACCACGTAATCGCCAACGAAAAGCAGTTCCACAAGGATTTAGCGAAGGGGATTGCAATTGCGGCAGCGGGAGAAAACATCGTTGTGATGGGGATCCAACCATCGCGGGTGGAGACCGGATACGGCTATATCGAGACTGGAGCCAAAGACAGGAACGGCGCGTTGCGCGTGCGGCGCTTTACGGAAAAACCCGACACGGAGCGGGCGGCGGAGTTCGTGGCTGCGGGCAACTACTACTGGAACAGCGGAATGTTCTTGTGGGCGGCGAGCACGCTGGCGGCTACTCTGCATGAGTACCTGCCGAAGACGGCTAAGATTCTGGAACAGATTGCGGCGACTCACGGGACCAAGAAGTTTGAAGCAACATTCAAGCGGCTGTATCCGCGATGCGAAAACATCAGCGTCGACTACGCGTTGCTGGAACCGCGTTCGTTAAAGGGCGAGGAGGCGTCGAATCTGTTCTGCATTCCGGCCGACTTCGGCTGGAACGACCTGGGCTCATGGGCAGCACACTACGAGCATCGTCTGACCCAGGGACACAAGGTTAATGCGGTGGAATCGGAGGGTGTGTTCACGCTCGACGCGCAGGGCAATTACCTTTACGCGCCGGGTAAGTTTATTGCCGCCGTGGGGGTGCACAACCTGGTGGTGGTGGATACAGGCGACGCATTGCTGATCACGACTCGGGAGCGCGCGCAGGATGTGGGAAAGATCGTGAAGTACCTGGACGAAAAGAAGCTGAAAAAGCTCGTGTAAATCGAAGGGAAGAATTCATGGCAAGTCAGATTAAGTTCGGCACGGACGGATGGCGCGGAGTCATTGCCGACGATTTTACTTTTGAAAATGTTCGCCGCGTAGCGAACGCCATTGCAGGGTATGTACACCAGCATGAGGACCCGAAGAAGGGCATCCTGATCGCCTACGACACGCGTTTCGAATCACGCCGCTTTGCGGAGATTACCGCGGAAGTGATTGCGGCGACGGGCATCACGGTGCAGCTTGCAAAGGAGATCACGCCTACACCGGCGCTTTCCTATGCCGTGAAAAACACAGGAGCTGCGGGCGGAGTGATGATCACCTCCAGCCACAATCCGTTCAACTGGAACGGCGTGAAGTACAAAGCCGGCTATGGCGGTTCAGCAACACCAGGAATCATACAGATCATTGAGTCGAAGCTCGATGCCGCGCCAATCAAAGGAAACGGCGGCAAGGTCGTAGAGGCCGATTTCAACACGGCTTACATACAGGTGCTGAAGGATTTCGTCGATATCGATTTGATCGCGAAGTGCAACTTCAAGTTCTGCATTGACGTGATGTACGGAGCGGGCCGGGGAATCATCGCGGGGATATTTGCCGAGCGTGGCATCAAGCATATTGAGATTCGCAACGAGATCAACCCGCTGTTTCCGGGGATCAACCCGGAGCCGATTTTGCCGCACGTGAAGGCATTGCAGGAAGCCGTGGTGGCGAACCACTGCGATGCCGGCCTGGTGACGGACGGCGATGCGGACCGCATCGGCGCAGTTGCGGAAGACGGCAGCTTTGTAGACGCTCACAAGTGCTACGCGGTTCTGCTGGAGTGGTTATTGAAGCGGAAGACGTGGCCGGGAGTCGTAACGCGCGCGTTCAATACGACGCGCATGCTGGACCGGATCGCGAAGAAGTACAACCGCGAACTGATCGAGCACGGCATAGGCTTTAAGTACGTTGCCGATATCGTACTCAGCGGACGCGAGGTGTTGATCGGCGGGGAAGAATCGGGCGGCATCGGCATTCCTCGGCACCTGCCCGAACGTGACGGAACTCTGAACGCGCTGCTGATCGCCAACGTGATGGCCGAGGAAGGTAAGACGCTCGGACAACTGGTGCAGGCGTTGCAGGACGAATATGGGCCGCACTACTACGGACGCCGCGATTTGCGCTTGACCGAAGAGGTAAAGCAGAGCGCCCTGCAACGGTCGGCGGCAAAGCCTTCATCGGTCGGACGCTACAAGGTACTGAGCATGGCGGACCTGGATGGATACAAGTTCTTCCTGGACGCGCCGACGAACGGTAACGGTGCAGAGGCTTGGGTGCTGGTGCGCGGTTCGGGGACGGAGCCGCTGCTGCGCGTCTACTGCGAGGCATCGTCGCCTGAACTGGTAAACGAAATACTGGATGCCGCGGTGGCGTTCGTGTACGCCAAGGCATAGAGCATCGGCATTTGTGGATATATGGCGCGGCGAGAGTCGCGCCTTTTCTTTTGATGAAACTCGGCGAACCTGCTTCAGCGCGTATCGACGCTGAGTTTCAGCGCGAATTCGTCGACCGGCATAAGGTCAACGAACCAGGCTGTTCATGCATGGATCCACTTCCCACGTGGCAACTCAAATATGGCACCTTCTGGCTAACGGGCACAGGCAGCGTGGAAACATGCTCGCCGTAAAGGTCGCCTGGCTGTACGAACACTGGTAGTAGTTCGCCCCACAAGCTAGTCTCGCTGCCGTTGCTCAGTCGCCTGCCGTTTGCTCATTGCAACAGGAAAAGCAGGGTTTGATAGTGAGGATGGTTTGACCAAGAAAGCTTTCACCGCACTTATCTTTGTGGCTCTATTCACCACTTTCGTATACGCGCAAAATTCCACCGGCTCCCTTCGAGGAACCGTGGAGGACATCACCGGCGCGCGTGTTTCTTCCGCAAAGATCGTGGTTCGGTCCCTCGACTCATCGATGCGGCGCAAAGCGGTCAGCGAGGATCGCGGAGAGTTTCGTCTCGACGATCTTTTGCCGGGCACGTATCGCGTCACGGTCAGCAAGGCTGGTTTTGCCGAGGCGAAAGCGGATGTGTCGATCACGCTCAGCTCGGTTCGCGATGTGACCGTCAAGCTCAAGCCGATGACCACCAGGGAAACGATCAACGTGCGAGCGGAAGCATCCTCGATCACCACCCAACCGATTGATCTGGCAAGCGCCGTGCATCAGGGAGTCATCACCCGTCACGATCTGGAAACACTCCCTCTGGCGAATCGCAGCTTCGCCAACATCGCTTACCTGGCGCCGGGAACCGAGCCGGTTGAACCCTCCGATCCTACGAAGGCGCGCATCACGGCGGTCTCGACCGGAGGAAGTTCCGGGCTGAACAACGAACTCTCCGTGGACGGCGCGGACGATTCCGACGATTTCATCGGCGGCTTTCTGCAAAATATTTCTCCCGACGCCATCCAGGAATTCGCGGTCCGCACGGCAAACGAAAACGCCGACACAGGCGGTACAACCGCAGGCTCCGTTGTCATTACGACCAAAAGCGGCACCAACCAATGGCATGGCGATGGCGCCATTTTCGATCGCGCGGCGGCGCTCAATGCGCGCTATCCCATCGAAAATCCCGCGCCAAATCCCAAGCAGCCCTTCTCGCGCCAGAATTACGCTGGAACGCTCGGCGGCCCGATCAAGAAGGACAAGCTCTGGTTCTTCTCGTCATTCGAGTACGTGCATGAGAACGCCAGCATCGCATACAGTCCGGCGAGCACGACGCAATTCGACGCGCTGTCAGCCCTCGCATCGCAAAGATTGATTCCCGGAGTCAGTTCGATCACCGTTCCGCAAATCACGCCAATTCCCTACCGCGATTATCTAGGCTCGCTGCGGCTCGATTGGTCACAGTCCGCGAACTCGCAATGGTTCCTGCGAACCTCGGAAGACAGTTACATCACTCACAACGCGCTGGTGCAGCAGGCTACATTGCCTTCTACAGGGCTGACGACACATAACAACTACACCAACACGGAAATCAGCAACCAATATGTGTTCAGCCCTGACTGGCTGGGCAGTTTCGTGTTTGACGCAAGCCTGTTGCATCTCACGCAGGTACGCAATTCGAACCTGGGATTCGCGCTGGCGTTTCCGTTCAGTTCCACATCGTTGACCGTCTCCGGGTTTGAAACCTTCGGCGACAACCAGTTCGCGACGCCGATTACGTTCTTCCCTTCAGAGCGAAATCAGGAGAAGTATCAGTTGCGCTACGACGTGAGCCACGTAGCGGGCGATCACGCCACAAAGTTCGGCATCGACTTTATTCACGAACCCGTGCTTGGCGGATCGTTCCCTGGAAGCACGGAAACGCTCTACCAGTTCCCGCAGAATCCCGCGTATTACCTGACTCAGCCGGGATCGGTGTTTACGGCTGACATGATGGCCGGCGCCTCAACCACGGATCTTGGAGGCGGGTTCTCGCAGAATATCCAACGGCTCGCGCTTTACGCACAGGATTCCTGGCGAGTAACGCGCCACCTGACGTTGAACTATGGATTGCGCTATCAGACGACCTTCGGGCTGTTCAGCGCTTCAGGCCGCAGTCAGACTGCGAACCCTTCGTTTGCTCTGTTGCAAACGCTGGGATATCCCTCGGCGGTGCCGCATGACGACCGCAAGCAGTGGGGACCGCGACTGGGAATCGCATACGCTCCGGGGAATAGCGGCAAGACCGTCTTCCGCGCTGGCTTCGGACTTTTCTATAACGATCTCGCGCAGGTCGGATGGGTCCCGGCGTTCCAGGCGGTCAACGGAACTGGAACCAATCCGCAGGCGCTTATCGATCCGAACTACAAGACGCCCTATGCACTGCATGCCACCGCCGGAATGCAGCACGCCTTCAATAACGATTGGACGCTGAGCGCGGACTTCACGCACGAAGAGGGCAATCACGGATACAGCGCCTACGCGTATCCGACCGCAACCGTGTTCCGTTCCGACAATCGCTCGAGCTACAACGCGCTGATGATTCGGCTGCAAGGAAACGTGTCGCGACGCTTCAACCTGGTGGCCAACTACACACTGGCAAAAGCGCAGACGTGGGGATGCGTGCTCGGCGAACTCTTCGATTACGTGAACGGTGTTTGCGATCCGTACAATGCGTTTGGGCCCGGCGATTACGGTCCATCGGGGGAGGATGTTCGCCATCGATTCGTGCTGGCCGGAACGCTGCACATTCCCGGCGGAATTGAACTCTCGACACTTACACAAGCGGAGAGCGCACGCCCGTTCACCATCACCACGGCGGACAACAGCGCGCGCATCTCGGTCAACGGAGTGCCAACCAGCCTCGACGAATTCCGCGGCACGCCATTCATTCAGGCGGACCTGCGGGTGAGCCGGCCCGTCCGCATGAAGGATCGCTGGCAGATTGATCCGTTTGTGGAGTTTTTCAATCTCTTCAATCGCAACAATCCCGGCGCGAATTATGTGACTAACATCGCCGCCCTCCCGGTTCCGGCCACTGACATCCAAAGCGGCAACGTGACCAGTCTCTGCGTAAACGCCGATTGTTCGGCAACCCGGCCCATCACCAATCTGAACCAGTTGGGAATACCAGGCGGCGCGCTGGGCGACTTCTTCGGACCGGGCACGACTGTCGGTACTCCCTTCGCCGCGCAGTTGGGAGTGCGAGTGAGCTTCTAAGACGGAGCAATAGAACTTCGGACGGCGATACTGGCGCTCGGCTCAAGTGTGAAGATATTCTTGTTCTAATGCCAACGATGGCGTGGAAGGCGTGCGACCTGAAGCGTCAGACAAAACAGCGATTGGAAAACGGAGTTGAAATGTCGCCCGAGAGAGGGCCCGGAGGATTCCTGTGAGCGCAATCGATATAGTCTTGCAGCGCAGCGCCGAATTCGCGCTGAATTACGATCCGGAATTAATCTCGCCGCGGCCGGGCCTGAATCTGGCCGTGCTTGCCTGCATGGACACGCGCATCACCCTGGCGGCCCTGGGACTGAAGCCGCAGGATGCCCATTTCATACGCAACGCCGGAGGCATTGTGACGGATGATGCCCTGCGCTCCCTGCTGGTCTCGCATTACTTCCTCGGGACGAAGGAAGTCATGGTGATCAATCACACCGATTGCGGACTCATGAAGGCGAGTGAAGAAGAAATGCACTCCACCGTAGAACGTGAGGCCGGACTGCCGCCGAACAGCCCAGTGCGCTTCCACGCCTTTACCAACGTTGAGAACAACGTCCGCGAACAGATGGCTAAGCTGGAAGCACACAATTGGATTCGCGAGAGACTGATCATCCGCGGATTCGTATTCGATGTGAAGACGGGAAGGCTGACCGAGGTCCATCGCTAGATTACAGGAAGGATTCTTGGTGGCGGCGGCCGGACTCGAACCTACGACCTGCGGATTATGAGCGCTTCACCCCGCATTGACAGCAAAGAGAATCAATAAGATAACTTGGAGAAGCCTCGAGTTCAGCGGCAAAATCCGCACGCAGGACGCAAATGAGTAAAGCACTCATGATCCCAGATTCGAGCCCAAATACCAGTAGCGGTTCCCATATACGCGAATGCAATCGTGACTGAAACCGTACTAAGGTAACTGGTTCTGACCGTCATCGATCGCTTATTGTTTCGTTTCGCCGATGAGATTCTATAGGAGGTCAGCTCGCTATAGCTTTGCATCACAAGCCTCAGGTATGATTCTGCGCGAGATTTGCCATGTTACTTATTGACCATAGAGTCAACAGCGTAGTCAAGTTGCGCACGGTGCCCCGCGATCATGGTGTGGAGATCGATATCCGCGACTACGACGGAGACTTACGCTGCGTTCATGATCCGTTTCTGTCGGGCGAATCCCTTGAGGATCTCCTTTCCAATTACGCTCACCGGTTGGCGATTTTCAACGTGAAATGCGATGGGCTTGAGGATCGGATCACTAAGCTCGCAGCCAAATACAAGATTGAAGACTACTTCTTCCTGGACTGTGCGACGCCGACCCTTGTGCAGATGGTTTTGAAAGGCGAGCGGAGGATTGCCGTTCGATACTCCGAGTACGAGCCGATCGAATTCGCGCTCGCCTACAGAGGCAAGGTTGATTGGATATGGATTGACTGCTTCTCCCGGCTTCCCTTGGATCGGACATCATACGAGCAGTTGCATCAGTCTTTCAAGATTTGCCTGGTTTCTCCGGAGTTGCAAGGCCATTCCCACTCAACTATTCAGGCCTACCGGCGGCAGTTGGCCGGAATGAAGATCGACGCTGTCTGTAGCGACTTTTGTGAGGATTGGAAGTAGCGTTGAGACTCGACAGTAGTATGCAAGTACCCGCCAACCTGGTACCCGAGATGCTCTCCACGGCGAGGTACGCGTCCAGCAGCCTCTTGCTGGTCCAAGCCGCGGGCGGAAATAACTCAATAAAAGACGTGGAACGTAACCAGCTCTGGGTAAAGGCATCCGGTGTGCGGCTCGCCGACGTGACAGAGCATAAGGGCATGGTGCCTTTGCGAAATTCCGTGATCCGGAGCGTTGTGCAAAATGGCGACTTTGAATCACTGCCACGCTCAATCAGTCATGAACGTTCGATTCGCCTCACCGGTGAAGCCGTACTGGATCGTACCAAAGGAAGACCGTCCCTGGAGACTGGCTTTCATGCTCTTCTTGGCGATGTTGTACTTCATCTTCATCCAGTTTATGTGAATGCGATAACTTGCATGGAAAAAGGGGCTGAGTTCCTGGCGCGGCTCGCGCCATTACCCTTCAGTTGGGTGGAATATGCCGCCCCAGGCCAAGAACTCGCGGTGAAGGTCGACAAGGCAATTCAGGGGAGGAATGTACGTTCTGAGACCGTGTGCGTCGCGCTCGAAAACCATGGATTCATAGCTTCGGGACAGACATCAGACGACGTCATCAGGGCTACCGAAGCGTTCCTTCGCGTCGGGCAATCCGTTTTTGGAGAGTTATCTCCCGACTTGTACACTCCCCAGCCGTCTCCCGAGGGTCTCGAAGGAGCAGGAAATCATCTGTGTTCTCTCTTACGCGAACGCTGGGGCAACGAAAGCTATTTGGTTCGCGCGGCACGATTTGGAGCTTTCAAAAGATACGCTTGCGAACCGATGGTGTGGAACAACCCTGGCCCCCTCGTCCCAGATGACGTCATCTTCGCTGGCAAAGGAATATGCGTCTCGGCACTTTCAGGATTGCGGGACTTTGTTGACCGGTTGGAGCGGCCACCAGAGAAACTCGCGCTCGCGGTCGAAGGTCTCGGAACGATTCTGCTTGCCAGAAATGAAGGCCTGCTGGTTGCGATGGAAGAAACCCTGCTTGCACATGCATTGGTGAGGATACTGGTTGCTCGCCAGGGTTGCGTGCATCCCCTGGTGGCAAGTGAAGTCGAGTATCTGCAAAACATGGAGAGCGAGAAGTATCGAATCTCGATCAGTTCGAAAGGTTCGGCTTAGGATGCAGATCGTTATTCCGATGTCGGGAGAGGGCACTCGGTTCAAGAAGGCAGGTTACCGGGAAGTGAAGCCGCTGATTGAGGTGGATGGCGCGCCGATGATCGAGCATGTCATCAACATGTTTCCCGGCGAAACAGATTTCGTCTTTATCTGCACGAAGGATGCGTTGGCCACCACGCAGATGCGGGCGGTGCTTACGCGGTTGATGCCGAGCGGGCGAATCGTCGAAATAGAGCCTCACAAACTTGGCCCGGTGCATGCTGTGTTGCAAGCCGCGCCACACATTCGTGCCGGCGAACCTGTGGTGGTTAATTACTGCGATTTTTCGGCCGAGTGGAGCTATCGGCATTTCAAACAGACGGTCGCTGAACTTTGTTGTGACGGATGTATCACCGCATATCGCGGCTTCCATCCGCACACGCTTGGGCCGAATCTCTACGCCTACATGCGGCACGACAACGGTTATCTCCTGGAGATAGCGGAAAAACATTGCTTCACCGATAACCGCATGGAGGAATACGCCTCAGCAGGAACATACTATTTCCGGAGCGGCACATTATTACTGAAGTATTTCCAGATGGCAGTGGACGCGGAGCTACGGACCAACGGCGAGTTCTACGCGAGCATGCCATACAACTTGCTCGTACAAGACGGCCTGAAAGTCTACATCTACGAACTCAAGCGCTTCATGCAATGGGGAACCCCGGAGGATCTCGACGAATACCTGGGCTGGTCGCGGTACTTCAGGAAATATGAAAGCTGGCGTCCTTCACTCCCGCTTCACGCTGGGGCTAATCTCATCCCCATGGCCGGCGCTGGTATTCGGTTTGCGAAAGAGGGATACGCCGATCCCAAACCACTGGTTCGCGTGAATGGCAAGACCCTGGTAGAGCGCTCGTTGGACTGCCTGCCTGCGGCTGCTAAATGGGTCGCCGTATCGCAAAGCGCCCACTTACAAGATTTGCGTTTAAGAAAGGCATTAAACGGCAACTCGCGTACGGTCGAAACCGTGGAAGTCACATATCTGCCCGAAGGGCAGGCAGCAAGCTGCCTGCTTGCTCGGGACTGTATCGATCCTGAGGCTCCGCTGCTGATTGCTCCATGCGACTCAGCGACAGTCTACGACGAGAAGCTGCTTGCCGATCTGATAGCCGACCAAGCGACGGACTGTCTAGTGTGGGCATTCAAAAACCACCCGCATGCGAACAGGAACCCGAAGCAATATGGGTGGGTCATTACCTCGGAAGGCGGCATCGCTCGCGAAATACTCTGCAAACAGCCACCGCCGACGCCGGCCGCAGAAACCCCTGGGATCATCGGGACCTTCTGGTTCCGCAAAGCCCGGTATTTTCTGGAGGCCGCTGATCGTCTGATAGCCGAGAACAGACGCGTTAACGGCGAGTTTTACGCGGATTCCTGCATTCAAGTACTCATCGAAATGGGCCGAACTGTTCGTACGTTTCCGGTCGATTGCTATATCTGCCTGGGAACCCCGGATGATGTTCGTACCTACGAATACTGGGCAGGGCACTTCCATGCGCGAGAGAACAAAGCTGGAGTAAATGGATGACCAGCCCTGTTGAATTTACAATCGTTCTCCCCTGTTATAACGAGGCGGAGACCCTGCCGTCACTGTTGAACGCGTACCACAAGGTTTGGCGGAACCTGCCGACGGAACTGGTCCTTGTGAACAACGGTTCCACCGACGACACAGCTGAAGTGCTGGAACGTGAATTGGCCAAGCCCGAGAACGCATTCGCCAGATCGGTACTCGTCCCGGCCAACCAGGGTTATGGCTATGGTGTAATAGCCGGACTTCGCGCCGCACGGGGAAGGGTGATTGGAATTTCGCACGCGGACATGCAATGTGACCCACTGGATCTGTTCCGCGCATATGATTGCCTACTCGCGAGCGGTTCGGTCCAGACGTTCGTAAAAGGCAGGCGCGGGGGGCGCTCCCTTGGCTCCTCGATTGTTACATGGGTCATGGCGATCCTCGCGTCAAGCGTGCTGATGATGCGATTAACCGACATCAACGCCCAGCCGAAGGTTTTTCACTCCTCGCTGTTGGTGCACCTGAAAAATCCGCCCAACGGTTTTGAACTGGACCTTTATCTTCTATGCGCTGCACGAAAACTTCGCTGGACGGTACGAACAATTCCGGTAATCTTCAGAGCACGGTTGCACGGGACATCGAAGTGGGCATTTAGTCTTGCGTCTCGCCGTAAGCATATCTGGGCAACAGTGAAGTACATTTTCCGGCTTCGAGCTCAGGAATTTTAGGCATGGAGAAACTATCCGGAGAGGCCGCAGTGGCAACGCCAGCCGAGGCTGGAACCAACGGTGCGTCACCGCAAAGGATCGCGTCGCCTGGCAGGTTTCGCTGGGCTACTCCGACCGTCCGAGCGCTGTTCAGTAGCAAGCTGTTCTGGGGCATCCTCGCGCTGAAGGTGTTGATGGGAGCCTTGTTGGGCTCTTATTACATGCGTGATCTCTTCGTGCCCTTCCTGAATTACTTCGTCGAATCGGGATTCTCAAATCCCTGGAAGTATTTTGCCGAGCTCGGTCGTAGCAACAGTTTTCCGTATCCGCCGGTGATGCTCTACATCCTGGCTGCGCCACGCGTCCTGTTCGCGTGGCTGTTGCCGTCCGGCACTGACACCGTCACCTGGGGTCACCTGCTGGTGATGCGGATACCGCTTCTTATTTGTGACATCACAATAGCGATCATCCTTGCGTTATGGTTTCCCGGCAGGGAGAAGCGAATTCTCGCGTACTACTGGTGTTCACCACTGGTCATATACGTCTGCTATTGGCATGGGCAACTGGACATTATCCCGACTGCCCTCTTTGTAGTCGCGCTGCACTTGCTTCGTATCCAGAAACTCCCGGCGGCGATGGTTGTGCTCGGGCTCTCGTTGGCGGCTAAGACACACCTGTTTGTCGCGCTTCCATTCCTCTTTATTTTCCTGCTGCAGGAGGTCGGCCTTGCGCGCACGATCAGGTCCGGCCTGATTGCAGCGGTTACGTATGTCCTCGCCATATTGCCCTACCTGTCCTCGCCGGCGTTCTTGTTCATGGTGTTTGGTACGCGGGAACAGGAGCGTCTTGTAGCACTCCGCCTCCACATTGGCCCGCAGATGTCGCTACTCGTGGCTCCGGCGGCGATTCTCCTCCTTTGGTTCCGCTTCCTTGCCTACCGGCGGCGTAATTGGGACCTATTGATGCTGTACCTTGGGATCCTCTTCAGCGTGTTTGTTCTTCTGTCTCCGCCCGCGCCCGGATATGTTTTATGGTCATTGCCGTTTTTGCTTCACTTCCTGTGCCGGTCACGGGCCAAGGATGCCATTCCGCTGACAACTTACAGCATCGCTTACCTCGTATTCTTCTGGCTATACCGTGGATCGGACCTCTTTGACGCGTGGCGTACCACTGTTCCATTCATCGCCAACCATCCAAGCCCGTTCGCGTATCTGACGAGTATCAATCCCTCTCTAGCTCAAATGAGCGAAAGTGTGAGCTTCACGATTCTGCAAGCGTCGCTGATGGGATTGATTCTCTTCATGTACCTCATGGGTGTGAGAAGAAACGACGCGCATAATGCTCGAACAAATCCGATCATGATAGGTGTTGCCGGGGACAGCGGTGCGGGTAAAGACCGGTTTGTGAAATCACTCGTTGAAATCATCGGCGAAGAACGCACCGCCGTGATTGCCGGCGACGATTACCACCGCTGGCCACGAGGCCATCGGATGTGGGAAACCTATACCCATCTGGATGTTCGCGCCAACGATCTCCACAAGCAGCATCAGGACGCCGTGACATTCTCCGAGAGCCAACCCGTTCTGAAGGGAGTTTACGATCATGCAACCGGTACACCCACCACGGACCGACTGACTGATCCGAACGATGTGATGATTTTTCAGGGGTTGCACTCGCTTTCAATCGACGCACTCACGCGGATGTTCGACTTGGCTATCTTCCTCGATCCCGACGAATCCCTTCGCTACCGGTGGAAGACCGAGCGCGACGGCAGAGAACGCGGGTACACGGCAGAGCAGGTGCAAAAAGCATTGCGGGACCGGCAAGCGGACCGCGAAACGTTTATTCTTCCGCAAGCGGAAGATGCAGAACTGGTTATTCGATGGATGCCGGCCGCTTCAGATGAGAACAAAGGGCCGTCAGCGGGGCCAGAATTACTTCGGTTGGAGATTCAGGCCTCCAACAGCTTTAACTTTGAAGTAGTCCGTTCGCATTTTGCAAGTGTAACCACATTGAACATTCATCACGAATACTGCCAGGGGCGGAAACAACGACTTGCGCTGGAAGGGTCCGTCTCTATGGAGCAGATTGCGAAGGCGGCAGGTGGAATGTTTGATGACCAGCTCAGATTGCTATCCAACCCTCGTTTCCGTCCGGGCCTCGAAGGCTGCCTGCAATTGATTGTCATTGCCTGCTTGAGCGAAAAACTCTTCTGGAAGTTGTCGCGCGAAGCGAGGTAAGTGGCCCATCTCACGCGCGCGCGAATTCAGTCGCTCTTGTGCTCTTCTGCCGCCGAATGGCGAAGTAACCAATCCATAGTCCAAAAACAAAAACAACTCCGCCCACCGCAAATCCCTTCCACCACGGAGGAACGAATCGAATGCTTACGTACTTGGCCCCGGGTGGAACCATCACTGTCATTCGCCGCAAATCGTCGGAGAAAATCGGAAGTCGCTTTCCATCCACACTGCCTCTCATTTCGGGATACCAGAAGAAATTCAGAGTCACCTTTCCGCCGTTGGCGAGCGTGGCGGTGTCAACGTCCAATCCATCTGCTCTTAAGTGCAGCGGAAGCGGCGTATTCGGATTCTGCTCGGAAAATGCGAGAGGAGCCGGGTCGGGTATTCGATAGATCGTGATGGCGTCGTCGCGAAAGACAGCAGGAAGCTGAATTACTGCCCTGAGTGTCGCATTAGGCACGGATACGGCTGATTCAAGGAGCCACGCCCCCCTGTACGGTCCCCGCTGCGGGCGGAAAATGTCCTTCGACACCAGCGCATAAGCCACTCCGTATGATTGCAGCAGCTTCAACGGATCTTTCTTCAATTCCTTGTGAATGGCGATAAATGCTGGACGGAATCGAACAAGCGGATCGTAACCAAGAAATGACGGCACTTCATAAACGGTAGGCAGATTGAGAGGCATACCCTGCCAGAAACTAGACATCCTGCTCCGCGGATGGGTGATAGAGACGATGCGATACTCTGCCTTTTTTACAGTGTCGATATGTTGAATCACGCGTGCGCCGTCTGGGTATGGCCTCACGCCGTACGTGTACCAACTCGGCATGTAGTACATGCTGCTGGCAACAACGAGTGCCGTTGTAGCGATCGCAATGATACCGTCCAGCCACTTTCCATGCCGGTATTGCCGCAAGATTCGTTCGCATACTATGGAACCGGAGAGCACCGCAAAAACATTGAAAAACGCAAGGAACTTAAAAGGCAAACGAAACTTGCTGAACAAAGGCAGGTGGACCATGATTACCCACAAGATCCCCATATGCCCCATCATCGCCAGTACTGCAATGACGCCGCAGAACAGCCAGACGTTTCTTTCGAACGCCACCCTAGGATACCGGTAAAACACGATGCATCCGGAGAGCACGACCGACAAAAGAACGAAAGTTGTCCCCGAGTACACGATCAAACCGCCGGATTTCCAGAGCGGATCCACCCAGTCCGAAGGGGGGGACGCGTGGATCCACGGGGCCGGAATCAGAAACGTAAGCCATGACCAAGAAACTTCTCCCTGGTAGGGGGGCGCCATTCGTTCAACGTTCTTCGTCTGCAGAAACTGCACCACGAGCACGGGGCACGCTACCGCAATTCCTATCAAGGTTGCGGCTCCAGCGCGCAAAACGTCGCACCAGTTCAGCACTTGCGCCCACCGCAGGATGAACACTGCAATCCACATGAACATCAACCCGTAGGCCCAGAACTGCACGTTTCCCGCGTGAAAGAAGAGCCCGATTACTAGCGCCATGCCTGCGATCCATCGCCATCCGGAAGAGCGCGACTGCGGTAGCTTCGAAACTCCCACGATGATGAGCGGCATGTAAACAAAGACCGGGCTAACGTAATACCAGGATCTGGACGCAATCAGAGCCCATCCGGAAAGCGCACAGCATAACGCAGCAGCGGCAGCAATCCTTGCACGTACCTGGTAACACCGTGCAGCCCAGTACATCGCCAAGTAGGCACCCACAAGGTGGAGGATGCTGTAGACCTCAATCGTCAGGTATTCGTTTCCGAGGAGAAATCGGCTGACGAAATAACTGACGTACATAAATGGGTAGGTTAAGGCGTAAACCCCGAGAGACGTTGTTGGTGAACCAAGAAACTGGTAGGGATTCCAGGTGGGAAATATCCCATCTGCGACGCTACGTCCGGCCTGCAACATCACCGGGAGGAATTGACTGAGGTTGTCATCCTGCGTGAAGAAGAGAGGTTGATGCCTCTCGATAAGAATCAGAATCCAAGTGAGCACTACAAGCCCCGCCAGAAGCGGCCACCAGGATTCCTGTCCTGTCTCTCTTGTAGGCGCCTCATCGCAGCCGATGAGGTGCGCGAACGCTCGCCCTCTTTCCGCGAGTTTCTCGGCGAATATGGTAGCAAGAATCAGGAAGGCAGTGACAAAGAGATAGCCTGGAAACCGAGTACGGATATCGTAAAGAGTGATTCCTGTGGGATTACCGAGGCACTCGCGTACGACAACGAAAACAACCCACAAACCAAGTACCTGAGCAACAGGACGGTTACGTATCGTGTCCATAGGCATGGGAGTTTTTATATATCATTCAAGCAGGAGTGCAAAGATACGATACCGGCTCACATTACAAAGTCATCACGATGTCAGACAGATTCTCTCTCGGTCTGCGTGCCAACCGCTTGCATGTGACGGTGAAGACGCAGCCATTGATCGGCTCCGGTATTTCTGAACCACTTGGAATGTTAGTCTTCGGCCATGGTGATGGGCCCAGTGTTTTTGTGCCAAGCGCAAATGTGTCGTTCATCGACAGGCTCGACGTTGTTTCCAGGTGAGAGTCCACCCAGTTGATCTTGCAGGACGCAAACCCCGCGCAAATGGCGAAAAATGAGGGAACGAAAGTTTCTTCAGAAGTTGTTGATTTGATTGGTGGCGGCGGTAGGACTCGAACCTACGACCTACGGATTATGAGACCGTCGCTCTAACCACCTGAGCTACACCGCCACGGAGGTCTACGGACGCGTGCCTTGCGGCAGGCGAGATGGGAGTTGGACGAGGCCACAATCCAACCAGTTATTGATTCTAAGGGGGCTGTTGGAGGCTGTCAAACCGTGGCGCCACCAACGGGCCCGTAGTGTTGGGTAAACAATTCCCGGTTCCAAACGTCTAAACCTGCGCGCATGCGGAAATGCTGCGGCCTCCTGAGGACCAAATGCATCCAACGTGGGTATAATCAATCAGATGCCGGACCTGCGGTACAGCCGCGGGCTCCTTGAGCCGGTCCGGTGGGCGGTTTCTGCCGATGTCCAAACTTACAAAACCTCTACTTCTCGGTCTTTCGCTCATCCTGGTGACGTTCACAATCGCCGGCGGGCTCGGGTTCGGTGTCAAGGCCAGCACGGACGACGGTGCCTATCGTCAGATGGGCGTCTACAGCGAAGTCCTGAGCCACATCAAGCAGGACTATGTCGAGGAGCCGAACATCACGGCAGTCACCGATGGAGCGCTGCACGGACTGCTTGAGTCGCTGGACGCGAACTCCAGCTATCTCACAGCGTCCGAGTACAAGCAGTACAAAGATCTAAAGATGGCCAAGGGCCAGATTGGCGCGGCGATTTCGAAGCGCTACGGCTACGCAGCCGTCGTCGCGGTAACACCCGGCGGACCCGCCGACAAGGCTGGGCTGAAGAAGGGCGACATTATCGAGGCAATCCAGGGAAAGTCCACGCGCATTATGTCTCTGGCCGAGATTCGCGGTATCCTCACGGGCGCGGTTGGCTCAAACGTCGACGTTTCTGTGATTCGCCCAAGTCAGGCCGACCCTGTGAAGATCACAATCACTCGCGATGTCGTGAAGCCGACGCCGGTCACCACGAAGTTGATGGACGCCTCCATCGGATACATCCACGTACAGGGATTCCCCAAGGGCCGCGCGGAAGAGATCGCCGCAGCCATAAAGGACTTGCAGAAGCAGGGCGCCAAGAAACTGATTCTCGATCTGCGCAACTCGGGTGATGGCGACGAAGCCGAGGGAATCGCAACCGCGAATCTCTTCCTCAACAAGGGAATCATCACCTACCTGCTGGGTCAGAAGTATCCAAAGGAAACATTCAATGCCGACCCGGCCAAGCAGATTACGACCTTGCCTGTAGTGGTCATGGTGGATCGCTCATCGGCTGGCCCGGCCGAGATCGTTGCCGACGCCATCAAAGATAACAAGCGCGGCGATGTCGTAGGTGACAAGACCTTCGGCAGCGGTTCGGTTCAGAAGCTGATCGAGTTGCAGGACGGCTCGGCGCTGATTCTTTCCGTAGCGAAGTATTACTCGCCCGATGGCAAGGCCATCCAGGACGTTGCCGTCACGCCGAACTACCTGGTGTCGAACAATAACGGCGAAGATTTTGTCTCGCCTGACGAGGGTCAAAGCGTGACCACGCCCGGCGCTGTACAGCAGAACCAAACGGACGAGCAACTGCAACATGCCATCGAGGTTCTGAATGGCAAGGATCAGAAAGCCGCGTAATCGGCACTCAGTCTCGACTTGCAGAACAAGGCCTCACCTCAAGGGTGGGGCCTTTTGCCGTCTATCCCTGCAAGGGGCTCGACGCCAATCACTTCCGCGCGATGAAGCCGATTCCAAGCGCCAAGCGCACACAAACGGCGTTGCTGTCACCCGATGGGGAATATTTGTATCTATTGATGTTTCCAGGGGAACGCCGGGGAGCGAAAGTGTTCACGTTTAAGGTTAACTAACAAAAGTGAATCACGCGGAGGGGAGGCCGCGCGGCTTTCGCTTCCGCGTGAATGCCATTCTCTTGGACCGGCAGACTAGTCGGTTGAGGCATTCGTAACAGCTCGGTTTTCCTCGTTCAACTCACGCGTCACAATCCTCCTGGTTCTCGGGAGCCTGCCGCGCATCGCCATGAATCCGAGGATGGCGACGGTGGCCGCAAATGCCACAAACTTTACTTTGTCCGTTGAGTGCGTGAGAGAGAGGCCTTTCCAAAGCGTCAGTAGCACCACCTGCCCAATCGTCACTGCCCAGATGGTTCCGTAGAAGGCGCGCCGTTCTTCACCTTCACCAAGCGTCGACGGCTTGACGCGTGGCAGCTTTCCGAGCGCGCCCAATATCCACACAACGGCAATAATCGGGTAATAACCGTAGTGGTAGATCTGCGCCATGTGCCACCGGCCGCTGATGATCGCGTCCGCCACGCCCACCATGTTCAGGGCCGCGTAGCTGATGAGGTCTCCCCACGCTGCGGTGTAGCAAACACGCCGATAAAGCGGATTCGGCCGATCCTCCGTGAACCGGATGATATAAGGACTGGGCTCCACGCCTGGCAAATGCCCGCGTAGTCCCGCAATCCCCGTGCAAACCAGGACTACCGCCAGCCACATTGCCATTCGGCGATCAGCTCCACGGCTGAAGAGCGCGAATGTGAGCTGGCCGGGCAACAAGTAGAAAACGAAAATCCAGATAGGCCAGTGTGCGAAGCGATAGTACAGCTTGTTGCGCTTGCGAATGTGGATTTGATCCGCGTACTGAATTTGCACGGAAGAACGCGATTTACTCATCCGTTCGGCTTCCCCCAGGACTTATTCTGGCGCAAAAGGTCAGCGGCGGAAAAGGTCCGTCCGTGACAAGTCGCTGCCAGTTCCGCATGACCGTGTCCGGAATCATAGGGAAACTGAAGTCTGCTTGCAACCAGGGTGTATACGGAAGAAGGTGCCAACAAGCATGCCTCCGGGATAAGCTATCTGCGTGAATGCTATCGCCGTCATCCCTGCTCGTCTTGCCTCCATCAGGCTGCCAAGGAAACCTCTGCGCAACATCCTGGGCAAACCCATGATCCAACGCGTATACGAGGCCGCCCGCGCCTGCAAGGAATTCTCCGATGTTATCGTCGCCACGGATTCTTCCGAGATCGAACAGCTCTGCCGTGATCGCGGATGGGGCGTTCGCATGACCAGCCCTGAGTGCCGTAGCGGTACGGATCGCGTTTTCGAAGTCGCGAAAAACGTATCCGCCGACATCTACGTGAACGTGCAGGGCGATGAACCGCTGACGCGCCCTGAACACCTGCAAACACTGCTTGACTTGATGCGTCGACCGGGAGTGGCCGTTGGCACCCTCAAAACGCCTTGTTCGGAGAGCGACGTTGCCAACCCGAATGCGGTCAAGGTAGTCAGCAACATCGAAGGCAAAGCGCTGTATTTTTCGCGCGCCACCATTCCGTACGACCGCGATTCGAGTGGCGAATTTCGCTGCTATAAGCACCTGGGCTTTTACGCCTATACCGCACAGATGTTGCAACATTTCTGCCGCTGGCCGGAGTCGCAACTGGAACGCACCGAGCGATTGGAACAGCTTCGTTTCCTGGAAAACGGCGCGGATATTTACGTCGCGGAGACTCCATACGACACGGTGGGAGTAGACACGGAAGAGGACTTGAAACGGGTGGAAGAGATTCTGCGCAAACGTGAAGCTTAGCGCATGGATTCCGGCTGCGGATGTCGGCTTTGCCATGCTCGGGCAGCCGCAATGCGCTTGGCAATCGACGGGTGCGAGTGAAAGAGGATTTCCACCCAGCGTGACGGCTCCCGTTCAGCCAGGTTCTGCTCGGCGAGTTTGTTCATTGCGCTGATGAATGGCTCCACGGAGGGAATCGATTTCCATGCATAGCGGTCAGCCTGGCGCTCATTCCATCGCGAGTAGGCATTCAGCACCGGCATCAGCACAACCGATAGCACGGTGGTCAACAATATGACCAGGGGAAGATTCGCAAAGTCGTACTGCGAGATAAACCAGTTGCGGTTAATCACCGACCATCGCAACACGATCTTCAACGCCCAAAAACCAATAAACGTAATTACCGCCTGTACCGCAAAACTCTTCAAAATGTGGCGGTGATAATGATGGCCGAGCTCGTGCGCCAGCACCGCTTCGATCTCATCGTTTGAGTAATTGGCGAGGAGCGTATCGGAGAGAACGATGCGCTGTGTCACGCCCAGCCCCATCAGAGCCGCATTCGCTTTTTTTGATTTCTCGGAGAGCATCCACTCATAGACGCCGCGAACCCGAGTGCCCGCCTTTTCGCTCAGCCGGGTCAAACGCTCGCATAGCTCATCATTGTTGAGCGTCTGGTACTTGTAGAAAATGGGAAACAAAACCACGGGAGCAACCTGCGCAAAGATCACGTACAGCACCATGAAGGAGATCCAGGCAGCGATCCACCAGACCTGCGGCGCCTTGCGAATGGCAAAGTAGAGCAACTCGGCAAGCATAATCGATATGCCGAACCCGACCCAGAATGCCTTGAACTGGTCCCATATCCAGCCGCGCCATCTCTGGTTGGACAGGTGGTATTCATGTTCGAGACGGAAAGAGTAGTAGTCGAGCCCGAAGCCGAGCAGTTTTCCAATCAACGCCAGCACGAAAACGTAGATCAGCAGCGCAAGGACAAAGTTCTCTCCGCCCGCGAGACGGTACGAGAAGTCGCGGATGTCGAGTGTCAAGTTCGTCAACAACAACACAAGCATCAGGGCCGCACCAATGCCAACATCGGCAAGGCCGAGTCTGCGGCTGATTCTGTTGTACCGCCGCGCTTGAGGCGTGTCGGTCAGAGGAGGTTCATTCATCAGTCAGTTGCTCGACTACAAGAGAATCTTTCCATAATAACGAACCAGGGCACGACATGGAACTACTCTCCACTTAGGGGGAGGTTGACTCAAAGTAGACGGGCTTGAACCACGGCGCAAAACGCGCGAACCGCCTCCGGGGCCGGTGCTATTCTGTTGTTGATCTCTCGGCGAACGCCATGGAGGCAGCTACGCAAGAGTTGCAAGCGGGCCAGGTGCAGAAATCGAAGTACGTCGGCCGGATCGTGTTTGCTCTTGCAGTCCTTGCGGCCGCGGTCTTCGGATCGCTTGCGGGATTGATGATTGTCTACTCCACGGATCTTCCCGAAGTTGGCGACCTGGAGCATTACCGCCCGAGTTCCATCACGGAGCTTTACGATGACCAGGGACGCGTAATCGGTTCGTTCGCGCTGCAACGGCGCGTGGTCGTCACCTATAACGACATTCCTCCGGTTCTGAGGGAATGCGTCATTTCGATTGAAGACAAGGATTTCGAACAGCACTGGGGCGTTGATTTCTGGCGCATTCTGGGAGCTGCCTATCGCGACATTGTTTCAGGTTCGCGCGCACAGGGAGCTTCTACCCTGACCATGCAGCTCTCGCGCAATTTGTTTCTAACGCCCGACCGCAAGTTCAGCCGAAAAATCCAGGAGATCATGCTGGCGATACAAATCGAGCGGCGGTTCACCAAGCAGCAGATCTTCACACTCTATGCCAACCAGATTTTTCTTGGCTATGGTACATATGGATTCGAGGCCGGCTCGGAATTTTACTTCAGCAAGCACTTGAAGGACCTGACGTTGTCCGAAGCCGCCCTGCTCGCGGGACTTCCCAAGGGACCAAGCTACTACTCGCCGATCAATTACCCGGACCGCGCGCTGCGCCGGCGAAACCTCGTCATCGACAACATGGTGGAGGACGGAAAGATCACGGCCGAAGAAGGACAGAAAGCCAAGGCCGCACCGCTTGGATTGCATCTGCAAAGCGATCCCAATTCGCTCGCGCCATATTTCGTCGAAGAAATCCGCCGCCACCTGGAGAAGCGTTTCGGCAGTGAAGAAGTCCACGAGGGTGGCCTGCGTGTTTACACGACGCTCGACTCGGACCTGCAAGAAGTGGCGAACAAAGCCGTGCTCGACGGCCTCGCGGCCTACGAACGGCGTCACGGGTGGAAAGGAAACCTGCCGAACATCATCGCCGCCGGCGACGATCCCGAACATTACGACAACCCCGATTGGGGCGAGCCGATTGAACCGGGTTCCTACATGCACGGCCTGGTGACGAACGTGGTTGGCTCGTCGGCAACAGTAAAAATCGGGCAGTACTCAGGCATGCTCGGCCCGGCTGATATTGCATGGACAGGACGAAAGTCTCCAGCCGACATTCTCAGCGTGGGCGACATCGTCTATGTCCGCATCACGGCCGTCAACGGCAATCACGTGCAACTCGCGCTGGAGCAGGACTCCGGTGCGCAGGGCGCGTTGATTGCAATTGACAATGCAACCGGCGACGTCCGCGCCATGGTCGGCGGACGCGACTTTGATCTGTCGAAGTTCAATCGCGCGACGCAAGCACTCCGACAGACGGGCTCCTCGTTCAAGCCGTACGTTTACACGGCCTACATCGATAGCGGCGCGGAACCGGACGACACGATTCTGGATGCGCCGACAACATTCATGACCGCGTCCGGTCCGTATTCGCCGCACGATTACGACAACCGCTACATGGGTAACATCACGCTGCGAACCGCGTTAGCACAGTCGCGCAATATCCCCGCGCTGAAGATCGCACAAAAGGTTGGCATCAACACTGTCATACGTTACGCGCACAAGTTCGGCATTACTTCCGATATTCCTCCTTACCTTCCGGTTGCACTGGGCTCGGCGGAGGTGACGCTGCTTGAGCAAACCGCGGCGTATTCTACCTTTCCCAACGATGGCGTGCGAGTCGCGCCGCACTTCATCCGCAAGGTTGTCGACTACGACGGACACGTGCTGGAGGAGAACTATCCCGAAGTCAGCGACGTTATTTCTGCCCGAACCGCTCGCATCATGACCTCGATGCTTGAAGGCGTGGTGAAGCATGGAACCGGTTATGCAGCGTCCAAACTGAACCATCCGCTGGCGGGCAAGACGGGAACTACGAACGATTTCACCGATGCGTGGTTCGTCGGCTTCTCGCCATCCATCACGTGCGGAGTTTGGGTTGGCTACGACGAGAAAAAGACTCTCGGCAACAACGAAACAGGTTCGGAGGCCGCACTGCCGATCTGGATCGACTTTATGAAGGCCGCCATCAAGGGGAAGGACAAGGAACAGTTTCCAGGTCCCATTCCGCCGGATACTGGCACAGCCGTGGCTGCGACAACACCAGCCACTGAAAAGCAGCCGAGCAACGGAGCGCCCCACTGATGCGCACTTTCTTCCGCGGCGTACTTTACGTGCTGGTGCTGCTCATCGTGGCGATGACGTCGGCGCTCACGACAATGCGGTACGCCATTCACGGCCGCGAAGTCGCGGTTCCGAAGTTCATCGGACTGACGCCGCAAGCCGCGCAGCAACTAGCCAGTCAGAATGGTCTTCTGTTTTCCGACGACGATCACTTCTACAGCGACGACATTGCCGAGGGTCTCGTCGTCTCGCAGTCGCCGAAACCCGGCACGCGCGTACGGCGCGGCTGGCATGTTCGCGTGGCCGACAGCCTGGGACCGCAGCGGATCGATATCCCGTCAGTTGTGGGACAGAGTTCGCGAGCGGCAGAGATGAACGCGCAGCGTCATCGTCTTGAAATTGGAACCATTGCCACGCTGGCAACCGCGGACTTCCCTGCCGACCAGGTGATCGCACAAGATCCCGCGGCGGGCGCACAGGGAATCGCCAGTCCGCGAATCAGCCTGTTGGTGGCGGCCGCTCCGGACCCGCCGACCTGGGTGATGCCGGATTTCACCGGTTCCAAGCTCGCCAACGCGTCCGTGGTAACAACCGATGCAGGGATGAAGGTGAAGACGGTTCTCATTCCCAACGGCACATCAGCACCACTGGGACATGGCGCAAAAGCTCTCGGCGAGGCAATCATCATCCGCCAGTCTCCAAGCGCGGGGCAGCGTGTGACGGCCGGGACCGTTGTCACATTTGGATACGTTCACCAGTTGCCGGAATCGCCCACTCCTCCGCCGGGCGATTAAGTCACTGGCGCTCCAACACGGCTGCGAAGAATCCCTCGCAGGATTGCACTCCGGGAATTGTGCGCAGGTACGACCCGCGCAACAGCGAGTGAACATCGTTCACCGCCAGTTCGCCGGAATTTGCCAGGCGTTGAAGCTCTTCTCCGCAGTCGATCAATCTGTATCCCTCGACGTTGCGCAACGTTTCGTCGATCACCGATTCGTTCTCTTCACGCTCGAGCGAACAGGTGGAATAGACGAGACGTCCGCCGGGCGACAAGTATCGCAAGGCAGCGCAGAGAATCTCTACCTGCCGACGATGTAAGTCGTCGAGGTCCTCTGGTTTCAACTTCCACTTGATCTCCGGATTGCGCGCCAGCGTTCCGGTGCCTGAGCAGGGCGCATCGACAAGGATGTGATCGAACTCCGCGCCGAATGGCAGTTGCCGCGTGTCGCTGGTTACAACTTCAACGTTCGCCGCTTTGACACGTTCACGGAGCAAACGCGCACGATGCGGATGAACCTCAACGGCAACGATTCGCGCCGCCGGATTCCGCTGCGCAATCGCCGCCGTCTTTCCTCCCGGAGCGGCACAGCAGTCGAGGATGTTCGCACCCTGACCAACAAGCGCGGCCACGAGCTGCGACGCTTCATCCTGTACGGCAACACGGTGCTCGCGAAATGCCGGCGTTCGTGTCAGGTCTCCGCCAACGACGCGCCGGGCCGAACGGAGCAGCGCTCCCGGCACAAGTTCTACGCCCTGCGCAATCAACTCCGCTTCGGCAAGGCCGTCCTCGAAACGCAATGCGCTCTGCGGCACTTGCTGATCGTAAGTACAGATGCAATCAGCGGCATCGTTGCCGTATTCGGCAATCCATCGCGCGACGAGCCACTCGGGATGCGCACCGCGAATGGTCGCGACAGGCGGCGGAGTCTGCATCAGCTTGCGCAACACTGCATTGACGAACGGCGCGGCGGAACGCTTGCGCGCACGCTTCACCAGGTCGACGCTGTCGTTGACCGCAGCGCTGCCAGGAACGCGCGTCAGGTATCGCAACTGATAGGCGGCGATGCGAAGAGCAACTCGCACTTCGGCATCGAGACGCGCAACCGGCTTGGAGGCGCATTGCGCGAGTTGCGCATCGAGCACTGACTGCCAGCGCAAAACGCCCATCACGATCTCTGTGGAGAGGTTGCGATCCTGCGGCGAGAGCGCGGAGAGCCGCTCCGAATGCAGCAGTTCGGAGGCGAAGGCATCTTCGTTTTCGACGCGAAGAAGAATGTCAAAAGCGGCGGTGCGTGCCGGCGCAATCGGCATGGTTAACTCTTCCGCTCGCCGAGGCACTCTCCCGGCAAAGGACGGTATCCGTTGACGAACTCGCGGGCGGCCATGCGGCGCTTGCCTTCCAGTTGCAACTCGACGATCTCGACTGCGGTGTTTCCACCGCAACCAGCGAGCAGACGGTCGCCGCGGACCGCGAGTTCCGAAGGCTGCAACGCGATCTCTCCAGCAGCCAGCGATTGCATCGAGTGCAGAGTGAGCTGCTTGCCGCGAAACGCTGTAAAAGCTCCGGGCCATGGCTGGAAGCCGCGCAGCCGGTTGCATATCTCCGACGCGGTGCGATGGAAATCGACCCGCGCATCTTCCTTGCTGAGGATGGGCGCAAGCGTTGCCTGCGAGTGATCCTGCGCGCGCGGAACGATGGTTCCTTTCGCGAGGCGGTCGAGCGTTTCCAGCAACAGATCCGCACCGATGGCTGCCAGCCGAGGGGCCAGCGTGACGGCCGTGTCCTCCGGGGCGATGGGCAACTCGTTCTGCAAAAGTATGTCGCCGGTGTCGAGCCCTTCGTTGAGGAGCATCGTCGTGTTGCCGGTAACGGTCTCACCACTGGCGATGGCCCACTGGATCGGCGCGGCACCACGATACTTCGGCAGCAGCGAGGCGTGGAGGTTGATGTTGCCATGCTTCGGCAGGCGGAGCATCCACGGAGGGATGATGCGGCCATAACCGACGACGATGATGGTGTCGGGCTGAAGCGTCGCAAGCTGCTCGCGGAACTCCTGGTTGAGCTTGATCTTCTCGGGCTGCGTGACCGGAAGGCCGAGTTCAAAGGCCTTCTGCTTGACGGGCGAGAGGGCAAGTTCCATGCCGCGTCCCTTGGGGCGATCCGGCTGGGTGACAACGAGCGAGACACGGTGTTCGCCGCGTACGAGAGCATCCAAGGCGGGCACGGCAAACATCGGAGTTCCACAAAAGACAAGATTCACGGATACAAGGGTAGCACTCTGCATGAGAGGCCGGCTCCGAGCGCTGGTGGAAGAGGCACCCCCACCCCCTATTTTTGCAAATATTTGAAAACAAGCACGATAGGAGCGCCCATCGTTCGCAAATTATTGATTTATATAGAACTAATTTGCAAATATTTGATTTGTAAGGACTTAGGGCCGTTGTCTGGATGGAAAAGAACAAAGCCCACAAACTCGCGCTGTGGGTTCTATCTCCGGTATAGCAAGCGGAGAAGGTAATCGGATTACTGGATTTTCGAATTAAAAAACCGAAGGACACGAAGGAGCACGGAGGAAAAGCAGAAGATAAACGCAGAAAGCCCGCAGCAACGCAGGTCATGTCAGGTGTGTGCCCGGTCCAAACTGTAAAGCATGTCCCGGAACGTATCGCTCTGCGGATTGGCCCTTACTTCACCGGAGCGGGTAGCTCGCATTGCTGGAGATAGAGTTCCGTACCCGCCGGGAGGACGACTTCGCGCACCTTGGAAGTGATGATTGCGCCGAATGCTGGATCGTCGCGAACGGTCAAATCGCTCCAAGCGGAGGCAGGCCCTTCGGCGGTTGATGCCGGCTGCACCTCGCGAGGCTGCGACTGGTTGAAACAGGCGGCGAGTTTCGCGTTCTGCCCGTCCCATGCAACTTCGGTCAGCAGGACCGCGAGTTGGGCCTCACCACTCGACAGGCTGGCGACGCGTGCGATTTTCCCATGGAAGTGGGCGCCTGCTGGAAGAACCACTTCGCCCTTCATTCCGCGCACATTGGCGACGAGTTCGAACTGGACGGGATCGCCCGCCTTGAGATGAGAACTATCGAGCGCACTGACGGCGCGTACGAGGAAGCGGGTGGAGCGGGCGAGAGTGACCTGTTGGGCGGAACTGGAGATGACAAGCACGAACACGAACGCGACACAAAGAAAACAGTTGAGGAAAACCCGCATAGAAAGCCTCTTTCGCAGACTTCACGCAAGCATGGTACTCGTCAAAAGGCGCCCCAGACACGTGGAATGAACTGTATGGTTACTTTCGAGGCGTTGTTTTGGGACTCGACTCTTCCGGGAACAATAGGGCCATCTACCCGCAGAGTCCGATTCACAAAGACACGCACAGGACCGAGGGTGGACACAGGCCCGCAGACGCGTTGCCGTGCGATATGCACAGAGGTCGCAAATCGATGCGCTCGTGAGACAATTTGCGGTGGCCTGATTACAGGACACTTTAGCGATGACCGCACATAAAGAGACCGATCGTTTACGCAAGGTAGTGGAGTCGTTCCACGATGTATCCGTCATGGTAGTTGGCGACCTGGTGGCGGACGAGTTCATTTACGGCGAAATCACGCGAGTGTCGCGCGAGGCGCCGGTGCTCATACTGAAGCATCGCGAGCGAAAGATTGTGCCGGGCGGCGGCGGCAACGCGGTGATGAACCTGGCCGACCTGAAGGTGAATGTGCTGCCGGTGGGCATGGTGGGCAACGACGAGTCGGGTCGCCTGCTGATGGAGTGCCTGCGACAGAAGCGAATTTCAACGAGCGGCATCGTAAAGGCAAAGGGTTATACGACGCCCACGAAGACGCGCATCCTGGCCTACATGCCGCACGCCAGCCGTCAGCAGGTTGTGCGGGTGGATCGCGAACCGGAGGCGCTGGCGGAGAATCACACGGCGCTGCGCGAGCTGGTGGCGACGACCCGGCAGTATTCGAAGGCCGCCGATGCAGTGCTGGTTTCCGACTACGGTTATGGCGCAGCCACGCCGCGATTGCTGACGCTGATCCGCCAGAAGGGCGACTTCGAAGGGATTCCGATTACGCTGGATTCGCGCTATCGCATGCTGGAGTATGCGGGCATCACGGCGGCCACTCCCAACGAGCCCGAGGTGGAAGAGGCGCTGAAGATGAAGATCGGCAACGATGCGATGCGGCTGGCCGACGCGGGACAACAGTTGATGAAACTGATGAAGCTGGACTCGCTGGTGATTACGCGCGGCAGCGATGGCATGGTTGCCTTCCAACGGCGCAAGCAGCCGGTGGTGATTCCAATCTTCGGCTCCGACCAGGTGACCGACGTGACTGGCGCGGGCGACACGGTAATCGCTACCTTTACAGCGGCGCTGGCGACGGGTGCGGACACGGAGACGGCGGCGCGGCTGGCAAACCTGGCGGGCGGCATCGTGGTGATGAAGCGAGGAACAGCGACGGTTTCGCAGAAAGAACTGCTGCAAGCCGTGGAAGAGTACGGGAAAACGCTGGCGGCACATTGATGGCGGACTATACGCAGAAGATTTTTTCGCGGGCGGCGCTGCGCAGGCGCGTGGACGAGTGGCGCGCGGCGGGCGAACGCATTGTGCTGACGAACGGCTGCTTCGATGTGCTGCACGTGGGTCACATCCGCTATCTGCACGGTGCGAAGCAACTCGGCGGACGCGTGGTGGTGGCCATTAACTCAGACGTGAGCGTGCAGACGATCAAGGGCGCAAACAGGCCGGTGATGCCGGAGCAGGAGCGCGCGGAGTTGATTGCAGCGCTGGCCGATGTGGACGCAGTCGTTATTTTTTCCGAGCCGGATGTGCGCGCACTGATCCGCGAACTGCACCCGGACATACAGGCCAAGGGTACGGATTACACGGAAGACAACGTTCCCGAGCGCGATGAAGTGATGGCGCACGGCGGAAGGGTTGCGATAGTGGGTGACCCGAAAGATCACTCAACCACCGAGTTTCTCAGCAAGATCGGGGAGACGGAACATTCCTGAACTGATTCGTAAGACCGATCGTCCCGTAACAATGTATTCGACGACCGATGCACGTCCCATTCCGCAGCGATTGCTGATCGTGCGCCTGGGAGCGCTGGGCGACGTATTGCACGCCATGCCAGCGGTCCGCGCCATCCGCGCAAATATGCCGCGCTGCGAAATTGGCTGGGTAGTGGAAGAACGCTGGGCGGAGTTGCTCTGCGCCATTGGGACACCGCGCACGGGAACAGTGAGCGAAGGGCGTCCGCTGGTGGAGCGCGTGCATACGGTGGACACGAAGGGCTGGCGCAAGTCGGCACTCTCACCTGAGACGTGGCACAAGGTATACGTGGCGATGCGGGAGATCCGGCAATGTGGTTATGAAGTGGCCGTTGATTTCCAGGGGGCAGTGAAGTCGGCAATTCTGGCGTCGCTCTCCGGAGCCGATCTGATATGGGGCTTTGCGAAACCACGGGAGTATGTGGCGAGGATGCTTTATTCACAGGCGCATCCGGCAACAGGAGCGCATGTGGTGGAGCAGAATCTTTCGCTGGCGGCGGCTTTGGCTGGATCACCAGCAACAGAGACAACGCCCCTGCTGCCGCACGATGCGGAAGCGGAAAAGTGGGCGGAGCAGCAAATCGGTGAAGGTGAGCGTTTTGCGATTCTGAACCCAGGCGCGGGTTGGAGCGCGAAGCAGTGGCCGGCGGAACGGTACGGAGAAGTCGCCAGAGAGCTGGCGGCGGAAGGAATTGAGCCGCTGGTAAACTTTGGTCCGGGCGAAGAGGCGATGGCACGGGAAACCGTGCTGGCTTCAAGGGGCACGGCGCGCCCCCTGGGAGCGACGCTGGCGCAATTGATCGCGGCGACACGGCGCGCAGCGCTGCTCATTGGCGGGGACACGGGGCCAATGCACTTGGCGGCAGCGCTGAGAGTGCCGGTTGTGGCGCTCTTCGGGCCGACAAACCCTGCTCGCAATGGGCCCTATGGGACGCAAGCACGGATTTTGCGCAGCGCACAGAGCACGACCAGTTACAGTCACGCGAAGAAGACCGACGAGGGGCTGCTCTCGATTACGCCGAAAGAAGTGATGGAGGCAGCGCACGAGTTGCTGAAGGACTGAGTGAACGATACGAGCACATCTCGAACGGACTGGGGACGGATAGCCAAGCGAATTCGCGTGCCCCTGGGGTTTGTTTTCGCCGCCCTTTACTTGTGGCTGGCGCAACCGACATGGACTTCGATTATCGTGGGAGCGGCGGTAGCGGCCGTGGGCGTGTGGATTCGCGCCGTGGCTTCCGGCCACGTAAAGAAGAACGAAGAACTGGCGACGACGGGCCCTTATGCGTATACGCGCAATCCGCTCTATCTCGGTTCAATCGTGATCGCCATCGGATTCTGCATTGCGGCACTGAGCTTGTGGATCGCCATTGCGATTGTAGGAATGTTTGTTGCGATCTACGTGCCGGTCATCCGCGGCGAAGAAGCATTTTTATCGGCCCACTTCCCCCAGTACGCGGAGTATGCTTTGCGAGTGCCACGGCTGTTTCCGCGCCTTCGACCTGCATACCCTGCGGGCGGCGGAGAGTTTTCCCGAGCGCTTTACATGAAGCATCGCGAGTACAATGCATGTATGGGGGCGTTGGCGGTTGTGGCGGCCCTGATAGTCAAGCTTCTGTGGGTAGTCCGCTGACCGAATGCGAAAACACAAAGCCCTCGCGGCCCTTCTATTTCCCGTTCTTGCCGGTTCGCTGCTGATTGCAGCGGCTCAGCAACACCCATCCGCACCGGCCCATCCGGAAAAGATGCCTGTAGGGAGCATTGGCCCGATGTCGGCGATCCGTCCGGCTCCGGCGGGGTATCGCTACCGCAACGGCGAAGTGCTGCACTACACGACGGACTGGAGATTGTGGAACGCCGGCACGGCGACGCTGCGGCTGGACCAGGCAGGTTCGGACGAAAAAGTTTCGGCCACGGCTGATTCAATCGGCTTCGCGGCGCTGCTTTACACGGTGCAGGACCGGTTGGAGGCATACTTCAATCCACGGACGTTCTGCTCATCGCGAATCGATAAACACTCGGAAGAAGGACTTCACAAGCGGGACACGCACATCGTCTTCAACTATGCGCGGCACAAGGCCGTGCTCGATGAACGCAACCTGCGCAACAACGAGACCAAGCACACGGAGAACGACATTCCGGGATGCGTGAGTGACGTGCTATCCGGAATCTTCTACCTGGGATCGCTGCCGCTGACGGTTGGTTCTACCTATCATTTCCCGATCAACGATGGCGGAAAGACGGTGGACGTGAGCGCGCACGTGGAGGCTCGCGAAGACGTCAAGACCGGAGCAGGGACCTTCCACACGGTACGCGTACAGCCTTCCGCCCCGGCGGGAGTCCTGAAGAATCGCGGCAAGGTCTGGATCTGGTACACGGACGATTCGGCGCATCTCCCGGTGCAGATGCGGGCGCGGCTCTTCTGGGGAACACTGACCTTCCAATTGTCGCGAGTGGACCGGCAGTAAAACTTCCAGCAGAATTCTATTGCAGGCGAAAGCGCTCGCGAATGACGCGCTGGAGCCGGGGACGATAGATGAGATCGTAGGCGAGCTCCTTGCCGGGAAACATGGCAAGCGCCGCACGACGCGCATCGGCAGCCATCTCGGAAGCCTGTTCAACGGTAAGGTTGGGATCCTGGCTGATGACCGACATCACCATGTTCATCATGATCTGAAGACGGCGGAGCCTGTGCGCTTCGTCCAACTGCCCGGTTTGCCCCTCGTCCGGCTGCGGTACGCCCTCGGTCAATCCCATCCATGCACCCTCAGTAGAGTTGGATGATGCCATATTGTGGCGTGGTGCGGGAAATCGGCCTGACACGGGAAGCCTGCGGCGGGATCGCAAAACGATTCTTCGCCAAAGGGGCGGCGGTTTGCATCGAAGTTAAATGGAGGAACTATGGCGACCAATGAGAACAACGAGGGACTGGTGAAGGTATTCGATACCGAGCAGGAATCCGAGGCGTTGGTGGTGCGCGGATTGCTTGAGTCCGCCGGGATCGAGGCCCTGATCGTGTCGTTGGATGCTCCACGGGACGTGCTGCCGGGCGTGGGCGGCATGGTGGTGCAGGTGGCTCCGGAAGACGCGGAGAAGGCAATGCAGCTGATTAAAGATTATCGCGATGGCGCTCCGGTGGACGAGGAAGAACTCACTGAGGAATCGCCGTCGTAGTTTGCACGCCGTGTGTGATTGCCAATACCGGCAGTGAAGCAGCGCCCTCCGGACGCAGGTAGAACGTCACAGGACCGAAGAGGTCGGTGCGAAAAGTTTGTACATGTGCCTGCGCCAGTCGCTCAAGAACTTCCGGGCGGGGATGTCCGAAGGTGTTGCGCGCACCGACCGAAATGACGGCATAGCGCGGATGCACGGCCTGGAGGAATTCTTCCGAGGTCGAAGTGAGGCTGCCATGGTGGCCTACCTTGAGCAGGTCCGCGTGAATGTCACGGGCCTCAAGAATCGTCTCTACTTTCTTTCCGATATCTCCCACCATCAACGCCGAACGCCCACCATAACTGACGCGCAGCACCATGGCGTCGTCGTCCACAACGCGTTTCTTTAGCTGCCAGTCGCGCGCGGGCGCCAGTACTTCAAAGTGAGCGCCACCGAAATCGAAGGTGTCACCGGCGAAGTGGCGAGCGGCGCCGGTGTGATTCGCGATCGCCGTCTGCATCAGCGACTCGAAAAGTGGCGTCGGCACATTGGGGCCACACCAGAGCTGGTCGGGCTGGAAATTCCGTATGACGGCGCGCATGCCGCCGATGTGGTCGGAGTGTCCGTGACTGAAGGCGACGGTGTCGAGATGATGGATGCCACGCTGCCAGAGATAGGGCGAGACAACGTCTTCTCCAATGTCGAACTCGGATTGATTTCCGCCGAGGAGTCCGCCGGAGTCGAGCAGCAGAGTCTTGCCTTCAGGCGTGACAATCAGGAAAGAGTCTCCCTGGCCAACGTCGATCGCGGTGACCTCCAATGCTCCCTTGACGAACTGCGGATGGGGGCGAGCGGTGACCAGTAATCCCGCTACAAGGCAGAGCGCAACGAGCGAAAGAGCCGTGATCCAGGCGCGACGGCGAGCCAACAGCAACACGGCGAGATAGATCGTCACGAAGAGCAGGCACAGCCAGAGCGCAGGGATCGGCAGGCGTACATCGCGGATGGCGGCGCCGCCGAGCCAGTGTACGGTGTTCGAAATTCCCGCCAGTGCCCAGGCAGCGACCATCGCGGGCAACTTTGCCAGCCAGAAGGAAACGTAGCTTAGCGAGACGGCAAGGACACTGGCGGGCATGAGAATTCCCGTCAGCGGCACAACCGCGAGATTGGCAAAGAGCGCCGTGAACGGCATGCGATGGAAATACCAGATCATGGGCAATGCAAGCGAAACCTGCATCAGCAACGAAATGAGTACAAGTTCATAGGCGGAGAGCACGAGCGTGATGCCGCCGGTGAGGAAGGTGCGTGCGGCGCGGCGGCCAATCAACTTCTGCGCTTCGGAGGCAATCATGCGCAGCTCAATGCGCCACTGCACAAGCTTCGGCGGGTGCGCCTGGTCATAACCGATGAGAAAGAGTCGCTGCAATGCCTGGTGGTAGGGCTGCGAAGTGCGCTCGAGCAGCGGTACGGCAATTCCGGCAATGCTGAGGACGGAGAGGAAGGTGAGCTGGAAGCTGGGATCGAGCAACTGGCGCGGCTGCCAGACGAGCATGGCCAGCGCCGCCGTACCCACCGCATTGAGCGCGGCCCGTTCGCGATAGAGCAACCGAGTGAGCTGGTAAATCCCCAGCATCAACACGGAACGGAGAATGGGCGCGCCGAGATCGGTGAGCAATGCGTATCCGGAGGTGAGAACGATGGTGAGAATGGTGGCAATTTCCGCGCCGGTACGAAGCCGTCGCAAGGCCCAGAAGAGCACGACGGCAAAGATGCCAACGTTCATGCCGGAGACAACAAGGATGTGATAGGTGCCGCTGCGTTGGTACTCGGTGCGGGTTTCGCGCGAAAGGAAGGCGCGATCACCGATGACCATGGCGGCGAAGAGTCCGGCCTGTTGCTGAGGCCAGATGAGGTGAATGCGCGCGAGAACGCTGCGGCGCGCGGCTGCCCGCCAGCGCTCGAAGCGGCTGCCTCCGGCTCCGGGAAGCACGCGGATGGAATCGAAGCGCGAGGAGCCGATGGCGGAAATTCCCTGTCCCGCGAGATATCCGCGATAGTCCATGGCGCCGGGGTTGCCATAGTTGAGCGGCTGATGAAGTCGGGCGGTGAGACGAAGCCGCTGTCCGTAGACGAAACGCGGCATGGAATCCGCTGCGGCGTCCGAATCATCATCGTCTTCTTCGGTGAAAGCGCGAGGCGATGGCTTGTAAATGGTAAGACGAACGGCGCCGTTGATGGGAACTTCGCCAGCATCGGTGACTACGGATTTGACGTCGAGATCGACGGACTGATCGGTGCCGCCATAGTTGCCGGGACGGAGCAGGCCGTCGCGCACGACCGCGGCGTTCAACGTCACCGGATCGCCGTTAGCGTAGCGCACAATGGACGCCGGCGGCGGAGTAGCTGAATCAGACGATTGCGCGGTAAATGCTCCGGCAAGGGCGAGGGCGAGCATCGAAGCGGTATAGGCGATGCGCGGGCGCCGGCGGCAGAGAAACAGCGCAGCAAACGAAAGCAGGATGAGGGCTGCGAGCCAGACTGACGGCGGGTGGTAGAGAACCTGCTCGATGAGAATTCCGGCGGCAAAGGCGAATGCGGCAGCAATCATGGGCACGCGCGCGACGATGGTCGAGACATGGGACGAAACACGGGACGAACCATGGCCCAGCACGGGGTCCGAAATTGTGCCGTCGGAGGAGGGTACTGCGCCCGCATTGGACGCGAGTGCCATCAGATGCTGTCGAGGCCTTCCTTGCCCATGACAACGTTCCAGGGAATGAGCTCGTACTGCGCGATGCCCTTGACCCAGAAGGGATCGTTGTCGCGAATGCGATCAAGCACGGTATGCACCTCGGCGTCGTCGATGCGTACAAGCAGCGCGCCGCCCGTGCGCGGATCAAATGGCCCCGAGGCGACAAGCGTTCCCTGTGCCTTTAATTCACGCAGATAGGCGCGGTGTTCCGGAGTGACGGCAACCACTTCTTCCATGGGACGGCGGTAACGAATCACGACAAGTGCGTACACGGCAGCTCCTTGACGGCCTGGCAGCCTCGCACAGCTATCGAGCGAGTTGGAAGACACTTTCGATATGGAATGTCTGCGGAAACAAGTCCACGAGATGCGCCTGTTCCACGCGGAAGCCAGATTCTAACAGCGTTCGCAGGTCGCGTGCGAGAGTAGAAGGATCGCAGGAAACATACGTCACATGGGAGACGTGCATCCGTCCTAGTCTTCGCGAAGCGGATTCGCCGAGGCCCGCGCGCGGCGGATCAACCACCACCAGATCAAAGTTAGCCCCCGTGGTGTCGTGAAGAAACTGCTCGGTAGGCTTCTGTATGGCTTTGACCTGCACGGGAGCGTTGTGCTGAAGGTCGGGGAAAGAGTAGGGCGAGACCTCCACGGCGACAACGCGCTCGAAACTTTTCGCCAGTGGAAGCGTGAAAAGTCCGGCGCCAGCGTAGAGATCGAGCGCGTTCTTTCCGGTGGCTCCGCCGGTGACGAGCGAAACAAGCTTGGCGACGAGGTGGCGATTTGTCTGGAAGAAAGACCCGGCGCTGACGCGATAGTCGAAACCGCCGACCCGATAGACAAGGTGTTCCTCGCCAGTCGACACGGCCGGTACACTGCGCGGAACGGTGCGTGAGCCGCGCTCCCCGGTTTCTTCTCCGGCGACACTGGAGCGAAAAATGACAACGCCACGGCACTCTGCAATCTCCGCGCGGATGGCCTCGGCCAGTGGCCCTTGCGAGGCCGGATCGGTGGCGCCGTCGAGATAGATTTCGATCAGAAGCTCAGAGTCCTCGGAGTTGGCAAAGAACTGCACTTCGCGCACGGATGACGAAAACGCGGCGCGCTCACCAAGCGTCCAGAGAATGCCAAGGGCGCGATTGATAAGCGGCGAACTGATGGGGCACTCGCGCACCGGCAGCAGATCGTGCGATCCATGGCGGAAGTAGCCAATGGCGAACTCGGGCTGCGCCTGGACCCTCATGCGCGTGCGATTGCGGAAGTGCCAGGGCTCGGCCGAATGCGTCTCAATCGGCACGTCGAGTTCGATCTTCGCGGTGCGCCGAAGCGTCTCTTCCAGAATGGCGCGCTTGGATTCCAACTGATGCGGATAGCTGGCGTGCTGATAGTGGCATCCGCCACATGTACCGAAGTGAGGACAGCGCGGCGTGACGCGGTCGGGCGAAGGCTCAACGATGCTTTGAGCGTGGGCGCGAAGAAAGCTCGGACGCTCCTCCTGCACGGCAACGTCAACCTGTTCGCCTTCAAGGACGAAGGGCACAAAGACGGTTTTGGCGCGGCCCTCGGCGCCAGCAGGCAAGCGGCCAAGGCCGTCGCCACCATAGATGAGTTTGTCGATAGTAATTTGCACTGCTTACAGGATATAGGAGAAACGCCGAAGAGGAGCGCGAGTCGCGCTTTACTTACATATAGAAAAGGCTCAAACGGGGCAGATTGTAGCGCTCCAGCAGTTTCTTGTTGGTGTATTGCTTCATGAGCTGATCGATCTGCGAGGCGGTCATTTTGCTGCGATAGGGAGCAAGCTCGCGATCGGCCTGGGCGCGGATGGCGACCAGTTCGTCGTCGGTGGAAGCGGCAAGCAGGGTAGCAAAGAGTCTTTCTTCCATCACGGTGAGGCGGCGTTCCAGATCTTCCAGCGAGGGCATGGCAGCGGAATCAGCAACGGAGACGGCAAGTTCGGTGAGGATCGTCGCGTCGTCGCGAACGAGAGTTTCGGCAGCGGCAGGAACCTGCGCTTTTGCGAAAGCTTCGGCGTTACGCGCGAAGAAGGCCATCAACTCCTGCTGCGCGATACCGGAGTCGCGCGGCTCACGCGTGGAGCCGACGGCAGCTTCCTTCATCTCTTCGGCGGCCGCCAGCACTTCCTGCGTGCAATAGGCGAGGGAGTTAACCTTACGCGTCTTGCTGGGACGGCGATCATACTTGTCGAAGGCATTGTCAATGCCGCGGAGCACGGCTTCGAGCGGAATGCCGGCTTCCTTCCAAGATTCAATCAGCGCCCAGTCAAGGGTGGAGAGCAGGCGCAGCGCACCGCGTCGCCGTTGAAACTGTTCTTCGATCTCCGTGAAGTAGTTGAAGTAGTTCTCCACGAAGATGAGCTTACCGCAAAATGGCGGGATCGCTGCGCAGGAGACGGAGAATCGCAGAGGAAAATCCGAATTAAACCGGGAGCGGCTATTTGTCCTTGGCTTCGACGCTCGCCTTGTGGGCCTCGGCCTTGCGGCGCTGGTGAGCCGTGTTGCGATCCCAGATGATGCGCAGCCCTTCGAGCGTGAGCAGGTCGTCGATGGCCGTGATGTACTTGGACCCGCCGCCGATCAGAGGCGCAAGTCCACCGGTCGCGATAACCTTCGACGTGCCCATCTCGACAAGCAACCGCTCGAGGATGCCATCGACCAAGCCGACATATCCGAAGTAGAGACCGGACTGGATGGAGTGAACGGTGTTGGTGCCGATGACATGCGCGGTCTTGCGAATATCGATGCGCGGCAGGCGCGCAGTGCGCTCGAAGAGGGCCTCCGCAGAGATTCCGATGCCGGGCGCGATGACTCCGCCGAGGTACTCGCCCTTGGCGGAAATGCAGTCGAAGGTGGTCGCGGTGCCGAAATCGACGACGATGCATGGGCCGCCGTACTTTTCAAACGCCGCCACGCCGTTGACGATGCGATCCGCGCCAACTTCCGCGGGATTGTCGTAGTGCACTGGCATGCCGGTCTTGACGCCAGGCTCGATGAACAGAGGCTTGATGCGGAAGTAGCGTTCGCAGACGGCGCGCAGGGTGGAATCCATGGGCGGAACCACGGAGGAAATCACGATGCCGCGGATGGCATTGAAGTCGATGCCGCTCATGGCAAACAGGTTGCGGAAGAAGACGCCGTACTCGTCCACGGTCTGGGTGCGGGCGCTGGTAACGCGCCAGTTGGCGAGGAGCTGCCCGTTAGTCGCATCGCCCTGTTCATCCGTGCCGTATACGCCGAGGGTTGTATTGGTGTTGCCTACGTCGAGAACAAATAGCATAGAGGTATTCGCCTAGGGCTTGCGCACTCCGCCGGAAAGCACGGTTCGCATCCCATTTTGCGTGCGTACTCGCAAAAAACCACGCTCGTCGAGTCCCTCGGTTACGCCATCGTATCCGCCATCTTCCTCGACGTGGACACGCGCGCCACGTACAAAAGAGGACCGCTGTTCAAAGCGGCGGAAAAAGGATTGGCGTGCCACGGAGGCATCCGTTACGAGCGCACGGTACTCACAGTCGAGTGATTTTAGCAGAGCAGCCGCAAGTTCCACACGCGACCACGGCCTGCCCGTCTCCAAGTGAAGCGAAGTTGCGAGCTCGAGCAGTTCGTCGGGGAATCGAGATTGATTGACGTTGATGCCGATGCCGACGACAGCGTATCGCACGCGCGTGACCTCGGCATTGAGTTCGGTGAGAATGCCGCAGAACTTGCGGTTGCCGAGCAGGACATCGTTGGGCCAGCGCAAATCAGGCTGCAATCCCGTGACCTGCTCCACGGCGGCAGAGACGGCCAACCCGGCGGCCAACGAAATTAACAGCACATCGGCTGGCGCGAGCGCGGGGCGCAGAATGGCCGAGCAATAGATTCCGACCGAAGGATCGGAGGCCCACGAGTGTCCGCCACGGCCCTTGCCGGATGTCTGCTCCTCGGCGAGGAAGACAGCGCCTTCGGCTTCGCCCTGCGCGGCAGCGGCCATGGCAGCGACGTTGGTGGAACCGATGCGGAAGAAATGATGAATATTGCGGTCGAAGATGGTTCCCGAAACCAGCGGCCCGAGGATTTCCGGCAGCAGCAGGTCGGGCACGGATTCGAGCCGGTAGCCGATGGACTGGTGTCCGGCGATCTCGACGCCAAGCTCGCGCAATTGCTCCACCAGTCGCCAGACCTCGGAACGGCTAGCACCGAGTTCTTCGGCAATCTTCGTCCCGCTCAACTCGACGAGAGGGTTCGCAGATAAAACCCGAATCACGCGCCCAAGCTTGCCATCGGTACGCTCGCCGGGTGCGGGCATGGCAGAATGCTCACGCTCAAGGGAGCCGGGGGTGTTGCGCGAAGATGGAGTATGCGGCGTCATCTGGCAGGTGCCCACAGAGATTATCCGGCAGCGGCAAGCGGCGGGCAAAACAAAACGCGCCGCGAACAACAGGAAAGGCCGCTACGGGAGCAGTCTTCTGTGCGGAAAATAGCGATTTTCAGCTATTTTTTCGCGGGAGGCGGTGCGTCGGCCTCAAGGCTGATCTGCACGGTAACATCCTTGCCAACCGTAGCGCCGGTGGGATCGAAGCTCAGGTCGTAGTCGAAGCGATTCAGCACGATCGGCTCGACTTCCACACCCATCTTCTTCTGACCATGGATGACCGCAGTGTCAACGGTAAAGGGCAATTCAATCTGCCGGGTAGAGTCCTTCATAGTGAGGCTGCCGGTGGCAATGTACTTGCTGTCGCCCACCTTGCGGACACTGGTGCTCTGGAAACGAATGTCAGGATACTTATCGACTTCAAAAAAACGGGCGCTGCGCAGATCGTTGTCGCGCATCTGGCTGTCGGTGTCGATGCTGCTGACGGGAATCACGGCGGTTACAGAGCACTTCGAGGGATCATTTGCGTCGTAAAGGATGGTGCCGGTGACCTTGTCGAAGCGTCCGTGCACGGTGCTGATGAGCATGTGCTTGACGGAGAAGTTGGCGGACGAATGCACGGGGTCGATGTTGTATTCGTCGGCGGCAAAGGCGGAGAGCGTCAAGGCTAGTACGACGGCAAACATGAGCAGGAAGCGTTTGGACATTCGAATTATTCTCCAGATCGGCGGATGGTAATAGAGACGCACCCGGCTGAAACAAGGATGCAGAATTGTTTGTTGTAACGACTATATTGCTATATCAGCGTCCCTCCGCGGACAGCGAAATCCCCACGATTTCGCCATGGCTGATACGAAGCACAGGTATGCGACAGAAGTTTAGACGGCGGGCAGCGCCAAAGGTGCCGAAAAAATATCAGCCGGAACTCAGGCCGGCTGAATCCTCATGCTGAGGTCGACGGCGCGGGCCGAGTGCGTCAAAGCGCCCACGGAGATGTAGTCAACGCCAGCTTCCGCGTAAGTGCGAACGTTCTCAAGGGTGATGCCGCCGGAGGCTTCCGTAGAAATGCGGCGAGTATGCTTCTGCACGCGATCGACGGCCTGGCGCACCATCTCCGGCGTCATGTTGTCGAGCAGGAGCGCCTCGGCGCCAAACTGCAATGCCTGTTCGAGTTCTTCAAGATTGCGAACCTCGACCTCAATCGGTTGCTCGCCACGGCGATTGCGGTGAGCCCGCTCCAGCACGGTTTGAATGCCACCGGCGAGATCGATGTGGTTGTTCTTGATGAGGATGCCATCGGAGAGATCGAGGCGGTGATTCTGCCCGCCGCCGCAGCGAACGGCATATTTGTCGAGCAAACGCAGACCGGGCATGGTCTTGCGAGTATCAAGGATGCGGGCACGCGTGCCGGCAACGGCATCGACGTACTTGCGGGCTTCAGTGGCGATGCCGCTCATACGCTGAAGAATATTGAGGATGACGCGCTCACAGGAGAGGATGACGCGCGCGTTGTGGCGAATGACCGCCACAGTGTGGCCCTTGTGAAGGCGCACGCCGTCGAAGATCTCGCCATGGGTCACCACTTCCGGGTGCGCGACAACGGCGCCATCAAGCGCGGCGAAGACATCCAGCACGCGCTGTATGACACCGACGCCGGAGAGCACACAGTCCTGCTTGGCAAGCACGGTGGCGGTGGCCTGCTGCTGCGGGTCGATGCAGGCATAGGTGGTGGCATCGCGCGTGGCGCGGTCCTCGGTCAGCGCGGTCTCTACAATGGCAGTGGCGCGGCGACTGCTCCAGTCCATGATGAGCCTCTATTTACTTTCCAGTTCGCTGAGAGCGGCCTGCGCCTTCTCCAGCAACAACACGTTTTCATCGTGCTTCTTCCGCAGGCCGTCCACGACGTTTACCGGGGCCTTCGCCAGGAAGGACTCGTTCTTCAACTGCGCTTCCGCTTTTGCAATTTCTTTCGTCAACCGCTCCACGTCCTTGGTGAGGCGTTCGCGTTCGGCGACAACATCGACCTTCTGTTCGTATACCAACCGGACATCAAAGCGAGCGCTGCCACGGGCGTTGGCGACTTTTGCCAATGACTCGTTCACGAAGATCATTCGTTCAACGTTGGCGAGGCGCTGCACGGCGTTGTGATTGCGCTGGAAAACGTCGCGCAGTTGCTCGTCACAAAATACTTCGATGTCGAGCTTCGCCTTTGGTTCCGCCTTTAATTCGGCACGGATGTTGCGCACGCTGACGATCAACTCCTGAAGCATCGCCATGTCGGTCTCTTCCGAAGGCAGAATCTGTTGAGGATCGGGCTTCGGATAGCTGGCAAGCGCAATCGACTTACAGGGCGGCATACCATCATAGACCGCATGCCAGATCTCTTCGGTGATGAAGGGCATGAATGGCGACAGAAGCCGCAGCGAGGCCTCGAAGACGCGCACAACGTTTTCAAAGGCAATCCGCGCATGGATACGTTCGCCGCTGGTAACGGGCGCCAGGCGCGGCTTTACGAGCTCGATATACCAGTCGCAGAACTCGCCCCAGAAGAAGTGGTAGACAACGTGAGCCGCCTCGTGGAAGCGGTACTGCTCCAGCGCCTCATTGGCTTCCTGCGCGACACGGTTGAAGCGCGAAAGAATCCAGCGATCTTCCAACGTGGCGGTGGAGAATCCCGGTAGACCGGCGTCGCCCGGCGTCGGCGCAACTTTGCGGAACTCCGACAGCGACCAATTCTTCTCCTCTTCCGAACGGTCGACGTTCATGAAGAGGAAGCGGGCGGCGTTCCAGATCTTGTTGGCAAAGGCGCGGTAGCTCTCGGTGCGAGTCTCGCTGAAAGCGATGTCGGTGCCGGGAGCCGCCATGGCAGCCAAGGTAAAGCGGGTAGCATCGGTGCCAAACTTCTCGATAACCTGAATGGGATCGACAACGTTGCCCTTGGTCTTGGACATCTTCTGGCGCTCGGCATCGCGCACCAGCGAATGAATGTAGACATCGCGGAAAGGCACGGATTCGCGCAACTGGCCTTCGGCATCAGCAGGCGCGGGAGTGGGCCGGTGCGGCGCGTTCATGAAGTGGCAGCCCATCATGATCATGCGCGCCACCCAGAAGAAGAGAATATCGAAGCCGGTGATGAGCAGCGACGTGGGATAGAACGACTGCAAATCCGGCACGTTATCGGGCCAACCCATGGCGCTGAAGGGCAGCAGGCCAGACGAGAACCAGGTGTCAAGGACATCGATATCCTGCTCTAACGTGGCGTTGCCGCACTTGGGGCACTTCGAAGGCGTTTCCTTGGCGACGATCATTTCGCCACACGGGCGGCAATACCACACGGGGATGCGATGTCCCCACCAGAGCTGGCGCGAGATGCACCAGTCATGGATGTTTTCCATCCATTGCAGGTAGATGGCCTTGTAGTTGTCAGGCGTAAAACGAATCGATCCGTTCTTGACGACTTCGATGGCGGCCTGCGCCATGCTCAGGCCACCCGACCTGGGCTGCTTGTTGACGGCGACAAACCACTGTTCGGAGATGCGCGGCTCCACGATCGTCTTGCAACGGTCGCACTTGCCGATGGCGAGTGTGTGATCCTTGATGCCGACCAGGAAACCCTGCTCTTCGAGATCCTGCACGATTTTTTCGCGCGCCTCGAAGCGATCCAATCCGGCGTAGGTCCCGGCCTGATCGTTCATCCGCCCCAACTCGTTCATCACAGCGATCTGTGGCAGCTTGTGACGCAGACCGGCTTCGTAATCGTTGGGATCGTGCGCGGGCGTGACCTTGACAGCGCCAGTACCGAACTCGGGATTGGCAAGTTCGTCGAGGATGATCGGAATCTCGCGATTCATCAACGGGAGTCGAACCGACTTGCCGTGCAGGTGTCGGTAGCGCTCGTCCTTCGGATTCACGGCAATGGCGGTATCGCCAAGCATCGTCTCCGGGCGCGTGGTCGCAACAACAACAAACTCATCACTGCCAACGACCGGGTAACGAATCTCCCACAACTTGCCTTGCGTCTCTTCATGCACCACTTCGAGATCGGAAATCGCGGTGACGCAACGCGGGCACCAGTTGACAATGTACGTGCCGCGATAGACCAATCCCTCTTCGTAGAGACGGACGAAGGCTTCGCGCACGGCGCGCGAGAGGTGCTCATCCATGGTGAAGTATTCGCGGCCCCAATCGACGGAGTCGCCGATGCGCTTCATCTGGTCGATGATGGCGCCGCCATACTGCTTGCGCCATTCCCACACGCGTTCGAGGAATGCCTCACGGCCCATGTCGCGACGATTCTTGCCTTCGGCGGCAAGCTGGCGCTCCACCATCAACTGCGTCGCGATGCCGGCGTGGTCGGTGCCCGGAAGCCACAGCGTCCGGAAGCCGCGCATACGATGCCAGCGCACCATGATGTCCATCTGCGTATGGTTCAGCATGTGGCCCATGTGCAGACGTCCGGTCACGTTCGGCGGCGGCAGCAACAGCGTGAAAGCCTGCTGGCTGGATGCGTCATTCGTGGAGCTTTCAACGGTAAAGAGCTGTTGCTCCACCCAGTATTCAGCCCAGCGCGACTCAATCGCGCCCGGGTCATACGCCTTGGGAAGATCGTGAGGCATTCGGATAACAATCTTTCAACAGGATTAAATATCGAGTTTACCGGTGGGGAAAACAAAGAGCAATTCGGAGAACATCCGCTGCCGCGGATTCTGAAGCAAAAAGCCCTCCCGCGCGGGGGAGGGCCAGTGTATTTCCAGAATTACTTTTCGTGGTCCTGCGTGAGTTCGCGAGCGATGTCGGCGATCATCTGCGACTTGTAACGGTCGAAGACTCTTTGTACGACGTCGGCGATGTGCGCGTGGCTCGTTGGTTCGTCCGCCAGTTGCGCAGGGGCAGAAATCTCGACGGTGGCCACCTGCTCCGTGCTCGCCGTGGCAGGCAAGGATTCCACGCCGAGAGAATCCAGCGCTGCGGCCATGGCAGCGGCAAACTCGTGATCCTCCTGCCGCTCGACCTTGGGAGGTGTGACAACCTCCGCGTGGACTTCAGGAACCATTTCAGGTGGAGCAACTTCACACGAAAGCGACTCAATCGCGGGAGCAACAGGTTCGGGCGCAGCGGCAGGTTCGGGCATGGCTTCGACCAGCGGTTCACCTGGCGACTCCGGCTCAAGCGCAACAGTCGGTTCTGGCGGAGCGGAATAAGTTGGCTCCGGCAGCGGCTCCGGAAGAACTTCGGACATTTCCAGTGCAAGAGGCTCCATCGCTTCTTCCTCAAAGGAGATGGCACGCGGCGCAACTTCGGGGATCGGCTCGTCCAATGGCGGTAAATCGAGCCCGAGGATGGAATCAAGTTCTTCGAGGGTCAGTGACTGGTCGTCCAGCTCTGCTTCCAGTCCAATGCGCGGCGACTGTGGCACGGGCGAGGGCGCGGAAGGCGGCTCGGGCTGGGCAAGAGATTCGGATACAGGGATCTCCGGCGGAAGTTGGTCTGCAACGGGAACCATGGCGTTGTCTTCGGTGAGGCTGGCGAACAATTCGTCGACAATATTGACGGAAGGTTCCGCAGCCGGTTCCTGGCCCGACTCCATCATGAAGCCGGTATTATCGCCGTTGCCTTCCATAGCGAAGCTGGCTGGCTCGACGGATTCACTCTCCTCCGAGATCAGCCCAGGATCGGGCATGACAACCATCTCCGGAGACTCTTCCTCGGCAACAGAAAACTCAACTGGCGGCTCAGGGGAAGCAGATTCTTCCGGCTCGGGCGCGGCAAGCTCGACGGAAGCTTCGGGCACGGTCTCGTCGGACGGCTGCTCTTCCGCTGTCACCAGCGGGGGCACCTGCATGAGGGTGTCCATTATCATGGTGCCGATATCCGAACCTTCCGGTATGGGCGGTTCGTCATGCGTTTCTGGCTGCGGAGTCGCGGAGGGTGTCTCCAGCAGTCCAAACGCGGGCTCGGGTTCCGATGGGATGGGTATCGATTGCGACTCGAGCAGATTTGGATCGATCTCCGACGAGTACCCGGAAAACTCCGGAACCATGGCCGGAGCCGGGGCCGACTCGGCCACCGGTAAAGACTCGGGTACAACCGGCTGTTCCGGTTGCACCATGCCTTGCGGCATTACGTCCATCGTGAAAGGTGGCGCCTGCTCGGCGGGCTCTTGATAGAGCGGTGCGGGAGCTGCAATTGCCAACGTCTCGTCAATCGGCACTCCAGCGGGCAGCGCTTGCGCGGGCCCCTCGTCCGTCGCGGACTTCCACTGCACGTAAGTTTCGTCCTTGAATTCCGGGATGGGGAGCTTTTGCAGCAGGACAGTCTTCTCGAAGTCAGCAGAGCCGCTGGCCTCCGGCGCCGTCACTTCCAATTTTTCCGCGAGTCGCTTTACCGCCGCCAGCAGTTCCGTGGCCTCGAATGGCTTGACGATCACTCCATCGGCTTTGACTTTAGCTCCTTCTTCCGGACGATATGGCTCCATCTTGCCCACGGTGAGGAGCACGGGCGTTTGGGCTGTTTCGGGCTTTCCCTTGACGCGCTCACACACCTCAAGGCCGGTATAACCCGGCATGTAGATATCCAGAATGATGATTTGGGGCTTGGTTTCAGCGATCTTTTTGATGGCTGCCGCACCGTTACTGACAGGCACCACTTCATATCCGGCATCCGCCAGGATTTTCCGACCCATGTTTTGGGCCGTCATGCTGTCATCGGCGAGCAAAATTTTTAGAGACACGGGAAGTCCTTCTCGACTAGCGAGCTGAATCAGACCTTAGCTCTTAAGTCCAAGTCCGTCAACGTTTGACTCGTCTCGGAGGGGCTTGTCATTTCGTAACCGGAGCCCAAAATGCGAAAAGCCCGCCGGGCAGAGCCTGGCGGGCCTCTGCGCGAATTTAGAACGGGATCAGCTTGCGCAGTCCATGCTTCTTCTTGCTCTTGCTGGAAGATGTTTCATCCTGCTTCTTCCCGGAGCCGGAAGATGACGCCTTCGACGAACTGGAGGACTGTCCATCGTTGATTTCGTTTACCTGCCTTGGAGCAGGCGCGGGTTGATCGCCGGGCGCCGGTTGTACGCCGGTTGCTGCGGGGGCAGGATCAGAACGCGGCGTTGGCTGGCTCTCGGGAATCTTGCCATTACCCGCGACTGGCTGCACCGAAACCTTGTTGTTAGCTTTCTGCGCAGCTTCCAAGCCCGCCAATACCTCTTCGTTAGCCGAACGTACGATGGTAGCGGCATCCGTTTGCTTCGGGTCAACCAGAGTAGGTTCTCCAACTTTCGTTGCCATCGCTACGTCAGGACGTTTGTGGAAGGTGTCCATAATGCGGTCGAAGCGACCGGTCCTTCCACGGCTCTCCTCTTCCTTTTTGTTGAGCGCGATGGCTTCCTCGGTCGGCTTCGGAATCGGGCGGTCAAGTTCCGCCAAGCGCTTCCTGGCGTCTTCCGCACGCGGCATCACCGGATAACGCGTGATGATCTTGGAGAACGCGACAGCTGCATTGTCTTCATATTCGCGGATCAACTTGTTCTTGGCGGTATCCGGCAACTTCGAGTTGCGGATCAGCGTGGCTTCGGTCGCATACGCATCGCCTAACTCATAGAGGGCCTCATCGGCCTTGCTATAGAGCGGATAGGTGTCGGTCAGCGACTTGAGACGCGCGATAGCCGCCGGCCACGATTGCCGCATGTAGTAGAAATGGCCGATGCGATACTCGCGCTCGGCCAGCACTTCCTGCACCTGCAGCAGCTTGACGCGGGCTTCCGGCACCAGTTTGCTGTCTGGATACTGCAACAGCAGGGTGCGGAATTCGTCCTCGGCGCGCTTGGCGTGGGTGTAGTCGCGGTCGGGCTTCTCCATCTGACGGTAGTGGATTTCGGCGATCTTGTATTGCGCCTCGGCCGCTTCCGGCATGTTGGGGAAGAACGTCTGGAAGTCCCTGTATTCGCTCTCGGCCTGGGCCCAGGCAGCCGACCCGCCCTCTGCATACCACGAGTCGCCGATGCCCAGCTTGGCACGGGCCACGTATTCGGAGTCCGGATAGGTGTTGATGAGGGCCTGGAGGGTCATGCGCGCGACGTCGTACTTGTTATGCTTCATCGCGTCCATTGCGCGATCGAAGAGAACTTTGTCGGGCTGCTTGGAGTCGACCTGCGCCAGCGGGTTCTTTACATGTTTGTTCGTGCATGCGGCACCGGCGAGCAACAGTACTCCCAGCAGCATGGCAAACGTGATGCGACGAAACATCCGGAAACTCCTCGAGAGGACCCTGAGGTTGGGAGAACCTCTCCTCGATGTGTCACCGGCCCGGTCCTGAACTTCGCGCGAACCGTACCCAGCGCGATTGTCTGGCTACGCCTTTTGCAGCGTGGCGGAGCGGGCCGCTTCCAGTAACTGCTCTGCGTTGCGCCGGGAATCGCCGTGTCCAAAAACGGCATTTCCGGCTACCAGGATCTCAGCGCCGGCACGTACCACGCTGGCCACCGTATCCAAGGCAACGCCGCCATCCACTTCGATGCGGAAGCTCAATCCTCTCGCCGCACGCAACTCCACCAGTTGGCGGATCTTGGTGAGCGAGTATGGAATGAACTTCTGTCCCCCGAATCCGGGGTTCACCGACATGATCAGGACATAATCCACCAAGCCGATGATATCGTCCAGCAGAAGCACGGGCGTTGCCGGATTCAATACCACTCCGGGGCTGGCGCCGTGCGACCGTATGAGCTCAATCGTACGGTGGAGATGAACCACCGCTTCCTGGTGAACCGAAATCCAGTTCGCCCCTGCATCCACAAAGGCTGGGATATATAAGTCAGGGTTCTCAATCATCAGGTGGACATCCAACGGGACATCCACTTCCTTGCGCAAACACGCTACCACCGGCGGGCCAATGGTGAGGTTCGGGACGAAATGGCCGTCCATGACGTCCACGTGCAAGAGCGTTGCACCACCTGCAAGGGCAGGTTTGACCTGCTCCGCGAGTCGAGCAAAATTGGCCGAAAGAATCGACGGTGCCAGTTCGATCAAGCGGTTCTCTCGCAAGGAAACTGTGGAAATTCTAGCACGCCAAGGGGTAGGAGGCCGAGTCCAACCATGGCTCTTTCGGGTTGCTCGACGGGAGGAGGGAATCGCAGCCAGCCGGCAGACCTGAACGGGAGCAACCCAGAGCGCTCTTCCAGGGCTGGAAACCCGCACCGATTTTGCGCGCGGGACTGGCATGCGCATTGCCGCGTCTGCTAGCCTTCCAGCCATGGCCCTGGTCGAGGTCGAACAACTGGCGAAAATCTATCCCCTCGGCGGCAACGCCTTTGGTGCGAAGGGCAAGGGCGAGGTTCGCGCGGTCGATGGCGTCTCATTGACGATCGAGGCTGGCGAAACTCTTGGCCTGGTGGGCGAATCCGGCTCGGGCAAGAGTACGCTCGGAAGACTGATTCTGCGCCTGATCGAGCCCACCGCCGGCGCCGTTCGCTTCGATGGACGCGACCTGACTTCGCTCTCCTCGCGCGAGATGCGACGGGCGCGGCGCGACATGCAGATCGTTTTCCAGGACCCGTTCGGATCGCTCGACCCGCGCTTCACGGTGGAGCAGATCGTGACCGAACCACTGGTGATCCACGAACGTCTCGACCGCAAGGCACGGCATCAGCGGGCGGAAGAACTGATTCGCGCCGTGGGACTCGATGCCTCGGCGCTGCCGCGCTACGCCCATGAATTCAGCGGCGGACAGCGTCAGCGTATCGGCATTGCCCGCGCACTTGCGCTGCGGCCGCGGTTCATCGTCGCCGATGAACCAGTCTCGGCGCTGGACGTCAGTGTCGGGGCGCAGATTGTGAATCTGTTGCGCGATCTGCAACGCGAGTTTTCGTTAACGTACCTGTTTATTTCGCACTCCATGCCGGTGGTGCGATACCTGGCGACGCGCATCGCCGTGATGCACCACGGCAAGCTTGTCGAAATGGGAAGCACGGAACAAATCACGTCCGCACCGCGCCACGACTACACACGCACGCTGCTGAGCGCTACGCCGGAAATTCGTTTTTAGACGCGACTTCGAGTTCCCGATTGGCACCGCGCGTCAATTTTGAGAATTGATAGCTTTGAAATGACCACTGGAAGCAGGTTTTGCGATACAATCGCGCCGGAATTCCAACCGCATCGAATCCGGCCAAATGGCCGTCATGGATTGGAGCCTTCATGAGTACTCCCGCCGTTCCCCCTGTCACGCCCGAAGCCCCCGGTCTCAGCGAGGGGGCAAGACTCGTCAACGTTTTTGTGGCACCGTCGTCGACCTTCACCGACTTGCAGCGCAACGCAAGCTGGTGGGTGCCGTGGCTCATCATGTCTATCCTGTCGCTGATTTTTGTCGGCGTCATGCAGAAACAGATCGGCTTCGACCGGATCGTCCGGACGCAAATTACGAAGAACGCCGCCGCACAGGACCGTTTCGATAAGTTGCCGCCCGACCAGAGAGAGCGGCAGATGGCCATACAGGTGACGGTCACCAAGTATCTGTCGTTCGCGTCGCCGGTCATCCTGCTGATCTCATTCGCGATCATCTCCGCCATCCTGATGGCGCTGTTTAACTTCGGGTTGGGTGCGGAGGTGCCCTATGGCCGATCATTCGCCATCACCGTCTACGCCTTCCTGCCATCACTAATAGCGTCCATTCTCAGTATTGTGGTGATGTTTTTCGCCCCCCCGGATGGATTTGACGTGCAGAATCCCGTGGCGACAAACCTCGGAGCGGTTATCGATCAGTCCCACAAATTCCTGCACACTTTCCTGACCGGCATCGACATCTTCAACATCTGGATCATGGTGCTGCTCGCCATCGGCTTCTCCTCGAATAGCAAGGTCAAGCGCGGTACGGCATTCGCCACCATCTTTGGTTCGTTCCTGGTGTGGAAGTTGGTCACAGCCGGCTTCGCAGCGATGTTTTAGAGAGTAGCCGCGAATTTGCGCGGATTCTCGCGGATTTGTTTTGTCATTGATCCGTGAAAACCCGCGCTGATTCGCGGCAGTTTTGTTTCTCTATCAGCCTTCAAGCGCGCGACGGAGAGCTGCGCGGGCGAGCAGGCGGGTCGAATCGAGGATCGGCAGCGATGAGGTTTCCGGCGTTACCAGCAGCGGAATCTCTGTGCAACCAAGCACCACGGCATCGCAACCCTCGGCCTTCATGCGTTCAATAATCCCCTGGAAGACGCCGAGCGACTCCGAGCGAAAAATGCCGTTCACCAATTCGTCGAAGATGATGGTGTTGATGCGACCACGGTCAAGCGGCGTGGGGATGCGGTATTCGATGCCGTGCGTTTGCAGGATCTCTGGATAGACCGGTCCCTCCATCGTGTAACGCGTGCCGGTGATGGCCAGTCGCTTAAAGCCGCGACGCCGGGCTTCTTCCGCAACTTCCCTGACAATGTGCAGCCACGGTAGAGGTGTCCTCTCCGCGACCAACGGGAACGCGCGATGGATGGTGTTGTCCGGCGTGAGCAGGAAATCCGCGCCGCACGCCATCAGCTTGCTGGCCGACGAAACCATCAAGTCGGCAACACCCGCCCAGTCGTCACGGTAGATACATTCCATGTACAAGCCGAGCGGATGGGTGTGCATGGAGATTTCCGGGTGAGTGTGACGGCCCATGATGGCCGGCGCCTCAGCGCAAATAGTGCGATAACACAATGCAGCGCCTTCCGCGCTGCAAGCGACAATACCGATATGTTTGGGCACTGAATGTCTCCGGTAAAGCAGGTGCCAGGTACTGGGTATTAGGTACTAGAAAGGCGATGCAGCGCCTGCGTCGCCGGTAACTTTGGAGTTAGCAAGCCTGGTTACGAACTCAATAACCCCTAGTGCCTAATCTCTAACATCTAGTACCTCTTCAGTAACTCTGATTTCCGTTCGTCCGGCAACCAAGAGGCACGGATCGAATTCATCGCAACATGGCGAAGCTCGTCGTTGCTGAAGCCGTGAACGTCCTGCGCCAGTTGGTACTCGTGCGCCAGTGACGTCTGGAACATTTCAGGGTCGTCCGTATTCAACGTGATCATGGCTCCGGCGTCAAAGTACTTTCGTACCGGGTGGTCTTCGATGCGCGGACAGCAACCGGTACGCTGGTTGCTTGCGATGCACAACTCGAGCGGTACCTGTTCGCGAACCACGCGCTGCAATAGCTCCGGATCTTCCTGTAGGGAAAGTGCGTGGCCAAGGCGCCCGGTGTGCAATGCGTCGAGAGCGCCGCTGATCGACTCGGGCCCGGTTGTCTCGCCAGCGTGACACGACGTTCGCAGGCCGTGCTGGCGCGCATAGCGGTAGGAGTCGCGAAACTCTTCCGGCGCGCCGCGACGCTCGTCGCCGCCGATGCCGAAACCGATCACGTTCCTGTCGCGATACTCCACGGCTTTCTTCGCTACCTTGAGCGCCTCTTCCGCGCCGAAGTTGCGGACGGCGTCAAAGATCCAGTAGAGAGTGATGCCGAAATCGCGCTCGCCACGCTTGCGTCCGGCTTCCATGCCTTCAAAGAGCGGGTCGATGGGATGTCCGCGCCAGAAGAGCACGCCGACCGAGACAAACACTTCAGCGTGCACAACTCCTTGCGCCGCCAGTTTCTGCATCATCCGATAGGTGATGAGTTCGTAATCCTCTGGAGTCCGCAGACGTTCGGTAACGGCCTTGAACGCCATGAGGAATCCAACAAAGTCGGTGTAGGAGTAAAGTGCCCGAACGTCGTCTTCGCTGAGCACACGGCCGCTGTCTTCGACATTGGTGTAGCGATTGTTGTCCGCCGCCAAGGGCGTACAGTGCCGTTGCGAAAGCTCGGAGAGCGTCGCGGGATCGACCGTGCCCTCCAGATGGAGATGCAGCTCGGCCTTGGGCAGCGAGAGGATGAACGAAGAGGGCTGAGTGGTCACGTCTCTATTTCATCACAGATGCATTGTCGATTGCTGATGGCTGATTGACGATTGGGAAGTACGAAAAACGATTGAACGACCAGAACGCCACGGATGGACACGGATTCACACGGATCGGACACGAGTCACGAGAAAAGACAAAAGCAACTACCCCGCCCTAGCGGAGCTAGGACGGGGCACCCACGTCGGTGGTTCTAATCCTGCTTCGGCGCGAACTCGCTGCGCTTGCGGCTGTAGAAGATGTAAATCACCAGTCCGATGATCAGCCAGACGAAGAAACGAATCCAGGTGATCACCGTGAGCCCGGTCATCAGTCCACC
>Ga0307375_10000189_pt1 | contig 83441 bp, 78 predicted proteins | sample TR1MG_FD_202531 | JGI IMG/M metagenome (GOLD analysis project Ga0307375, IMG submission 202531) | Soil microbial communities from Risofladan, Vaasa, Finland - TR-1 | ecosystem: Environmental > Terrestrial > Soil > Coastal area > Acid sulfate soil | place: Finland: Risofladan, Vaasa | collected... | reverse complement strand
GCGCAGATGCTTCCGCGAATGTTCAAGGCACGATTCCGCAACATGGCAAGCCGGACATGTTACTTGCCGCCTTGGCGGACGGGCAAGTAGACTTGATTGGAGTAGTCTCATGCGTCCGCATTGCGCGTAATGACGTCACAGGCAGGCCCTCTTGAAACCCTCTTCGACCTCGGCGCGTTCGGGCAGCGACAACCAGCTGTTGATCCAGGTACTCACCCCGACGGCCAAATCACCGTTGCTGGCGCTGGCCAAACGGATCGCCGATGCCGGCTGCAATCTCTCCGAATCGCGCGTCTCGACCATCGGCACGGAAATCTCGCTGATGCTGCTGGCCAGTGGCACGTGGGATGCGCTGGCAAAACTGGAAACCGCCCTGACCAAGCTGGCTCGGGACGAGAGCCTGCGGCTGGTGCACTACCGCACCGGCCCGCGCGAAAACAGCTCGCACCTGCTGCCGTATCTGGTGGAAGTGGTAGCTGCCGACCGACCCGGCATCGTGGTACGGATCGTGGAGTTCTTCAGCCAGCACGGAATCAGCGTGGAACAACTGAACTCCACCCGCTACCACGCGATGCAGACCGGCGCCGAGATGTTCCAGGCGCAGTTCACCATCGGCATCCCGGCAGAGATCCACATTGCCGCCCTGCGCGACGACTTTCTCGAGCTGTGCGACGGGCTGAATCTCGACGCGATCATGGATCCGGTCAAATTCTGAGGATCGCGCGATAACGGTTGCCTGGCAAGGGCTGTTATCCACGGCCATTCACGCGCTAGTCTTGCTCCCGACACCTGTCGAGGGTACCCGACGTTGCAGACGGCTCATCGATCCATGCTGACCATCACCGTTGCGCTGACGCGTTCCGCGGTTCCGGCAGCCACGCCGGCCAACCCCGGCAGATTCCCGACTCCCCCTTTCCACCCGCACGTGCAGCGCCCGGCCGCCGCACCGGAGCCGCCATGCCTGACATCGGCCAGATGATTCCCCGACTCAAGGGCCCGATCGGCGGCCCGATAGGGGATGGCAGCGAACTCGATCTCGCCAGTCTGCGCGGCGAATGGGTGGTGGTGTATTTCTATCCCAGGGACAGCACACCCGGCTGCACCAGCGAGGCGAAGGACTTCCGCGACCTGTATGCCGATTTTCGCCGGCGTGGCGCGCAGGTCATCGGCGTGTCGCGCGACTCGGTGAAATCGCATGCGAACTTTGCCCTGAAGCAGAACCTGCCGTTCCCGCTGGTCTCCGATCCGGAGGAAACCTGGTGCCAGGCATTCGACGTGATCCGCGAGAAGGTGCTGTACGGCAAGCGCCACATGGGTGTCGTGCGCAGCACCTTCCTGATCGACCCCACCGGCAAACTGGCTCGCGAATGGCGCAACGTGAAGGTCCCCGGTCACGCGCAGTGCGTGCTCGATGCCATCCCCACCCAGTGAGCGCCATCTCCTTCATGGCTTTCACCGCCACGGCGCATCGGCAACCCGCCCTTGCACCGCGATTCTTCCACCTAGGAGCCTGTCGGACTTTGGTGGTCGAGGCGAGACCAAAGTCCGACAGGCTCCTAACTACCCGCGAGGATTCTTCCGCATGACCGGAAGCAAGCGCATCTACGCCCTGGACACCAACGTCCTGCTGCATGACCCGACCTCGCTGTTCCGCTTCGAGGAACACGATGTCTTCATCCCGATGACCGTGCTGGAGGAACTGGACGAAAAAAAGAAAGGTTCCTCGGAAGTCTCGCGCAACGGCCGTCAGGTCAGCCGTTTTCTCAACGAACTGATCGAACGCGGCAAGCATCACGATCTGCGCGACGGACTGGCGCTGACCAACCCCCAGGGCATCACCCTCAAGCACGGTGCCGCGGTCGGCCGCCTGTACTTCCAGCAGCGCGTCAGCAACGGCCATGGCAAGGCGGACAACCAGATCCTGTCCGGCGTGATCGAACTGCGCGACCAGCACCCCGAGCGGGAGGTCATCCTGGTCAGCAAGGACATCAACCTGCGGATCAAGGCGAGCATCTACGGCATTATCGCCGAGGATTACGAAAACGACCGTGCGCTGGATGATTTCTCCCTGCTCTACACCGGCGCCGCCAAGCTGCCCGAAGATTTCTGGGACCTGCACCCGGAGGTGAGATCGTGGAGCGAGCGAGGGCGCACGTTCTACCAGGTGGATCGGCGCGAGGAGGAAGAATGGCACCCCAACCAATGCCTGTACCTGCCGGGCGAGAATGACGTCGAACTGCGTGTGCTGCACATCGACGACGCCAGCGCCACGCTGGTGCTGCTGGACGATCATTCGCACGCCAACCACCATGTGTGGGGCATCGGCGCACGCAATCGCGAGCAGAACTTCGCACTCAATGCGCTGATGGATCCGGACATCGACTTCGTCACCCTGCTCGGCAACGCCGGCACCGGCAAGACCCTGCTGGCGCTGGCGGCCGGCCTCGCGCAGGTGATGGACCAGCAGCGCTACCGCGAGATCATCATGACCCGCGCTACCGTCTCGGTAGGCGAGGACATCGGTTTCCTGCCCGGCACCGAGGAGGAAAAAATGACACCGTGGATGGGCGCGCTGACCGACAACCTGGAAGTGCTGGCCAACCCCGAGGACGGCGGCAGCTGGGGCCGTCAGGCCACCAACGACCTGCTTGCATCGCGCATCAAGATCCGCTCGCTGAACTTCATGCGCGGACGCACTTTCCTGTCGCGCTACTTGATCATCGACGAGGCGCAGAACCTCACCCCGAAGCAGATGAAGACCCTGGTCACCCGCGCCGGCCCGGGCACCAAGATCGTCTGCCTGGGCAATGTCGAACAGATCGACACGCCCTACCTCACCGAGACCACTTCCGGCCTCACCTACGCGGTGGACCGCTTCAAGCAATGGGAGCACTCGGCACACATTACCCTGCGCCGCGGCGAGCGTTCGCGGCTGGCGGATTTCGCGGCGGAGGTGCTGTAGCTCCCGCCCAGCCTCCCTGCCCGGTAGGAGCCCGCTTGCGGGCGATGCTTTGCTTTTCGAGTCCCGATTCCCGCAAGGAGCATCGCCCGCAAGCGGGCTCCTACCGGACAGGCAGCTTTTGTGGGCGGCCTCAGCCACGATGCTCCTGGGTTACCTGGCCATCGGCATCCTGCGGGAAGCGTAGAATGGGCATCCGCCGTTCCCGGTTCAGACGCCCATGATTATCGCCCCCCGCCTGTTCCTGCTGCTGTTGCTTCTGCTGTTCACGCTGTGCGTGCTGCTGGTCCATCTGCGCGGCCGCGCGCGACTGCGTTTCGATCGCCAATTGGTCGATCATTCGGCCGTGTTCGCACCGTACAACCTGCTGATGTACGCGTTCTCGGCGGTGCCGGCGCTACCGATTCTCGATCGCCGCGGCTTTCCGCAACTCGATCTGCTGCAGGCCAACTGGCAGGTCATTCGCGATGAGGCGACACGCCTGTTCGACGAGGGTCACATCCGGGCCACCGAGAAGCACAACGACGCCAGCTTCAACAGTTTCTTCAAACAGGGCTGGAAGCGTTTCTATCTGAAATGGTACGGCGAGCCATTGGCTTCGGCCGAAGCGCTGTGCCCGCAGACCGTGGCACTGCTGAAGGCGATCCCCAGCATCAAGGCGGCGATGTTCGCGCTGCTGCCGCCGGGCAGCAAGCTCAACCCGCACCGTGACCCGTTCGCCGGGTCGCTGCGCTATCACCTCGGGCTGATCACACCCAATTCACCCGACTGCCGCATCTTCGTCGACGGCGAGGAGCACGCCTGGGGCGACGGCAAGGACGTGGTATTCGACGAAACCTATGTGCACTGGGCCGAGAACAGGACCGGGCAGACCCGGGTGATCCTGTTCGCCGACGTCGAACGACCGCTGCGCACACGCTGGATGAACGCGATCAACCAGCGGGTCGGCGCCTTCATGGGCAAGATCACCGCCTCGCCGAATACCGACGGCGCGACGGAGAAGACCGGCTTCGTCAATCGCCTGTTCGCGCTCAGTCAGCGCCGCAAAGGTGCCGCACACGCATGGAAGGTCGCGTTCAAGAGACGCCACAGGAGGCTGTACAAGGCCGGCAAGTACGTCGGCATCGTGCTGCTGATCTGGCTGATCTTCCTGGCGCCCTGGCCGATCTTCCGCTGAGCTGTCACGTTTCGCGACAGCGGCGCGTCCTGGCTGGGCATTCCCCCGGAGCGTCCCATGGATCCGCAAACTGCCCTGTTCCAGCAGCACCGCCAGCGCCTGTTCGGGCTGGCCTATCGCATGCTCGGCACGCCCAGCGACGCCGAGGACGTGCTGCATGACGCCTGGCTGCGCTGGCACGCACAGGACACCGCGGCGCTGGACGACGCGGAAGCCTGGCTGGTCACGGTGACCACGCGCATCGCGCTCGATCGCCTGCGCCGCGCCAGGACCGAGCGCGCACACTACACCGGCCCCTGGTTGCCCGAGCCGCTGGTACCGGACGCCGAGCAGCCCGAGGCCGAACTCGAACGCGGCGAGACGATCACCCTGTCCTTCCTGCTGTTGCTCGAACGGCTGAGCCCGGAGGAGCGCGCGGCGTTCCTGCTGCACGATGTGTTCGACTACAACCATGCCGAAGCAGCCGCGATCCTTGGCATTGCCGAAGACGCCTGCCGCCAGCGCACGCATCGCGCCAAGGCGCGCCTGCGCGAAGGGCGACCGCGCTTCAGCGTCGACGCCGGCGCCCAGCGGCGCATGCTGGAGCACTTCGTCGCCGCCATGGCCGAGCCCAGCATGGAGGCGCTGCGCGCATTGTTTGCCGAGGATGCGATCCAGATCAGCGACGGCGGCGGCGTGGTCCGCGCCACCTTGCGACCGCTGTACGGTGCGGAGCGGCTGGCCCGCCTCTACCTGCAGATCGCCCGCAACGTCGACCGCAGCGCCGCGCGCTACGAAATGACGACACTCAACGGCGCACCGGCGCTGCTGATGTGGACGGGCGACGCGTTGAACTCGGTCATCTGGGTCGAATGCGACGGCGAACGCATCACGGCAATGCATGGCCTGCGCCACCCCGGAAAACTCGCCCGGCTGGCGGCTGTCACGAAATCGACGACGCGCACGTCCTTGCATTGAACGGCCATCCCGGCCGACCCACGGAGAACCCCATGCCCCGTTTCAATGTCAACAAACGTCCCGAAGCCGTGAAGCCGCTATTCGCCCTGGCCGAATACGTCAGGGGCAGCGGCATCGAGCAAAGCCTGATCGAACTGGTGCAGATGCGTGCCTCACAGCTCAATGGCTGCGCCTACTGCCTGGACATGCACAGCAAGGACGCCCGTGCCGCCGGCGAGACCGAACAGCGCCTGTACGTGCTGCAGGCATGGCGCGAGGCATCGTTCTACAGCGCGCGCGAGCGTGCCGCGCTGGCCTGGTGCGAGGCAGTGACGCGGCTCGATCCGATCCATGGCGTGCCGGACGAGGTCCACGAGCAGGCCCGCGCCGAGTTCAGCGAGGAAGAGTTGATCGACCTCAACATGGTGGTGATCTTGATCAACGGCTGGAACCGCATCGCGATCCCTTCGCGCGCGGAGCCTGGCCACTACCGGCCAGGCAAGCACTGAGCGGCCACCGCCATGGCCTCGATCAGGCTGTACCGCCACCCGGACTGCGCAAAGTGCGCCGGCTTCGCGCGGTGGCATCGCCGACTCGACTGGCTGCACCGCTTCGAGGATTCCACCGGCATCGCGCCGGTGGGCCCGCTGCGAATGGGTGAGGTGGTGGTGCAGGATCTGCGCAGCGGCCATACGCTGCGGGGCGCCAACGCCTCTGCGCTGCTGTGCCGACAGATCCCTGCTTACTGGCCGCTGCTGCCCCTGCTGCGCCTGCCCCGGGTTCGCCGGGCGGTCGAGCGGGAGTTCGCCGGCTGTGCGGACGACCGCTGCGATCTTGGCTGAACCGCGGCGGCATCCCGACAAGCGCGTGCGGATCGGCCGGATCGCACGCCGGCGAAGGCCCGACACGTACGAATCGGCCGGATCGGACGATCCGGTCGCCGCTGCCGCGCAATCCTGCCTTCCTCACCATGCATCGAGGAAGGCCCATGCCCCGTTTGTCATCCACCCTCTGGCGCCGGCTGACCGGCGCTCTGCTTGTTCTTGCGGCAGCGACCGTCATCGGCGGCGTCGCTTTCAACCGCGAGGCGCTGCACATTGCCACCGGCTCGGTAAGCAGCTCGCTGTGCGCGGCAGCCTTCGTTTCCCGGGTCGATCCCGCGCGGGTCTTTGCCGAGGAGCAGCTGCCGCTGATGGCCAGCATCGGCTGGGCCGTGCGCTACACCGTGGACCGGCCGCACCGCGAGGTGCGCGCCAGCGTGCTGGGCCTGTTCCCCGCGCGGGCGGCGTACCGGCCCGGCCTCGGTTGTCTGGTCGTCCACGGCAACGGCCCGCTGCCCGAGGCGGACGGCCTGGCCGACTCCGCGGAACCCGACAGTTCCGGGCCGCCGGTCGTCACGCCCGTCGATCCGGCGCTGCGCCGCGCGCTCGACCTCGCCTTCGCCGAGCCCGATCCGGCGCATCCGCGGCTGACCAAGGCCGTGGTGGTGTTGCACGACGGCAAGCTGGTCGCCGAGCGCTACGCCCCCGGCTACGGACCGGAGACGCCGATCTGGGGCCATTCGGTCACCAAGTCGGTGATCCAGGCGCTGATCGGCATCCTGGTACGCCAGGGCAGGCTGCGACTGGACCAGCCCGCCCCGCTCGCCGCCTGGGCCTCGCCGACGGATCCACACCACGCCATCACCGTCGACCAGCTGCTGCGCATGGACAGCGGCCTGCCCTTCGACGAGACCGACGGACCGGTCAATCCGGCTACCCACATGTGGTTCCGCGAGGCCGACTCGGCCGCCTACGCGGCGCGCATGCCGCTGGCGCATCCGCCCGGCACTGCGTGGGGCTATAGCAACCTCGGTTTCGCGCTGTTGTCGAAGCTGGTCGGCGATGCCACCGGCGGCACCGCCGTCGGCAGCGAGGCCTTCGCCCGCCGCGAGCTGTTCGCGCCGCTGGGCATGCATCATTCGGTGATCGAGACGGACGCCACCGGCACCCTGCTCGGCGCCGGTTTCATGTACGCCTCCGCCCGCGACTTCGCCCGCTTCGGCCAGCTTTACCTCGACGACGGCGTGGCCAACGGCCACCGCATCCTGCCCGAGGGCTGGGCGGCGTACAGCCGCTCGCAGACCCTGGATACCGGCTACGGTGCCGGCTTCTGGACCAACCTGGTGAACACCGGCAGCGTGCCGGTATGGGACGCGCCCTGGGGCATGCCGCAGCTGCCGAAGGACATGTTCTACGCGCGCGGCGCCTTCGGCCAGTACATCATCATCGTGCCGTCCGAGCAGTTGGTAGTGGTGCGGCTGGGATTGACCGTGCAGGGCGGCGGCACCGGCATCGGCGAGGCGACGGCCGCGATCATCGCCGCCTTGCACCGCCAGGCGACACTGGGCCTGCCGGCGCCCCCGCGGTGACATGGCGCCTCCGGTAGCCGCTGGGTGTTTCGTCCACCTGCCGCTTGAACGCCGCGTTGAAGGTCGACTTGGAGGTGAACCCGCAGGCATAGGCGAGCTCGAGGATGGTGCGCGTCTCGGCCGGATCGGTGAGCCGTTCGCGCACCGCTTCCACGCGCAGGCGGTTGACGTAGTCCCAGAAACTGCCGCCCAGTCGCCGGTTGATCACTGCCGAGACCAGGTATTCCGGATAGCCGCTGCGCCTGGCCACCTGGCCGATGGCCAGCGCCGGTTCAAGGTACAGCGGAGCGTCGCCGCCCATCAGCTGCGCCAGTCGCGCCTCGACCTCGGCGTAGCGCGAGGTATCGGTCGACGGCGACCCGCCGCCGTCGACCTCCAGTGCAGCCGGCGTATCCGATATCCCCGGCTCGGCCTGTACCGGCGGCTGGCCCAGGCTGAACCAGCCCACCATGCATACCCAGGCGGCGACCAGGCCGAACAGCAACCCGTAGTTGAATACCGGCAGGTAGACCAGCGCCTGCACGACGGCCAGGCACCAGATCGCGATCTGGAAGGCGGCCATCGCGTCGATCCAGCGCAGCGAAAGGCGGTCGGCGTCGGAACGCCGCTGGCGCAGCTGCCGCCGGTAACCATGCACCCGCACCAGCCCGGCGATCACATAGGACAGGCTGTAGAGGAACAGCGGCAGGTCGAACCAGGCGCCGATGTTGCGCTCGCCGGCGAGCCAGCGCGCCGACATCGCCTGCAGCCCGGCCTCGTCCATGGTCAGCACGTAGGCATTGAGCGCCAGCATCACGGCGAAGCCAGCCAGATGCACGATGTCGCGCGGCCGGAACCCGCGCCCCCGAGTAAGCGCACGCACGTACAGGTAGAACAGACTGCCGTAGAGAAAGGGAAACAGTGCGACGAAGCGGTAGGCGCGAAACCATTCCGGCGACAGCAGATGCCAGTACATCGCCTTCACCGCCAGATCCACTCCGGTCAGCGCCACCCAGACGGCAAGCAGGCGGTTGGCTTCGCGATTGGCCGGACGATGCCACAGCGCCAGGGCAAGCAGTCCGGCCTGCACGGCGGCGGCGACGTAGAGGTAGGTCCAGAGAGTAAAGAGCATCGGAGACACGACCAGCGGCATGGAGTCCACCCGCTTCCCCTGCGAAAGAGACCGCGGACGCCGCCGCGGCCTTTCATCATCGCAGGCGGCTGGCTTACGCCTTGACGCGCCTGGCGATGGCCTCACCAAAGCTCTCTGTGCTGCCCTTGCCGCCCAGGTCCGGCGTCACCTGGTCGCGATCCTTTTCAATGGTATCGCGGATCGCCTGACGCAGTTTGCTGCCCTTCTCCACCATGTCCAGGTAGTCGAGCATGTCGGCCGCGGCCAGCAGCAGCGCGCAGGGGTTGGCGACGCCCTTGCCGGCGATGTCCGGTGCCGAACCGTGCACCGCCTCGAAGATCGCCGCGTGCTCGCCGATGTTGTCGCCGGGCGCCAGACCGAGGCCGCCGACCAGGCCGGCACAGAGGTCGGAGATGATGTCGCCGAACAGGTTGGTGGTGACGATCACGTCGAACTGCTCGGGCCTCATCACCAGCTGCATGCAGGCGTTGTCGACGATCATCTCGTTGAATTCGATCTGCGGATATTCCCTGGCAATCTCGCGCGCCACGTTGAGGAACAGGCCGGTGCTGGTCTTGAGGATGTTGGCCTTGTGCACCGCCGTGATCTTCTTGCGACCCTTTTTCACGGCCAGCTCGAAGGCATAGCGCACGATGCGCGTACTGCCCTTGCGGGTGTTGCGGATGATCGACTGCGCGACCTCACCGTCCTCGGACAGCGTCTGGCCCTCGGCCAGATAGGCGCCTTCGGTGTTCTCGCGCACGGTGATGATGTCGATGTTCTCGTAGCGCGACCGGGTACCCGGGAAACTGATCGCCGGACGCACGTTCGCATACAGGTCGAAATGCCGGCGCAAGATCACGTTGATCGAGGTGAACCCGCCGCCGATCGGCGTGGTCAGCGGCCCCTTCAGCGCCACCTTGTGCTCGGCGATCTTGTCCAGCGTGGCCTTGGGCAGCAGATCGCCGTGGCGATCCAGCGCCACCATGCCGGCGTCCACGAAATCGTAGGTCAGACCACAATCCAGCGCGTCGAGCACGCGCAGCGTGGCCGTCATGATCTCCGGGCCGATACCATCGCCCGGGATCACGGCAATCGTCTTGCTCATGGGGAAACTCCTAAGAAGGGAAACAACGAGCAGCGCGTACGGCGGGGGAGAAGTCACTCGCACCAGACGCAGGCTGAAACCCGTCAATTATCGCCGATGTAATGCCATGCGGACAGCAAGGGAGTGCCGCAAAGCGTTGAAAATACCTGCACGCTGCATGACAAAAAACTGCACGCCAGCGCACCCGGCATCTGTGCGACTGTCGTCAGGCAGTACGCCGCTGACGACGCCGTCAGGCGTGATCGACACAGCCGGCTGCACCGTCGACCGTGCCGGATTCCAGCTGATCGAGCAGGTCCACGGCACGCCGCAGATGGGGAATCACGATCGAGCCGCCCACCACCAGCCCGACGCTGAACACCTCGAAGAAGGCATCGCGCTCGACGCCGGCCTCCTTGCATTGGGCAATGTGGTAGCTGATGCAGTCGTCGCAGCGCAGCACCAGCGAGGCCACCAAGCCGAGCATCTCCTTGGTCTTCACATCCAGTGCACCGGCTTTGTAGGTCTGCGTGTCCAGCGCGAAGAAGCGGCGCACCACCTGATTGTCTTCGGCCAGTATGCGTTCGTTCATGCGCTGGCGGAACGCACTGAATTCGGTGTGCCGCTCGCTCACGGAGCCTGCTCCAGCAACTTCGCCAGTTTGCCGCTGCGGTCGGCCGCCACCAGATCGTCAAAACCGCCCACGTGCTGATCGTTGATGAATATCTGCGGCACCGTGCGGCGCCCGCCGCTGCGTGTCAGCATGGCATTGCGCTGTGCCGCATCGATATCGATACGCACTTCGGTCCACTCCAGCCCCTTGGACTTCAACAGATTCTTGGCCGCCACGCAGTACGGGCAGACGGCGGTGGAATAGACCTCGATCTTGGACATCGCAACGCTCCGTAAAATGGACGAATATTACCAACAAATGGGTGCGCACAGCCCGAAGCTCAAGCAAGCTCCCGCAGTGAACCGACGCGGCAAAATACGGTCTGAGTGCTATTGTCGCCCCGCTATGTCCATGGCCCCACGCAGACTCCTGACACGCCTCCTGACGACCCTGCTCACCGCCGGGCTGGCGTTTGCCGCGGGCGCACAGGAAGGTATCCGCCTGCCGGATCTGGGCAGCTCGGCCGATGCGCTGATCAGCCCCCAGGAAGCGCAGGATTACGGTGCCTCCATGCTGCGCCAGATGCGTGCGCTGGGCATGGTCGTCGACGACCCCCTGCTGGACGACTACATCAACGACCTGGGCTACCGGCTGGTCGCCAGCTCCGACAAACCGAAGGATCACTTCGCGTTTTTCATCGTGAAAGATCCCGAAATCAATGCCTTTGCGGCACCCGGCGGCTACATCGCCGTGAACTCGGGTCTGATCGCGATCACCCAGAACGAGAGCGAACTGGCCAGCGTGATTGCGCATGAGATCGGCCACATCACGCAGCACCACCTGGAGCGCGCCTTCGAGGCGTCCAAAAAGGATGCGCCCTTGATGGCCCTGGTGCTGCTTGGGGCGATCGCCGCCGGCGCCGGCAGCGGCAGTGGCGATGCGCCGATGGCAGTGCTGGCCGGCGGACAAGGCCTGCTGGCGCAGAAGTCGATCAACTTCACCCGCAAGGACGAAATCGAAGCCGATCGCGCTGGCATCCAGACACTGGCCAAAGCGGGTTTCAATCCCAATGCGATGGCTGATTTCTTCGAGCGCATGGAAGACATGATGAGCGCCAATGCCGGTGGCGAGGACGTGCCGGCACTGCTGAAGACCCACCCGGTAACCACCCTGCGCATCAGCGATGCCAAGGCACGCGCTGGCGCCTTGATCGCCGAGCAGAAGCTTCACCCGTCCGGCACCATCCTGGACAAGGCCCAGTGGGCAAAGAGCACGGCACCGATCCCCTTCGTCAAGGATCCCACCAAACTGCTCCAGGCCTCCGTTGCCGAAAACCCAAGCACCTATCAGCTGATGCGCGAACGCGTCGATGTGCTGGTCAACGATGCCACCAGGCAGGCCACTTATTACCGCACCAACTTGCGGCAGCGTGCGTTCGACACCCCGGCGCACCGCTACGGCTATGCGCTGGCACTCACCCGCAGCGGCCGTGGCACCCAGGCGATCGTGCAATTGCAACCACTGGTGAAAGCGCACCCGGACAATCTGATCCTGCAGCTGGCGATGGCCGGTGCCCGCCTGCAGGCAGGTCAGCGCGCGGCGGCCCTGGCCATCTACGACGAACTCAACCGGCAGTCGCCGCGCAACCGCGCGGTGGCCTTGGCCTATGCCAGGGCGCTCACCGACGGCGGCGACAAGGCTCAGGCGTCTCTCGCGGCAAACCTGCTGCGGCCGCTGGTGGAAAACGCCTCCGAACCGGAAATCTACGATGCCTACGCCCGTGCCAGCGATGCGGCAGGTGATACGGTGCGGGCCGGCGAAGCATTTGCCGATGCCAGCTATTACTCGGGGCGACCGTTCGATGCGATGGAGCAGCTCAAACGGCTGCTCAAGCGGAAAGATCTGGATTATTACGCCCGGGTACGCATCCAGGCACGCATCACCGAACTGACTCCGCTGGTGCTGGAGCTGCAGAAGCGCAGGGTGAAGACCGCGGACAATCCGGACGGCCACCAGCAGTTTCAGCATGATGCCAATTGCGACGCCCATCTCTGCTTTGGCGCCGGCAACGGCTGAACCGGCCAATTCCGGCTTGCTGCCGTTCGATCGTCTGTGTCAGTCCGGTGGCACATCGACTACACGACACCCAATCGTCTGTCATCGACAGGTAATATGCATGCGCTGCAATACCCCGGTCACGGACCATAGGCGGACCACCGCGTGCACAAGCGCATCCTCATCGTTGAAGACGAAGCCTCGATTCGCGAGATGATCGGCTTTGCCCTGCGCAAGGCCGGCATGGACGCGATGCAGGCAGCCGACGCACGCGCCGCCCAGCTGGCGATAGCCGAGCAGGTACCGGACCTGATCCTGCTTGACTGGATGCTGCCGGGCACCAGCGGACTCGAACTGGCCAGACGCCTGCGCAAGGAAGAACTCAGCCGCGAAATCCCGATCATCATGCTCACCGCCCGTGGCGAGGAGATGGATCGTGTCAACGGGTTGGAAGCCGGGGTCGACGATTACGTGGTGAAGCCGTTCTCGACCCGTGAGTTGATCGCACGGATCAAGGCCGTACTGCGGCGCAGCCAGGGCGACGACGGTTCCGGCATGGTGGAGCTTGGCGGCCTGCGCATCGACGGCCCGGCGCACCGGGTGTTTGCCGGCGAGGACGAGGTATCGATCGGACCGACCGAATATCGCCTGCTGCATTTCTTCATGACCCACCCCGAACGCGTCTATTCGCGTACCCAACTGCTCGACCACGTCTGGGGCGGCAGCGTGTACGTGGAGGAGCGCACGGTCGACGTGCACATCCGCCGTCTGCGCAAGACGCTGGAGCCGTGGAAACTCGATGCCATGGTGCAGACAGTTCGTGGCACCGGTTACCGATTCTCGATGAGTGCATGAACGCCATGCCAGGCGCAGGCTTGCGGCTGGACCGGCTTTTGCGGATGCTGGCCTCCTCCTGACTCATGCCCACCGGCAATCCGCCTGAATGGCCCAGCCTGCACCCCCCACCTGGAAATGGCCGACCGCACTCGCCGCCGCCCTGCTGGCAGGTGCGCTGCTGGGCTGGCTTGCCGGTGGGCAGGTCGCAACCGGGGTAGCGCTGGTCGCCGTGGCGGAAGTGGTCTTGCTGCTGACTCGAAGCCGTCATCAAGCCCGGGCCATGATGACAGCAACCACGACTATCAGTCCGCTGCAACATGACCGTTTCATGACACGCACCCGCCGCATCGCCTCCAGCCTTCGCGATTTGCGCAACGCCGCAAGCCAGTTGCCGGACGCGGTCGTGCTGCTCGATCAGCAACAGCAGGTCCGCTGGTTCAACCACGCCGCCGAAAACCTGCTCGGGCTGCGTCGGCCCAGGGATCGTGGCGTGCGCCTGCACGAGCGCATGGCTCCCTCGGAGCTGGCGGGCTGGCTGCAGGATGGCGCGCAGGAACCGCTCAACGATATCGCCGCACCCGGGCAACCCGGCAGCCAGCTCAATGTCAGCCTGCTGCCGTTCGGTCGTCGTCAGCACCTGCTGCTGGCACGCGACATCAGCCATCTGAATCGGCTCGAACAGATACGCCGCGACTTCGTCGCCAATGTCTCGCACGAATTGCGCACGCCGCTGACGGTGATCCATGGCTACCTCGAATTGATCGACCCGGCGGACGTGCCCGAACTGGCGCCCGTACTGGACGAGATGCGCGCGCAATCGAAGCGGATGGGCCAGATCGTCGAGGATCTGCTGACCCTGTCGCGGCTCGAAACCCAGCACGAAGTCGCCGACGAACGGGTGCAGATGGCAGCACTGCTGGCCACCGTGCGCAAGGAGGCCGAAGCGCTCAGCCAGGGCCGCCACACGATCACGCTCGAATCCACCGCCGAGGCGGATCTGCTCGGCTCGCCCAAGGATCTGCACAGCGCCCTGTCCAACCTGGTCAGCAACGCGGTGCGCTATACCTCGGCAGGGGGCAGCATTGCGATCCGCTGGCAACGCACGCCGCAAGGCGCGGTGTACTCGGTCAGCGATACCGGTTTCGGCATTCCAGCCGCGCATCTGGCCCGGCTCACCGAGCGTTTTTACCGGGTCTCCTCCAGCCGCTCGCGCGACAGCGGCGGTACCGGCCTGGGCCTGTCGATCGTCAAGCATGTGCTGAATCTGCATCAGGCACAGTTGGAAATCCAGAGTACTCCCGGCGTGGGCTCCACCTTCGCCTGCCATTTCGGCAAGGCGCGGCTGCTGGCACCAGGTGGCAGCGACGATCACGGCTGACATGCGCGGCGCTGCGGCGTGTATTTGACCCCCGCCATGGCCCAGAATGGGGATCATGCACCGTGAAACCGCCGCCCATCCCGACATCCCCGACCTGACTGCACCCGGTCTGTATCTGAGCCGCGAGCTCTCCGCGCTGGAATTCAATTTCCGTGTGCTGGCGATGGCGCGCGATCCCGCCGTTCCGCTGCTGGAGCGGCTGCGTTACCTGAGCATCGTGGCGAACAATCTCGACGAATTCTTCGAGGTGCGGGTGGCGATGCTCAAGCACCACCATGCCTATGGTTCGGCTGCGCCCGGGCCGGACGGACTGCCCTCCGGCGAGCTGCTGGCGCGCATCCGCAGCCGCGCCCTGGACCTGGTCACCGAGCAATACGCGATCTGGCAGGCACTGATCGGCCCGCAACTCGAGGCCGAGCACATCCACATCCTCGGCCGCAGGCAATGGAGTCCGCGCCAGCGGCGCTGGCTGCAGGGTTATTTCGAGCATGAGGTGCTGCCGGTGCTGTCGCCGCTGGGGCTGGATCCGGCACATCCGTTTCCGCGCATCCTCAACAAGACCCTGAACATCGCGGTGGTGCTGAAGGGACGCGATGCGTTCGGCCACGAAGGCCACATGGCGCTGGTGCGACCGCCGCGCTCGATGCCTCGCATCATCCGCGTGCCGGCCGAAGTCTGCGCTGAGGGCGAGCATTTCGTGTTCCTGGCCGAACTGCTGCAGGCGTTCGCCGACATGATGTTTCCCGGCTTCAAGGTGGTCGGCACGTACCAGTTCCGGGTCACCCGCAACAGCGAGCTGATCGTCGAGGAGGCCGAGGTGGACAACCTGGCCCTCGCACTCAGCGAGGAACTGGTCGGGCGCGGTTATGCTCGCCCGGTGCGGCTGGAGATCGCCAACGACTGCCCCAAGTCGATCACCTCGCTGCTGATCCGGAATTTCGAGCTGGAAGAAACCGATGTGTATCGCTGCGACGGCCCCGTCAACATCATCCGGGCGGGGCTGATCTACGACTGGCTGGATCGACCCGAGCTGAAATTTCCGCGCTTCAATCCGCAACTGCCGGCAGCGCTCGAAAGCGGCAAGAACAAGTTCGACCTGATCAGCCAGCGCGACGTGCTGCTGCACCATCCGTACCAGAGTTTCGCGGCGGTGATCGACCTGCTGCGCCAGGCCACCGCCGACCCGCAGGTACTGGCGATCAAGCAGACCCTGTATCGCGCCGGCGAAGACACCCCGCTGGTCGACCTGCTGATCGACGCCGCGCGCAACGGCAAGGACGTCACGGTGGTGATCGAGTTGCGCGCACGTTTCGACGAGGAGGCCAACATCCGCCTGGCCACCCGCCTGCAGGAAGCCGGAGTGCAGGTGGTGTATGGCGTGGTCGGCTACAAGACCCACGCCAAGATGATGCTGATCGTGCGCCGCGAAGGCAATGGGCTGCGCCGCTACGTGCACCTGTCCACCGGCAATTACCATCAGGTCAACAGCCGCACGTATACCGACATCGGGCTGATGACTGCGCACCCCGAAATCGGCGAGGATCTGCACAAGGTCTTCCAGCAGCTTTCCGGGCTGGGACCGATGATCGAGCTCAAACGCCTGCTGCATTCGCCGTTCACGCTGTACACCAGCGTGCTGGCGAAGATCGAGCGCGAGACGGTGCACGCGCGAAACGGGCGGCCCGCACGCATCGTCGCCAAACTCAACGCACTGAACGAGGCACACGTGATCGAGGCACTGTATCGCGCCTCGCAGGCAGGGGTGGAGATCGACCTGATCGTGCGCGGCGCCTGTACCCTGCGACCCGGCCTGCCGGGCGTCTCGGAGCGTATCCGGGTACGTTCCATCATCGGGCGTTTCCTCGAACACAGCCGGGTGTACTGGTTCGCCAACAATGGCGAGTCCGAGCTGTACTGCGCCAGCGCCGACTGGATGGAGCGCAACCTGATGCGGCGGATCGAGGTGGCATTTCCGATACTCGATCCGGCACTGGCCAAGCGGGTGTTCGAGGAAACCCTGGCCAACGGGTTGGCCGACAACACCCAGGCATGGCTGCTCGACAGCGATGGCCGGTATACGCGCGTCGAACCGGGCGAAAACCCACCCTACAGCGCGCAGCAGGGATTGCTCGAGCGCTTCAGCCAGTGAGTCGGCGTTTCTTCAGGCGCGGGCAGGCATGCGAGAATCCACGCTTCGCAATGCAGGGAGCTCGGGCGTGAGTCCAGCCGATCCGATACCGATCCGCGATGGTGAACTGATCGCCGCCGTCGACATGGGCTCCAACAGTTTTCACATGGTGGTGGCGCGCGTCGAGCACGGCGAGCCACGGGTGATCGACCGTCTGCGCGATACCGTGCGCATGGCGGCAGGCCAACGTGCCGACGGCACACTGGACCCCGAGCGTCGCGCCCGCGCTCTGAACTGCCTGGCCCGTTTCGGCCAGCGCCTGGCCGGACTTCCTTCGCTGCGGGTCCGCGCCGTGGCCACCAACGCGGTCCGCCGGATGACCGCGCCGCAGGCTTTTCTGACCGCCGCCGAGGCCACGCTGGGTCATCCCATAGAAATCGTTTCCGGTCGCGAGGAAGGCCGCCTGATCTTTCTCGGGGCGGCACATGGCCTGCCGACTTCGCGCGAGCCAAGGCTGGTGATCGATGTGGGCGGCGGCAGTACCGAATTCATCATCGGCCGCGGGCTGGCGCCGATGCATACGGAGAGTGTGCAGGCTGGCTGCATTGCCTCGACCCTGCGGTTTTTCCCCGGCGGCAAGATCACCCGCAAGCGCTGGCAACATGCAAGGAGCGAAATCGGAGTCCTGCTGCAGCAATTCGACGAAGACTATCGCGAAGCGGGGTGGCAGGACGCCTACGGCTCCTCCGGCACCGCCAAGTCGATCGGCTCGGTCGTGCAGGCCATGAAATTTTCCGATGACGGCATCACGCCGGCATCGCTCGCCTCGCTGCGCGACGCGTTGCTTGAACAGGGCCAGATCAGCACATTGAAACTGCCCGGCCTGCACGAGGAACGCAAGCTGGTGATCGCCGGCGGCGTGGTCATCTTCGAGGCTGCATTTGCCGCGCTCGGCATCGAACGGATGCACATCTGCGAAAGTTCCATGCGCGAAGGCCTGCTGTGGGACCTGCTCGGCCGCGCAGGCGGCAGCGATCCGCGCACCGCCAGCATCGAGGCGCTGGCTACCCGCTACGGCGTGGATCGCGCCCAGGCTCGCCGGGTCGAATCGACCGCGCTGATGCTGTTCGACCAGGTTGCGCAGACCTGGAAACTGGATGCCGGTGCACGGGAATGGCTGTCCTGGGCTTCGCGCGTGCACGAAATCGGCCTCGCCATCGCCCACAGCCAGCACCATCAACACGGCGCCTACATCCTGCGCAACGCCGATCTCGCCGGTTTCTCCCGGCAGGAGCAGCAACTGCTGGCTGCGGTGATCCAGATGCACCGGCGCAAACCGGACAAGAAAGTGATCTCGGCACTGCCGCAGCGCTATCGTCAGCTGGCGCGCCACATCACTGCGTTGCTTCGACTGGCCGTGCTGTTCCGCCGTGCCCGACGCGCCGAATCGCTGCCGCCGATGCGGTTGACCGCCACCAACCAGTCCTTGCGACTGACCTTGCCGATCGCGTGGTTCGACCAGCACCCGCTGAGCGAAGCCGATCTGCGCCAGGAGCAATCGCCGATGGTCGAGCTGGCACTCAAGCTCGATGTGTCCAGCAGCTGACGGTTCCTGATGCGCTCTTCCCTGAGCGCGAGAATCAAAAAGCGGCCATCCATGGCCGCACTTCTCAATTTGTTCCAACCACATCGTCATGGTGGCCGCGTATCATGTCCCCACGCCCAGACCATCTGATCCCCATGTTGAAGTCCCTGCTTGCCACGCTGCTGCTGACCCTGCCGCTGACCCTGACGGCACAGACCGCCAAACCCGCCGCGGCGGCCGTTGCGGCACCTCCGCGGGTGTTGTTGCATACCTCGCAGGGCGACATCACGCTGGAGCTTTATCCGGACAAGGCGCCCAAGAGCGTGGCCAATTTCCTGCAGTACGTGCGTGACGGTTTCTACGATGGCACGGTGCTGCATCGGGTCATTTCCGGCTACCTGGTGCAAGGCGGCTTGTACACGCGCGACCTGCAGCCGAAGCGGACCCGCCCTGCCGTTGCCAGCGAAGCCGACAACGGCCTGTCCAATCTGCGCGGCACGGTGGCGGTTGCACGCGGCGCCGACCCGAACTCCGGCACTTCGCAGTTCTTCTTCAACCTGGTCGACAACCGCCGGCTCGATTTCGTCGGCAACCAGAGTGGCCTGACCTGGGGCTACACCGTGTTCGGCAAGGTGATCGCCGGCATGAACGTGATCGACAAGATTGCCGCGCTGCCCACCCGCGCGCTCGGGCCCTTCGCCGGCGACGTACCCAACCCGCTGGTGGTCATCCTGAGCGCCCATGTGATCGGCGAAGAAGCGCCCGCCACAGCAAGCAGCAGCCATACCGCCAGCGACAAGGCGCCGGCCGTCGCTCCCGCTGTCGCCAGACACGGCAAGAAAACTGCCCACCACAATCATTGAGCGCCGCGATGGCCACCCTGTTCATCGCCGACCTGCACTTGGATCCCGGCCGGCCGCAGATAACCGCGCTGTTCGAGAACTATCTCGGCAGCGATGAAGTTCGCCACGCCTCTGCGCTGTACATCCTGGGCGATCTGGTCGAAGCCTGGGTTGGCGACGACGACGATGCCGAACTGCCGCAACGCATTGCCCACGCGATCCGCGCCGTGAACGACGCCGGCGTACCGGTGTATTTCATGGCCGGCAACCGCGACTTTCTGCTGGGCGAGGCATTCGCCCGCCGGGCCGGGATGACCCTGCTCGACGATGGCACGGTGCATGACATCCATGGCCGCCCAACACTGCTGATGCATGGCGACCTGCTATGTACCGACGACGTCGCCTACCAGGCCGTGCGCCGGCAGGTCCGTACGCCACAGTGGAAGGCGCAGATCCTGTCGATGCCGCTGGAGGCCCGTCGCGCATTCGCCGCCAAGGCACGCGAAGACAGCCGCGCACATACCGGCAGCACGATGGAGAGCATCATGGACGTGAATCACGGGGCAGTGGCTGCGGCAATGCGAAAGGCAGGCGTGACGCGACTGATTCATGGGCATACCCACCGCCCCGCGGTGCACTCGTTCGTGCTGGATGCAAAGGCGGCCGAACGGATCGTGCTGGGGGACTGGTACGAACACGGGTCGGTATTGCGGGTGACGGACGCAGGGGTGGAGCTGCGGGAATTGGCGACAGGCTCGGCTTGCGCCTGAGATCTTTCCCCAGGCACCCGGGAGCCTGTCGGGCTATGGCCGGCCGGCACAGGTTCCCGAACAGAAAAAACCCCGGTCATGCCGGGGTTTTTTCTGTTCGGGACAGCCTCGATTTCACTCTCCGGCGGGCGCCGGTTCAACCACGCCGGAACTGTCGCCTTCGGCGGGTGGCTGGATGTCGGCGGTCTCGCCTTCCTCGCCGTTGTCCTCCTCCGCATCCAGCCGCATCACGCTGACCAGCGTTTCGTCGGCAGGGAGCCGGATCAGGGTGACGCCCTGGGTATTGCGGCCGAGCTGCGAGACCTCGGCCACCCGGGTACGCACCAGCGTGCCCTGGTCGGAGATCAGCATCAGCTCGTGCGCCTCGGTGACCTGCACGGCGCCGACCAGCGCGCCATTGCGTCCGGAACACTGGATGCCGATCACGCCCTGGGTGCCGCGGCCCTTCTTGGTGAATTCGCTCAGCGGGGTGCGTTTGCCGTAGCCGCGCTCGGTGGCGGTGAGGATGTCGCCTTCCGCGGCCACGATCAGCGAGACCACGTGTGCACCCTCGGCCAGCCGCATGCCGCGCACGCCCGTGGCGGTACGGCCCATCGAACGCACGGTGTTCTCGTCGAAACGGTTGACCTTGCCGTTGGAGGCGAACAGCAGGATGTCGCTGTTGCCGTCAGTGAGCTCGACATTGACCAGCGCGTCGCCCTCGTTGAGCTTGATCGCGAGCTTGCCCTTCTGCAGCTGGAACGCGAATTCGGTCAACGGGGTTTTCTTCACCGTGCCCTGGCGGGTGGCGAAAAACACGAAGCGGTCGTCGCTGTACTCGCGCACCGGCAGCACCGCCTGCACCTTCTCGCCCTCGCCCAGCGGCAACAGGTTGACGATCGGCTTGCCGCGCGCGCCCGGGCCCGCCTCGGGCATCTGGTAGACCTTGAGCCAGTAGACGCGGCCGGTGCTGGTGAACGTCAACAAGGTGTCGTGCGTGTTGACCACCCACAGTTGCTCGACGACATCCTCGTCTTTCAGTGCCGATGCCGAGCGGCCCTTGCCGCCACGCTTCTGCGCGCGATACGTGCTGGCCGGCTGACGCTTGATGTAGCCGGTGTGCGACAGCGTGACCACCACGTCTTCCGGCGCGATCAGGTCGAGCACGTTGAGATCTTCCTGCGAATGCTGGATCTCGGTGCGGCGGGCATCGCCGAACTCGGCCTTGACCGCTGCCAGCTCGCCACGGATCACATCCAGCAGCCGCTCGGGGTTTTCCAGGATCTCGATCAGCCCGCGGATGGTTTCCAGCACCTGGCGGTATTCGTCGGAGAGTTTTTCCTGCTCCAGTCCGGTCAAGCGATGCAGGCGCATCGCCAGGATTTCCAGCGCCTGGGCTTCGGACAACTGGTATCCGTCGTCCTTCAGGCCATCGCGCGGGTCCATGTCCTCCGGTCGCGACGCATGGGCGCCGGTGGCCGACAGCAGCGCACGCACCAAGCCAGCTTCCCAGCGCCGCGACATCATCCGTTCGCGCGCCTCCGCCGGCGACGATGACGTCTTGATCAGCTCGATCATCTCGTCGATGTTGGCCAGCGCGACGGTGAGGCCTTCGAGGATGTGTGCCCGGGCGCGGGCCTTGCGCAGATCGAAGATCGTGCGGCGGGTGACCACCTCGCGGCGGTGGCGAATGAACGCCTCCAGGATGTCCTTGAGGTTCAGCAGGCGCGGCTGGCCATCCAGCAGCGCCACCATGTTGATGCCGAAGGTGACCTGCAACTGGGTCTGCTGGAACAGATTGTTCAGCACCACGTCGCCCATCGCATCGCGACGGATCTCGATGACGATGCGCATGCCGTCCTTGTCGGATTCGTCGCGCAGCTCGCTGATGCCCTCGAGTTTCTTTTCCTTCACCAGCTCGGCGATCTTCTCGATCAGCCGCGCCTTGTTCACCTGGTAGGGCAGTTCGTGGACGATGATCGTCTCGCGGCCGTTCGCCTCGGTTTCCACCTCGGCCTTCGCGCGCACCAGGATGCGGCCGCGGCCGGTGCGATACGCCTCGATGATGCCGGACGAACCATTGATGATGCCGTAGGTGGGAAAGTCCGGCCCCGGGATGTACTGCATCAGATCGTCGACACCGAGCGTCGGCTCGTCGATCAGCGCGATCGTCGCCGCGATCACCTCGTTGAGATTGTGCGGCGGGATATTGGTGGCCATGCCCACCGCGATGCCGGCCGACCCGTTGACCAGCAGGTTCGGTACGCGCGACGGCAGTACCAGTGGCTCGTGTTCGCTCTCGTCGTAGTTCGGGCCGAAATCGACGGTCTCCTTGTCGATGTCCGCCAGCAGCTCGTGCGTGAGGCGCGACATGCGTACTTCGGTGTAGCGCATCGCGGCGGCGTTGTCGCCATCGACCGAACCGAAGTTGCCCTGGCCGTCGACCAGCATGTAGCGCAGCGAGAACGGCTGCGCCATGCGCACGATCGCGTCGTACACCGACTGATCGCCATGCGGATGGTATTTACCGATCACGTCACCGACCACGCGGGCCGATTTCTTGTAGGGCTTGTTCCAGACGTTGCCCAACTCGTTCATCGCGAACAGCACGCGACGATGCACCGGTTTCAGACCATCACGAACATCCGGAAGTGCGCGGCCCACGATCACGCTCATGGCGTAATCGAGATAGCTCTGGCGCATCTCGTCTTCGATATTGACGCGGATGATTTCTTTGGCGAATTCTGCCATCAAGCGACTTCCCTGGAAACGAAAAAAGGACGCTGGTGCACATGCCTCAAGCGCATGCGCGAGCGACCCGAAAACAACCGTCGAAGTGTACCACGAACCGCTTCAAAAACACAGGTTTTAGTTCTTTCCAATCAACAACTTATGTCGACGTCTTGGGACCCTTGAAAAGGATCCCGCGCGCGGTCGCGAAATTCACCAGCGCAGCCACCGCCGAACCGGCTGCCGCAGCCACCGCCGGCCAGCGGTGCAATGTCGCGAAATTCAGCAGCAACAGCGCATACACGCCGTAATTGATCAGGGCACCGAAGCTCATCAGCCCCAGCCAGCGCAGCCACTCGGCATGCGCGGCGCGATCGCTGCGGCGTGCCGCAAAGGTGTAGTGCCGATTCCACCACCAGGTCACCGTGGCCGCGAGCAGAAACGACAGCACGCGGGCCAGATACGGGTCCCAGCCGGCCGCACCCACCAGCGTCTGCACAACGGTGGCGTCGACCAGCAGTCCGAGCACGCCGCCCACCGCGAACAACATGATCTCGCGCGAAAGCTTCACCACCCGAACATCGCCTGCATCGCGACGCTGCCCGGCCGCTCGATCACGCCGCGTTCGGTCACGATGGCCGTGATCAATTCCGCGGGCGTCACGTCGAAGACCGGGTTCCATGCGTGCGCCCCCTCGACTACGGTTCGCTGCCCGGCGGCATGCAGCAATTCGCCGGGATCACGCAGCTCAATCTCGATTTCCTCACCGGTGCCGGTAGCCATGTCGATCGTGGACGACGGGGCAACCACCATGAACCTGACGCCGTGATACTTCGCCGCGATCGCCAACTGGTAGGTACCGATCTTGTTCGCCACGTCGCCATTGGCCGCGATACGGTCGGCGCCGACGATCACCCATTGCACGGCACCGGATTTCATCAGGTGCGCCGCGGCGGAATCGGCGATCAGCTGGGCCGGGATACCGTCGCGCACCAGTTCCCACATGGTCAGCCGTGCACCTTGCTGCCACGGCCGGGTTTCGCCGGCATACACGCGCTCGATCCGCCCCGCGGCAACGCCGGCGCGAATCACGCCCAGCGCGGTGCCGTAACCGGCCGTGGCCAGCGAGCCGGTATTGCAGTGGGTCAGCACGCCGGCATGCGCAGCGATCAGCGAAGCACCCAATTCGCCCATCTTGCGATTGGCGGCCAGATCCTCGTCCTGGATCGCTTGCGCTTCCGCCGCCAGCGCGCCGGCATCGGCACCTGCCGCGATGCGCTTTTTCATGCGATCCAGCGCCCACATCAGGTTCACCGCAGTGGGTCGCGCCGCACGCAGCATCGCCAGCGCGGCATCCATCGGCGCGTTCTGCCTTGCCGCCATCGCCACACCCCACGCGGCAGCGATACCGATCGCCGGCGCGCCGCGCACGGCCAGGTCGCGGATCGCCTGGGTGACCTGGGCGGCATCGCGGCAATCGAGCCAGGATTCTTCCTGCGGCAGGCGGCGCTGATCGAGCAGGCGCAGATAATCGCCCCGCCATTGCACGGCGCGGATGGAATCGTGGGAGTGCATGCTGGTCTCGGTCATCCGCGCATTTTAGCGAAGAGAGGCGGGCGAGGAGTGAGTGCAGAGAAGTGAGTAGTACCGCTCTCCCTCACTTCTCACTTCTCTGCACTCACTTCTCGCTCTTCGCTCTATGCCCTGGCGCGCAGCCACTGGTGGATCGCCGGCGGCACTTCGCGCTGTGCGCGGCCGGACACGTAGATGCCGATATGGCCACCCTTGAACGCCAGCTGGGTGTAGTCGTCGGTGCCCACGTACTCACCCAGCGCACGCGACGAGTCGGGCGGCACCAGATGGTCCTGCTCGGCAAAGATGTTCAGCACCGGCTGGGTCACCACGCCCAGATCCACCGGTTTGCCGCCGATCGTGAGCGTGCCCTTGACCAGCTTGTTGCCCTGGTAGAAATCCTTGATGAACTGACGGAACGCCTCGCCGGCCTGGTCCGGCGAGTCGAAGATCCAGCGTTCCATCCGCAAGAAGTTTTCCAACTCGACCGGGTCGTCGAGAATGTCGACCATGCCGATGTATTTCTGCTGGTTCAAGCGCACCGGCTTCAGGGTGAGGTAGACGTAGTTCATCAGCCCGGCGGGGACATTGCCCATGGTGTCGACGAACAGATCCACATCCATGTTGCGGCACCAGTGCGACAGCATGTTGCCGGGCGTATGGAAGTCCACCGGCGTGACCATGGTGATCAGGTTCCTGACCTTGTCCGGGTGTAAAGCCGTGTAGCACAGCGAGAACGCACCGCCCTGGCAGATACCCAGCAGATTGATCGCATCCAGCCCGTGCCGCTGGCGCACCATGTCCACGCAGCGATCGAGGTAGCCGTTGATGTAATCGTCCAGCGTCAGCCAGCGATCGGCAAAGTCCGGATAGCCCCAGTCGATCAGGTAGACGTCCTCACCTTGTGCCAGCAGATTGCGCACCATCGAGCGATCAGGCTGCAGGTCGGTCATCCAGACCGTGTTGACCAGTGCATAGACGATCAGCAACGGCGTCTTCGAGGACGTTTTGTCGTGGCCGGTGAAGTGCCACACTTTCAGCTTGTCTTCGCTGTAGACCAGTTCGCGTGGCGTATTGGCGTATTCGGGCTCGCGCATGTTGCGCAGATGGCCGATGCCGGCGGCGAGCTTGCGCTGGAAGGTGGCGATGTCGAGCAGCGCCCTGGTGGGCTCGATGCGCAATGGCGTGTACATGACCTGATCTCCTTATTTGCGCTTGCGCGAGCTGGCCCGGTTCACCGACTTGCCGCGGGACGGAGATGGAGCGGTGGCGTTGCGGGCCGCGGGTTTGCGCGCCGCCTTGGCGATGGCCTTGGTGCCAGCTTTTTTTGCCGGCGAAGCCGCGGCCCTTGCCGTGGGTTTGCGGGTTGCGGAGGTATCGCGATCTCCTTCGGCAGCGGCTCGCTTCGTTGCCGCGGATGCCGGTTCCTTGCCGTCGGCCAGCTGCCGCTTGAGCTCGGCCAGCTCTTGACGCAATGTGGCGATCTCGCCGGCAAGGTCGTGCGGCGAAGGCGCATGGCCCGCGCGGAACTCGCGGCGCAACGACTGCAACCGTTCGCCCAGGCTCGACACTTCGGTACGCGTCGGCACACCCAGTTGCTGGCAGATCTGCTCGGTCTGCTGCTGCTGCAGGTGCCGCACGCGCATCTGGCTGTTGACCATTTCGCCATAGGCCTCGCGGAATTCGTCCGACAGCGCAATCTCGGCGTACGCCTCCTCGGCTGCATCCACCCACAGGTCATACAGCGCCTTGAGCGAATCGATCTGACGCCCCGGTTCCGCATGCAGTGCCAGCTTGTCCTGCAGCCGTTCCATACCCTGCGTATTGGCACGCTGGATCAACCCCTGGTAGCGCGCCGAGGCCTGAACCGATTCCAGCACGGCAGCCGCCATGGTCTGCTGCTGCATCTGCTGCTCGCGGTTCAGCCCGAATGCCGGCGTGGCCCCGTTGGCCCCCGGCAGATCGCCGAAGCCACCGTGCTGCGCACCCTGCAGCCAGGACTGCCATTGCCGGATGAACCCCTCGGCGCCCGCGCTGTCGATACCGCCAAACGCCTGGGCGAATGGCTGACTGGCACCGCCGAAGTATTGCTGCAGCTGTTGATGCCAATCGCCGGCCGGGTCCTGGCTGCCGGCAGCGGCGACGCCCTGCATCCAGTCGAAATATCCCTTCAAACCCGCCAGCGTGCGCTCCAGCGCATCACTGGAGGACGAAGCCACCGGTGACGGCGGCGACTTGAAAAAATCGTTCGTTGCCGGCTGCTGCAGCTGCTTCGCCCATGTTTCCCATGATTGCCTGGCCAAGGCCTGGTAGTCCCTGATGAAATCGTTTGCCGGGTCGGCCATCGGTGCATCCTCGTGCAAGATTCACCCATCCTAGCAAAAGCGTGTTGCACAAGATCGCCGGCGCCAGAATGCACAAGGCCCGGCATGAGCCGGGCCTTGTGGAATCACCATAACTTGGAGATCAGGCTGTGGCGCCGCTGGCGCGCTCGTCCTCGGTCACTGCCTTCATCGACAAACGGATGCGGCCCTGCTTGTCCACTTCGAGCACCTTGACCTTGACGATGTCGCCTTCCTTGAGCTTGTCGGAAACCTTTTCCACGCGCTCGTCGGAAATCTGCGACACGTGCACCAGACCGTCCTTGCCCGGCATGATCGTCACGAACGCGCCGAAATCCATCAGCTTGGCGACCTTGCCCTCGTAGATACGGCCCGGCTCGACGTCGGAAACGATCTGCTCGATGCGCTTCTTCGCCGCCTCGCCTGCCTCGCGGTTGACCGAACCGACGATGATCGTGCCGTCGTCGCTGATGTCGATCGTGGTGCCGGTCTCCTCGGTGATCGAGCGGATCGTGGCGCCACCCTTGCCGATCACTTCGCGGATCTTGTCCGGATGGATCTTGATGGTGATCAGGCGCGGGGCATACTCGCTCATTTCCGAACGGGCCGTACTGATCGCCTTGGCCATTTCGCCCAGGATGTGCAGGCGACCGCGCTTGGCCTGCTCCAGCGCCACCTTCATGATTTCCTCGGTGATGCCGTCGATCTTGATGTCCATCTGCAACGCGGAGATGCCGTCGGCACTGCCGGCCACCTTGAAGTCCATGTCGCCGAGATGATCCTCGTCGCCCAGGATGTCGGACAACACCACGAAGTCGCCGCCCTCCTTGACCAGGCCCATCGCGATGCCGGCCACCGGCGCCTTTAGCGGCACGCCGGCGTCCATCATCGCCAGCGAAGAACCGCATACCGAGGCCATCGACGAGGAGCCGTTGGACTCGGTGATTTCCGAGACCACGCGCAGCACGTACGGAAATTCCTCGATGGTCGGCTTGACCGCCTGCACGCCGCGCTTGGCGAGGCGGCCGTGGCCGATCTCGCGGCGCTTCGGCGCGCCGAAGCGCCCCGCCTCGCCCACCGAGAACGGGGGGAAGTTGTAATGGAACAGGAACGGATCCTTCGACTCGCCTCCCGGCGCATCGATGATCTGCGCATCGCGCGTGGTGCCCAGCGTGACCACAACCAGCGCCTGCGTCTCGCCGCGCGTGAACAACGCCGAACCGTGGGTACGCGGCAACACGCCGACACGAGCGGTGATCGCGCGCACGTCGTCCAGCTGGCGACCGTCGATGCGTACCTTGGTCTTGAGCACGCTGTCGCGCATGGTGTGGTATTCGAGCTCGCCGAATTCCTTCGAGAGTTCGGCGGACGACCAGCCGTTCGCTTCGGCCTGTGCCTTCAGCTCATTCAGTGCGTCGGCCTTGATCGCGGAAATCGCGTCGCGGCGCTGCAGCTTGTCGCGCACCTGGAAGGCTTCTTCCAGCTTGTTGCCGACGGCTCCCTTGAGCGCGGCGACCAGCGACTCGTTGCGGGCCGGCGCCTGCCAGTCCCACGACGGCTTGGCGGCTTCGGAAGCCAGCTCGGCGATCGCGCGGATCGCGGTCTGCATCTGCTGGTGGCCGAACATCACCGCGCCCAGCATCACGTCCTCGGACAGCAGTTGCGCTTCGGATTCCACCATCAGCACGGCGCCAGCGGTGCCGGCGACGACCAGATCCAGCTGGGAGGTCTTCAGTTCGGTCGCCGTCGGGTTCAGCAGATACTTGCCGTTGGCGTAACCCACGCGCGCCGCACCGATCGGGCCCTTGAACGGGATACCGGCCAGACTCAACGCGGCAGAGGCGCCCAGCAGCGCGACGATGTCGCCGTCAACCTCGGGGTTGAGCGAGACGACCTGGGCGATCACCTGCACTTCGTTCTTGAAGTCATCCGGGAACAGCGGGCGTACAGGGCGATCGATCAGGCGCGAAGTCAGCGTCTCCTTCTCGGTCGGGCGGCCTTCGCGCTTGAAGAAGCCGCCTGGAATGCGACCGGCGGAGTAGAACTTTTCGACGTAGTCGACGGTGAGCGGGAAGAAATCCTGACCTTCTTTCTGCTTGGTCGCGGCCACCGCGGTGACCAGCACCACGGTGCCACCCATGCTGACCATGACCGCACCGGACGCCTGGCGGGCAATTTCGCCCGTCTCCAGCGTGACTTCATGATTACCGTACTGGAATGACTTGGTTACTTTCGCCACGGGTTATGTCCTAAATTTGAGGAGTGCGGCCATGGATGGCCGCTTCTTGACCTTTGCGTTCAAGGACGAACGCAGAAATTGAATAGTGCGGTCACGGATGGCCGCTTTTTGACCTTCGCGTTCATGGACAAACGCAAAAACCATCGAATAGTGCGGCCACGGATGACCGCCTCTTGATCTTCGCGTTCATGGATGAACGCAAGAATCATCGCCGGATGGACGCAAGAATCATCGCCGCAGGCCGAGGCGTTCGATCAGTGCCTGATAGCGCGCAAGATCGCGATCCTTCAGATAGCTGAGCAGGCGCTTGCGCTGATTGACCAGCTTCAGCAGGCCACGGCGGGAATGGTGATCCTGCTTGTGTTCCTTGAAATGGCCGGTGAGATGATCGATCCGGGCGGACAACAGCGCCACCTGGACTTCCGACGAACCGGTATCGTTCGGTACACGGCCGAAATCGGCAACGATCTTGCCGGTTTGTTCTGCAGTAAGAGACATGAGTATGTGTTTCCTTGAAAGGCGATGCGAAGCTTGCGCTTGCGTCACCGCGATGACGCAAGCGCAAGCTTCGCCTAGATGAATGAAAGTGTTGAAATAACTTGTCTATTCTACTGATGGGAGTGCGGTTACAACAAGTGCGCAACCGGCGATTGGCCCAGAATCCGTCAGTCCGGCGGCAGGTTGAAGCCGCGCAGGATGCGCGTATGCCCATCGGCATCGAGTTCAAGCAGCGCCAGCAGTGTCCCATCGCTGGCTGACGCAGCGCAACGACCCGTCACCGGCACTGGGTTGAGCTGGATCGTCTGACCGCGGGAAATGGCCAGGCTCTGCGGCTCGTCAAGCTGAACGGTGGGCAGATCCGACAAACCCGCCGATACCGGCAACAGCCAGGCGAGCAGGGCTTCGTCGCCCTGTTCAGCCGCCCGCTGCAGCTCGTCCAGCGTCACCATGCGCGGCTCGCGGAACGGCTCCACCCACAAGCGGCGCAATGCCGTCAGATGCGCACCACAACCCAGATCCTCGCCCAGATCCCGCGCCAGCGAACGCACGTAGGTCCCGGAGCCGCATTCGACAAACAGCTGCAACGTATCCCCGTCGCGCGCCAGCAGATCGAGCCGGTGGACTTCGACTTCGCGTGGCGGCACCTCGACGGCTTCGCCGCGGCGCGCCTTGACGTACAGCCGCTCGCCGCCCTGCTTGAGTGCCGAATACACCGGCGGCACCTGGGCTATGCGTCCGCGCAACCTGGCCAGCGCTGTTTCGATCGCGGCCTCGTCCAGCAGCGGCACCGGGCGTTGTCGCACGATGTCGCCTTCGCTGTCCGCGGTATCGGTGGTGATGCCCAGCCGGCAATCGGCGACATAGGCCTTGCGCGAACCGAGCAGGCTGCCGGCCAGCTTGGTTGCCTCGCCAAAACACAGCGGCAGCAGTCCGGTGGCCATCGGGTCGAGTGCGCCGGCATGGCCGCCCTTGGCCGCGCGCAACAAGCGCCGTACGGCTTGCAGCGCCTGATTGGAGCTCAATCCGATCGGCTTGTCGAGCAAAACGATGCCGTGCAGGTCACGCCAACGGATGCGCGCAGGATGGTTCATCGGATCAGGCTCATCGAAGCAGCGGCGCCCCACGCTCGCGGTTCAATCCTGCTCGTCGTCGGCAGGCGGCGCCAGATCGCGGGCCTGCCCGCGCAGCAACGACTCGATACGCTCGCCCTTGTCGACCGAATCGTCGTATTTGAACCGCAGTTCGGGCACCCGCCGCATGCGCATGCCCCCGCGCGCCAGCGCATGACGGATTTCGTGACCGATCTCGTTCAAGGCCTTTACCGCCGGCAAGCCTTGCTCGGGCACCAGCGCGGTTACCCACACCGTGGCCCAGTCCAGATCGCGGGTGATTTCCACGTCGGACACGCTGACCGACGGCAGACCGTGATCGCGCACAGCCGCATGCACCAGCAAACCCAGTTCGCGGCGCAATTCAGCAGCTACGCGGTCGGTACGTTTGAAATCACGGGAGGGCATAAAGAACTCCGAAGACAATTTCCTTTCTCCCTGCGGGAGAAGGCGCCCCGCTAGGGGCGGATGAAGGTTCACGGCCCTGCATGAATCTCACGCAAGCCGTGAACCCTCACCCCAACCCTCTCCCAAAGGGAGAGGGGCTCAAGATCACAACGTCCGCGCCACTTCCGTGCGCTCGAAGCATTCGATCTGATCGCCGGCCTTGACGTCGTTGTACTGCTTGACCGCGATGCCGCACTCCATGCCGTTGCGCACTTCGTCGACCAGTTCCTTGAAGCGGCGCAGCGATTCGAGCTCGCCCTCGAAGATCACCACGTTGTCGCGCAGCACACGGATCGGCTTGTTGCGCTTGACGGTGCCTTCGGTGACCATGCAGCCGGCCACGGCACCGAACTTGGAGCTGCGGAAAACATCGCGAACCTGCGCGGTACCGATGATCTCCTCACGCACTTCCATGCCGAGCAGGCCGGTAGCCGCCTGGGTCACCTGGTCGATCACGTCATAGATGATCGAGAAGTAGCGCACGTCCAGACCGGCGGTCTCGATCACCTTGCGCGCCGAGGCATCGGCACGCACGTTGAAACCGATGATCAAGGCCTTCGATGCGGCAGCCAGGGTGGCGTCCGATTCGGTGATGCCGCCAACACCGGAGGAGACCACGTTGACCCGGACCCGCTCGTTGCCGATCTGGGTCAGCGATTCGCGCAGCGCCTCGACCGAACCCTGCACATCGCCCTTGACCAGGATGTTGAGCGTCTGCTGCTCCACGCCCTGTCCCATCTTCGCGATGATGTCCTCGAGCCGGTTGCTCTTGCTGACCATGCGCGTTTCGCGACGCTTCTGCTCACGCTCCTGCGCCACCTCGCGGGCCAGCCGCTCATCTTCGACGCAGACGAAGTCGTCGCCGGTTTCCGGCACGCCGGACAGACCGAGCACCTGCACCGGAATCGACGGGCCGGCTTCGGCCACCTGCTTGCCGGTCTCGTCGATCAGCGCGCGCATGCGGCCGTATTCGATGCCGCAGACAATGAAATCGCCCTTCTTCAGGGTACCCTGCTGCACCAGCACGGTCGCCACCGGGCCACGGCCCCGATCCAGACTGGATTCGATCACGACGCCGGAAGCGCGGCCATCGACGACGGCCTTCAGTTCCATGACCTCGGCCTGGATCGAGATCGCATCGAGCAGGTCTTCGACGCCGGCACCGGTCTTGGCCGATACCGGCACGAACTGCACGTCACCGCCCCAGTCTTCCGGCACCACGTCGTATTTCACCAACCCCTGCTTGACGTTGTCGGGATTGGCGCCCTCCTTGTCCATCTTGTTGACGGCGACGATCAGCGGCACCTTGGCGGCGCGGGCATGTTTCACCGCCTCCACCGTCTGCGGCATCACGCCGTCATCGGCAGCCACCACGAGTATCACGATATCGGTCGACTGCGCACCACGGGCGCGCATCGAGGTGAACGCGGCATGTCCAGGGGTATCCAGGAAGGTGATCACGCCTCGCGACGTCTGCACGTGATACGCGCCGATATGCTGGGTGATGCCACCGGCTTCGCCGGAAGCCACCTTGGTGGTACGGATGTAGTCGAGCAGCGAGGTCTTGCCGTGATCGACATGGCCCATGATGGTCACCACCGGCGGGCGCGTGATCTTGTCGCCTTCCAGCTCGACATTCTGGGTATGCGCAGCCAGCGTGTCCTCGGCGTTGGACTGGCTTTCGGCGACCGGCACGTGGCCCAGATCCTCCACTACCAGCACGGCGGTGTCATGATCGATGGTCTGGTTGATGGTTGCCATCACGCCCATCTTGAACAGCGCCTTGACCACCTCGGAACCCTTGACGGCCATCTTCTGCGCCAGATCGGCGACGATGTTCGTATCGCCAACGACCACCTCGCGGACCACCGGAGCCGTCGGGCGCGAGAACCCGTGCGGGCCGGTCGGCGCATTGCTGCTGCGCGACATCTCCTTGCCGCCACGCCCGGCCTTGCCGCCGCGCTTGCTGCTGGACGATCGACGCGCCCGCTCGGCCTCGCTCAGGTGCATCTGGCCACCGGCAAAACGTTTGCCGGCACCGCCGCCATCCCGGCTCTCCTTGCCGCCCACGCCCTCGTTGCGCTCACCACGAGCATGCTTGGGCTTGTTGCGGCTGGCGTCGCCGGCAGGCGCGGGCGCCGCCGGGGTGCTGGCCGGACCGGTCCGTGCTGCCGGCGTCGCCGGGGTCGCCACCGGCGTCGGCGCCGCGGCGGGAGCCGGCACCGGTTTCACCAACTTTTCGCGTTTGCGCGGCTCGTGGATGCGCGGCAGGATCATGCCCAGATCACGCTGATCCATCCGCTGCACGGCATTGGATTCATCGTCGACCGTTACCGCTGGAACGGTGTCGGCTGCCGGCTCCGTGGTTGCCGCGGACTCGTCCGGGATCCCTGTCGCCGGTTCGGCTGCAACGACCGGTTCGGCCTGGCGCTGGTTCTTTTCCTCAAGTCGCTGCTGCTCGTCCAGGACACGCTGTTGCGCCTCCTGCTGGCGACGAAGCTCGGTATCGGCGCGTTCGCGTTCTTCCTGCTCGCGCTGCAGCCGGGATTCCTGCAGCTTGCGCACGGCATCTTCACGCTCGCTGTCAACGCTGGCTTCTTCGGCGATCACACTGCGCTTGACGTAGGTGCGCTTGGCGCGCACTTCGACATTGACCGTCTTGGCACTGCCGGCAGCACCACGCGCGCCGGGAGTGGCCACCTTGAGTTCGCCGACGGTACGCCGCTTGAGCGTGATCTGGCGCGGCGCACTGTCATCGACCTCCGCCGGCGCTTCGCTCTTGCCGTGCGTGCGCCGCAGGAAGCCCAGCAGTTTCACCTTTTCGGTGCTGCTGATGACTTGCTCCTGGTCGGAGAATTTCATGCCCGCTTCGCCAAGCTGCGTGAGCAACTTGTCGACCGGCAGGCCCAGTACCTGGGCGAGTTGTTTGATCGTGACGTCCGACATCGTGTTCTTAGCTCCGCCGTTCCCGCGCTTATCGTCTGTACGACATTTGTCTGCACAGCCACCTCCATCCGTGGTGGAAGACTCGACGAGCCTTCCTCGGCGCATCCATCCAGGATGCTGCCGTCCGCGGTTAGCCGCCTTTCTCCAGCCGTTCGATCATGGGTGCGCGTGCGGCCATGATCAGCGTTGCAGCGCGTTCCTCGGTCATTCCTTCGATATCGATCAGGTCATCCACCGCCTGATCCGCCAGATCATCGACCGTACTGACTTCGCGCGCTGCCAATGCATAAGCCGTCGTTTCGTCCATGCCGTCCAGTGCCAGCAGTTCCTCGGACGGCTGGTGCTCGTCGACACCTTCCTCCACGGCCAGCGCCTCGGTCAGCAAGGCATCGCGGGCACGAGCACGCAATTCCTCGACGATGTCCTCATCGAAGCCTTCCACCGCCAGCAACTCGGCACTGGGCACGTAGGCGATTTCCTCGACACTGGAAAAACCTTCCTGCACAAGGATAACGGCAATTTCCTGATCGACCTCAAGTTTGTCCATGAACAGCTGGCGCGCGGCCTCCTGTTCGGACTCGCTCTTGGCGGTAACCTGGTCCTGGGTCATCACATTGAGCTGCCAACCAGTCAGCTTGCTGGCCAGACGCACGTTCTGTCCGCCCCGGCCGATCGCCTGGGACAGCTTGTCCTCGGCCACCGCAATGTCCATCGAGTGCTTTTCCTCGTCCATGATGATGGACTGCACTTCGGCCGGCGCCATCGCATTGATGACGAACTGCGCCGGGTTCTCGTGCCACAGGATGATGTCGACGCGTTCGCCGTTGAGGTCGTTGGAGACCGCCTGCACGCGCGAACCGCGCATGCCGATGCAGGCACCGATCGGATCGGTGCGGCTGTCATGGGCCAGCACGGCGATCTTCGCGCGATCGCCCGGATCGCGTGCGCAACCCTTGATCTCGACCAGGCCCTGGCCGACTTCCGGCACCTCGAGCTTGAACAGCTCGATCATGAACTCCGGCGCGGCACGCGACACGAACAATTGCGGCCCGCGCACTTCCGACTTCACCTCGTACAGGTAGCCGCGCACGCGATCGCCGACCCGGGCCGATTCGCGCGGGATCGTCTTGTCGCGCGGAATGAAGGCCTCCGCGTTGCTGCCCAGATCGAGGTAGATGTTGCCGCGCTCGACGCGCTTGACGATACCGGTCACCAGTTCACCGACGCGATCGGCAAACGCATCGACCACCTGCTGGCGCTCCGCCTCGCGCACCCGCTGAACGATCACCTGCTTGGCGGCTTGCGCGGCGATGCGGCCGAATTCGGCATTCTCGACCTGCTGCTCGATGTATTCGCCCACCTTGGCGTCGGCACGCTCGTCCAGCGCATCCATCAGGCGCAGCTGGTAGGACGGCGATTCCATCTCGCCATCGTCGGCGATGATTTCCCAGCGGCGGAAGGTCGTGTACTCGCCGGTGTCCTGGTTGATCGAGACGCGAATGTCGGGTTCCTCCTCCGGATAGCGCTTCTTGGCGGCCGAAGCCAGCGCGGCCTCCATCGCCTCGAAAATCACTTCCAGCGGCACGCCTTTTTCATTGGCGACCGCATCGACGACCAGCAAAAGTTCTTTGCTCATTGCAACAACTCCGTAGGCGCCAAACGGCGTCCAAAATGTTGACTTTTGCGCTCATCCTTGAACGCCAGGATCATAAGGCGGCCATCCATGGCCGCACTCTTCAGATTTTTTTGCGTACATCCATGAACGCGAGGTTCAAAAAGCAGCCATCCATGACTGCACTGTTCGTTTTTTGCGTTCGTCCTTGAACGCGAGAGTCGAGAAGCAGCCATCCATGGCCGCACTGTTTAGTTTTTTGCGTTCATCCATGAACGCGAAGGTCAAGAAGCGGCCATCCATGGCCGCACTCTTCAATTTACTTGGCCTTCCTGGCCGGGGGCTTGCCGCCGCGCTTGGGCTGCGGCGCGTAACCGAGCGCTTCCCAATCCGGCACCACACGCGCGCTTTCCACCGCCGCATGCTCGAATTCGAATATCCTGCCTTCGCCTTCCAGGGTCACCCGCTCGCCTTCCACCGCAATCAACTTGCCGCGCAGGCGACGACGTCCTTCGATCGGCGCCTTGAGCAGCACCTTCACTTCCTGCCCGATGGCTTGCGCGAACTGCGCGACCGTGAACAGCGGCCGATCGAGGCCCGGCGAGGAAACCTCCAGCACGTAGTGGCCCGGAATCGGATCCTCGACATCCAGCAGCGCGGACAGCTCGCGGCTGGCGCTCTCGCAATCCTCGATCCCCACCTCGCGACGCGCACCTTCCTGGTCAAGCCCGCTCTTGTCGATCAAGTCCAGGTAAACGCGAAGGGTACTCTGCCCGTGCGACGGGGTGAACTCCACGCCAAGGCATACCAGGCCCAGATCGGCCAGTACCTCGGTGAAGCGTTGTGCCAGTGCGTATGTATCCATGGGTCCGCTTTGCCAGACCACCCGTTATCCGGGCGGCAGAAACAAAAAATGGGCTCCAACGGCCCATTTCCCTATATCGCCGATGTTCCGCCTGATGCGACCTGCAGCCGACGCCATTGACCGCGGTGCGTCCCTGCGTCCAACAAAAAAGCCTCACGAGGAGGCTTTCTTGCATCAAGAAAGATCTGGTAGCGGGGGCAGGATTCGAACCTGCGACCTTCGGGTTATGAGCCCGACGAGCTGCCAGACTGCTCCACCCCGCATCAGAGTCCAAGGAGTTTAAAGGGATGGCCGGTTTCTTGCAAGCCTTGATCTCCGCTGCCGCCGGTCGATTCAGCTTGCAGCGGTCTCTCCGTCCCTCGCCTGCCCTGACAACTTCACAAGCCGAAGGCGTGCCGGCACCAGCCCAGCAGCGGCCCCCAGTACAGGCCGAGCGCCAGCAGCGACAACGCATTCAACGACAGCACCACACGCAGTGACACGTCGGGCTTGGCCTGCAGCACACTGCCCTCGTCCGGCTTGTCGAAGTACATCACCTTGACGACGTGCAGGTAGTAGTACAAACCGATGATCGCGAACACGATGCCGACGATTGCCAGCCACATCATGCCGGCATGGATGGCCGCCTCGAGCACCAGCGCCTTGGCCCAGAAACCGAACAAGGGCGGCACGCCCGCGAGCGAGAACATCGCCAGCATCATCAGGAACGCCATCCACGGCGACTTCTGGTTGAGGCCCTTCAGGTCGGCGATCTCCTCGCACTCGAAGCCCGAGCGCGCCAGCGCCAGGATCACGCCGAAAGCGGCCACGCTCATCATCGAATAAGTGATCGCGTAGAACATCGCCGCGGCATAGCCTTCCGGCCCCGCGGCAGACAGGCCGAGCAGCAGGTAGCCCATGTGCGAGATGGTCGAATAGGCCAGCATGCGCTTGAGATTGGTCTGCACGATCGCGACCAGGTTGCCGATCGCCAGCGACGCCACCGCAAGTACCGCCAGCATCAATTGCCACTGATGCGCCAGATCGCCCATGCCGGTATCGAGCAGACGATACGCCATGCCGAACGCGGCCAGTTTGGAGCCCGCGGCAATGAACGCGGTGACCGGCGTCGGCGCACCCTGGTAAACGTCGGGAATCCACATGTGGAACGGTGCGGCGCCCAGCTTGAAGCCGATGCCCACGATCATGAAGATCAACCCGAACAGCAGCAGCTTCGGCGCCGTGGTGTACGCCATCACCTGGTGCAGCTGCGCCAGACCGAGACCCGGCGTGCCACCCATGCCGGAGGCGCCGTAGACCATCGACATGCCGTACAGCAGCATGCCCGAAGCCAAAGCACCCAGCACGAAATACTTGATCGCCGCTTCGGAAGGCAGGCGCGCGTCCCGGTTCAGCGCAACCAGCGCATACGACGACAACGAAAGCAGTTCCAGTCCCAGGTACACGGTCACCAGGTTGCCGGCCGAGACCAGCAGCATGATCCCGATCACCGCGAAGATCATCAGCGTGTAGAACTCGCCGATCGGCAGCTTGCGGTCGATCAGGTAGGGCCGCGCATAGACGAGCACCATCGCCGTGGTACCCAGCGCAAAGATCTTCAGGATCTCACCCACGCCGTCGCGCACGAACATGCCGCCGAACGCGGTCACCGTCTGCGCCGGTTGTCCGGCAATCACCAGATAGATTGCCACCAGCAGCACGACGATCGATATCCAGTGCAATTGCGGGCGCTGTTCGGGCGTCATGAAGGCGTCCGCCAGCAGCAGCACGCATGCCGCCGCCACCAGATAGAACTCAGGCAGCAGGACCAGGATGTCATTGAAATTCGGCATGTTCGGTCCCGATCAAATCTTGTGGATGGCGAGCTGTTGCACCAGCTGCGACACCGAGGTGTCCATCAGGTGCACCAGCGGCTGTGGCCAGATGCCGATCGCCAGTACCGCAGCGGCAAAGGCGATCATCACGAACGTCTCGCGACCGTTGATTTCCTTCATCTCGGCCACGTGCGGATTGGTGATGTCGCCCCACATCACGCGCTTGACCATCCACAGCGTGTAGGCCGCGCCGATGACCAGGGTGAACGCGGCGAACAGCGCGATCCACGGATTGGCGGTGAAGCTGGCCAGGATCACCATGAACTCGCCGACGAACCCGCTGGTGCCCGGCAGTCCGGAGTTGGCCATCGCGAACAGCACGTAGAAGAAGCCGAACCACGGCATCACGTTGATGACGCCGCCGTAATCCTTGATCTGGCGCGAATGCAGGCGGTCGTACATGACGCCGATGCAGGTGAACATCGCGCCGGACACGAAGCCGTGCGAGATCATCTGCACCATCGCGCCCTGCATGCCCAGCCGCGCCATCTCGACATTGCCCTGCTCACGCACCAGCAGGAAAGCGATGAAGATGCCCAGCGTGACGAAACCCATGTGGGCTACCGAGGAATACGCCACCAGCTTCTTCATGTCCTCCTGCACCAGCGCGACATAGCCGATGTAGACGATCGCGACCAGGCTCAGCACGATGATCAGCCAGGCGAAATGGCCGCCGGCATCCGGCACGATCGGCAGGATGAAGCGCAGCATTCCGTAGGTGCCGACCTTCAACATCACCGCCGCCAGCACCACCGAACCGCCGGTCGGCGCCTCGACGTGCGCGTCCGGCAGCCAGGTATGCACCGGCACCATCGGCACCTTGATCGCGAACGCGATCAGGAACGCGAAGAAGACCCAGGTCTGCGCCTTCATGCTGAGCGGCAACGCCGCCAGCGTGGCCATGTCGAACGTGCCGGCCTGCTGATACAGGTACAGCAGCGCGATCAGCATGAAGACCGAGCCGAAGAATGTGTAGATGAAGAACTTCAAGGTCGCATACACGCGCCGCGGTCCGCCCCAGATGCCGATCAGGATGAACATCGGAATCAGGATCGCCTCGAACAGCGCATAGAACAGCAAGGCGTCGGTGGCGCAGAACACGCCGATCAGCAGGCCTTCCAGCATCAGCATCGCGGCCATGTACTGGTGCGGCTTGTCCTGGATGACCTCCCACGCACCGACAATCACCAGGATGCCGACGAAGGTGCTCATCAGGATCAGCGCCACCGAGATGCCGTCGACCGCCAGGCTGTAATGAACGCCCCACGCGGCGATCCACAGATGGCTCTCGGTCAGCTGCATGCCGCCGACGTCCGGATGGTACTGGACCAGCAGAAACAGGCTGGCGACGAAGGTCGCAACCGCCACCAGCAGCGCCAGCCAGCGCGCCGTGTCGGGCCGGTTCGAACCGGCAAGCAATACCGGTACGGCACCGATGACGGGTAGCCAGATCAGCAGGCTGAGCAAGTGATTGAACATCGATCCCGTTTCCTTTATTGCCCGGTGAACCCGGAACCCATCAGCCAGTACCCGCCAAGCAGCAGGATCAGGCCGAGAATCATCGCGAAGGCGTAGTGATACAGATAGCCCGATTGCAGGCGACGCACGGCCGCGGCGATGCGATGGACCACGCTCACCGAGCCATTGACCATCGTGTCGTCGATCAGCGCCGTATCACCGGCCTTCCAGAACCCGCGACCCAGCATGACGCCGCCGCGAGCGAATACCGCGAAGTACACATCGTCGACCCAGTACTTGCGGTCGAGCGCCGTCCACAGCGGTTTCAACACGTTCTTGATCCGATCGGCCATTGCCGGATTGAACAGGTAGATGTAGGTGTTGATCGCAAACGCGGTGAGCACCAGCAGGAACGGCAGCTGGGTAAACCCATGCAGCGCCATCGCCAGCGAACCATGGAATTCCTGACCGAGTTCGGCCAGCACGTTGTTCGCCTCGTTCACATGAATCGAGCCGCCGAACCAGTTGCCGAACAGCATCGGTCCGACCGTGACGTAGCCGATCAGCAGCGAGGGGATCGCCAGCAGCACCAGCGGCACCGTGACCACCCACGGCGATTCCTTCGGCGCATGGCTCAGCACGCCCGGCTCGTGGTGAGCGTGGTCGTCACCGTGGCCGTGCGACGCCACCACGGTGAAACGCTCCTTGCCATGGAAGGTCAGGTACATCTGGCGGAACGTATACAGTCCAGTCACCAGCACGCCGGCCATCACGCAGAAATAGGCGTAGCTCGCGCCCCAGCGGTGCGACAGGCCGACCGCCTCGATGATCGCGTCCTTCGAATAGAAGCCCGCGAAGAACGGCACGCCGCACAGCGCCAGCGAACCGATCCACATGGTGATCCAGGTGACTGGCATGTACTTGCGCAGGCCGCCCATGTAGCGCATGTCCTGCTCGTGGTGCATCGCGATAATCACCGAGCCGGCACCGAGAAACAGCAGCGCCTTGAAGAACGCATGGGTCATCAGGTGGTACACCGCACCGCTGTACGCCGACACGCCCAGCGCCACCGTCATGTAGCCCAGCTGCGACAGCGTGGAATACGCGATCACCCGCTTGATGTCGTTCTGCACGATGCCGATCATGCCGGTGAACAGCGCCGTGGTGGCACCGATCACCAGCACGAAGCTCAGCGCGGCGGACGACATCTCGAACAGCGGCGACATGCGCGCCACCATGAAGATACCGGCGGTGACCATCGTGGCCGCATGGATCAGCGCTGAGATCGGCGTCGGGCCTTCCATCGAATCGGGCAGCCACACATGCAGCGGCACCTGCGCCGACTTGCCCATCGCACCGATGAACAGCAGGATGCAGATCACCGTGGCCGCATCCCAATGGGTGCCGGCGGTGATCTGCAGGGTCTTGCCGACCAGACCGGGGGCGGCACCGAACGCCGTGGCGTAATCCAGCGTATGCAGGAAATACAGCACCGCCGCGATGCCCAGCAGGAAGCCGAAATCGCCTACCCGGTTGACCAGGAATGCCTTCAGGTTGGCGAAGATCGCGCTCGGCCGCTTGTACCAGAAGCCGATCAGCAGGTACGACACCAGGCCCACCGCTTCCCAGCCGAAGAACAGCTGCATGAAGTTGTTGCTCATGACCAGCATGAACATCGAGAAGGTGAACAGCGAGATGTAGCTGAAGAAGCGCTTGTAGCCCGGGTCGTCGCTCATGTAGCCGATGGTGTACAGATGCACCACCAGCGACACGAAGCTCACCACCACCAGCATCATCGCGGTCAGGCGGTCGACCAGGAAGCCGACGCTGGCATTGAAGGGGCCGATCTGAAACCAGGTGTAGATGTTCTGGTTGTAGACCTCGGCACCCCCCAGGGTCAGCTGGTACAGCACGTAGAACGACAGCGCGCAGGAGATCGCCACGCCCAGAATGGTGACGCTGTGCGCGCCGGCTCGGCCAATGAATTTGCCCAGGAAGCCGGCCAGCAGGCAACCGACCAGCGGCGCCAGTGCGATCGTCAGCAGGATGGAGGTCGAAAGACTCATGTGATCAGCCCTTCATGCTGTCGATGTCGGCGATGTTGATCGTGCTGCGATTGCGGAACAGCAGCACCAGGATCGCCAGGCCGATGGCGGCTTCCGCCGCGGCCACGGTAAGAATGAAGAAGACGAACACCTGCCCCGAGACATCGCCGAGAAAACGCGAGAACGCCACGAAGTTCGTGTTCACCGCCAGCAGCATCAGTTCGATCGACATCAGCAACACGATCACGTTCTTGCGATTGATGAACAGTCCGGCGACGGCGATGCAGAACAGCACCGCACCCAGCACGATGTAGTGCGCGAGCGTGATCATGGTTGGGACTCCTGCGGCGGGACCGACGATGGTTCAGCGGGACGCTCGGCGGCCATTTTCACGATACGGACGCGGTCGCGCGGATTGACGCTGACCTGCTGGCTGGCCGACTCGTGCCGTGCGTCGGTGCGCTGGCGCAGGGTCAGCGCCACCGCCGCCACCACGCCCACAGTGAGGATCAGCGCAGCGATCTCGAACGGCAGCAGGTATTGCGTATACAGCGCGCGGCCCAGCCAGGCCGTGTTGGACACGCCCGCGGCAGCAGCCGGATTGGCGCCCATGAGCTGCGCATGCATCGCCCGCACGCCGATCAGGCCGAGCATTTCCACCAGCATCACCATCGCCACGATCAGGCCGACCGGCAGGAACTTCACGAAGCCCTCGCGCATCTTTTCCTGGTCGATATCGAGCATCATCACCACGAACAGGAACAGCACCATCACGGCGCCGACGTAGACCACGATCAACGCCAGTGCGAGAAACTCGGCCTCGGCCAGCATCCACAGGCAGGCGGTGCTGAAGAATGTGAGCACCAGCGCCAGCACGGCATGCACCGTATTGCGCAGCGTGATGACCGCCAGCGCGGCCGCCACCGTGACGAAGCCGAAGCCGTAGAAACAGATGAGTTGGAACAGTTGGGGATTCATCGTGGGCCTCAGCGGTACGCCGCATCTTGCGCGCGGTCGGCGGCAATCTGCTGCTCGAAGCGATCGCCGATGGCGAGCAGTTGCGTCTTTGTCACCACGCTCTCGCTGCGCTGCTCGAAGTGATATTCATGAATGCTGGTCTCGACGATGGAATCGACCGGACAACTCTCCTCGCAGAAACCGCAGTAGATGCACTTGAACAGGTCGATGTCGTAACGCGTGGTGCGACGCTGGCCATCGGACTCGCGCGGTGCCGAATCGATCGTGATCGCCAGCGCCGGGCAGACCGCTTCGCACAGCTTGCAGGCGATGCAGCGCTCTTCGCCGTTCGCATAGCGGCGCAACGCATGCAGGCCGCGGAAACGGTTCGACTTCGGTATGTGCTCGGTCGGGTAACGCATGGTGTATTTCGGCTTGAACAGGTAGCGCATGGTCAAACCCATGCCCTGCAGCAGTTCGAGCAGCAACAGGCTCTTGAGATAGCTGGTTACGCGTTTCATGAAAAAGCTCTCTGCATGCTTTCCTTCCCCCCGCCGGGGAGAGGGCGCCGGTCAGGGCGGATGAGTGGCGGGTGCTCGTGATGACCTCTCATCTCATCCTCCAATGCTGACCCAGCCGAAATACTTCATGCAGCCGGCGACCAGCACCCACACGATGGCTATCGGAATAAGCACCTTCCAGCCCAGCCGCATGATCTGGTCATAGCGATAGCGCGGGAAGGTGGCGCGGAACCACAGGAACATGAAGGCGAACAGGAACGCCTTGATGAACAGCCAGATGAAGCCGCCGGTCCAGATCCAGTTGATCCAACCCGGTGCGTCGATATGGATCCAGCCCTGCAGCGGGCTCAGCCAGCCACCCATGAACAGGATCGAGGCCAGGAAGCTGACCAGGATCATGTTGGCGTATTCGGCCAGGAAGAAGATCGCGAATGCCGAGCCGGAATATTCCACGTGGAAGCCGGCGACGATTTCCGACTCGCCCTCGGCCACGTCGAACGGCGCGCGGTTGGTCTCGGCGACGCCGGAGATGAAATAGATCACGAATACCGGCAGCAGCGGCAGCCAGAACCAGTCGAGAAAGCCCTTGCTGCCCGCTTGCGCATTGACGATGTCGGAGAGATTGAGGCTGCCGGCCAGCACCAGTACGCAGACCAGGCACAAGCCCATGGCCAGTTCGTAGGAAATCACCTGGGCGGCCGAACGCATCGCGCCGAGCAGCGCGTAGCGCGAGTTGGAGGCCCAGCCGGCGAGGATGATGCCGTAGACGCCCAGCGAGGTCATCGCCAGCAGGTACAGCACGCCCGCGTTGGCATTGGACAGCACCATCTTGCTGCTGAACGGAACCACTGCCCACGCCGCCAGTGCCGGGATCAGCGCCAGCAACGGTGCCAAGTAGTACAGGAACCGGTTCGCATTGGTCGGCAGGATCACTTCCTTGATCAACAGCTTGACCACGTCGGCGAACGCCTGCAGCAGGCCGAACGGGCCGATCGTGTTCGGCCCCAGACGCACATGCATCCAGCCGATGATCTTGCGTTCCCAGTACACGAACATCGCCACTGCGATGATCAGTGGCAACACGATCGCCACGATGTAGGCGATCGGAATCAGGAGCTGATGGATGAGTAGATCCGCCATGACGCTTATGCCCTGCTCAAGGTGATGGCTGCACCGTACGGCGGCAGCGTGGCAGTGAGATCCTGGGCGGCCTCGATCCACGCTGCACCATCGGGCACGGCAGGATCGACCACCAGCGGCAACAACGCGTCATCGACGCGCACCTCGACGCCCGCAACCAGCCCCAGACGCCCCGCCTCGGCCGCGTTGAGGCGCAGCGCCGGGGCACGGTTGAGCGGATGGGCGTTGAGCGCAGTGGCACGGCGCAATACCGCATCGCCGCGATAGATCGGCCAGGTGGCGAGGCGGGTCAAACCGCTCGCGATGGCACGTGCGGCCAGACCGTCGCGCGGGGTCGTCGCGCGCTCTGCGATGCCAGCGCGCAAGCCGGCAAGATCGTCGAACTCGAAGCCGGCCAGTTGCAACACGCCACCGAGCGCGCGCAATACCCTCCAGCCGGGCCGTGCCTGGCCGGGCGGCTTCGCCCCGGCCGTCACCGCCTGCGCCAGACCGTCGACGTTGACCAGCGTGGCGTCGATTTCCGGCAGCAGCGCGATCGGCAGGATCACATCGGCCACCTCGCGCAACACCGTGCTGGCGTAGGCACTGAACGCCACGACCTGTTCCGCGCCGCGCAACGCCTGCAAGGCCAGCTTGCCATCGGCGAAATCGTGCGGTGGCTCGACACCGTACAGCACATAACCGCGGCGCGGTTGCGCCAGCATCGCCTGCGCATCCAGCCCGTCGCCAGTCGGTGCCACACCGAGCCGAGCCAGGCCGACCGCGTTGGCACCGGACGGCAACTCGTCGTAGCCGGCGCCGGTGGCCTGCGCGATGAAGCGGGCGATCGCACGCAGCCAGGAGGCCTGTGGATGGGTAGCCGCCGCCTCGCCGAAAATCACTACGGCCTTGCCCGGCTCGGCCGCCGCCTTTTTCAGTGCGGCGATCGCATCGTTGTCGCCAGCGTCGCTGGCCGCCGCATCGATCGCCGCAGCCAATACCGCCGGCGCGGCCGCACCGGCGTTCACGGCAGCCCTGGCCAGTGCCAGCAAGGCATCGACCAGCGCCTGCGGCGCCGCCACCGACTCGCCGGCAAGCTTGTAATTGAAATCGAAATGCGCCGGGTTCACGGCGTAGACCTTCGCGCCCCTCTTCACCGCCTGGTGCAGGCGATGATTCAGCAGCGGCATCTCATGCCTGAGGTCGGAACCGACCAGCAATGCCGACCCGACCCGATCGACCTCGGCCACCGGCAATGCGAAGGGCTGCGCCATGGCGTTGTCGGCAAAGTCGAGCTGGCGCAGTCGATGATCGACATGCGCGCTGCCCAACCCGCGGGCCAGCCGCATCAGCAGGTCGCCCTCCTCATTCGAGGTGGCCGGATGCACCAGCATGCCCAGCTCACTGCCCGGTACCTTCTTCAGCGCCTCGGCGGCAAACTGCAGCGCATCTTCCCAGGTGGTGGCTTGCCACTGGCCGTTGCGCTTCACTTCCGGTGCGCTGATGCGGTCGCCGGCGTACAGGCCCTGATGGCTGTAACGGTCGCGATCGGACAGCCAGCACTCGTTGACCGACTCGTTGTCGCGCGGCACCGTGCGCAGCACCTCGCCGCGGCGCGTATGCAGCCACAGGTTGGAACCCAGCGCGTCGTGGTAGCCGATGGATGGCTTGGCGATCAGCTCCCAGGCACGCGCGCGGAACTGGAACGGCTTGTTGGTGAGGGCGCCGACCGGGCAGACATCGATGATGTTGCCGGACAGCTCGGTCTCGATCGTCTTGCCGATGTAGGTGCCGATCTGCAGGTTCTCGCCGCGATTCATGCCGCCCAGTTCATAACTGCCGGCGATCTCGCTGGTGAAACGCACGCAGCGCGTGCACTGGATGCAGCGGGTCATCTCGGTGGCCACCAGTGGCCCGACGTTCTCGTCGGCCACCGTGCGCTTGCGCTCGGTGAAGCGCGAGACACTGCGGCCGTATCCGAGCGCGACATCCTGCAGCTCGCATTCGCCGCCCTGATCGCAGATCGGGCAGTCGAGCGGATGGTTGATCAGCAGGAACTCCATCACGTCGCGCTGGAACTTCAGCGCCTTGTCGGAGCGGGTGAGCACCTTCATGCCCTCGGCCACCGGGGTGGCGCACGCCGGCTGCGGCTTGGGCATCATCCGGCCGCCCATCTCCACGTCCACCATGCACATGCGGCAGTTGGCGGCGATCGGCAGCTTGCGGTGGTAGCAAAAACGCGGGATGGCGACGCCGACCGCGTCGGCCGCCTCGATGATCATCGCGCCCTTGCGGATCTGCGTGGGCTTGCCGTCGATCTCGATGTTGAGCAGATCGGGAGCCGGGTTACTGGTGGGCTGCGCGTTCATGCCGTCACTTCCTCACGTGAATCGACCATCGAACGACCATGCTCCACGTAGTATTCGAACTCGCCCCAGAATTGCTGCAGGAAGCCCTGCACCGGCCATGCCGCCGCTTCGCCGAACGCGCAGATGGTGTGGCCCTCGATCTGGCCGGCAACCGCCTTCAGTCGATGCAGGTCCTCCGGGGTGCCCTTGCCCTCGACGATGCGCGTCAGCACGCGGTACATCCAGCCGGTGCCTTCGCGGCACGGCGTGCATTGGCCGCAGGACTCGGCGAAATAGAACCGCGAGATACGATGGCAGGCCTTGACCATGCAGGTGGTCTCGTCCATCACGATGACCGCGCCCGAGCCGAGGCCGGAGCCGGCCTTCTGCAGGCAGTCGTAGTCCATGGTGGCTTCGAGCATGGTCGCCGCCGGCAGCACCTTCATCGATGAGCCGCCGGGGATCACCGCCTTCAGTTGGTGGCCGTGACGCACGCCGCCGGCCATCGCCAGCAGATCCTTGAACGGGGTGCCCAGGCGGATCTCGAAATTGCCCGGCTTGGCGACGTGGCCGGAGACCGAGAAGATCTTCGGGCCGCCATTGTTCGGCTTGCCCAGATTGAGGAACCAGTCGGCACCGTTGCGCAGGATCGCCGGTACCGAGGCGTAGGTCTCGGTGTTGTTGATCGTGCTCGGCTTGCCGTACAGGCCGAAGCCGGCCGGGAACGGCGGCTTGAAGCGCGGCATACCCTTCTTGCCTTCCAGCGATTCCATCAGCGCGGTTTCTTCACCGCAGATGTAGGCGCCGGCGCCCAGCGCGGTGTGGATGTCCACGTCGATGCCGCTGCCGCCGATGTCCTTGCCCAGCAGGCCGGCCGCATAGGCTTCCTTCAGCGCTTCCTCGAAATGTTCGTACGGCTCGTGATGGAACTCGCCGCGCAGGTAGTTGTAGGCCACCGTGGAGCCGGTGCAGTAGCAGGCGATCGCCATGCCCTCGATCACCGCATGCGGATTGAAACGCAGGATGTCGCGATCCTTGGCGGTGCCCGGCTCGGATTCGTCCGAGTTGCACAGGATGTACTTTTGCATCGTACCCTTGGGCATGAACGACCACTTCAGGCCGGTCGGGAAGCCGGCGCCACCGCGGCCGCGCAGGCTGCTCTTCTTGACTTCCTCGACCAGCGTCGCCGGGTCGGGTTTCTCGGCAAGGATCTTGCGCCAGGCCTTGTAACCGTCGACCTGGGTATAGCTGTCGATCGACCACGGCTTGTCGAAATGCAACGTCGTGTAGACGACCTGGTGTTCCTGCGGTGCGGGACCGACTGCCATTACCAATGCCTCACTTGAGTCCGTCGAGAATCTCGTCGACCTTGTCGGTCGTGAGATGTTCGTGATAATGCCCATTGACGGTCATCGCCGGCGCGCAGACACAGGCGGCGATGCATTCTTCCTCGCGCTTGAGATACACGCGACCGTCCGGCGTGCTCTCGCCGAGCTTGACGCCGAGCTTCTTCTCGCAATGGCGCACCAGATCTTCCGCGCCGTTGAGCCAGCAGGAGATATTGGTGCAGATCGCCACGTTGTTGCGGCCGACCGGCCGGGTCTCCAGCATCGAGTAGAAGCTGGCCACCTCGTACGCCCATACCTCCGGCAGATCGAGATACCGGGCGACGGCCACGATCAGTTCGTCGGTGAGGAACCCACCGTTCTGCTCTTGCGCGCCAAACAGCGCCTGGATCAGCGCCGAGCGCTTGCGATCCGGTGGAAACTTCGCGACCCACTCGTCGATGTGATGACGGGTATGTTCGTTGAGAACGACGAGCGGATCGACGTGGCTGACCTGCTCGAAATGTCCGGTGGCTTTCATGTGTGCGTATCCTCCGGGCTCAGCGATCGACGTCGCCGAACACGAGGTCATAGGTACCGATCATGGCTACCGCGTCGGCAAGCATGTGGCCGCGAACGATGGTATCCATGGACGAAAGATGGGCGAAGCCCGGTGCGCGCATGTGCAGACGGAACGGCTTGTTGGCGCCATCGGAAACCAGATAGCAGCCGAACTCGCCCTTCGGCGCCTCGACCGCGGAATAGGTCTCGCCGGCCGGCACGCAATAGCCCTCGGTGAACAACTTGAAGTGGTGGATGAGGGCTTCCATGTCCTCCTTCATCTCGACGCGCGAAGGCGGTGCCACCTTGAAGTTCTTCACCATCACCGGGCCGGGATTGGCACGCAGCCAGTTCACGCACTGCCTGATGATGCGGTTGGACTGGCGCATCTCCTCGACACGCACCAGATAGCGGTCGTAGCAGTCACCGTTGACGCCGACCGGGATGTCGAAATCCACCTCGGCATACTTTGCGTAGGGCTGCTTCTTGCGCAGGTCCCATTCGACACCCGAACCGCGCAGCATCGGCCCGGTCATGCTCCATTGCTGGGCCAGCTCCGGGCTGACTACACCGATGCCGACCGTACGCTGCTTCCAGATCCGGTTGGTGGTGAGCAGATCCTCGTACTCGTCCACTTTCGAGGGAAAATCGGCGGCGAACGCGTCGATGAAATCCAGCATGGAACCCTCGCGCCAGCTGTTGACGCGCTTGAGGTCCTTGCCCTTGTGCCACGGCGATTCGCGGTACTTCGACATCCGGTCGGGCAGATCGCGATAGACCCCGCCGGGCCGGTAGTAGGTCGCGTGCATGCGCGCGCCGGACACCGCCTCGTACACATCCATGAGCTCCTCGCGCTCGCGGAACGCGTACAGGAACACGGCCATCGCGCCGAGATCGAGCGCGCTCGAGCCGATCCACATCAGGTGGTTCAGGATGCGGGTGATCTCGTCGAACATGGTGCGGATGTACTGGGCCCTTTCCGGCGCCTCGATCCCCAGCAGGGTCTCGATGGCCTTCACGTAGGCGTGCTCGTTGCACATCATCGAGACGTAGTCGAGCCGGTCCATGTAACCGATAGACTGGTTGAACGGCTTGGACTCGGCCAGCTTTTCGGTGCCACGATGCAGCAGACCCACATGCGGGTCGGCGCGGACGATGGTTTCGCCGTCCATCTCCAGCACCAGGCGCAGCACGCCGTGCGCGGCCGGATGCTGCGGGCCGAAATTCATCGTGTAGTTCTGGATTTCCTGGGCCATCTCAATTCTCCCGCCAGTGGTCGGCGGCCTCGGCCTTGGCCTGCATCAGATCGACATCGTCGCGGATCGTCCGCGGCACCAGCACGCGTGGCTCGATCGATACCGGCTCGTAGATCACCCGTTTCAGTTCGGGGTCGTAACGCACTTCGACGTTGCCGATCAACGGGAAATCCTTGCGGAACGGATGGCCGACAAAACCGTAGTCGGTGAGGATCCGGCGCAGATCCGGATGGCCCTCGAAGATGATGCCGTACAGGTCGAACGCCTCGCGCTCGAACCAGTTCACGCCCGGCCATACCTGGGTCAGCGACGGTACCACCGGCAGGCTGTCGTCTTCACAGAACACGCGCAGGCGCAGACGGCGGTTGTGCTCGATCGACAGCAACTGGACCACCGCGGCGTAGCGACGTGGCTGGTTCGTGTCGCGCGGTCGCTCGGCCCAGTTGAAACGCCCCTGCGCCTGACCCTCGACACCTCGCGAGAAGCCGGTGCCGGACACCGTCTCGGTATCCCATTCGGTCTGCCCGTAGCCCAGGTAATCGATGCCGCACAGGTCGATCAATTCGCTGAAACGGAAAGCCGGTTCGTCACGCAACGCGGTGGCCACGGCAATCAGGTCGGCGGCGACCAGCTCGGCGGTGACCTCGTTGCGCGCCGTGCTGATCGCGAGCGTGTCGCCGAATCGCGCAACAAGGCGCTCGGCCAGCGAGGTCGGATGTGGTTCGGACATATCAGGGCCTCACGAACGCGCGATGGTGCTGGTACGGCGGATTTTCTTCTGCAACTGCAGGATGCCGTGGATCAGCGCCTCGGCCGTCGGCGGGCAGCCCGGCACATAGATGTCCACCGGCACGATGCGGTCGCAGCCGCGCACCACCGAATAGGAATAGTGGTAATAGCCGCCGCCATTGGCGCAGCTGCCCATCGAGATCACCCATTTCGGCTCGGGCATCTGGTCATAGACCTTGCGCAGTGCCGGCGCCATCTTGTTGACCAGGGTGCCGGCCACGATCATCACGTCGGACTGCCGCGGACTGCCGCGGAAGATCACGCCATAGCGGTCCAGATCCAGCCGCGACGCGCCGGCCTGCATCATTTCCACCGCGCAGCAGGCCAGACCGAACGTCACCGGCCACATCGAACCGGTACGCGCCCAGTTCATCAGCGCATCCACACTGGTGGTGGCGAAACCGTGTTGCACCACCGGATTGTCGCCGGCCGGCCGCAGGATATCGTCGACCAGATTCAGCGGCTGCGGGTTGTGCATCACCTTGCTGATGCCGGAAATCATACCCATGCGTCGGTCCTCTCGAAGCGGTTGGCGCATGGATGCGCCAACGCGGGAAGCGCACGAACGCTTTCCGCGGCAAACGTGGCGCGGTTTTGCCGTGACCGTTTGCACGCGAACTGCGGCAGCATGCCCGGATTCGCGCATGGGTAACATCTCACTCCCATTCCAGTGCTCCCTTCTTCCAGACGTAGGCGAAACCGATGATCAGCAGCAGCAGGAACAGCGCCATCTCGATCAACGCGATGATGCCGATCTGCTGGAACACCACCGCCCACGGAAACAGGAAGGCGATTTCCAGATCGAAGATGATGAACAGGATGGCGAGCAGGTAGTAGCGCACGTCGAAGCGCATGCGGGCATCTTCAAATGCCTCGAAACCACACTCGTAGGGCGAGAGTTTTTCCGCTTCGGGGCGGCTGGGACCTGCCAGCAGGCCGATCACCAACAGTACAAGGCCGAGACCGGTGGCAACTCCGATGAACAACAGGACGGGCCAATATTCGGCAAGCACGATGCAACGTACCTCCACGCCATCAGGCGCATCAGTGACCGCGTGGACTGAAGCCCACCAACTCACGGCCGGCAATTCAATTCGGCAAACCGGCAAACCCGGAGGCTCGTCAAGCATGCCCGCAGACGCTGCAACCGTCAGCGTCCCCTGCTTCGCGAGATGGGCTCGCGAATCACGTCATTGTATCAGCGTGCGGGGGTAAGGCGACAAGCCTTGACGGCTAAACTCGGCGAGATTGTGGGCATCTGCCGTGTCCGTGGGTGCGACCGATGGTCACATGGTGTGCGTGGCGCGTTCGGAGTTCAGCGTACCGGCAAGGATGTTCTCGATGCGGTTGCGGGCGACCTCGGCATCTTTCGATTCATTGAAGTGAATGCCGACGCCCTGGATGCGGTTGCCCTGTGCACCGGGCGGGCTGATCCAGGCCACCTTGCCGACGACCGACAGCCGCTCGGTCTCCTCCGCCAGCGTCACCAGCAGCACCACCTCGTCTCCCAGCGAATACTGCTGCGCCGTCGACACGAACAACCCGCCATGCTTCAGATAGGGCATGTAGGCGTTGTACAGCGAGGCCGCGTCCTTGATTTTCAGTGAAATGATGCCCTGACGGGCGGCCACGGGTTTCATGCCTGACTCCTGCCGGACGGCCAAACCGCCCGATCTGATAATGGCGATCTTAAGTGCTGCGCCCCATCCGCACCACTCCCCCGCCATGGGCATGTTCGACCCGGGAGCCTAACTGGCCAGCAACGACTGGCGTTCGTTGACCAGCCGTGCCCACGAAGCGGGCGGCACCCATTGGTTGACCCACTCGGACACCGCACTGCCGAACATGGGCCGGGAAATCGAAAAGCCCTGTAACTGATGACAGCCCAGGGACGCCAGCAGATCGCCCTGCCCCAACGTCTCGATGCCTTCGGCGATGACGGCCTTGGCCAACATGCGCGCCGTGGTGATCACGCCCGCCGCGATCGCCATGTTGCGTTCGTCGCTGAGGATGTCGCGCACAAAACTCTGATCGAGCTTGATGTGCTCGATGTCGAGCTGCTGGATATGGCTGAGCGACGCGCTGCCGGTACCGAAATCATCCAGCCCCACCCGGATTCCGCGACGGCGGCACTCCTCGATCACGATTTTCGCGCGGGCGCGATCCATCGAAGGGCCGGTCTCGGTCACCTCGATGCCGAAACCCACATCCATCACCTGCGGATAGGCATCGAGTACGGCGTCGATATCGTTGAAAAATGCCGGATGCAGCAGATGGCGGGTACTGATGTTCACCGAGACGGGAATCGAGATGCCTGCCTGCACCCATGTCTGGCATTGCCGCAAGGCCTCGTCCAGTACATAGCGGCCGATCGGTCGTGCCAGTTGCGGATCGTCCAGCACATGCATGAAATCGGCGGGTTCGATCAACCCCTGCTCACCGTCCTTCAGCCGCAACAACGCCTCCATGCCGGCCACTCCCGGCAAACCGGGCAAGCCGTCGATATACACGATCGGCTGATACAGCAGCTGCAGCCGCGATTGCACCAACGCCTGGGCGATCCGGTCGCGCATCGCCTGCAGCCGCAACTGCTCCAGCTCCATCGCCGGCTCGTACAACAGGCCGCGATCCTTGCCCTCTTCCTTCGCCGCATACATCGCAAGGTCGGCGTGCCGGACCAGCCCTTCGGCGTCGGATTCGTCGAGCGGAAAGAGTGTCCAGCCGACGCTGGCCGAGATGCTGACCTGTTCATCCATCAGGTCGAACGGTGTCCGCAGCGCCTGCAGGATGCATCGGCTGATCGCATCGAGTTGTTCCTTGCTGTCGAGGCCGGAGATCACCAGGGCGAACTCATCGCCGCCAAAGCGGGCCACGACATCCGCCTCGCGCAACATGCCCAGAATCCGCGCCGACGCTTCCACCAGCACCTGGTCGCCACCCGCATGCCCGATCGTGTCGTTGACACTCTTGAACCGGTCCAGATCGAGTATGCCCACGGCCAGCAGGGACTGCTGCCGCATGGCCTGGGTGCGCGCCTGTTCGAGCAGGTCGAACAGCAGGCGCCGATTGGGCAAGCCGGTAACCACATCGTAAAAGGCCAGACGTTCGACCCCAGCGTCGCGCGCCTTCTGTTCGGCATGCCTTGCCTCGTGTGCACGCCGCATCTGGAGACCGAGCCCGAGGCCGACCGCCATTTCCGAAAGCACCTGGAGCTCGGTGGCGCTGAAAGCGTCAACCGCAACCGCACCGATGACGAAAACGCCCACGACGAGGCCGTCCGCACTCAATGGAAGTGCCAGCACGGCATGCAGATTCTCGCCACCCGCGCCAGGCCAGCCCGAACCGCCCGACGGCGACGGATGCCAGAGCTGCGGTTGACCGGTCGACATGGCGATCGCCACGGCAGCATCGGCATGCCGGGCATGGGCTGACGCGAACTCGGCATCCGCTTCGACCGCGCCGGCAGGTCCGGCATGCAGCGGCACTCGCAATGTCCTGCCGCAGGCATCCCCGCTCAGGCCGACCCAGGCAAACGGGTAGTTGCCGACGGCCTTCACCGCGCTACACGCATCGGCAAGCATGGACTGTTCGTCCACGCTGCACGTGACGATCCTGACCGTCTCGCTGAGCAGTCGCATGGCACGCCGCTGGCGGACTTCCTGCTGCGCCGCTTGCTGCAGGAGCATCCGCTGCCGATGCGCCTCCCGTCCCAACCCGATACTCGACGCCACTTGCTGCAACAGTTCGATCATCGGCGAGGAAAAGAAACCGGCATGGCTTGACCGCACCACCAGTACCGCCTGCACTTCGCCAGACTGCATGATCGGCACGGCAGCCACCGAGGCCACTCCATGCCACGCACAGGCCTGACGGAATACATTGTGACCGGGCGCATGCCGGATATCGACTTCGATCTGCGGCCCTCCGCGCCAGAACGACGGCCTCGCGAAGGAGAGCGGCAGGTACTCGGGGTAGCTGTCGCCCATGTCGGGAGCAATCCTGGCGGGCGCTGCGCGATGGAACCGCCGGCTACCGCGATCCAACTCGCCCACCATCACCAGTCGGGCGCCGGTCCGCCTTTCAAGAATTTCGATCGCCGCCTCGTACAACGCCGGCGGCTCAAGGGATCGCACCAGCAACCGGCCAATGTCGAAGAGCACGGTGCAGAAATTGTCGCTCGACACCGTCGGTGCCGGATTGGCCTGCATCGAAGTCTGATCCGTTTGCTGCATTCAGGTGGCCGGCTGGTTGAATGAATACTGCGGTTGTTTCATGACGATGCTGCTTGCTGGACTGGCCGCTGGCGTCGCCGGCAATACACTGCCCGGCAACCGGCATCCCCTTGCCGCCCCGAGTCAGTCAGCGCACGGCTGACATCACCAGCGCGAACTGCATCAGAGTTCGTGCCAACCCCAATGGTCAAAGATCCAGAGCGCATGCAGGTCCCATGCCAATCTGACGAAACGCGGGATGTCATCCAATCCACTCGCCAGGGTCAACCGGTAGATGCCTTCCCCATCGCGTCGCAGCGGGGCATCCCGCCAGCGCCAGGATTGCGTTCCCTGCCCGCTGACCACGCTCAGTCGAAGCCATGGCTGCAGCCATGCCGGGGGCTGCCATGGCAGGTCCGCCGCGGGTGGCCCGGACCGGGGCGGTACCACCACATACCGTTCGGGCAGAGCGGCCAGACGCCGCAAACGATTCCGGCTCAAGGCCATCTGGCTGCGGTACGCGCTCAATGCCTGCTGCTTGCACGCCTGTTGCCCCGCCGATCCGCAGATTTCGACAAATCTGACGCCCAGCGTCCGGCCATGCACAAGATAGGCCAGCATCGCCGGTGGACGGGACAGCCGTGCCACGGCCAACCGGACCAGTACGTGCGCCGTGCCATGATCGGGGTGGCGGTCGTGCAGCGATGGCAGGGCGATCAGGCTGGGACGAAACTCGCCGATCGCCTCGGTCAGTGTGGTCAGCAGGCCACCCCCCGATTGCAGCAGGCCATCGGTGATGCCCATGTCCGGCCACCCCAGGAGGCGCACCGCCTGCGCCGACACATCGAGTTGCCGCACGGCATGCTGCATTTCGGCAAGGCGACGCTGCCCCCAGCGCTGCCGATCGACGCCGCGGATCCGGATGCGCCGTTCCAGCCAGCGCTGCGGCCACGGATTGTTGTCGCCGGCAGTCAACAGCAGGATCTGCACCTCGCCGCCCGCCATCCGTACCTGCTGGATCAGCAGTCCGGTCGCGAGCGTTTCGTCGTCGGGATGTGGCGCCACCACCAGCAATCGGGTGAGCGCGGAAAATGTCGGTGGCGCGGCCGCCGGGTCGATTGCCCGCTCCTTGCTGGCGGCGCCGGCGGTCAACGCCATTGCGCCAGCAATTCGAGCAGCAGCAGGTCACCACGCAACGGGCCGCGAAGACTCTCGCGGGTACGGTTGACCGCGTCGTACCAGTGGCCGAGCGCCTCGGCATCCAGCGTGCTGGCCAGCGGCCCGACGCCCGCCCTCGCCCTGGCCCTGATTTCATCGGCCACAGCCTGAGCTGCGAACCACAGGCGCTGTGACGGCTCGCCGTCCAGCCAGCGCTTGACCACCTCCAGCGGCTGGCCGCGACCAGCCGCGAGCGCGGCCAGATCCTTGCGCACTTCAAGGCGTCGATCGAGCGCGCCCTGCTGCGCCCATGCACGCGCCAGTCCGGGGTTGCCGGCCGCGGCCGCGAGCGCTCCCGCTTCGTCGCTCACTCCTTGCGTCTGCAACCACGCCAGTGCGTCGGCGGCGGCAGGCAGATGAAACCCGATCCGCTGGCAACGGCTGCGGATGGTCGGCGGCAGCCGCCACGGCGCATCGGCCAGCAGGATCAGCATGGTCTGCGCGGCCGGCTCCTCCAGCGTCTTCAGCAATGCGTTGGCAGCGGAGGAATTCAGTGCATCGGCCGGATCGATGACGGCCACCTGCCAGCCGCCGAACTGGCTGCTCATGGCCAGTCGCGCCGACAGTTCGCGAACCTGCTCGACCACGATCTCGCTGCGTTGCACACCGTCCTTGCGCAGGCCGAAACTCACAGGGATCAGATCCGGATGCGTGCCGGCCGCCAGCAGCAGGCAGCTGCGACACTGCCCGCAGGCATCGCCATCCGCCGGCTGGGCGCACAGCAGCCCTTGCACGAAGCGTTGCGCGAACGCCCGCTTGCCCAGGCCCGCGGGGCCGCACAGCAACAAGGCGTGCGCCAGCGCCTCGCGCTGGCGCCGCGCCTGCAGCCGCCGCCAGTGTTCGCTGTGCCACGGCAATCCGTTCATGGCCGCGACGCCCCGATCAGCTCGGCCAGCGCATCCGTGGCTGCCTGCAGCACGATGGCCGGCGACTGGCTGGCGTCGATCACCCGGAAGCGCTCCGGTTCGGCCGCTGCGCGCTCGCGATAGCACGCGCGCACGCGTTCGAAGAAGGCGTCGGCCTCGGCCTCGATGCGATCGGCATCGCCACGACCGGCCGCGCGGGCACGACCGGTCGCCACCGGCAGATCGAGCAGCAGGGTTCGGTCCGGCTTGATGCCGGCACAGGCCCAGCGCTCAAGTTCGGCGATGCGCTCGACCGGTTGGCCGCGGCCGGCGCCCTGATAGGCATAGCTGGCATCGGCAAAACGATCGCACAGTACCCATTGCCCGGCATGCAGTGCCGGCACGATCACCTCGCGCACCAGTTGCGCGCGCGAGGCAAACATCAGCAGCAACTCGGTCTCGGCGGCCAGCCCGTGCTGCGCCGGATCGAGCACGACGCCGCGCACCGCCTCGCCCAGCGGTGTGCCGCCGGGCTCGCGCGTCTGCACCAGAGCAATGCCTCGTTGCTCGATGCAAGCACGCAGACCGGCGAGCAAGGTGCTTTTCCCGGCACCTTCGCCGCCCTCGATGCTGATGAATTTCCCCTGGGCGTGACTCATCGGCAATGTTTCCGCTGGTAGCAGTCGACATTGCGATTGTGTTCCTCCAGCGTGTCGGAAAACACATGCCCGCCATCGCCACGGGCAACGAAGTAAAGCGCGGTACCGGCTGCCGGATGCAACGCCGCCAGCAGTGCCGGCTTGCCCGGCAGCGCGATCGGCGTTGGCGGCAAGCCAGGCCGGGTATAGGTGTTGTAAGGCGTGTCGGTGGTGAGATCGCTCTTGTGGATATTTCCCGTATAACTGCTGCCCATGCCGTAGATCACGCTGGGGTCGGTCTGCAACAGCATGTGATCGCGCAGGCGCCGCACGAAAACGCCGGCGATCCGCGCCCGTTCATCCGCGCGGCCGGTTTCCTTTTCCACGATCGAGGCCAGGATCAACGCATCGTAGGGTGTGGCCAGCGGCAGGTTGCTGTCGCGCCCAGGCCACAACGCATCCAGGGTCCTGACCATCGCGGCGTGCGCACGCTTGAGCAGGCCCAGATCGCTGTCGCCTTTGACGTAGGCGTAGGTCTCGGGCAGGAATTGCCCCTCCGCGGGCACCCCACCGGCGCCGATTCTTTGCATGATCTGCGCATCGTCGAGGCCGGCACTGTCGTGCCTGAGTTTGTCGGCCCTGGCCAGGGCCAGGCGCAACTCGGCGAAGGTCCAGCCATCGACAATGGTGAAATCGTGCTGCAGCACCTTGCCGGCGGCCATGTTGGCAAGCAGCTGGCGCGGGGTCATGCCCTGCTCCAGCGCGTACTCGCCGGCATGCAGCTTGTCCGCCACCTGCATCTGCCCAGCCAGCAGCCGCCAGTAGAGTGGGTTGGCCGTGCTCAGCCCGTGCCGGCGCAAATCCCCGACGATGTCCCGGAAACTGCTGCCGCGGGCGATATCGATGCTGTCGCCCGGTCGCGTCACGTTCAACGGCGCACCGCTGAACCGATTGAAATCGTTCCAGCCGTAGAGCAGCGCGCCAGACATGGCCAGCACGGCAAGCAGCACCAGCACACGTGGCCATGCGCGTCCTCTCATCGAGCTGCAATTCATCCGCCGTGCTCCATCGAAAATCCAAGATTGCGCCAATGCTGCTGCAGCTGGCGGGTTACGCTGCCGGGCGCATAGACCCGGTCACCCAGCGACTGTACCGGCAGGATGCCGCGTACGCTCGAACTGAGAAAGATCTCGCCGGCACCCAGCAAGGCATCCAGTGTCAGCTCGGCGGTCTGCGCCTGCGGATATGCCTCCAGCACCTCGGCGCGGGCAACTCCGGCCACGCCGCAACGATCCAGTGCCGGCGTCAGCAGCACGCCGTCGATGCGGGCGAACAGATTGGCCATGGTTGCCGAAATGACCCGACCGTGCTGGTCGCGCAACACGCCTTCGGCAATGGCCGGATCGTTCCACTCGGCGCGTGCCAGCACCTGCTCCAGCCGGTTCAGGTGTTTCATGCCGGCGAGCAACGGCTGCTCGGCCAGACGGATCTCGCAGACCCGCATGCGCACGCCCTGCGCATACGCTTCACGCGCCGGTTGCGGCGGCGCGAAAGCCGCCACCACGCGGGCGATCTGCGTCGGCACGGGCAAGGCGTAGCCGCGCTCGCCGACGCCGCGCGTCAGCGTGATGCGCACCACCGATTGCGGCATCCCGCGCGCAACCTCCAGCGCTTCGCGCCACAGCTGTGCCGGGTCCGGCGCCGGCATGCGCAAGCGCCGGCAACTGTCGATCAACCTCTGCATGTGCCGCGGCCACAGCGGGGCGGCGGCGCCGACGAAGCGGATGCTCTCGAACAGGCCATCGCCATACGCCAGACCGCGATCGAGCGCGGACAACACCTCGGCCGGTTCGCCGTTGATCAGCATCGGCAGCATGGTCAGTCTGGTACTCCCAGCGCGCGCAGCAGGCCGCGTGCCTTGACGCGGGTTTCGTCCAGTTCCAGTTCGGCCACCGAATCGGCGACGATGCCGGCGCCCGCGCGCAAGCTGACTTCGTCGCCGGCCAGGGTCAGGGTGCGGATCAGGATGTTCAAGTCGAGGTCACCGTTGCGATCGAGGTAGCCCAGCGCGCCGGTATAGGCGCCGCGCGGCGCGTCTTCCAGCGCGGCGATGATGTCCATGCAGCGCACCTTGGGACAGCCGGTGATGGTACCGCCGGGGAACACGGCGGCGATGACTTCGCCGGGCGTCACCCCGGCACGCAGGCGACCCTGTACATTGGATACGATGTGATGAACGTGAGCGTAACTCTCCACCACCATCAACTCGTCGACCACGACCGTCCCGGGCGTGCACACGCGCCCCAGGTCGTTCCGTTCCAGGTCGATCAGCATCACATGTTCGGCGCGCTCTTTCGGATGCGCGCTCAACTCGCGAATGCGTGCCGACTCATCGTCGCCTGGCAGCCGTGGCCGGGTGCCGGCTATCGGCCGGGTCTGCGCGATGCCCCGGCGCACCTCGACCAGCCGCTCCGGCGAGGAACTCACGACCGACCATGCCGGCTGCTGCAGCAGACCGGCGAACGGCGCCGGATTGGCCTCACGCAACATGGCATACAACGACGCTGGCGTGGGCGGCGTCGCATAACGCGCACGCCACCGGCGCGACAGGTTCGCCTGGAAAACGTCGCCAGCCTGCAGATGTCCGTGGATACGCGCGACGCCGTCGAGAAACCGCTGCGGAACATCCTCGTCCCAATCGGTCGGCGGAGACAGTGGCGGGATCGTCGGCGCGGCGGCGAGATCGGCCTGCAGTACGTCGAGCAACGCCTCGTCACCGGCCTCGGCGATCAGCACCGTGCAGTCGCGTGCGTGGTCGATGACGATCGCCGCTGGACAACGCAGCGCCAGCGCCACCGGCAGGGTCGCTGAAGGCCGCAGCCGCAGCGTGGGCTCGATCTCGCCCGCCAGCTCGTACGCCAGCAGCAAGACCCAGCCGCCGTGGAACGGCAGCCCGTCGTCGTCACCCTGCGGCTGCCGTTCGGCCTGCCAGGCGCGGTCCAGCGCATCGAGGAAACGTCCGTCCCGCACTTGGCCGGCGCCATCGTGCAAACGGCCGTCGGCGTGCAACGCAAGCCGATCCCGCGGGAAGGCGAACAGGATGTCGTAGCGTGCCTGCGCGGTGCCGCGCACCACGCTTTCGAGCAGGCACGGATAGCGTTGTGGAAAGGCTGCGGCCGGCACGAGCAGATCGCGCCGGCCGGCAAGAATCCGGTGCTGGCAGGCCACGCTCAGATGCGGCGGAATGCCAGCGTGCCGTTGGTTCCGCCAAAGCCGAACGAGTTGGAGAGCGCCACGTCGAGTTTCGCGTCGCGTGCCGTGTTCGCCACAAAGTCCAGATCGCAGCCTTCGCCGGGCTCGTCCAGGTTGATGGTCGGCGGCAGCACCTGATCGCGCAACGCCAGTATCGTGAAGATCGCCTCGACCCCGCCAGCCGCACCCAGCAGGTGACCGGTCACCGATTTGGTCGAACTCATCGCCAGCTTCCAGGCGTGCTCGCCGAACACCGCCTTCGCCGCCATCACTTCGCCCAGGTCGCCGAGCGGCGTGGAGGTGCCGTGTGCGTTCACGTACTGCACGTCGGCCGGATCGAGGCGGGCATCGTTCAGCGCGTTCTGCATGCAGCGCGCTGCACCCTCGCCGCCTTCGCTCGGCGCGGTCATGTGGAACGCGTCGCCGCTCATGCCGAAACCGACCAGTTCGGCGTAGATTCGGGCACCGCGCGCCTTTGCCTGCTCGTACTCCTCCAGCATCAGCACGCCGGCACCATCGGACAGCACGAAACCGTCACGGTCCTTGTCCCACGGGCGACTGGCCCGGGTCGGTTCGTCGTTGCGGGTGGACATGGCCTTGGCCGAGCAGAACCCGGCCATGGCGGTGCCGGTGGTGGCAAATTCGGCGCCGCCGGCAATCATCGCGTCGGCGTCGCCATGCTCGATCATGCGGGCGGCCAGACCGATGTTGTGGGTCGCCGTGGTGCATGCGGTCACACAGGCGATGTTCGGGCCCTTCAGGCCGAACATGATCGACAGCTGGCCCGACACCATGTTGATGATCGAGCTGGGCACGTAGAACGGCGAGACCCGGCGTGGACCCTTCGCGGCCAGCTCCAGCGTGGTCGCTTCGATCGTGTACAGGCCGCCGATGCCGGCACCGACCGCCACCCCGATGCGCGGCGCATTGGCCTCGGTCACTTCCAGTCCGGAGTCGCGCAGCGCCTGGGTGCCCGCGGCGACGCCGTAGTGGATGAACGGGTCCATCTTCTTGACGTCCTTGGCCGCCATCCACTGGGCCGGATCGAAATCCCGCACCTGCCCGGCGATGCGCGTGGCATAGCCGGTCGTGTCGAAGTGAGTCACCGGGCCGATGCCGCTGACGCCCTTGAGAATGTTCTCCCAAGCGGTGGCGATATCATTGCCGACCGGTGAAATGATGCCCATGCCAGTCACTACCACGCGTCGTTTGCTCATGCTGGTCTTCCTTCGTGATTCCATGGAACTGCCACTATCGGCAGGTGTTTCGCGACACTGGGCCGCGACCACGTCATCCGATTCGGCAGGGCGCGTATGCCGCTCACCATACGGGATCGGACGTTACAAATTGCAGAAACGAAAACTGCGCCTCATCGGCGCAGCGTTCGATAGGGACGTGTGAATGAACCGGCACAGGGAGATGCACCGGTCCATCACCGGTCGATCCATTCGGGACGGCATCGTCCAGGATCGACCAGCCGCGTCCGCTCAGTCCTTGGAGTGGGCCTTGATGTAATCGACGGCCTGCTGCACGGTGGTGATCTTCTCGGCATCTTCGTCGGGAATTTCGGTTTCGAATTCCTCTTCGAGCGCCATCACCAGTTCCACCGTGTCCAGCGAATCTGCGCCCAGATCGTCCACGAACGAAGCATTCGCCGTGACTTCATCTTCTTTCACGCCCAACTGTTCGATGACGATTTTCTTGACGCGCTCTTCGATGGTGCTCATGTTGCCCATACCTCGCAAGGAGTTGTGTTTGTCTGTGCCGACGGATGCCTGAAAAGGCCGTCGACATTGTAGTGGCTAAGCCGGGTGGCCGCCATGCTCCACCGGTGTTGCTACGGCGGGGATGCCCCAGTGCCGGCCATCGAGGCCGACGCGAAAATGCAATTGTCGCCTAAAACGCGCCCGCTGGCGACAACCGCGCCGCTAGCAGCCTGTCGGACTTTGCTCGGCCGGGCTGCGAATCCGTCTGTGCGGTCCCTATTTCCGCCACTTCTTGGCCCATAGCACCACTATGGGCCGGCGAAGCGTCGTAGTCTGTCCTCACACAGCCGAATTCTCGCCTCGACCACCAAAGCCCGACAGCCTGCTAGGCCTTACGCCATATACATCCCGCCGTTGACGTGCAGGGTTTCGCCGGTGATGTACGCCGCCGCCGGCGAGGCCAGGAAACCCACCGCCTTGGCGACATCGGCCACCTCGCCGAGCCGCCCCAGCGCGATCTGCCCCAGCAGGGCCTGCTTCGACTGCTCGGGCAGCGCACGGGTCATGTCGGTGTCGATGAAGCCCGGCGCCACCACGTTGACGGTGATCCCGCGCGTGCCGATTTCGCGTGCCAGCGACTTGGAGAACGCGATGATGCCGGCCTTGGCGGCGGCATAGTTCGACTGGCCCGGGTTGCCGGTCAGCCCGATCACCGATGCGATCGAGATGATGCGCCCCTTGCGCGCCTTCATCATGCCGCGCATCACTGCCTTGGACGTGCGATAGACCGAGCTCAGGTTGGTGTCCAGGATCGCGTTCCAGTCCTCCTCGCGCATCCGCATCAACAGCTGGTCGCGGGTGATGCCGGCGTTGTTGACCAGGATCGAGACCGCGCCGAATTCCTTGCCGATGCCCTCGACCAGCGCATCGACTGCAGCGCCGTCGGTGACATCCAGCACGCGCCCGTGGCCACCTTGCGCCGCCAGCCGCTCGCCGATCGCCATCGCGCCGGCCTCGCTGGTCGCCGTGCCGATCACGGTAGCACCCAGCGCCGCCAACTCGTCGGCAATCGCCGCGCCGATGCCGCGGCTGGCGCCGGTGACCAGTGCGATTTCGCCTTGCAGTGTGTTGCTCATCTGAATGGGTTCCTGAAGTTCACTAAGGGGAATTCATGCATTGGGCAGCCGACCGGACTCGGGTCGACCGCGCCGCCGGACACCGATCACATCCAGTCGCCGCGCACGGCATCCATCTCGCCCGGTGTGCCGATCGCGCGCGCATCGACCGCACGATCGATGCGCTTGATCAGGCCGGCCAGTACCTTGCCCGGCCCGCACTCGGCAATGCGTGTGGCGCCACCGGCCGCCAACGCCTGCACGCACTCGCTCCAGCGCACCGGCAGGTAAAGCTGCCGCTGCAGCGCGCCACGGATCTCCTCTACCGTGCCGTAACTGCGTGCCTCCGCGTTCTGCACCACCGGCATCGACGGCAACTGCCAGCGGATCGAGGCCATCCGTTCGCCCAGCCGCTCGGCCGCATCGCGCATCAAGGCGCAGTGCGACGGTACCGAAACGGCCAGCTTGATCGCCTTCTTCACGCCCAGCTCGGCCAGCCGCGCGAGCGCGCGATCCACCGCTTCGGCATGGCCGGCAATCACCAGCTGGCCCGGCGAGTTGAAGTTGGCGGGGGCGACCACCTGCCCCTGCGCGACCTCTTCGCATACCGCGGCGGTCTGCGCGTCGTCGCCGCCCAGGATCGCCGCCATGGTGCCGATGCCAGCGGGCACGGCCGCCTGCATCAGACGACCGCGCTCGGCGACCAGCGCCGCCGCATCATGCAGCGACAGCGCGCCCGCGCACACCAGCGCGCTGTATTCGCCCAGGCTGTGGCCCGCCAGCTGCGCCGGCTGCGCACCGCCCAGTTTCTGCCAGACCCGCCATACCGCCACGCTCGCGGCCAGCAGTGCCGGCTGCGTGTTTTCGGTGCGGTTGAGCTCGCTCTCCGGCCCATGCGCACTCAGACCCCACAGATCGAGCCCGGCACCTTGCGATGCCTCGGCGAAAGTCGTCTGCACTTCGGCGTGCGCTGCGGCCAGTTCGGCCAGCATGCCGACCGATTGCGAGCCCTGGCCGGGAAAAACGAACGCGAGCGATGCGGAAGCGGGACTCATGGGTCAGCGAACTCCATCGACGAAAACTGTCATGGTGCCAGCATCGCCCGCCATGCGCAGCTGTATGCGGAATTTCCCGGCTCGGCAAACGACGGTGCCGCCTTGCGGGCGGCATCGTCGGGAACCCGTGCCGCATGCCCGGTCAGTAACGCAGCATCGCCGAGGCCCAGGTGAAGCCGCCGCCGAATGCCTCCAGCAGCAGGTTCTGGCCACGCTGCACCCTGCCTGAGCGCACGGCGTAATCGAGCGCCAGCGGCACCGACCCGGACGAGGTGTTGGCGTGCTTGTCGACGGTCACGATGACCCGCTCCATCGGCATGTTCAGCCGCTTGGCGGTCGCGTGGATGATCCGCAGATTGGCCTGGTGCGGAATCAGCCAGTCGATATCCGACGCCTGCATGCCGGCGGCCTGCAGGGTTTCGTCAACCAGCGAATCGAGCGTCTTGACCGCAACCTTGAACACTTCGCGGCCGGCCATGTGGATGCGCACGCCGTGGTTCGGCTCGTCGGTGAAGCCGACCGACACGCCGACCGGGTTGTACAGCAGATCCTTGTGGCCGCCGTCGGCATGCAGGCAGGTGGCGTAGATCCCCGGTTCGCTGGAAGCCTCCAGCACCACCGCTCCGGCACCGTCGCCGAACAGCACGCAGGTCTCGCGCTCGGTCCAGTCGACCATCCGGGTCAGCGTTTCGGCGCCGATCACCAGTACTTTCTTCGACTGTCCGCTGCGGATGAACTTGTCGGCAATGCCCAGCGCATAGACGAAGCCGGAACAGGCCGCATTCACGTCGAACGCCGCGCAGCCGTCCGCGCCAAGACGATGCTGCACCAGACAGGCGGTGGACGGAAAGATGATGTCCGGCGTGGTCGTGCCCAGGATGATCAGGTCGAGCTCGGACGCCTTGACGCCGGCGGCTTCGAGTGCGTTCTTCGCGGCAAGGAACGCCAGATCGCCGGTGGTCTCGCCGTCAGCGGCGATATGGCGCTCGCGGATACCGGTACGGCTCTGTATCCACTCATCGGTGGTATCGACGATCTTTTCCAGGTCGGCGTTTGTTACCACACGCTCGGGCAACGCACTGCCGGTGGCGATGATGCGGGCATAAATCTGGGCCATTCAACTATCCATCAACAGAAACGGGAGGTGGGCGAAATATTGCGGTGTCCCTCAACGCAAAACGGCGCGTCGCCGCGCCGTCTTGTCGATCGTACCCCGGGAATCCCCGGGATTCCACGAAAACGATCAATCCTCCACCGATACCGCACCCTTGGTCTCGATGACTTTCTTGCCGCGATAATAACCGTCCTTGGTGACGTGATGGCGCAGATGCACCTCACCACTGGTCGGATCGGTGGACAGCTGCACAGTCTGCAACGCGTCATGCGAACGGCGCATGCCACGGGTGGATGGGGTACGGCGGCTCTTGGCAACTGCCATGATATTTCTCCAGCTGAAGCTTGATGATCTGAATCGGCATGACCTGGATCGGACGACCCAGGCCGGTGGTTATTTCTTCAGTTCGCGCAAAACCGCGAACGGATTTTCGTTGTGCCCCTCGCCGGTGGAAGCCTGTCCCGGGTCGTGGCCTGTCACTTCATCGGGCAGGCTGCTGTCCGGGTTGACCGGAACCAGCGGCAGCGCCAGCAGCAATTCGTCTTCAATCACCTCGACCGGATTCAACCGGCCATGCTCGGCCACCAGCAGCGGTTCGCAATCGGGCGGCAGGCCGGCCTCGTCGCGCTCCAGCCTGATCAGGCCAAGCCTTGTATGCACCGCGACCGGCCATGCGAACGGTTCCAATGTCCGCTGGCAGGTCAGCGTGAGGGACGCCTCGGCATGAACGTCGAGGTAGTCCGTACCAAGACGGTCACGCCCGAAGTCCAGCTCGAACCGCACCGTTCCATCGGTACTCGCCAGCGTCTCGCGCAAGCGGGTCATGGCCGCGATGGGCAGCATTCCTTCGAACGAACGCCGCGCCGAAACCATGCGCCAAGCGTCCACGGACTCTGGCAGTGTCACGGACATAATCGCGAAATTCTAGGTTTCAGACCACCTGAAGTCAACCGGCATGGCCAAACAAGCATTGCCGGAGCATCCAGGACCGCTCGGTTCGGCAGCTCATTTTGCCTGATCGGGCATCCATGCGGCAGACTGAATTCCTCGACCACTGAATCGATCTCCCGTGAATGACTATCTGAGGCTCGGCACAGCCGGGTTGCTGGTGTTGCTGGTTGTGATGGTCGGCTTGACGTTGCGGCTGCGCTGGCGCCAGGCACAACACACAGCCAGCCTGCAGAGACTGCTTGACATGGCCGATCGGCTCGAGGCGGATCTCAAAACCTGCCGAACCGGCCTGCAGCAGGCGCATGCCGTGATCTCGCTGAATCCGGACCTGCCCGCCGCCAGTGAACAGGACGCGCAGCATGCGATCGATGCCGGACTGCGCGCGCTGCTGCAGCAACGCCTGTGGATCCGCGATCAGGCCGGGCATGCCAATCAGTTCGAACTGGACCGGGCCACCCATTCGATGCACGACACCCGCGACCGCCTGCAGCCGCTGCTGCTGGCGCTCACCAAGGCCCAGCACGATCTGGACAGCGCCATGAGCGAACACATTCGCCGCGAACCCAACACATGATTCCAGCACGACCGATGCCAGTTCGGCTGGTACTGGGCTCCACCTCGCGCTACCGCGCCGAACTGCTGCGCCGGCTTTGCGCGGATTTCGAGCAATGCGCGCCCGGCACCGACGAGACCCCCTTGCCGCATGAAACAGCGCCGGCACGCGCACTGCGACTGGCCATCGCCAAGGCCGATGCCGCGGCGGAGGGTTTGCGCGACGTGCTGGTGATCGGCTCCGACCAGGTCGCCGAGCTCGACGGGCTGGTTCTCGACAAACCCGGCACGCCCGAACGCGCCCGCGCCCAGCTGAAGGCAAGCTCGGGGCGCGAAGTGCAGTTCCATACCGCACTGTGCCTGCTCGACACCCGCGATGGCCGCCGGCATACCCACGTCGACCACACCCGCGTGCGTTTCCGCCGCCTGGACAGCGCGGAAATCGCCCGCTACGTCGAACGCGAGCAACCGCTCGATTGCGCTGGCAGTTTCAAGTGCGAAGGACTCGGCATCTGCCTGTTCGAGGCCATCGACAACCACGATCCCAGCGCGCTGATCGGATTGCCGTTGATTGCCCTGGCAAGATTGCTGCGCGAGTGCGGTGTCGCCCTGCCATGATCGCAGAGGCACAAAGGAATCACGAATAACCCGGTTCCCGGCACTTGGAGCGCACCCTGTGCACGAGTGCTCTTTATGGATGTTCAACAAGAGAATTCGCGCACAAGGTGCGCTCCTACACAATTCGGGGTTGTTCGAGGCGGCACAGGCTGCCGCCATGATCTGCGCGGCAGTGGCCGGCCATGGCTGCGGGCCTCGCTCAACTGCGAACCCGGCAACAGTTCCGGTTCGCCAACTGCGGAAACCGAACGCTACACTGGTGCGGCCATGCCGGCGCCCCACCCGCCTCTTCCACGACGATCAAGTAGAGCCCATGTCCGCCATCACCCAACCGCGCGATGGGAACCTGCAGCAGCGCCTGACCGCTGCCATGGCCCAGGTCAACCAGGTGCTGCTGGGCAAACCGCGTCAGGTGAAACTGGCCTTCGCCTGCCTGATCGCCGGCGGCCACCTGTTGCTGGAAGACGTACCCGGCGTCGGCAAGACTACCCTGGCGCACGCGCTGGCCGCGACCTTCGCACTGGATTTCCAGCGCGTGCAATTCACCAGCGATCTGCTGCCGTCGGACATCATCGGGGTCAGCGTGTACGAACGCGAAACCGGCCAGTTCCGGTTTCATCCCGGGCCGATCTTCACCGGCCTGCTGCTAGCCGACGAAATCAACCGCGCCAGCCCGAAGACACAAAGCGCGCTGCTGGAGGCGATGGCCGAGAATCAGGTCACCGTGGACGGCCAGACGCATGCCCTGGTGCAACCGTTCTTCGTGGTCGCCACGCAGAACCCGCTCGACCTCAACGGCACCTTTCCGCTGCCCGACTCGCAGCTGGATCGTTTCATGCTGCGCTTGTCGCTGGACTACCCGGATGCGGCGGCGGAGCGCGCACTGCTCACCGGCAGCGACCGCCGCGATCTGCTGGCCCAGCTGACCCCGCAACTCGACGGTGCGGCGCTGCTCGCGCTGCATCGACAGGCACAGGGCATCACCGCCAGCACGGCCCTGCTCGATTACCTGCAGGCATTGCTCGGCGCCAGTCGCCGGCACGGCGAAATCCGCGTAGGCCTGTCGCCGCGCGCCGGCCTGGCCCTGCTCAGTGCGGCGCGCGCATGGGCCCTGCTCAACGGTCGCACGCACGTCCTGCCGGAGGACATCCAGGCGCTGTTCGTGCCGCTGGCCGCGCATCGCCTGCTGTCGTCACGCGGCGGCAACGGCGACGCGCTGGCGCGGCAGCTGCTGGCCGAGGTGGCGGTGGATTGATGCACGGCATGCTGCAGCGCCTGCAAGCGTGGGCCGAAGGCCGGCTGCCCGCGCTCACCCGCTACCGCCGCAGCGAGAGCCTGCCGATCGAACTGCATCGACGACGCATCTACATCGTTCCGACCGGCTTCGGCCTCGGCTTTTCCGTCCTGCTGCTGGTGATGCTGGTCGGCGCGTTGAACTACGCCAACAATGCTGCACTGCTGCTGACCTGCCTGCTCGGCGCCGCCAGTGCCGCCAGCATGCTGGTGGCGTTTCGCAGCCTCGACGGTTTGCGGCTCGCGCATATCGGCGCCGGCCACGCCATCGCCGGCGAGCCGATCGAACTCACGCTGGCGTTCGACTCCAGCCGCCCGCGCCAGGCGATCCGCCTCGATCTGGGCCACGCGTCGGCGGCATTCGCGCTCGACGCCAACGCCACGGCAAACGTGAAGCTGGCCTTGCCTACGACGCAGCGCGGCTGGCAGGCACTGCCGCGGCTTCGCGTGTGGAGCAGTTGGCCGCTCGGCCTGTTCCGCGCATGGAGCTGGCTGCATCCCGACCCATCGGTACTGGTATGGCCACGCCCGGAGCTTTCCGGGCCGCCGCCACACGCCGTTGCCGACGATGCCCGGCACATGCGCCTGCATCAAGGCGATGAACTGGCCGCACTGCGCGATTACCGCGCCGGCGACCCGCAGCGGCGCATCGCCTGGAAAGCCAGCGCACATCATCACAGCCTGCTGGTGAAGGATTTCGAACAACCGCAAAACCGCCCGCACTGGCAGCTGGACTGGCGTCAGTTGCCCGGCATGGACAACGAGGCACGCATCGCCCGGCTGGCGCGCTGGCTGGGCGAAGCGCAGGCCCAGCGACGCAACTACAGCCTGTGGTTGCCCGGCACCGTCATCCCGGCGGGGAGCGGACCACTGCATTACGCGCGCTGCATGAACGCGCTGGCCCGCATGCCATGACGACGACGCCGCAGCACCGGAAAGCCGCCACAGCGCCGATCGACGACCGTGCCTTCGATCTGCTCAGCCTGACCATGGCACTGGTGCTCGCACTGCATGTGCCGCACCTGCCGTGGTGGCTGAGCATTGCCCTGGCTATCCTCCTGGGTTGGCGCTGGTGGCAGCGACGGCAACGTATCGGCCGGGTCCCACGCTGGCTCAAGTTGCCGCTGCTGGTGTTGCTGACACTGGCGGTGATCCTCAGCTACGGCAGCATCTTCGGGCGCGCGCCAGGCGCGGCACTGGCGATCGGCCTGCTGGTCCTGAAGCTGCTGGAGACCGAAACCTCGCGCGACGTGCGCGTCGGCATCAGTTTCGCCTGTTTCGCGCTGATGGCCGCACTGCTGTTCGATCAGGGATTGCTCACCACGATCATGGTCGCACTGGGTCTGCTGCCGGCATTGGCCACCCTGCGCGCACTGGAGCCGGCGCAGCTACCGACCAGCCTGCCGCGCACCCTGCTGCCCAGCCTTGCCTTGCTGGCGGCGGCACTGCCGCTGACCTTGTTCGCGTTCATGCTGGTGCCGCGGCTGGACAGCCCGCTGTGGGGAGCCCCCGCGCCCGGCGAAGCGCGCACCGGACTGAGCGACAGCATGTCGCCGGGCAACTTCACCGAGTTGCTCATCGACGACCATCCCGCGCTGCGGGTGAGCTTCGACGGTGCGCCGCCGGCGCCGGACCTGCGTTACTTCCGCGCCTATGTGATGTGGGATTACGACGGCCGCAGCTGGCATTACGTTGCCACCAGGCATCCCGCGGCAACGGCTCCCATCGAAGCCGACAGCACAATCGGCTACCGGATCAACCTGGAGCCGACCCATCGGCGGATGCTGCCGACCCTCGACATGCCGCTGGCCGCACCGGCGCAAGCGCAGCTGCAGCCGGATCGCGAGGTGCTGGCCGACAAGCCGGTGAACGACCCGCTCAACTATCGGTTGCGTTCGGCGCTGCACTACCGGCTGCAGCCCACGCTGGACGCGCGCTCGCGCCGACTGGGTCTGCGCCTGCCGGCCGGCTTCAATCCACGCACCCGTGCGCTGGCCCTCCAGTGGCGGCAACGCTACGGCAGCGACGATGCGGCGATCGTGCAGGCCGCATTGTCGCTGTTCCACAACCACGGCTTCCGCTACACGCTGGCACCGGCCCCGCTCGGGCGCGACGCCGTGGACGATTTCCTGTTCTCCACCCGCGAGGGTTTCTGCGAACACTATGCCTCGGCATTCACCGTGCTGATGCGCGACGCCGGCATCCCGGCACGTGTGGTCACCGGTTATCAGGGCGGCTACTGGAACAAGCTCGGCAACTACTTGCTGGTGCGCAACTCCGATGCCCATGCGTGGAGTGAGGTATGGCTGGCCGGGCGCGGCTGGGTGCGCGTCGACCCCACCGCCGCGGCACGCCCGGAACGGGTCACGCTGGGTGCGGCTGCCGCGGCGGGCGATCAGCTGGCATGGTACCGCAGCGACTGGCTGCAAGGTCTGCACAATCGCTGGGACATCGTCAACCGCTGGTGGGACCAGGGCGTTATAGGATTTGATGCGCTGCGCCAGCGCGGCCTGCTGACGCCGTTCGGCATCCGCGATACCGATACGGCCACGCTGGGCGTGCTGCTGGCGGTCAGCAGTGCGTTGTTCATCGCGATCGGCATGGCTTGGGCGTTGTTGCGGCGACGACCGGGTGATCCGTTGCGTGACGCCCTGCGCGGGATCGAGCGCAAGCTGGCACGCAAGGGTATTGTCCGCCGCCCCGGCGAAGGTCCGCAGCATTACCTGCATCGCGCCGCACGCGCGCTGCCGGCACAGCGCGAGGAGCTTGCTGCATTGATGAAGAGTTACCTGGAGCTGCGCTACGCTCAGGACGAACCGCCGGCTGAATTGTTGCGTGCCTTTCGACGTGCCGCAGGGAATTTTCGGGTCGCCGGTGTGGTCAAATGAAAGTCGACGCGATGGCTCCTGTCGTCGCCCATGATGGAGAAACAGCCATGTCTCTGTACCGCCCCCTTACCCTCGCCGCAGCCATCGCCCTGTTGGGCGGATGCGCGACGATACCCAAGCCGCTGGAAGGCACCTATACCGACATAACCACATCCAGCGCGCAGGAGGGCGGTGCCGGTGGTACCCGTGTGCGCTGGGGCGGCGAGATCATCAAGACCGTGCCTGGGCCGCAGCAGACCTGCTTCTACGTGCTGTCACACCCGCTGGACAATCAGGCACGCCCGAAAGCCGGCACCTCGGGCGAAACCCAGGGCCGCTTCGTCGCCTGCCATGATGGCTTCTATGACCCGGAAGTATTCGTCCGCGGCCGTGAATTGACGGTCACCGGCACGCTGCATGGCACGGTGTCGCAGAAAGTGGGCCAGTACGACTATGCCTATCCGCGGGTAGAAGCCGATGTGATCTACCTGTGGCCGAAGCGGCCCATCGAGGTGCGTTATCCACCGGGTTTCTATAGCCCGTTCTGGGGGCCGGGCTGGGGCCCGGGCTACTATGGCCCTTGGGGTTATCCGTATTGGGGCGGACCGTGGGGTTATCCCTATTGAGGACAAGCACTGACAGTTTCATGAAAACGCCGGCGGTTCGCCGGCGTTTTCATGAACGGGAACCCCGTTACATGTGCGGGATTCAACCTGGCGGCCAGTGCATGCGGCGGCCCGCCAGCAGATGCACATGCAGATGGAATACGGTCTGCCCGCCATCCTCGTTGCAGTTGACCACCGCGCGGTAGCCCTGCTCGGCGAAACCTTCCTGCCTTGCATAGTCGGCGGTGGCCAGCAGCAGTTGGCCGAGCAACAGCGCGTCCGCCTGGACGGCATCGTTAAGCGTGGCAAGCGGACGCTTCGGAATGAACAGCACATGCACTGGCGCCTGCGGGTTCAGGTCGCGAAAGGCCAGCACCTCGTCGTTTTCGTAAACAATCTCGGCCGGAATTTCGCGGCGGATGATCTTGCTGAAAATCGTGTCGCTCATGCGGTTCCCTCTGTAGTGAATCAATCCCGTAGTGAATCAATCCAGCACTTGCCGGCCGCCGAAGGCGTGCGCCAGCGTGCCCCGATCGACATATTCCAGCTCGCCACCCAACGGCACGCCGTGGGCGAGCCGGGTCGGCCGCACGCCGCCGGCACGCGCCAATTGCGCCAGGTAATGCGCCGTTGCCTCGCCTTCCACGGTCGGATTGGTGGCGATGATCAGCTCCTCGATCTCGCCTTCGCCGAGGCGCCGGGTCAACTGCTGCAGACCCAGCTCCTCCGGCCCCATGCCGTCGAGCGGAGACAACCGCCCCATCAGCACGAAATACTGGCCGCGATAGCCGGTGGCCTGTTCGATCGCCGCCAGGTCGGTCGGCGATTCCACGACACAAAGCAGCTTGCGCTCGCGGCTGGCACTGGCACACAACGAGCACAGGGGTTCCTCGCTGAAATTGCGGCATTGGCTGCAGTGGCCGATGCGACGCATCGCCTGCTCCAGCACGCTGGCCAGTTTCAATCCCCGCTCGCGCTCGCGCTCCAGCAAATGGAAGGCCATCCGCTGTGCGCTCTTGCTGCCCACGCCGGGCAGGCAGCGCAGTGCTTCGATCAATTCGGCGAGGAGGGATGAACCGCTCATGGTCGTCTCGTTTGCCCCGTGGTAGGAGCGCGCTTGCGCGCGATGCTTTTGTTGTTCATGGGTGGAGCAAAAGCATCGCGCACAGGGTGCGCTCCTAGAACATCAGAAGGGCATCTTGAAGCCGGCGGGCAGGTTCATCCCGGCGGTGACGCCGCCCAGTTTTTCCTTGCTGGCTTCGGCCACCTTGTTCACCGCATCGTTGATCGCGGCGGCCACCAGATCCTCGGCCATTTCCGGATCGTCGGCAAACATCTGCCGGTCGATCTGCACCCGGCGCACCTCGTGCGCGCCGGTCATCACCACGCTGACCAGGCCGCCACCGGCGCTGCCGGTGACTTCCAGCTTGGCGATTTCTTCCTGCGCACGCTTCATGTCTTCCTGCATGCGCTGGGCCTGCTGCATCAGCTGACCGATCTGTCCTCTCATCACACGGCTCCGGGATCACTGGCAAAAGGTTTGACGGATTGCGGCACCACGCGCGCACCCAGTTCACGTTTCAGGGATTGCACCAGCGGGTCGCCATCGATCGCCTGCTCGGCGGCCGATTGCGCGGCGTCGCGTGCCTGTGCGGCGCGGGCTGCCGGGGTCTGCGCCGCGGAACCCTGGCTGTTGCCGACGAAGCGCAGGCGAATGCGCTCGCCGAGCGCCTGGCCGATGCGCTCCTCCATCTGGCTCACCATCGGCTCCACCGCGAGGCTCATGTGCGCCGGCTGCAGCGCGAGCACCAGGGTCTGGCCGTCGCGTTCGCGCAACACCGCATTCTGCGCCAACAGGCCGAACGGGCCGCGCAGGCCGGCGCGTTCGATCAAGGCTTCCCAGTTCGGCAAGCCATTGGCGTCCAGCATCACGGGCGCCTTGATCTCGGCGGCTCGCTCCGGCGCCGGTGCAGCGGGTGCGGGTGTTGGCGCTGGCGGGCGACTGGTCTGGCGCTCCTGCGCTGCCGTGCCGGGCCGCTGCGACACCGAGGGCTGCGTCGCGCGGCTGGCGACAGGCCGCTCGGCAGGTGCACCGGGCGCGCCATCGCCGGGACGGAACGCCAGCATGCGCAACAGCGCCATCTCGAAGCCGGTACGCGCATCCGGCGCCAATGCCAGATCGCGCCGGCCCGAGGTGGCAATCTGGTAATACAGCTGCACGTCTTCGGGCGTGATCCGTTCGGCCAGCGCAGTCAGGGCGTTGTCGTCGTCGCTGTCTTCGTCCGGCCGGTAGCCGGGGATCAGCTGGATCAGCTGCAGGCGGTGCAATACGCCCGCCAGATCGTCCAGAACACCACCGAAATCCGGCGAATACGAGGCGATCTGCGTGCATTCGGCCAGCAGACGTTCGCCATCGCCGGCCGCCAAGGCATCGAGCACACCCAGCACCTGCCCGCGTGCGACGCTGCCGAGCATGGCGCGCACGTCGTCGGCATGCAGCGCACCGCCGCCGTAGGCAATCGCCTGGTCGAGCAGCGACAGGCCGTCGCGCAACGAGCCGTCGGCAGCACGCGCCAGTTCGGCGATCGCACTGTCTTCATAGGCGATGTTTTCCGCGCCGAGGATGTGCCGCATCTGACCGGAGATCTGTTCCGGCAGCAGCCGTTTCAGGTTGAACTTCAGGCAGCGCGACAGCACCGTCACCGGCAGCTTCTGCGGGTCGGTGGTGGCCAGCAGGAACTTCACGTGCGGCGGCGGCTCCTCCAGCGTCTTGAGCAACGCGTTGAACGCGTTCTTGGACAGCATGTGCACCTCATCGACCAGGTACACCTTGAAGCGCCCGCGCGACGGTGCGTACTGCGCGTTCTCGATCACCTCGCGCACGTCGTCCACACCGGTGTTGCTGGCTGCGTCGATCTCCAGCAGGTCGACGAAGCGGCCTTCGTCCACCGCCGTGCACACCGCGCACTCGCCGCACGGATCGGCCGACTGCCCGCGCTCGCAATTCAACGACTTGGCGAAGATGCGCGCGATGGTGGTCTTGCCGACACCGCGGGTGCCGGTGAACAGGTAGGCGTGGTGCATGCGGCCGGTGTCCAGCGCATTGGTCAGCGCGCGCACCACATGCTCCTGCCCGACCAGCTCGGCAAACTTGCGCGGGCGCCACTTGCGGGCGAGTACCTGATAAGACATGCCTTAGAGCCTGCTCATGACATTCCAGTAGCCCGCGCCGGGAGCTGCTTGCGCGAAGGACAAGGAAGAACGAAGGAGTGTATGTCGATACACGACTGAGTGATGACGCGGTCCCGCGCGCAAACAGACCCGGCCCGAAGGGTTGCTTCGCTCGGGCCGCCATGCGCCATGCACCGCCGCATTGCGGCCTGAGCGAAACAACGCGGACTGCTGGAATGTCATGAGCAGGCTCTCCACCTTGGGGCGAACCCCGATTGTGCCAAGTCGGGAGGGGTTTCGGTAGGAGCCCACCGAGGTGGGCGACGATGCATGTCCCGAAAAGGCGGCGGCCCCGCCAGCCACACCCCGGCACCCGAATCATTCGCTACCGTTGCTTCCTTCCGGACCTGGCGGAGTTTGCGAACTATCGTCGCGGGGGGACCGACGGGGCCACCATAGACGCGGGCTTCTTCAGCCCGGCGCGCCAGCCGGAGCCGTCGCGCATTTTTTTCAACTGGCGGAGAGGGCGGGATTCGAACCCGCGATACGTTTTACCGTATACACACTTTCCAGGCGTGCTCCTTCAGCCACTCGGACACCTCTCCACATCTTGAAACCAACTACCTTTGTCGGGCAATCCACCCGGCAAAGAAGCGGAAGGATAGCGGCTGGCCCGGATACAGGCAAGGAATGGCCTCTCTTGGTAGGAGCCCGCTCGCGGGCGATGCTCTTGCAAGTCCCGAGCCCCGAAAGCAAAGCATCGCCCGCGAGCGGGCTCCTACAGATCGATAGCCGATTCAACCGGCGTCATCCCTCGGTGCGGAAGGTTCAGCCAGGGCGATCCGGCCATCGGCAGCGGCAATGCGGTAACCACGCGCGGCCAGCGCCGCGCCATCGACGGCGCTGCCATAGTGGTACAGCACCAGCCGCGAACGCACGGCGGCGTCATATTCGCGTTCGATGTCGTCGATGCCGGTGTGCGAGGGATTGCCTACGAGGCTGCAATCGTGCGCAATCCATTCGTTGCCGCCGGCATGCTGCGCCAGTACCTCGGGGATCGGCCGGGTGTCGCCGGTGTAGATGAAGCTGCCGGCCAGCGCGAGCCCATACGACGTGGCAGGTGCATGATGGCGCGTGGCGAACACGTCGAACCACAGTCCGTCGAGCCAGAAGCCGCGCGTGCACGGCAGCAGGCGGAACGCTTCCCAGTAGTTGACGCCACCCTCGGCCAGCGCACCGGGATAATCGGCCACCCGCATCTGCAGCCATGGCAGCAGCGCGGCGTGCACGAAGACCTTGGTGCGACCGCGCAGGCGTTCGTCGAACCACAGCTTGAAAAACAACCGCTCCAGCCCGGCCACGTGATCCATGTGGGTATGCGTGATGAACAACGCCGGCGGCAACGCATCGTAGGCTGCCATGTAGCGATCGAGCGTGTCGGGGCCGCAGTCGATCAGCAGCACCGGCTCGCCGTCGCGCTCGAGTACCGCGGCGGAGGATCCAAGCTCCACCGCATGCGACGCCCCCACACCGAGAAAATGCAGATGCCAGTTCATGCGCCCAATGTACGCCCGTAGCGTTCCAGCAGTGGTTGCCACACGGTTTGCCCGAACACGGCCTCGCCCTGCACTGCCGCTCCTAGCTTCAGCAGCGAACGGCGCAGACGCCGCAGGTTGGCCTGCTGCCACGCGGTTGCCGGCGTACGCAACCGGCCGCGGTCGAAGTCGATCAGGTAAAGCCCGCCCGGCGTCACCAGCACATTGTGCGCATTCAAGTCGGCATGCCAGATACCGGCACGATGGAAACGCGCCACCAGCCCACCGACCGCCGCAGCCAGTGTTTCATCCAGTTGCCCTGCCGCCAGACACTCGGCCAGCGTGTGGGCGTCGGCGATGCGACAGGTGATCAGGTCGGCGGTGTAGAACAGGCCATGCCGGACATAACGTGCCGCGACCACCGCCGGCGCCGGCAGGCCGCGTCGCGCGATCTCGCCAAGCAGGCGGAACTCGACGAACGGGCGCGTGCGATCGGCGCCGATCCAGAGATAGCGATCGCCCATCAGCGCCGCCACAACGCCGCCGCGGCGATAATGCCGCAATACGCACTCGCCGACCGCACTGCTGATGATCGCCACGCCACCGCGGCCGCCAGCCAGCGTGCGCAAGGCGCCACGCTCACGCCAATACGCCGGCGCAAACCAGTCATGATCGACTTGCGACGTCACCGTGGCGTCGAACAGAATCGCGCCGGCAGCGTCTTCGTGTATTCGTTCCTGCATCATCAGTGCTGCCGGATTCCCGTCACCGTCCACTCCCAGCGATTCTAGCCCAAGCCCCATGACAGACCCCGCCTCGATCTGCCTGCTGCGCACTTCCGCCATCGGCGACGTCACCCATGTGGTGCCGCTGCTGCGCACCTTGCAGCGGGCGTGGCCGACTGCTTCGCTGACATGGATCGTCGGCGCGCTCGAACGCAGGCTGGTCGGCGACCTGCCCGGCGTGGAGTTCATCACGTTCGACAAGCGCGCGGGCTGGGCCGGCATGCGCGCCGTGCACGCGGCGGTGCGCGGACGGCGCTTCGATGCCTTGCTGCAGATGCAGGTGGCGCTGCGTTCCAACGCGCTGAGCCTGGGGATCAGGGCCGATCGGCGCATCGGCTACGACCGCGCCCGCTCGAAAGACCTGCACGGCCTGGTGATCAACGAGCGCATCCCGGCGCGCACTGGCGAACATGTACTCGATGCGATCGGCAGTTTCTGCGAGCCGCTGGGGCTGAAACAGACCGAGGTACGCTGGGATATCCCGATTCCCGACCAGGCCCATGCCTGGGCAGCCGCCCAATTGCCTGGCGAGGCGCCGACCCTGCTGGTCAGCCCGACGTCCAGTCATGCCTTGCGCAACTGGCGCGCCGAGCGCTATGCCGCGGTGATCGACCATGCGGCCTCACGTGGCTGGCGGGTGGCGCTGGTCGGTGGACCGTCCGCGCCCGATCGCGCGATGGCCGACGCGATACTGGCCGCCTGCCGGCACGCGCCGCTCGACTTCACCGGCAAGGACACGCTCAAGCAATTGCTGGCCATGCTCGCCCGGGCGCAGCTGCTGCTGGCGCCGGATTCCGGCCCGATGCACATGGCCAATGCAGTCTGCACCCGGGTGCTTGGCCTGCACGCCGCCAGCAACCCGGATCGCTCCGGCCCCTACTCCGACCGCCGCTGGTGCGTGGACAAATACGACGCGGCGGCGCGCAAATACCGGGGCAAGCCAGCCAGCGAGCTGGCATGGGGCAGCAAGATCGAGCGCCCCGGCGTGATGGATCTGATCGGCGTGGATGAGGTGATCGAACGCTTCGAAGCCGCCGCGCACGACCTCGGCTTGCCATAGGCCTGATGGTGGGAGCGGCCTTTTGTGGGAGCGGCCTTTGTGGGAGCGGCTTCAGCCGCGATGCTTTTGCTCTGACCAACCAAGCCAAGAGCATCGCGGCTGAAGCCGCTCCCACAAAAAGCCCACAAAAACCACGCCAAGATGCACCGTCAGAGCGCGCGGTAATCCTGGTACGACTTTTCCTCGACCAGCTGCGAGCCGAGCTTGAGATTGATCTCGCGCTTGTAGGCCGCGCGTTCGTCGTTGCGGAAATACACCAGTCGCGCCAGCTCGATGAACTCCTTGTCGAATGCCTGCGCGCGCTCCTTCAGGCGAATCCGATCCTCGATATCCCACAGCGCCTCGTTCACCGCCAGCAGGTGCGCACGCTCGTTGCCGATATCGGTTTGCGAGGCCGCATCATTGGCCCAGATGGCATTGAGCAGCTCCAGCTCGTTGCGCACATTGACCAGCTTGGCGGCGTCGGTGATGCGTCGCGACTTGATTTCGAGAATGGTGATCTTGTCGATCAACTCGCCGTACGACACCGGGGTCTGGATCAGGCTCATGGTTGGACTTCCGTTGATGAAGTAAAGATTCAATCTGTGCGTGACTGGCGAAACGCACCCTGCTGCACCAGCGCACAAACCGTTTGCACATCGCCATCCATCGCCCGATCGCGGTGCATGAAACCGATGTGCCGGCGCAGGATCGCGTGAGCATCGCGCACTTTGCTGCCGGCATGGAAATCGCCGGTCGCGGTCAGCGCGGCGGCGAGCCGCCCCACTTCGGCGACGAATTGCGCGTAATGCGGCTGCCCTTCGCGCGGGGCGTTGGCGATTTTTGCGGCCAGCGCCGGCCAGCCGCTGCGGGCAGCCAGCCGACGCGCGGCATTCAACATGGTCTGGCGGTAGTCCAGCGCCTGCGCGGCGGTATACAGCTCCAGCGCCAGCACATGGCCGAGGTCGTCCATCATCTCCAGCACATGGCGCGCCTCATTGGCCCCCATCGAGACGTGATCCTCGGCGTTCGCGCTGGTCGGCACCGAGTACACGCAGGCCGGATGCGCGCGAGTGGCCAGATCGTTGACCAGCGCGGCGGCGGTGTACTGCACGATCATGAAGCCGGAGTCGGTGCCATCCTCATTGCCGGTGAGGAAGGCCGGCAGGCCATCGTTGGTGGCCGGGTCGACCAGCTTGTTCAGGCGCCGCTCGGAGATCGAGGCGAGTACCGGAATCGCCGCCTTCACATAGCTCATCGCCAGCGCCAGCGGCATGCCATGGAAGTGGCCGGCGGAGATCACCTGCTCCTCGATGAACTGCGCGTCGTCGTTGTCCGGAAAGATCAGCGGGTTGTCGGTGACCGAGTTCAATTCGATGTCGATCACCCGGCACGCCTGGCGCCACGCATCGCGCACCGCGCCATGCACCTGCGGCATGCAGCGCAGGCTGTAGGCGTCTTGCGGCTGATGCTTCTTGCCGCCCTTGAACGGCAGGAAGCGGCTGTAGAACGCTTCGCGACCATGCCGCTGGTTGGCCGGCACCCAGTCCCAGCCGATATCGAAGCTCAGCGCCTGATCGTCCGGCTCGCTCCACGCCTCGGCGCTCCACGGCTTGAACCGCGGCACCAGGTGATAGGGAATGTCGATCAAGGTGGAGCCAGCCAGCAGCTCGCACACATGCGCGGCGGTTTCCACCTGACCGGGATGCGGACGCAGTGCATGCACCTCCGCGCGCAACGCGCCGCTGCGGCCGGCGAACGCATCGAGCGTCATCGCGGCGGCCAGGTCGGCGGTATCCAGCAGCTGTTCCAGCGTGTCCAGCGCCAGCGCGGCGGTCGCCAGCATCTGCGCGGTGCCGTTGTTCAGCGCCAGGCCTTCCTTGAACGACAGGCGGATCGGCGCGAGGCCGGCGCGCGCGAGCGCCGCGGCGCCGGGCATGCGCTCGCCCCGGTAAAACGCCTCGCCCCCGCCCAGCAGCACGATCGCCAGATGCGACAGCGGCGCCAGGTCGCCGCTGGCGCCTACCGAACCTTTCTCCGGCACCACCGGCACCACGCCGGCGTTGAGCATCGCGGTCAACGCCTCCAGCGTGCTCACGCGAATCCCCGAGTGTCCGCGCATCAGCGTGTTGATGCGGATCAGCAGCATCGCCCGCACCACGTCCTCGCCGAACGGTTTGCCCACACAGACCGCGTGGGTGATGATCAGGTTGTGCTGCAATTCCTCCAGCAGAGTGTCTTGCGGAATATGCAGCCCATCCTCGATCGGGGCGGCGCCCGGCAGCTCGTCGCGCAGGCGATGCGCGCCGAGCAGCTTGTCGGCATTGCTGCCGAAGCCGGTGGTGACGCCGTAGATCGGTTCGCCGCAACTGACTTTCGCGGCGAGGAAATCGGCCGCGCGCTGCACGCGCTTGAGTTGTACCTGATCCAGCGCCACCGGCGCGCCCAGCCGCGCCACCGCAATCAGCTGCGCGCGCGTGAGGCTGCTGCCGTCGAGAAGAATGGTTTCGCTCACTTGAAGAATGCTCCAAACGTGTTCGCACACTGAAACTGCTGTCATTCCCGCGAACGCGGGAGGCGCTTCATCAACAGCGAAGCTGGTCGCTCATTTCGATCCTGCCGCACGTCGGAGATGGATGCCCGCTTGCGCGGGAATGACGGCAAGGCGGTGTCGCCTTCAACCCATCACCGCGGCCTGCTCCAGTTCCACCCGCAACGTCTTGATCAAGTCCGCGCGCGCCACCTCGAACTGATCCGCCCGGCGCAGATCCTTGACCGTGACCACACCCTTGGCGAGCTCGTCCTCGCCCAGCACGATCACGAAACGGATGCCGGCGCGGTCGGCGTACTTGAACTGCTTGCCCAGCTTGCCGCCTTCCAGCACCACCTCGGTGGCGATACCGGCAGCACGCAACTCGCCGGCGAGGGCGAGATAGGCAGGCAGCTGCGCCTCGTCCATCTGCGTGACCAGCACGTCCACCGTGCTCTGCGCGGTATTGATCAGGCCCGCATCGCGCAGCTGCCAGTAAAGACGGGTGAGGCCGATGGAAATGCCCACGCCCGGCAGGTGCGACTTGGTGTATTGCCCGGCCAGGTTCTCGTAGCGCCCCCCCGAACAGACCGAACCGATCTGCGGATGGTCGTTGAGCGTGGTTTCGTAGACGGTGCCGGTGTAGTAATCCAGGCCGCGGGCGATCGACAGGTTGAGCGCGTAATGCGTCTCCGGCACGCCGAAGGCGTGGATCAGGCCCAGCACCTGCTTCAGCTCGGCGCGGCCGAGTTCCATCGTCTCGGGCCCGGCGCCCAACGCATCGAGCTTGTCGAAGGCATCCTGCAGCGAACTGGAGCGCACTTGCACGAAGTCGAGGATCTTGCGCGCCACCTCGGGACTGAAACCGAACAACTCGCCGGTCAGCGTGTCGCGCACGTAATCGGCGCCACGCTTGTCCAGCTTGTCCACCTCACGCAGCACCAGCATCTGTTCTTCGCCGTCGGTGATGCCCAGGCTCTCGAAGTAGCCGCGCATCAGCTTGCGGTTGTTGAGCTGGATGGTGAACGCGCCCGCGTTGAGCTCACGAAACACGCTGTAGATCACCGCCGGAATCTCGGCGTCGTAACGCACCGACAGGCTGTCCTTGCCGATCACGTCGATATCGCACTGATAGAACTCGCGGAAGCGCCCGCGTTGCGCGCGTTCGCCGCGATACACCCGCTGCATCTGGTAACGGCGAAACGGGAAGCTCAAATCGCGCTCGTGCTCGGCCACGTAGCGGGCCAGCGGCACGGTGAGGTCGAAGCGCAATGCCAGTTCAGGCACCCCCTCGTCGACCCTGCCGGCGGCGTTCAGCGCACCGGTGGACTGCACGAAATACACCTGGCGCTCGGTTTCGCCGCCGGTCTTGGTGAGCAGCACGTCGGAGTACTCGATCACCGGCGTTTCGATCGGCAGGAAGCCGAAGCGCTCGTAGTTGCGACGGATCACGTCGAGCATGCGCTGGAAGGCGATCTGGTCCAGCGGCAACAACTCAAGCACGCCGGGCATGGTGCGGGCCGGGGTAAGCGCCATGAAATCCTCTACTGACGATGGGGAACATTCCGCCCTACGACTGACCGTGCGACGGCAGCCGTCAAGGTTAGCAGAACGCCATGCGCCTCCCGTAGCACTGTCGTCGCCCGGACACATGCCACAGTTGCCAAGACCGGACACGGCGATTAAGATACGCGGCTTCCCACGGGGTGTAGCTCAGCCTGGTAGAGCGCTACGTTCGGGACGTAGAAGTCGCAGGTTCGAATCCTGTCTCCCCGACCAAGAAAAACCACGGATCAGGCCACCTCGCATCGGGTGGCCTTTTTTGTGGCGCCCGCAGCTGACTGCAAACCCGCGATGC
>Ga0307375_10000188_pt1 | contig 83510 bp, 96 predicted proteins | sample TR1MG_FD_202531 | JGI IMG/M metagenome (GOLD analysis project Ga0307375, IMG submission 202531) | Soil microbial communities from Risofladan, Vaasa, Finland - TR-1 | ecosystem: Environmental > Terrestrial > Soil > Coastal area > Acid sulfate soil | place: Finland: Risofladan, Vaasa | collected... | reverse complement strand
GCGTATGGGCCAGGAACGGGGATCGCTCGTAGATCGCGTGGGAGGGGCGTCATGACGGCTGGAGATGACGGGGGCCGCGCGATCACTCAAGGTTTCGTGTGCCCCGTAATCTCTCAGTCGTTTGGCGCGCGAGTGGAGGGGATTGATGATGCGGGGTTTCGATAGGGTGATAAGGATGTCGTCGATCGGGCAGGCCCTGGGTAATAGCCGATCGTTTGATCGGCTTGCCCAAGCGAGCAGAAAGCCTCTGTGCCGCGCTATGAGGCAGGAGAACCGTGCGTTCGGCGCGCGTGTCTGCATCACGCGGCGCGCTCGGCGGGTGAGTGGGCAAGGTGATGGGTGGCCATGATTCCGGTTCGTTCGTAAAAAGTACGGTTCGTGACGAAATGGTCCATTTCTTTAAGCATCACGCATAGGGAGGCGCTGAAGGTCTATGTAGTCGAAGGTATATGCGGTGGCGCGGCCTATCCAACGATGGAGGCATAACTCGTTTATTCCCCGTGGTTGACTGATGCGCAAACCCCAACACCCTATTCTGCGAGTCTGGCAGGCCTTTATGCGTTGTCAAGGCGAACTTATGCCCATGGGGACAATGGGATGGCGGCTTCCTTTCTGGAAACGGCATTGATGTCCCCGTGTAAAGCGGCGCGGACGCGCCGACCGGCTAGGCGGCGACCTTCCTGCACGCATTAAGGGATCGTCTCGGCATGAGGCCCTTGACAGGAGGGGCTTATGCGAAGACTATTGCACTTATGTGCGCACTATCAAAAAGATTGTCCCGCTTTAATTCGCCTTCGCGACTGTAAAGGTCACGCCCCGTAGTTCTTGTTGTCTCTCGTTTTTAGGTTTTCCATAGCACGACTGAAGTATAAGGATTTTGAGTTGCGTATGTGTGTGCATCGTGTCTTTCGTATTCGACTGCGAAGCTTCTGCCGGGCCGTGAGCTGCGGTTGTCCGGTAGTCGTGCCACTGACCATGGCAAGGACCTAGTCGATGTAAGGAGAGAGCCATGCGTAACGATCCTCAAAGCAAGTATCAGCCCTTCCCGCAAGTGGATATTCCCGATAGGGCGTGGCCCACGCGAGTCATAACGAAGCCCCCTGTCTGGTTAAGCACGGATTTGCGGGATGGTAATCAGGCCCTTTTTGAACCCATGGACCGCGCGCGCAAGCAGGAGTTGTTTCGGCTGCTCTGCAAGATCGGCTTCAAGGAGATCGAAGTAGGCTTTCCGTCCGCGTCCCAAATGGATTTCGATTTCGTGCGCCATATCATCACGATGGGCGCGGTACCAGATGACGTGACGATTGGCGTATTGACCCCGGCGCGCCCTGAACTCATCGCGCGAACCATAGAGAGCTTGGTCGGGGCGCGGCGAGCAATCGTCCATATCTATAACGCGATCGCGCCCGTGTTTCGCGAGGTGGTGTTTAGAAAGACCAAGGCCGATGTCGTCGCCATGGCGGTCGATGCCGTCTGCTATGCCAAGTCATTGACGAGCGCGCACCCCGAGACGGATTGGGTCTTGGAATACAGTCCGGAGACGTTTAGCGGCGCGGAGCTCGCGTTTTCCCAGGAGATATGCGAGGCGGTCGTGCGCGCATGGGCGCCTGTGGTCGGGGAGAAGATCATCATAAACCTACCCGCTACGGTAGAAATGTCAACTCCAAATGTCTTTGCCGATCAAGTTGAGTGGATGCATAGACATTTGACATGCCGGGATGCGGTCTGCTTGAGCGTGCACCCGCATAACGACAGGGGTACAGGAATCGCGGCCGCCGAGCTTGCCCAGTTGGCGGGCGCCGAGCGTGTCGAAGGCTGTCTTTTCGGAAATGGCGAGCGCAGCGGTAATGTGGATTTGGCCATTCTTGCACTCAACCTCTATACGCAGGGTATCGATCCGGGGCTCGATTTCTCGCGCCTAGATGAGATCGCGAGCATCGTGGGCCGGTGTACTCGTCTTCCATTGAGTCCTCGCCATCCTTATGTGGGGGAGCTCGTTTACACGGCGTTTTCAGGCTCCCATCAAGACGCCATCAAAAAAGGCTTGGCGGCTCAAGACCCTCGTGGCTTCTGGAACGTCCCCTATCTCGCGCTTGACCCCAAGGACGTGGGGCGTAGTTACGAGGCCATTATTCGCGTCAATAGCCAGTCTGGCAAAGGGGGCGCGGGCTATCTCTTGGAGACGCATTATGGAGTCGTTTTGCCGAGACCTATGTTGATCGCCGTGAGCCGCGCCGTACAGGAAGTGGCGGATTGTACGGGTCGCGAGGTGAGCGCGGCCGATGTGTGGGGCGTTTTTGCGGCGAAGTATTTGAGCGATGGCGCAGGTTTCGTTTATCGCGGGTATGAGTTGGACGAACAGGATGGTCATTATCATATCCGTCTATTTGTCGATGGGGCGGGGCGCAGGGTGTGTTGGGAAGGTGCGGGGAATGGGCCTTTGGACGCGGCCACCCGCGCCTTGCCCGGCGGGGTTCGCTTGCGTCACTACGAAGAGCGCGCCTTGACCGCCGGATCTCCGGCCAACGCCTTGGCGATTATCGAGTTGGAATCGCACGCGGGCGGAGAGGGGGTTTTTGGGGCGGCGGTGGCGCCGAGCGTTTTAGCCGCGGCTTTTGAAGCGCTTGTACGCGCTTGGGCGACTTTGTATGAGGGCGATGCGTTGCGAGATCGGGCGGATGGGGGGGAGGTTTTTTCGGCTGAGTGCGCTAGATAGGGGTGATGAGGCGCGATGGTAGCTAAGAGCCTGCCATTGGTCTTATGCGAGAGCCGGAATATGTTGGTATCGTTCTGGCCGTGAACTCTTCACTCATTTTAAGGAGCGCGCATGAGAAAACAATTAGTGGCTGTAGGGAGCTCACTGCTCTTGATGACGATGTTGACCGCGTGCCATCACAAGAATGCGGGAGAGGGCTCTCCAGGGTCTGGCTCCGGTGCCTCCAATTCTTCGTCGGGTGCCGCAGGTAGCGGTGGGGCAGGCGGCGCTAGCCCCGGTATGGCGCCGTCAGGTGGCGCCGGTTCGTCAGGTGGCGCCGGTTCGTCAGGTGGCGCCGGTTCGTCAGGCGGCGCCGGTTCGTCAGGCGGCAGTTCGGGGAGTGATTCGGGGACGAGCGGCGGAAGTTAAGTGGCATGATGTCGCGGCGTGCGGTATGGCTTGTGGGCGCAGCTTTCATGACAAGCGCAAGCGCCGCCTATGCGGCGACTACGAATGGCCTTCCTGCGCAACAGGCGACCGTGCAGGCACTTACCGAGTTGCGTGCCAATCTTGAAACCCAAAGCGCGTTGATCGCGAAGCTCGGCGCCGCGACTACGAGCGCTGAGTTACAGCAGTTCCTGGCCGAAGATAGTCAACTGGTCAGCGCGGACCTCAGCCTTTTAAACGGGCTTGGTGGGGTCTCTGGAGGGGCGGGGGTAGTCTCCCCGCCGGCCTCGTCTACGGGTCGCTTTACCGCGCCGCAGCCCGGTCTTGGCGCGACTCCTTCAACCCCGCCTGGCACCCCGAGCGGGCCTGTGGCCCCGAATCCCTTTCCGTTTCCCTAAAGCGTAGCGGCCCCTAGCCCTCCCGTAGCGGCCGCTGTTATGCTTTGCGACGAATGGGGAGGGCAGATGCGGACCGGTGACACATTTGTAGGCGTATTGAAGTTTATTTGGGATACGGCTTTGGCCGTCATCCTAAGGCCCGTGGCATTTTTTCAGACGATGCCGAAGGTGGGCGGTTTCCGGACCCCTTATATATTTCTGTTGGTGATCGGCCTTTTCGATCTAGCGATCTTGTCCTTACTGCAGATGCTTGTGATGGGCCCTGTGGCTGGTCTGACATTTGCCGGTCGCGTCTTCATTCTCGCGCCGCTTGCGCTCACGATATCTGGATTTGCGCTGACCACGATCCTTTTCGTGTTTTGGCGGCTTATGGGATCGTCTCAGTCTTATGAGACGGCGTATCGAGCCTTTGTGTACAGTTATGCGATTTCGCCTGTCACCACGGTGATCGGTTTTGTCCCTTATTTTGCCTTTGTGGGATTCTTTTGGTGGTTTGCGCTCCTTGTGATCGCGAGCGTGTATGTGCACGGCATCCATCGCGCCAAGGCCATCGCGGTCTTTGCGGTCTTGGCGGTGGCGCTGCTGGCCTTTCTTGCGCGCGTCGAGCGCTATGCCCTGCGCCACGGCCTAGGCCAACCCTTACTCCAGCAGGCGGCCCGGCCCATACACAAGGGCTTACGCGAGGGCTCTGGGCCCCCGGCTGGCCGACGGACTTAAAGCCTCCGTTCGGCTTGGCGGGAAGGTGCGCGGTTTTGAAAATGGCCGCGGCCTCGTCCTAGGTGGTTTTTGATCGCCCGCGAAGAAGGGCGGGCCCCCAAGCGGGGATCGCAGGCGGCGTTGCCAGATGGTCTTGGGCGGGGGCGTAGCGAAGGGCTCGCGCAGGAAAGACGAGTCCGCCCAAAACAGGTAAGCTTGAAGCTCGTCTCTCAACCGAGGATCTTTATGTATCTCCACATAGCGCTCACCCCTTTGATTTCTTTGTTGGCCGGTATCCTCATTTTGGTGGTGCCGCGTCTTTTGAATTACATCGTCGCGATTTATCTGATCATGATCGGCATTCTAGGCATGGTTCACGGCCGATGATCGGACGGGCATCGCTTGCGCTTGCGCTCGCCATTGCTCTTTTGACATCAGTCCAAGCGAAGACCCGCACCCCATCCTTGGGGGCGAGTCTTGCGCTTTATGGAAAAGGCTCGGTCCCGGCTTGCGCGACGTGCCATGGTCTGCAGGGACAAGGGAAACCGCATTTCGCCTATCCGCGGCTCGCGGGCTTAGGCGCGGGTTATCTCTCGAATGCGATGCGAGCGTTCGTGGATGGACGCCGCCTCAATGGGATCATGACGCCTATTGCCCGCGCCCTCGGCCCACAGGAAGTGGGGGCGGTCGTCGCTTATTACGCCGCTTTTCGTGCGCGCCCCTCGCAGGATGTCGGGCGGTGGAGCCCTAATAGTTTAGCCGAGGGCAAGCGCCTTTATGAGCACGGGGATCTTGTCGATAAATTGCCCGCATGCGCCCGTTGCCATGGCGCTCGTGGTGAAGGCCTAGGTGCGCGCTTCCCGTGGCTTGCCGGTCAGTCGGAGGGGTATGTCAAGGAGCGACTCCGTTCTTTCCGGGCGGGCGCCCGCGGGGGCGTCGGTCCGGACCTTATGCGCGCGGCCGTTCGCCCGCTGACCGATCGACAAATCGAGGTGATCAGTCAGTATGTGAGCATCATGAATATGCGACCCCTGCCGCCCCTGCACGCTCGCAGCCCCCATTCCGCCTTGCCTGTTCTTTCGCATCCGTTCATACCGCCCCGTCGGGCCGATATGCCGTCCACGCCCTTTGGTCAGGCCGCCCTTCATGGTCGCGCCCTCTTTGACCATACGCGGCGTTACGCGCGAGCCTATGTGCATAGCGCGCTTTCTTGTAGCGATTGTCACTTAGGTCAAGGTCGCATGGCGTATGCGGCGCCCTTATGGGCGGCCGCAACCCTTTATCCGCGCCTCTATCGGGGGCGTATGACGACGCTTGGCGCGCGCATGCAGGCGGCCTTCGTACATAGCGAGCGCGGTATCGCGCCACCGTCCGATAGCCCGGTTTTGACGGACTTACAGGCGTATGTACACTGGATGAGTCGAGGTGCGCGCTTAGGCGCCCATATGCCGGGGCGGGGGTATCCCGCGCTTCCGGCGGCCCGCAAGCCGCCCGATGCCAAGGCCGGTGCCCTTCTTTATCGGGATCATTGCGCGATTTGCCATGGTGCGACCGGACAAGGGCTGCGCGTGCACGGGCATCTGGCGTTTCCGCCGGTATGGGGACGTTTAAGTTTCGGGCACCAGGCGAGTCTTGCGCACCTGCCTCTGTTGGCGGCCTTCTTGCGCGCCACCATGCCGTTTGGGAAGGCGGGGACATTGAGGGTAGCGCAAGCCTACGATCTCGCGTCTTTTCTTTTGGGTCGTCCGCGGCCCCGTTAAGGATCCATGACGCTCCGCGGTCTTTGGGGGTGCTTTGGCGAGGGGCTTGCGAGAAGGGGCTTGAAAACGGCTGTCGCGCCTTGTGATCGTCTTGTAACGACTCTTTGGGTTTATCTCCTATGCGCTCTTTGCCTGTAGTGCTCGCGCCCAATGCGTTCAAGGGCACATTAACCGCAGTCCAGGCGGCCGCGGCCATGGCGATGGGCGTAGAACGTGCCTGTCCAGGGCGTCTGGCTGTGATGCGCCCCTTGCCGGACGGTGGAGACGGGACGCTAGAGACCCTATTGCCCGTTTTTAAGGCGGAGCGACGGTTCTTTGAGGTCTCCGATGCGTGTGGTCGGCCAAGGACCGTACCGTTTGGCTTGACCCAAAAACACAGTCGTCGCATCGCGATTATCGAAAGCGCCCCTATTATCGGGCCGGGAGATGGTCTTGATTGCCCGTTTGCGTCTCGGGGTAGCGAGGGGCTGGGGCAATTGATCCGGCATGCGTTGGATTTGGGTGCGCAGACCCTGTACATCGGTTTAGGGGGGAGCGCTACCTGTGATGCCGGGCTGGGTTTGTTGACCGCGTTAGGCGTTCGATGGCGGGGATCGGAGGGGAGGGGTCTTGCCGATTTAGGCGGGGTTGTGGCGGTGGATAGTCGTGGGCTTGATCCACGACTGAAACGCACGCGTATCGTCGTGTTCGCGGATGTAGTCAATCCCCTGCTCGGGGCGCAGGGCGCCGCCTTGTTTGCAGCGCAGAAGGGCGCGAATGCACAGGACCTCGCTCGTATCGAGGGGAATTTAGGGTCTTTCGCAACCTGTCTCGAGGCCCACTTTGGGCGGTCGGCGCGCCATGTGGCGGGGAGTGGTGCGGCCGGTGGTCTGGGGTTTGCCCTGGCGCTGCTCTCTTGCCGGATCGTGCCGGGCGCCCGTGCTCTGGCGCGATTGACGGGCCTTCAGGGGGCGATACGGGCGGCCGGTCTTGTGCTCACCGGGGAGGGCGCCTGCGATGAGCAAACCGCGTACGGCAAAGGTCCCCGCTGGGTTGCGGAGCAGGCTAGGTCTTATGGCAAGCCCTGTTATCTTGTTTGTGGGCGCATCGCGCCGTCTTTTGCGCCGCACGCGGCCCTGTTTAGTGGTTGCGTGCGCTTGGCGCCCGCGGACTCCGCTTTCGTCGCGGTCGCCGATGCGGTGGCGCAGCTCATGGTGTCCTGCGGGCTCTAGCGCCGGCGCGCCCCGTGGGGTCGACCGGATGGCGCCGGCGTTTTGCGCTTCATCGCGTCAATCGGGTCTTGCCCTTTCATTTGTGTTCTTTCAGGCTACTCTTAAAGGAGAGCCGCGTTATCGATCCCTCGATGCGCAGTGCGGCTTTGCGTAGAGATTTGGCTTAACCAAGAGAGAGGATACTAATGACCCACGAGCAAGCGACGAGCAGTCTTAACGCTTTGCTGAAATTCATGTTGAGCAAAAAAGCCTCCGACTTGTTTTTGTCTGTGGATTTTCCGCCAGCCATCAAGTTGGACGGAAAGATGACCGCCGCCGGCCAACAGCGACTGACCACTGTTCATACCAGGGCCTTTGCGGACGCCATTATGAATGAGAAGCAGCGCGCCGAGTTCGAGGCCGAGAAAGAGTGTAATTTCGCGATCAGTCCGCCCGATATCGGCAGGTTTCGCGTGAATGTCTTTGTGCAACAGGGGCATGTGGGGCTTGTGTTACGGACGATTACCAGCAAAATCCCCAACTTCGACGAGTTAAAGCTCCCTCCTGTTTTGCGCGATGTGTGCTTGACCAAGCGGGGCCTTGTGATCTTGGTGGGGGGGACGGGTTCCGGGAAATCGACATCGCTTGCGGCCTTGATCGATTATCGTAACGAGAATTCCCACGGACATATCATCACCATAGAAGACCCCGTTGAATACGTGCATCGACACAAGAACTGTCTGATCACCCACCGAGAGGTGGGCGCGGATACCCATAACTGGTTCGCGGCTCTCAAGAATACTTTGCGTCAGGCGCCCGATGTCATCTTGATCGGTGAGATTCGCGATAAAGAAACCATGGAGTATGCGATTGCCTTCGCCGAAACCGGCCATTTGTGCATGGCAACCTTACACGCCAATAGTGCCAATCAAGCCCTTGACCGCATCGTGAATTTCTTTCCCGAAGAGCGCCGTAACCAGTTGCTCATGGATCTTTCCTTGAATACGCGCGCGATCGTGTCTCAACGTCTCATTCCGCGCGCCGATGGACAGGGACGCGCGGCGGCGGTGGAGATCTTATTGAATACGCCGCTTGTCGCCGATCTCATTTTCAAGGGGGAGGTCCACTCCTTGAAGGAGGCCATGGCCAAATCGCGCGAGCAGGGTATGCAGACGTTCGATCAAGCGTTGTTCGATCTGTATGAGGCAGGTTCCATCAGTTACGAGGACGCGTTGCGCAACGCCGATTCGCTGAACGAGTTGCGGCTTGCCATCAAACTCCGCGGGAAGAGCGCGCCGGTAGAGGCGCCTACTGAGTTCAGCATGGCCGTTGACCCAGAGGCGCCGGAAGCACAGGCGGGAGTCTCTTAAGGCGAGACCAAGCGCTTATCTTCGACGTTGTCCATATGGGTCTCTTCATGACCGAATTCGCGGTCGAACGTTTCTTTGAAGATAGCCTTGTGTACGTCCCCGATACTCAGTATGCCCACAAGGTGGCCGTGATCGGCCACCGGAATGCGGCGAATCTTGTGGGCAAACATGACGGATACCGCACGTAATATCGGGTCGTTGGGGCCGACTGTGAAGACCCGATGGCTCATAAGGGTCTCGACGTGTTGGTTTAAGACGTCTCGATACTCGGATTCGAGTTCTTCGAAATGCGGCGTTTGCGCCAGGCGCATGGCTTCATCGATCTTCGGGTACATGGCCCGTAAGACGTCTTTTTCTGAGATCACGCCTACGATACCGCCGTTGTCCTCGACTACGGGTAGACCGCTTATGCGATGAAAGCACATGAGGATAGCTACGTCACGTACACGCGTATCGCGACGAGCGGTTCGGACATTGGTGGTCATGATATCTTTAACTAGCATACTGTGTCTCCATGCCTCATCCCCGCAAGGGCAGGGAGAGGCGGTTGGGTTAGTGCCCGAGTTCGGCGAGCAGTTGTCTCATCATCCTTTCCGCTTGGCCCAAGTAACCACCTCCGGCTAGGTTGAGGTGGTTTAACACATGATAAAGGTTGTAGAGGGTCTTGCGTATAACATACCCCGCTTCCAGCGGCATGATCTCTTTGTAGGCCGCATAAAATGTCGATGAAAACCCACCAAACAACTCGGTCATGGCGAGGTCTGCCTCTCGATCTCCATAATACACCGCTGGATCAAAGAGAATAGGCCTCCCCGCGTTTGCCGCGCAGTTTCCGGCCCAGAGATCGCCGTGGAGCAGGCTTGGTGCGGGGGTGTGGCCGCTTAGGAGGGCTGGGATGGCTTCGAGCAGCCTGTTACTTAAGTCCTGCAAGCCGAGATAGCCATGATCGGTTGCAAGCTTGATTTGAGTGCGAATGCGGCGGTCCTGAAAAAAGGCGGCCCAGTCGGCGTGGGGCGTGTTAATTTGCGGACTTGTCCCGATGGTGTTGTCGCGGTACCAGCCGAAATAGGGTGAATGGCGGGCATGGAGGGCCGCTAAGGTGTGGCCGAGTTCGGCATCATCCGAGGCGGTACGCTCCTCTAACGCGCAGTACTTGAGGACAAGATAGGCGATCTCGTGCGTAGCACCCCAGCACACCGGGTGCGCGACACGCACCGTGAGCGTATGGGCAAGCTCATGTAGGCCTAAGGCCTCGGCACGAAACATCTCCAAGCGGTCGGGTTTATTATGTTTGACGAAATAGGACTCGGTATCGTCAACTAGGATGGTCGTATCGTTTAGGCCCGTTCCTCGGGTTTTTCGAACGGTTCGCGCCATGAACGGTTTGCCCGTTACCTGCGAAATTTGTTGAGCGATAGGCCCCCAGCTCGTCATGGCGTCTCCTGGGCGCGCGTAGCCCTCGATACGTTTGGCCCCAAGGCCGTATCTTACGGGTCTTGATGAGAGATTCAATTGCGGTGTACGCAGACCAAGCCCCAGTCGGCCTTTTCTTGTGGCTTGCCGTTGATTATACCAAGATCCGAGAGTTCGCATACCAAAGGCCCTATATCCGCCTTCCGCGTCACGGAACTCCTGGGCTGGAATGGAAAACGCATGGTTTGTGTGGCAAAACGACTTTTTGGGCCCCACAACTTCAAGCAAGGAGAGGCGTTACTTCGCAATGCTAACTACACAGCACTCTGATCTCATCTGGCTTGGCAAGAGCAAGATACCGGTTTCTGTTCGTTTGGTGCCTGTGCGCCAACACGGTGCCCTATGGTACCGCCTATTGATTGAGCCACAGGGGGCGACACAGGGCGCCGTGCTCTTGAATCGCACCGGAAAGCCCCGGGCTTGGAAGGATTTAAGCGCGGCGGTTCGTTTCGTGTCGCGGACACTGCCGCATGTACGGAGCGTCATTGTGGAGGTGGGGATCGATGAGTCCGTGACCGATGAGGGTGAGCCGTAGTAGACGGCGTCGATGTGCGACGGCCGGGGGTGCGGGTATCTTGACCTTATGGTCGCGGGCGCGGAGCTTCCCCTAGGTCATGTTCCGGCACGCCGGCGCAGGGGATTGTCGCAAGGCGATGTCGGTTGAGGCGAGAAAAAAAAGGGGCGGCGTGGGCCGCCCCTTTCTATTTAAAAGATCCCTTTCAGCGTCTTGAGCGGCTGAATTTTGATCACGCTACGCGCGGGCTTCGCTTTGAACACCATCTCTTCTTTAGTGAAGGGATTGATGCCTTTGCGGGCGCGCGTGGCGGGCTTCCGGACAACCTTGATCTTCATGAGACCTGCGAGGTTGAATACGCCCGGACCGCCTTTGATGTCACGTTTGATGACTGTGGCGAGCTCTTCGAACACGGCGCTGATTTCTTTGCGCTTGAGATTTGTTTTATCCGCCAAGTGGGAGAAAAGCTCCGATTTCGACAGGGGTTTCTTCGTCGCCTTCTTGCTTGGGGCCTTGCTTTTTGTTGCCATGGTTATCCTATAAGGTTGAGAACAACGGGAATAAACTTAGCATAAAAATTCATTCAGAAAACAGATTCTCTTTAATTTTTGCCGATATAGCGAGTATTAAGCGTTTTCCGTTATACTGATGCTGTTGCTTTCCCCTTTTCCCGCCCCCATTTTTAGTGGCCGGGATTGATTCGTTTTGTGAGGTCTTTATGCCAATTTATGAGTATGTCTGTGACTCTTGTGGGCACAACGTCGAAGTGATCCAGAAAATGGGTGAAGTGTTGAAGGAGTGCCCGGCCTGCAAGAAAGAGACCTTGAGAAAGCGTATTTCCGCGGCGGGTTTTCAGTTGAAAGGCTCTGGCTGGTATGCGACGGATTTCCGCGGCAAGGACAAGGCCAAGGAAGAAGGTAAGGCTAAGGAAGAGGGTAAGGCTAAGGAAGGGAGCGCGGCACCAGCCGCCAGTTGCGGGTCCGGTGGTTGCGGTTGCCACTAAATGGGCCCGTTTCGACGCTATCTGACGGCGGGTTTACTGGTTTGGGTGCCGTTGGGCGTGACCTTCGCGGTGATCCAATGGCTCGTCGCGCTCATGGACGACACATTGCTCATACTTCCCCCGGAGATCCAGCCCGAGCATTGGTTGGGCCATAATATCCCGGGGCTTGGTGTCGTGCTCGTGTTTCTGGGCGTACTGCTCACCGGGGTCGTGGCGGCCAATCTCTTGGGTCAGCGCTTGGTGGGATGGGGGGAGGCCGTATTGCGGCGCATCCCCCTTGTCCGTTCACTCTATTCGGGGGTGAAGCAACTGCTGGAATCGCTCATGTCGGGCTCCGGTAGCTCCTTTCGTAAGGTCGTTTTGATCCCCTATCCGCACCCGGGCAGCTGGACGCTCGCCTTTTTGACCGGCGAAGGCTTGCCGGAGGCCGTGGAAGCGGTGGGGCAGGATCTTGTGAGCGTCTATGTGCCGACTACGCCTAATCCGACCTCCGGGTTTTTTATCATGATCCCCAAAAAAGATGTCATGGAGCTTCAAATCACCGTGGATGAAGCCTTGCGGATGATTCTTTCGATGGGTATGGTCGTGCCCGGTCTTCCCAAAAAAGGTGCCGCCTCGGCGCCCGCACCGATCACAGCCTAAGGGTCTTATGCGTACACATTTGAGTCGAGAGTTGCCTGCGCTCGCCGCTGGCACCGAGGTAGTCGTTTGTGGTTGGGCTCAGCGCCGACGCGATCATGGCGGCATTCTTTTTGTCGATTTGCGGGATAGGACCGGCATCATTCAAGTGGTCTTTGATCCCTTATGCGCGGAGGTCTTTGCGCGCGCAGAAGAGGTGCGTAGCGAATATGTCTTGGAGGTCCGAGGCGCGCTGCGCAAACGGCCGGCCGGTACCGAGAATACGTCCTTGCCGACCGGAGAATGGGAACTTCATGCCACGGATCTCGTGATCTTAAACTCCGCGGATGTCTTGCCGTTTCAGTTAGACGAACCGGACGTGAGCGAGGCGGTACGACTGAAGTACCGCTATCTCGACTTGCGCCGCGGGGTGATGCGCGACAATTTTCATCTGCGTCATCGCCTGGTTCGCGCGGCGCGGCGTTTTTTGGAGGAGCGGGATTTTATTGAGATAGAGACGCCGATGCTGACGCGTTCGACGCCCGAGGGCGCGCGCGATTACTTGGTGCCCAGTCGGACCCAGCCGGGTGCGTTCTTCGCGCTTCCCCAGTCGCCACAGCTTTTTAAGCAGATCCTGATGGTGGCGGGGTTTGAGCGCTACTATCAGATCACGCGCTGCTTTCGGGACGAGGACCTCCGCGCCGATCGTCAACCCGAATTCACGCAATTGGACATAGAGACCTCCTTTCTGGATGAGGAGGGGATCTTGACGCTGGCCGAGGGGCTGGTGCAGGCGATTTTTCAAGAGACCCTCGGCGTGACGATTCCCTTGCCGATCCCAAGACTGAGTTACGCAGACGCCATGCGTCGCTTCGGGAGCGATAAGCCCGACTTGCGCAATCCTTTGGAACTCGTTGATATCTCGGATCTGATGCGCGATGTCCCTTTCAAGGTTTTTGCCGCGCCGGCTTGTGATCCGCAAGGTCGCGTCGCTGTGTTGCGGGTCCCGGGGGCGGCCGATCTGTCGCGCAAGGCGATAGACGACTATACGGCCTTTGTGGCGGGCTATGGCGCCAAGGGGCTCGCTTACATCAAGATCCATGATTTATCCGATGAAGGCCTTCAGTCGCCGATTTTGAAATTCATTCCCGCGCCCGTGGTGCGGGAGATTCTCGCGCGCGCCGGGGCGCAGGCGGGGGATCTGCTGTTTTTTGGGGCCGATCGGGCCGCCATCGTCAATGACGCCTTAGGAGCGCTACGCTCTCGTTTAGGGGCCGATCGAGGGCTGATCTGCGCGGGATGGAATCTCCTTTGGGTCGTCGATTTTCCCTTGCTCGAATACGACGAGGGGAATCGTCGTTTTCAGGCGGTACATCACCCCTTTACCGCCCCTAAGAGCGAAGATGTGACGCTTTTGACGAGCGATCCGAGCGCGGTGCGAGCGCGGGCCTACGATCTCGTGTTGAACGGGACCGAGGTCGGTGGCGGATCGGTGCGTATCCACGAGCGGCGGCTGCAAGAGCAGCTCTTTGCGATTCTTGGCATAAACGAGGAGATGGCGCGCGAGAAGTTCGGGTTTCTTTTGGATGCCTTGCGTTTTGGTGCGCCGCCTCACGGGGGTTTGGCCTTCGGGGTCGATCGGCTTGCCGCCTTGCTTACGGGTGCCGAGTCGATACGCGACGTGATCGCGTTTCCGAAGACTCAGAGGGCGACGTGTCCTTTGACGGAGGCGCCTACGCGTGTATCCGCGCAGCAGTTGACCGATTTGTATTTGCGGAGCACGGCTCCTTAAGGTTTCTCTATGACGCTCCTACCGGCACGCGCTTATAAGCGCCCGGAATCGGTCCTGGTCGTGATCTTTACGACGCGCGGCGAGGTCTTGTTGTTACGGCGTGCCGACCATGCGGCCTTTTGGCAGTCGGTGACCGGGAGCCTCGAGTGGGATGAAGAGGACCTATTGGCGGCGGCGAGGCGCGAGTTAGCCGAGGAGACGGGTATCGTGACCGATCAGGGTTGGCGGGATTGGGAGACAAGCCACCAATTCGAGATTTTTCCCGTGTGGCGTCATCGCTACGAGCCGGGCGTCGTTCGTAACACGGAGCATATATTTTCTCTCGAACTTCCGGACCGGGCGCCTGTGCATTTGCATCCCTCCGAGCATACGGCGTATGAATGGCTGGCGTGGGCGCCGGCGGTGGCGCGCGCCACATCACCGAGCAATCGATGGGTGCTCGAGGTGATCGGTCGGGAGCGGGGTTTTGGGGCGGGTTAGCCTTTATGCGACCTTAAAGTCCGGGAAGGTGTTGTGGTAGGGGGCGTTTGCGCACCTCGGGTCCTGCGAGCGTGGGTTTTGAGCGGGCCGGGCCGCGGTTGTGAGTCCCTATGTTTCGTGAAGGGGCGGCCGTCTAGACTGTGTGGAGTGATCCGGATTCCAAGACGCGCGGCGCGAACTTGAAGGTATCGATTGTCGGGAATGGAGAGGACTGTGTATGGCCGGACATAGCAAATGGGCCAATATTCGTTTTCGGAAGGGCGTTCAAGACGCCAAGCGTGGCAAGGTCTTTACCAAGCTGATTCGGGAAATCACCATCGCATCGCGCACGGGTGGGAGTGATGTCGCCCATAATCCGCGTTTGAGGCTTGCGATCGATAAGGCTTTGGGACAGAACATGCCCAAGGACAATATCGAGCGCGCCATTAAGCGGGGAAGCGGAGACCTGGATGGGGCGCACTACGAAGAGATTCAATATGAGGGCTATGGGCCGGGCGGCGTCGCGATATTGGTGGCTTGTACGACCGATAATCGCAATCGCACGGCAGGCGAAGTGCGTCACGCCTTTAGTAAGCACGGTGGCAATATGGGCGCCGAGGGATCGGTCGCCTACCTCTTCGAAAAACGCGGGGTTATGGTTTTTCAAGAAGGGGACGAAGACGTCCTATTAGAGGCCGCGCTTTTGGCAGGTGCCGACGATATGCTCGTTTTACCCGATGAGGGGATCGAGGTCTTGACGGCACCAGAAAAACTCATCAGTGTCCGCGAAGGGCTTGTGCAGCGCGGCTTGAAACCGGCCTCCGCGGAGTCTGTGATTCGCCCCCTGACCGATGTTGCGGTAGAGGGGGAGGACGCGGAGCGCGCGATGAAGCTTTTAGAGGCGCTAGAGGACCTTGATGATGTGCAGGCGGTGTACACGAATGCGGCTTTTATGGAGGATCCCGCATAGAGGGAGGCGATGACGCGCGTCCTTGGGATCGATCCGGGATCGCAGCGCACGGGCTTTGGACTGCTCGATGATAAAGAGGGCCGCTTGGGCTATGTGGCGTGCGGGGTGATCGTGGCGATGTCCGGCACCATCCCGGAGCGGCTTCACAAGATCTTTACGGGTCTAACCGAGGTGATCGAACATTATCACCCGGATGTTTGTGCGATAGAGCGAGTATTTTTTGCGCATAATGCCGATAGCGCCCTAAAGCTTGGGCAGGCGCGGGGTGTAGCCCTTGTTGCGGCGGCCTCCGCCCAACTGGCGGTGCACGAATATACGGCCTTGCAGATCAAGAAGGCCTCGGTGGGCGTGGGGCATGCAGCGAAAGGGCAGGTGCAACACATGATGCGCGTACTTTTGGGTCTTTCCGCCTCACCCTCACCGGATGCGGCCGATGCCTTGGCTTGCGCACTTTGCCATATCCATCGACATCAGGGGCAAGAGGCGATACGGCGGGCAGGATCCCCATGATCGGTCGTTTGCGTGGTGTGGTTGTCGATCGCGTCCCTCCCCAATTGTTACTCGAGGTCGGGGGTGTCGCCTATGAGGTGGAGCTGCCGCTCTCGACATTTGCGGAGCTGCCGACCGCGGGCGAGGTGGTGCTTTATACGCACCTTATCGTGCGCGAAGACGCGCATCTCCTGTATGGGTTTCTGACGACTCATCGTCGCGCTTGGTTTCGCGCGCTCTTGAAGGTCAATGGGATCGGTCCGCGCGTCGCCTTGGCGCTGCTCTCGGGTTTGACGGATGACGAGCTCTGGGCCTGCGTCCATGAGGGCAATATCGGTCGTCTTACGCGTGTGCCGGGTATCGGCCGCAAGACCGCCGAGCGTCTTCTGATCGACCTTCGCGGCAAGATGCCAGAAGGAGACGCTTCGCCCCCGCGCCAGAGCGAGGAGGCGGTTACCGCCTTGTTGACGCTTGGTTACAATGAGCGCGAGGCGCGCACGGCGGTGGATCGCGCGGAAAAGACATTAGGGCCGCAGCAAAGTGGCGAGGCGCTCATTCGTGAGGCCTTGCGAGGTATGGTGCGATGATTGAAACGGAGCGCTTGATCTCGGCCCAAGGACCGTCGGATGAACGCATGCAGGAAGTGAGTCTGCGTCCACAGCGCCTGGCTGACTATATCGGGCAGCCACGTCTGCGGGCCAAGCTTGAGATCTTTCTGGATGCGGCGCGTAGGCGTTCGGAGTCACTCGATCATGTGTTGCTCTTTGGACCCCCTGGGCTTGGTAAGACGACGCTCGCCCATATCATCGCCCACGAGATGGGGGCGGCTTTACGGCAAACGTCGGGGCCGGTCTTGGAGCGCGCCGGGGATCTTGCCGCCCTGCTCACGAACCTGAAGGCGCACGACGTTCTCTTTATCGACGAGATTCATAGGCTAAGCCCCGCCATCGAGGAAATCCTTTATCCGGCGATGGAGGATTTCGAGCTGGATATTATGATTGGCGAAGGGCCCGCGGCCCGTTCGATTAAACTCAGTTTGCCACCGTTTACCTTGATCGGGGCCACCACGCGCGCGGGCTTGTTGACGTCCCCGCTGCGCGATCGTTTTGGCATCGTAGAACGCCTCGAATTCTATGAAGTGGATGATTTGGCCCGCATTGTGGCGCGGTCGGCCGGTTTATTGAAGATGCCGGTAGACGAGGAGGGCGTGCGGGCGGTCGCCTCGTGCGCGCGCGGGACGCCGCGCATTGCCAACCGACTCTTAAAACGATCCCGTGATTTTGCCGAGGTGCGCGGTGATGGACGCTTGACCGAGCTTGTCGCTCGCGAGGCGTTAAAGATGCTCGAGGTGGACAGCCAGGGCTTCGATAGCCTGGATCGAAGACTGCTTTGGGCGGTGACCGATACCTTTCAAGGGGGGCCGGTCGGGCTCGATAGTCTGGCGGCCGCGATCGGCGAGGAGCGCGGTACCATAGAGGATGTGGTCGAGCCTTTTCTGATCCAGAAAGGATACCTGATGCGTAGCCCCCGGGGGCGCATGGCCACGTCGCGCGCCTACCAGTTGTTTGGATTGCCGATCCCGAAATCTTTGAGTGTGGAGGACATGCCGGATGTCTGAGGGCGCAGAGCCGGTCCCTTCTTTTGCGCTCACCGTGCGCGTTTATTATGAAGATACGGATGCCGGCGGGGTTGTGTATTACGCGAACTATTTGCGATTTATGGAGCGCGCGCGTAACGAATGGTTGCGCGCGCTCGTTGGTGGTCCGCATGAACTTGCCGCGAACGCCGGGGTCTTATTCGCGGTACGTTCTGTTGCGCTCGACTTTCGGATGCCAGCCTATCTAGACGATCTCTTGACTGTGACGGCCGAGCCGCTTTCGGTGCGCGGCGCAAGCCTCACGTTTCAGCAGGATTGTATGCGGGATAAGGAGGTCGTCTGTGGAGGTCGCGTCGATATCGTCTGCGTGGACGCCGGGACGTTTACGCCGCGTCGTATTCCAACCGAGATCGCTGCGGTCTTGGCCCAAAGATCCGCCTTGCAAAGGAGAGTGCTTTGAGAGTTGCCGCTTCACATCAGGGGATTACCCTGTGGTCTATGGTGGTGCACGCGAGTCTTGTAGTCCAACTTATGATGTTGATTCTATTGGTCGCTTCCGTGGTCTCCTGGACCATGATTTTTCGGAAGTGGTTTATTCTGAAAAGCGCCTATCGTGAGGCGGACCAATTCGAGGATCAGTTTTGGAAGGGCGCTAACGTCAATCATATGTATGCCGAGTTGTCGCGCAACGAAGATAAGCTTGCCGGTAGCGCTAGCGTGTTTGTCGCGGGCTTTCGGGAATATACGCGTCTTGAGAAGCAAAAAGGCATCGCGCCCATGGATATCGTGGCAGGGGTGCAACGCGCCATGCGGGTCGCCGTCAGTCGAGAGATCGATTATCTCGAGACCAATCTCTCGTTTTTGGCGACCGTAGGCTCGACTAGCCCTTATGTCGGGCTCTTTGGCACGGTCTGGGGCATCATGACGGCCTTTCAGTCCTTTGGCGCCATGCAGCAGGCAACGTTGGCCCATGTGGCACCGGGGATCTCGGAGGCTCTTATCGCAACCGCGATGGGGCTTGTCGCGGCCATTCCCGCAGTCATCGCCTACAACCGGTATATCGATGATACCGATCGACTGGCCTCTCGCTACGAAATCTTCTTGGAGGAATTCTCGAGCGTCTTGCAGCGGCAAGCCTATATCGCCAAGGCGACCGTATGAGGCAACGCCGGCGCTCGCGCTTGCGACCCATGAGTCAGATCAACATCGTCCCTTATGTCGACGTCATGCTCGTCTTGTTGATTATCTTTATGGTGACCGCCCCGATCTTGAAGCGTGGCGTCAAGGTAAGGTTGCCGCAGGCGTCCGCGCACGCCATACCCAGTCCTCATCGGGCGGTCTTGATCGTGACGGTCGATGCCGCCGGCCATTACTTCTTGGATGGTCACCCCGTCACGCCGGCGCAATTGAGCGAGCGCGCCCGACGTCTTTTGCGGGTGCGTCCCCATACCCCGGTCTTGATTCGGGGTGATCGGGCCGTCGCATACCAAGATGTCGTAGGTGCCATGGTGCTTTTACAGCAGGCCGGGGCGTCGAGCGTAGGGTTAATGACGAAAAGTCGCAGGCATTAGACGTGAGCGATAGCACCCGTGAACCGCTGGGACGCGTGGGCGCAACTCTCTTTGCGATCGCAGTTCATCTCGTTTTGCTCGCCTTTCTGGTTTTGAGTTTTCGCTGGAGCCGCGTCGATACGTCTTATGTCTTGAAGTCGCAGGATCATGTCATTCAGGCCTTTATGGTAGGTCCGCGGCCCGCGCCGCGCCCGCACCCTGTGCCCGCGCCACCCCAAAAGGTAGCGCCCGAGCCTGCCCCTCCGACGCCTAAGGTGTCTGTGCCTAAGGGCCCTTCGCAGGCCGTATTGGCCCGTGCCCGGCAAAAGGCCCTGGAAGCCGCTCACGCGAAGGCGCAGGCTCTGGCCCAGGCGAAGGCCCAGGCGAAGGCCCAGGCGAAGGCCCAGGCGAAGGCCCAGGCGAAGGCGAAGGCGAAGGCGAAGGCGAAGGCCTTTGCCAAAGCCAAGGCCGTGGCGGCAGCCAAGAAGAAGGTGGCTTTAAAGGTCGCCGCCCGAAAGGCGGCCCAAGCCGCGCACCTCGCGAAATTGAAGGCCGAAGAACAAAAAGCGGTCGCTCAGGCGCGCGCGAATCTTGCCCGGCATATTGCGCAGTCCGCTGAGCGGGCACAGAAGCGGTTGGCCGCCGCCAAGGCCGCGCGGCTGGCCGCCAAAGGGATCGTGGATCGCTACAAGGCCTTGATCGAGGCGAGCGTGAGCGCCGCCTGGGTGCCGGTTCCCGGTGCTCAGGGTCTTCATTGTACTGTGTTGGTCCAGCTGATTGCCGGTGGGCAGGTGTTAAGCGCGCGTATCGTAACGAGTAGTGGAAGTGCGGTTTTTGATCGGTCTGTCATTGCCGCTATCTATAGTGCGGCACCCTTGCCGGTGCCGCGGTCTCCGACCCAACTGTCTTATTTAAACCCACTCACCTTTGTCTTTACGGCACCTAAGGGATTTGCGCCATGAACCGTTTAGGGTCTTATGTTCGTCTTCTTGCTCTTACGACGGTCCTGTCGTCTTTCGCGGCGCGTGCCGTGACGATCCATATCAATCAGGGTTATGGGCAGAAATTCCCGATTGCGATCGTGCCGTTCGGGGGAGAGAAGGCCTGGCCTGCGGACGTGCGTCCGAGCCACGTTATTCGTCGGGATCTGAACGGAAGCGGTTGGTTTGACTCCCTCCCAAGCCATGATTACCTCGCCCAGCCCCATCGGGCCGCCCAAGTGCAATTCAATGACTGGCGTCTTTTAAAGGCCACCAATTTGTTGATTGGACGCGTACGTCGCATGCCAGGCGGCCAAGTGCATATCGGTTTCCGGTTGTATGATGTCAATAAGGGCGCGCAGCTTACGGGATTACAGTATACGGTGGCGCCCACGCAATTGCGGGCCGTGGAAAATAAGATCGCGGATATCGTCTATGAAACGGTGACCGGCGTTCGCGGGGTTTTTAATACGCGCATCGCCTTTGTGACCATGTATCCACGCGGTGCTCCCGGGCATTATTTGTATCAACTGCAGGTTGCGGATGCCGAAGGACATGGAGTGCGGGTTATTCTCCGCTCCTACGAACCGATTATATCGCCCCGCTGGTCCCCTCATGGCAGGCGATTGACTTACGTGTCGTTCGACACCGGCTGGCCTGCCGTTTATATTCAAGATGTTGCAACGGGCCAGCGTTCCCAGGTGGCCGCCTTTCATGGGCTCAATAGTGCGCCGGCGTTTTCCCCAGACGGCACGCATTTGGCGCTCTGTCTATCAAAAGGGGGGTATCCGGAGATCTACGTCCTTAATTTGTTGACTCGCCATCTGCGCCAGCTTACCTTTAGTCCGAATATCAATACCGAGCCGTCATGGTCGCCGGGCGGGGGTCATATCGTTTTTACCTCGAATCGGAGCGGCGGACCCCAGATTTACGAGATGACGGCGCAAGGGCGCTCTAAACAACGTTTGACGTTTGACGGTCATTACAATGCCGACCCTTCTTTTTCGCCAAACGGCAAGTGGTTGACACTAGTAAGTAGACGCGGGGGCCAGTATCATGCTGCGGTGTTTGAGTTGGCGGACTCAACCCTAGAGATTTTGACGGATACAAGCCTTGATGAATCGCCGACGTTTGCGCCGAATGGACAGGAAGTTCTTTATAGCACGGTGGTCGGAGGGCATAGGGTACTGGCGTCGGTTTCGCTAAACGGCCGGGGGCATCGTACACTAGGGCTAAGAGGGGGGGATATAACAGATCCCGCTTGGTCGCCATTTCGTCATCCCTAATTACAGAGTACTCAGGAAGGAGTAGTGTTATGAAAATAAACAAACGATTGCTCGTCGCGGTAGGTTTTGCCACTTTAGCGGGTTGCGCTGGCAAAGAGGCCGTTAAGCCTCATTCGGCATCGGCTACTGCATCGCGCAGCACGAGCACGCAGGCGGCCGGCGCAGGTCAGGGTAGTAGCATGCAGGGTACCGGCATGCAGAATAGCAGCATGTCTTTGAGCAGCTTTTCTCATCTTGTTCATTTCCGTACGAACAGCTCCACGATCGATAGCGTCAATGGCAAGATCGTGAAGCAGAATGCCACCTACCTTGAAGCCCACTCGAATGTGCGTGTGCGTCTGGAAGGGAATACCGATGAGCGCGGCACGGCTCAGTACAACTTGGCTTTGGGTCAACGACGTGCCGATGCGGTCAAGCATATGCTTGAGGTTTTGGGCGTATCGGGCAGCCAGGTGGCGACTGTGTCTTTTGGGAAGTCGCGTCCCTTGGCGCTTGGTCATAACGCGCAAGCCTGGGCAAAGAATCGCCGCGTGCATTTCAACTACACGTATTTCGCGGGTAAATAAGCTGTATGGGCGCCCGCTCCGAGGTTTGTATCGGGACAGCGCTATGGATGGCGGGGATGGCGGTACTCCCCGCCATCGCTCACGACCATCAGCCACCACCTATTATCTCTATTCCCACCGATGGCAGTAGTTCTGCATCGCGTGCCGGCCTTTTGAGTCTGATGGAGTCCCTGCACGGGATTCGCGAGCAGCTTCGTAGCTTGGAAAATCAGTCGGAAATCGAGAATCACGAAATCAGTCAGTTGCGCGCGCAGCAGCGCGCATTTTTTGCGGATATGGATCGGCAACTTCGTCAGTTAGGAGGTCATCCTGCGGGTGGTCCCGGGGCTTCTGGCGATACGGCAACCCTGCCGCCGGACGCAGCCTCGGGCGGCGGGGCTTCTCCCACGAGCATTTTGTCCCATCATGCCGCGGGAGGCGATGGGGGTGGCGTTACGGTCATCCCACCGGCGAGCGTGACCCCTCCCGTACCCTCGAGTTCCGGGGCTAGCAGTCCATCGGCCGCGGCCGCGACCCCATCTTCCGCAGGAGCGGGCGGAGCGCCGGCGAATACGAGCGCCCGTACGGCGTATCAGCACGCCTTCAACCTTTTGCGCGCCGGGCGCTATCGGCACGCCGTGTCGGCTTTTCAGGCGTTTTTACAGCAATATCCCCAGGACAAGCGTGCCGCCAAGGCCCAGTATTGGGTAGCTGAGACCGACTATGTCGAGCGGCAGTATCCGGAGGCTGGGGATGCTTTTCAGGTTTTGGTCAAGCGCTACCCGACCAGCAAGAGGGTGCCGAACGCTTTACTGAAGATGGGTTATATCGCGAAGTGGCAAGGTCATCCCAATAAGGCGCGCGCGACCTGGAAACAGCTCATCGCGACCTACCCAAAGAGCATGGCCGCGCAAGTGGCCCGCAATTCCCTTACGAACCTGGGTCCTGGCACTTAACGTGCGGGACCTCGTCGCGCCCTCCATGGGCGCGAGGTAGAATACGTCATGGGACATGATCTGCGGGTTACGGAAATCTTCTATTCGCTCCAAGGGGAGGCGCGCACGGTGGGCTGGCCTACCGTCTTTGTGCGCCTCACCGGCTGCCCGTTGCGCTGTCATTATTGTGATACGGCCTATGCCTTTCATGGCGGGGAGCGTCTTTCGCTCACGGCCGTCCTCTTGAAAGTGAAGGCTTACCATCCGCGTTTTGTGACCCTCACGGGCGGGGAACCCCTGGTTCAGCCTGCTGCCCCCTTTTTATTGGAGGCTTTGTGCGATGAGGGATACGAGGTCTCGCTTGAAACGAGTGGGGCGCTCCCGATCACAGGGCTTGATCCGCGCGTCAATGTCGTGCTCGATCTCAAAACTCCCGGATCCGGGGAGGTCGCCCGGAATCTCTATGCCAATCTCGACCATATTCGTCCCCGCGATCAAGTGAAGTTTGTGATCACAAACGAGGAGGATTACAGGTGGGCCTGTGAGATGACGCGTAAGTACGCGCTTACGGAGCGATGCGAGCCGTTGTTCTCTCCCGCCTTTGAGACGCTCCCCGCGGCGACCCTGGCCGATTGGATTTTGCGTGATCGGCTGGCCGTGCGGTTCCAGGTACAGCTTCATAAAGTCTTGTGGGGCGACGCTCGTGGCCGCTAAGAAGAAAGCGGTCGTATTGCTCTCTGGTGGTCTTGATTCCGCCACGACGCTTGCCATAGCGCGGCAGGAGGGCTTTGAGTGCCATGCCTTGTCTTTCGATTACGGGCAGCGGCACAAGACTGAGCTTGTGGCGGCGCGCAGGGTGGCGCGCAGCCTAGGGGCCTTTGAGCATAAGGTCGCCACGCTGGATATGGGGTTTATCGGGGGATCTGCCTTAACGGACCCCGGTTTATCCGTTCCCAATACGCCGACGACGGGTATTCCCATTACCTATGTTCCGGCACGAAACACGGTGTTCTTGGCGATGGCCCTTGCCTGGGCGGAGGTCCTCGGGGCGTGCGAACTCTTTATTGGCGTAAACGCGGTGGATTATTCGGGTTATCCTGATTGTCGTCCCGCTTTTTTGCAGGCCTTCGAGGCCCTTGCGAATCTTGCCACCAAGGCGGGTGTGGAGGGGGAGGGCTTTCATATCCGCGCCCCGCTGCTTCATCTCTCGAAGGCCGAGATTATAAAAGTGGGTCTCGGTTTGGGTGTAGATTACCGTGAGACCTTCTCGTGTTATGCGCCAAAAGAAGGCGGGCGCCCGTGTGGCGTGTGTGACGCCTGCCGTCTCCGATCCAAGGGTTTTGCGGATGCCGGACTTGTCGATCCTGCTGGGGTTTGACAGCGCGGCTTCATAACTTAATAATGAGCGCCTTTTGGGGCCGTTAGCTCAGTCGGTAGAGCATCTGACTTTTAATCAGGTGGTCGCTGGTTCGAACCCAGCACGGCCCACCAATAAAAACAAAGACTTAGGTGACATTCCCCGTATCAAATCCCGCCCAATTTGATTTTTTGCTCCAAATTTGCTCCACTGGCTCCCCAGTCAGGGACGTAAATTAGGGGGGCAAGATGGCGTCGATTAGAAAACGTGGCGACCTTCAGTGGGAAGCACGTGTGCGTAAACGCGGTCAACCTGTCCAGTGCAAGACTTTTACGACCCGAGCCAAGGCCGAGGCTTGGGGAAAGCAAATCGAATCGGAGATGGATCGGGGCGTCTTCGTTTCGCGCGCCGAAGCCGAGAGTACGACACTAGCTGAGGCCTTGGAGCGTTACGCGGTCGAGGTGAGCTGTAAAAAGAAAAGTGGCGATCGTGAGCGGTCCACGATCACGGCCTGGCGGGACTCACGGCTTGGCCGGCGATCCCTCGCCAGCATTCGGGGCAAGGATGTCGCGCAGTCCGTCCGAGACATGGAAACGCGGGGGCTTGCCGCGAACAGCATCCGCATTTATCTCGCCCTACTCTCTCATCTCTTCAACGTCGCCCGTACCGCTTGGGGTATGGAGTCCTTGAGCAATCCCGTGGATCTCGTGAAAGGGCAACGCCCTAAGCTCCCTGGCGGCCGCGACCGTCGCTTGGTCGACGACGAGTACCCACGCCTTCTGACTAGCGCCCATACCTACGGTGGCGAGATTGGCCCTATCATCACATGGGCCATCGAAACCGCCATGCGTCGGGGCGAGATCGCGGGCATGCGTTGGGAACACCTGGACCGAAAAGATCGAGTCCTCCTGATACCGGAAACCAAGAACGGGACACCGCGGCGTGTACCGTTGTCCGTGGCGGCCTTAAGCGTCCTAGACGCCCTGCCACGGCGTATCGATGGCCGTGTGTGGGGTATGCGTCCCGATTCGATCTCCCAGGCCTTTGAGCGCGCCTGCAAGGCGGCCGGCATTGAGGGGCTGACCTTCCATGACTTGCGCCATGAGGCCACGTCCCGGCTTTTTGAAAAGGGGTTGAACCCCATGGAGGTGGCGGCCATTACGGGACACAAGACCATGCAGATGTTGAAGCGGTATACCCACTTAAGGGCGGAGGATTTGGTGGAGAGGTTGGGATAAGGCTGGAATCCCCGGCACCACAATCACAAAACCTGCCGATTGGTGACATGTGCGGTATCGTAAACACCGTAGATTACTCCCGCGCCACCACAGTGGTGTACAGCCCGTAATGTGTCAGCCCCTCGTGGCTCTCGATGCCCGTATAGCGGAGCGAAGCGTCCTCGTAGCGGCGAAAGGCAAAGACCGCCTGATTCATTTGCTCGGTGTTGAATACCTTCAGGCGCACCAGCAAATGGAAGTCCTTCACCGTCAGGCCGGTGACGGCAAGAAACAAGGCCGGTTCGAGCTTGGTGATGACATCCTGGAGCGTGTTTTCGCGGAAGTCGGTCAGGTACATGAACGCGGGAATGCGCGTTGCGAACTTTATGAGCTTCTCCTGAACCAGCTTGCGCTTGGACTTGTACTCCTTCTCTTCGTCGGTGAGCTGCTTCTTTTCCTTCGCCGACAAGTCCTTGTCCTTGGCCTTGTTCTTGAGATCCTTAACCTTCTCACTCTTGTTGATGATGGTCTCGATGATGTTGTCGCCGAGCGAACGCCAGCCCTCAATGCGCTCCACGGCGGCCATAGCCTCAGGGTTGTCCAGTATGCGCCGGAGCGTGTCGTTATCCACGTTCACGAGCAATGCGCTCTCCCACTTGCGCGCCAGCAGCGTGGCCGAGGTGCCCGCCATCGCGATATCAAGAATGCCGCCCGCGTCGATCTGCGTCATGTTCGCTCCGTCGTAGGCCAGCACGGGAAGGAAGGACACCAAGTCCTTGACCGCGTTCTCCGGGTTCAACTCGTTGGGCGACAGGCCGATCCCGTACTCCGAGAGTTGCCGCAGTGCGCGTGTGGGCGCGAAGTCGAACACGAAGCAAATGGGCTTTAGGATATCCTCCTCGTTCGGATTGTCGCCGTTCGGGTTCTTGATGGACCAAGGCGATTGGACCCGGAATGCCGCCTGGAAGTAGGTTTCTGGCGACTTGAGGTTGCGCAACATCAGGATGGACGACCACTGCGGTACCGTGACGCCGGTGGTGAGCTTGCCGCACGAAAGCATGATGGTCTTAGTCTCGAATCCGCTGCCGATGGCCTTGCGCACGGGCGGCAAGGCCTCCAACCCGATGCCCGCCGATGCCCCGGCCGCGACGACCACTGCATACTCGTGCCAAAAGGTGTTGTGCTTCTCCGCCAGCAGGTTCGCCATCGCGTGACAGGCCGCGACGTTGGGAAGGAACCAGAACGAGTGTTGCAGGTACGGCAGCAGGCGCACGTCGGAATACGGGAACGGCGGGCGCGTGCCCGTCTTCAGATACTCGGCTGATTTGGGCGCGTAGCCGCCACGGATGATTTCCAGCCACTTCTGCACGTCCCTCTTGTGCTTGAACTGCGCCTTGGCACTCGTGCCCGATGCCTCGAAGAACGCGTTGAGATCGAACTCATCGAACTCCCCTGTGCTCGCGATCGCCACCAACTCATCCGGCATCTGGTACGTCAGCAAACGCATCTGCGGTAGCGCGCCGTAGGGGTTGCGCTGGCCGGGGTTCGCCCTCGCGAACTCTTCCTTGGCACGCTGCTCGTCGGTGTACGTCCAGTTGAATATCTGTTCCTCAATAAACTCACCCGTAGCCAGCGCCTTGAACGGCGTGCCGGAGAGGTAGAGGTAGGCCTTGGTGGTGATGGGCATGAACTCAGTTTCCTTCTCCGAGAGTACGGTAAGGTCTTCGTTCACGTCCTCCAGCCCAGCGGCGTATTCGAGCTTGGCCTCTTTCTTGGCGACCGCATCGTCCTCTCCTTCGAACAACTCTTTTGAGGTTTCCCGCCACGCGCCGAAGTGGTATTCGTCAAAGACCACGAGATCCCACTTCGCCTTGTGCAGCCATTCGTTCTTGGGTTTGATGTTCCCCGCCTCATCGCGACCAAGCAGGTCCTGGAAGGAGCCGAAATAGACCACCGGTTTCCGGTGGTCTATTTGCGTTGGGTCGCTGCCGAACGAGCGGGAGAGGTACTGCCAGCCGCCGAAGTCCACATGGCACTCCAGATCCGTCTGCCATGCATCCTCGACGGCAGGCTTGAAAGTGACTACGAGCACGCGCCTGGCACCTAGCTTCTTCGCCAACTGGTAGGTGGTGAAGGTCTTGCCGAAGCGCATCTTCGCGTTCCACAGAAAGCGCGGTACGGCCTTCCTGTTTTCGGCCCAGATCGAGTTGTAGTAGCCGAAGGTCTTGTCCACAGCCTCGGCCTGTTCCCAACGCATCGGGAAAGTTTCGTGATGCGTTCCCGTGAACTTTTGGCCGGTGCGCAGCTCGGTGAGCACCGTCTTCAGGTCCTTGACTGTGCAGCGCATCCATTCTAGTTCGGTGTTCTCGAAGCCCTTCTTGACAAGCGCCGCGCGCACCTCGTGGTCACTGAAGATGCTGCTGCTGCCATCGTCGCGCTCGGCAGACTCGTCCAGTTCGATCTTGTAGTTCTTAATGGCGGCGGTCTTGACCTGCTCGGCGACGCGCTGTTTCACATTGCGCATGGTCTGTCCCACCTTGAGAAGACCCTTGTGCGTTGCGTCGGCGATCGAGTAGGCGTAGATGCGTGGCTGGGCTTGCGGCTTCGGCGCAAGGATTTCCTCGATGGCCTTACTCATCGTCGTCGGGAATAGCCTTGTCTTGGGCGTCGCTGCTGAAGTCCATCGGGCGGACAATCTTCTCAATGAACGCGATTTCACTGGCGGAGATGCCATATTTCGCGTAGAGATCCTCGTCCGTCCATCGCCTTGTCCACTTCTGGGTCGGTACGAAGGTGTAGACCTTGCGCGTCGTGTCTTGGGATGGCTTGTGCAGAAGAATCAGGAGGCGCGTCAGCCGGCAGGACAGGTAGGACAAGGCGCTTTCTGCCTCACTCTTCGAGTCGAACAGGCCGATGCAGAGATAGGTCTCTGAAGAAATGCTGCCCGGCTCCCCAACGAATGGTGTACTGATGATTTTGTGCGGGTAGGTGTCTCTGTTGCCTGTTCCCGGAGCAGCCCGGCCAACGTAAATCTTCCACTTGTCGATGAGTTCAGTGCCAGTCGATACCGCGTTTCTAGCGATATATCCCGTACCGCCGTTCTGATAGACCAGTACGTCACCAACGCGCTTGGCGGCCTTACCCTTGAACGTCGTCTCAAGCCCGAACGGCTTTCTGGAACTGACCATTCGATCGAAACGCTTGCTTTCAGGCAGCGACAGTGAGGCAACTTTCCCGCTCTCATTAGCCATGACTTTCTTGAGAATCAACAGCCCTTCATTGAAGCGGATGAACACGTCCGCCCCCTTTTCAAGAAGCAGGCGACTAGCTGTTGAGACAGGCCAGTCCTTGAAATGGGTGGTGACTCGGCAGGGTCCGGGATTGTCCCGTTCCCACAGGAAGTAACAAACGCCGCCCTTGAGTCCCACCCCCGGGAAGACATCCGATGCGCTGAGAAAGTCGTCAATTGACCGCAGGCGATCATCGGCAAGCATCGATTCGCGGAACTCATCCAGCCCCTTGCCACCTGCGAACCAACGGGCAGGAATAATCATCGACAGGTAGCGTGGTTCCAACGCCTTTGCTTGCTCTACGAACATTTGATAAATCGGCGCCGCGCTCGTGCCATAGCCGCCATCGTTCAACTGGTACGGCGGATTCCCGATGATCACATCAAACTGCATATCGCCTCCAAACAACTCGGTCACCCGAGACTTGATGTCGTCGGTGTGAATGAACGCATAGGCGTGGGTTTCAAGCGCTTCGCCACGGTCCATGGCCCTCTGATTCGCGCCGCAGTATCTGCACTTGCCGTCCAGCCACGTATGTTCTATGCGCTCGAACCAGATATTGCCGTCATCGCTGACGAAACCCGTGGCGACAGAGTGCTCGCCTTTGGCGTGCTTCGAGCAATACACGCTCCGCCGCGCCAGCAAGCTGGTGAGGTAGGTAATACCAATGCCGAACACCTGCTTCGTCAGGATGTGATTGACGCGCTCATCGAGGTCCGGAATCTCACCGGCTAACCCCTTAATGAGACGGCGCGCGATCTCACGCAGGAACACGCCCGACTTCGTGCACGGGTCTAGGAACCTGACCGTTTTGTCCGCCCAGAGGTTTGCTCCGCCGTTGCTGGCCGCCCACGCTTCCGCCAGCGGATCGAGCATTCGGTTCGCAAACTCCGGCGGCGTAAAAACCTCGTCGTTCGAGAGGTTCGCGATGCACGTCAGCACATCTGGGTTGCGCCCGCGCAGGATGAAGGCGACTTGCTCGCTCATGCGTGCGCTCCCAGTACGAACCGCGCTTGTTCGGTGCGCAGCATCTGGTAGGGTGTCATGAACCGCACGCCCAGGCCAACGCAGGCATTTGGTATCTTGATTCGCCCCGGCGAGTTGGCGGGAACCTCGTTGCTCACCACCACGTGGTTGCCGGCCAGCGCATGGGCAAGCAGATAGAAGTCGGCGGCCTGCAGAAAGGTGTTGATGGCCGCCGGCGTGTATTGCTGCCCGGTGGCCCATGTGCTGACCTGGGTGAACTGCGGCGCCAGTGCAGGCGGCGTGCGCCGAAAGAGCGTGTGGCCGTGGCTCCTGGCCCATTCCGACAACTCGTCCTGACCGGCTTCGATTTCATCGGCCACCTTGTCGATGCTGAGTACCGAACCCTTATTGCCATTGTGCACCAGCCAGTCCCAGAACGCAGGACAGAAATCCAGGCCGTAGTGCAGGTTCTTCGCGGACATGAACACATTGGCGTCCAGCAGATAGCTCATGCCATCACCCCCAGCTCGCGCGCAGCCTCATAGAAGGTGGCCGTCTTGCGCACACCCAGCATCCGAAAGGCATCCGGAAACGAGGTCAAGCCCTCCAACGTGCTGGACATGATGGCGCGGGCGAAGCGCTTGCTGGTGCGTACGCCGAGGCTGCGGTAGAAGTCACCGCCGCTGCCGCCGCGTTCCTTCAGCGTGCGCAGCCGTTCCTGTTCCTCACGGTAGTGCTGCCACAGCGTGGCCTGGCTGATGGTGCCCGCGTCAAACAGGCGACGCAAGGTGACCAGGGTGCTGACCTTGAACTCGCGCGCCAGCCGCTGGATTTCGTCCGGAATCGGCGCGTTGCGCTGGTGCGCTGCTCGCAGTTCCTCCAAGGGAATCAGGAGTTCCGCCGCCACCTGGTTGCACCAGCGCTCGGTTCGCTGCTCGGGCACCTGGCCCGCCTGGGTGTCCGACACGCCCGTTGCGCCCAGCCACAGATGAGCCAACTCGTGCGCCAGCGTGAACATCTGCGCGGCCTTGCTGTCGGCACCGTTCAGGAAGACCAGCGGCGCAAGGTCGTCCGCCAGCGCGAAGCCGCGAAACTCTCCCACGTCCAGCTTGCGGTGACTGTTGCTACCGACGATGGAACTGACCATCACCATCACGCCAGCGTCTTCGGCCTTGGCGATCAACTGGCGCAGTGCGTCCGTCCAGGTGGGCAATTGGCGACGCGCTTCAGTAGACAGGCCCAGTGTCTCGCGCAACCGTTGCGCAACATCCCCGGACGCTTCCTGCATGCTGGTGCTGCCGACGAATGGCAGGGTCGGCAAGCCGTGCATCCGGGCATGCTCGCGGTACCAGTCCTGCCGCTGCTGGCACAGGTAGAGGGTGTCCAGCAGGTCGCTGCTAGGTTCGGCGAGCGCGTCGTCGCGCACGGTGCGGAAGTCCGGCACCGGCAGCGCCAGCGCGGGCGGCTGGGGCAGGAAGAAGTAGCCAAAGGCCGTGTGCGTGAGGTGTGCGAAGTCTTCCAGTTGCTTGAGCGTGGGTTGGGCATCGCCACTGAGCCACAAGGGCCACTTGCTAAAGCGCGCCGCCAGATCGTCTTCGCGCAGACGCGCGCGTTGCGCGGCCCAGCGAAGCACGGGGACGGAAGCCGCCACGGTGGTCATGCCTTCTCCTCGGGCGCAAGGGCTGGCGCCTCTCGCGCAAAACCGGCGGCCAGCTCGCTCACCGTCATCGGCGGGTAGGTCTTGGCCGGGGTAAAAATCTCGTGTTTGCCCAAGTGGGTGAAGAGCGAGCCTTCCGCGCTGAAGGCCGACGAACCGGTGAGCACGTCAAAGCGGAAGTCACGCCGCTGAAATTTCCCCTTGCCGAGGTAGCCCCACTCGGCAAAGGTGATCGGTTGGCCGTCATGGGTGCGCATCGCCAGCGCATCACCGTGAACAAGATTCTGCGAAAGTACGTAGTAAGCGACCTGATACAGGTCATCCGACTCCTCGATCTTCAGGTAGTCAGCGAAGATCTCCAGCATATTTGCCCGGCACTCTGCGATGTTGTCCGGCAAGAGCTCAATCCCGTAAGAGCACATCAGAGCAAGAAGGGCATAGTGCTGCTTCTCGAAGTCGGACTTCCCGAACTTGAGTTCGACGGCGACGAGTTTGCGCTGCAGGATCTTCACGAGGAAGTTCCCGCTCCCACACGCCGGTTCCAAAAAACGGGAGTCAATGCGCTCGGCTTCGTCCTTGACGAGGTCGAGCATCGCCTTGACCATCCACGCGGGGGTGAATACCTCCCCATGGTCGGCGACGCGCCGTTTGGTCTTCACCAGGCCCATGGAACTATTGCGTTCTGGGGGAACACCTTGCACGCCATCGGGCGCTTGCTGTTCGCACGGCAGGCGACCCACACAAGGTGCGGCGGTTTCCTTCCGGCCCGCGGTTTTTTCCGTTGCCATCACGCTTTTCTCGCCCAGCTCGCCAACAGGCACCTCCGCGTCGAATATCGTACCCTGCTCCGGGATCGCGATGCCATACCGACCGCACCAGTCCCGGATCAGCACCTCCACCATGTTGGCGATGGAGCGGTGCTCACGGTTAGCCGCCGCGCACAGCGCCTCTTTGAGGCCGGGCTCGATGCGAAAGGTCAGCGTGGTGGTCTTGGCAGTAGCCATCGCTCTCCTCTCAGTGGGTACGCTGGGAATGTACCGCAATGTACAGTAAGGTCTGATACAATCCAAGGCCTTAATAAGAAACCGCCATTGGGGGGAAACGCATGCCCCGGCACTGCTCTACCAAGGACTTCTTCCGGCAGATGCCAAATGCGCTGCTGGCCCACTACTTCCAAGGACGGGAGACGTTCCAAGCGTGCGCCGGTCCTCGGTAAGCGCGACGAGACGCCCAAGCCTTCCTCGCGTCCTTGGAGATGCCGGAGTCGTCCTGTGGTCGAGCCATGCGCTTTTCCGGTGCACAAGAGGCTCGCCCACAAAAACTGGACGGCGTATCGGCATTACCGGCCGCATGGCCGGTGTCCTTAAGCGAGGCGGCCTACGGCCATCCGGACCCTACGCTTCCCCCGCCGGACTACGCGTCCTTGTTTTGCTCTCCCTGGCGCGTAACGAGTGCTGTAGCGGCATTACGACAAGCATTTTCCGTAGTTGCTAGGCGCTTGTGCATAAGATCACCAGGTACTCTTTTCATTCCTAGTTGAATAGTTATGGCCAACTCTCTTAATGCCGTTACAAGAATTTGAATAGTTTCGCCGGTCAGCTCATCGACCCCATCCAAGGAAGATTGAATAACGGGCAGTAAAACATCCTTCTCAGTCAAAAATAGATCCTGGAGTTCCATTCTTGTGGGCGCAGTAGCACCTTCAAGCCCGCGGGCAAGTGTTTCACATAAACCAGCATCGGCCGCTAAAGTAACCAATAGGGCGAGCCGCGCGGATTGTATTTGCGCTGTCCGTTCTTTTTTCCTTAAGGTTGAGCTCCCCCAATAAGACATTACGGCGCCAACTACCACACCCAGAAGGGTCGACATCAGCGGAAGCCACCAGTTATTATCTACGCACATAACCCCCCAAGTGTAGCGTGCTCAAAAATTTCTTTACCTATCGGCTACCCTAACGGTTCGCTTTCCCTGCTACCGGAGACTACATCCGCGACCGCCTTTACTGGCTCTCCTTGCCGGTCTGCGCGGCCAAACTCTTCGCCAACCGTAATAGCCCTCTGGCAAGGTAATGCACAGGCCCCGCCATCTCATCTTCCAGTTCCTCTACGGCCTTCCGGAAGTAGTATATTGCGTCGGGTTCGTCTTCGGTCATGGCGTTCTCCTTACCTGTTTTACGCGAGGCGACCACCGAACCATGTTCAGAGCCTGGAGAAAGCCCGCGAAATGACGGGGTAGCGGCAAGTCAAGAATCGCGTAAACCATGACATAAAATTCGGATGTCTACGGCTGGATGGGTTCTGCTATGCTCGCCCTTGGAACGGCGAATGACGGTTTCCTACATGAGGGTTCAGTTTCCGGAATACAGATGTCTCCACTGTAGGTATCACGTTCATGATACCCAACGGCACGAGTGTGGTCTTAGTGGACTGGCCAAAGAACTGGATAGTATTTCGGTCGCGCAGCTCGGGCCGGAACACTTGAAAGGTGCGTGACACCATCTCCTTATACCCCAGGGCCTCTTCTGCGAAGGCTGGATTAACGAATACGATCTCTTGGAGCGAGATGTTTTCCCGCAAGCCTGCCGCCACAAGGTACCGAAAATGAACGTCTGTCGGCGGCATAGAGTAACCCATCACAATGATGCGCGAGGCCGTCCGTAATGCTTGGAGTGCCGAGTCCCAGACGGACGCCATTCCACCATTATGCCCTTTACGCCAGGTTGGCGGTTCGATAAAGATCCGACCCAAGGGGTCCGCATATTCTGTCAGGAGATCACTAAAGGCAGGAAAGATTTGGAGCCGTTGTTGGCTTTGTGTTGGCGCCTCCGTCGGTGTCGCGTAATCCAGCAACCAATTGACTGAGCCGTGCAGTTTCAAAAGGTCGACAACACCTTTCTGTCCTGTGGCTGGTCGGAGAAACGGTATGTCGTGTTCGTTATAAATTACGAATCCTCCAGGCCTCTCCTTTGTGTAAAACGCGTCAGCTCCAAAGCCGTAGCTATACGGTGTTTCCAAATTGGATAGGGCGTCCTCCACCAAGGTGTCGTAATTGAAGGTGATGATGGTGTCTCGACGAGGCGCGACTTGCGGGTAAAAGTAACCGGTCATAGTGGCAAGATAGGCGTCATAGAGCGGGACATGGTAGTGTTTTTCGTTAGCGGGATCCTGAGGCCATGACGGCCGCGCCTGGGGTCGATCCGTACCCTCAAGATATACTTTAAGGCACTGCTGATCATTCCGGTATATCTGGTGCGCGTGGTCTAGTGTGGCTGCGATAGCTAGCCGCATCTGCCTTTGTGGACCTGCTGCGTCCGGGCGATGTTGTTCTTCCGCGTCCACGAGGCTAAACAAGTCCTCGATATTATCTGGGTCAATCGGACATCGATAGGCAGCTGCTGCCGCGCGCAGGCGGTAATCCAGAACTTTTGTGATAGCATCGTGCTCCCGCACGCCCCCCTGCTCGCCATACCATGTGGCAGCTGTTCGCATAACAGACATGAAGTTCGCGATCATCGGAAGCCCGGCGTCGGCTGAAAAACCCGCGCCTAGGATATATACGTTGTGGTTATTATGGAGGTTGGGTGTATCCATGGGTGTCTGGTAGGGCCAATGTACATTGTGGCTTGCCATCGTAGACCATCTTGCTGTCGCCTACCACTGTTCCCGCTGTCTTAAAAACCTTTACGATCCGTGGCCTCGCGGACAATATAAAGGAACCCGTCAAATACCGGGGGCCGCGCCGCACGCGGTCTTATGGGATATTATGGGCGTACGTTGGCGCCAGCCTTCCAAATAGCCGTCTTTAACGGGCTCGCAATAATGTCCAAAATGGCGCAAAAAGGGCGACTTGGGACACGAGAATCAAAATTTCTGGGAGTGGTTAGTTATGGGGATAATCGATATCTTTTCGAAACGACAGGCACGGATCCGAGGGGAAGTTCCGGATGTATACACCTACGGCGATCTTCCAGAAAAGCTGCGCGTGCAAATTATCTACCTTTGGAGGCAGGTTCTCGGCAATGAGCAAGAGGCCGCTCTATGTGGCGGACCTAAGCGGGTCTATACGTTTATCGTTGAAACCTTGTGCGAAGAATACGGAGTGTTTTTTTTACCTGGAACGCAACAGGATTATGGTAATAGGGACTTATTCTCTGAGCTAGCAACATTTCTGGGGACGGAAAGGAACGTCGAGCGAGTGCTTGACGCGGTCGAATTATCCTTTCTGGCAATTGACGTGAGGACAAGGGACAGACAGTATCTGTCGCGGCTCAATGCAGATGAATTGGCCGATGAGGCTATTAATACGCTAAACGCCCGATTTAAAGAACATGGGATCGGTTATCAATACAGCGATGGGCAGATTATTAGGATAGATTCGGAGTTGATTCACAGCGAGATTATTAAACCGGCCCTGCGGTTACTTAACGACAAGCATTACGCGGGCGCACAAGAAGAATTCCTAAAGGCTCATGCTCATTACCGCAGAGGGAGCACGAAAGAGGTTCTTAACGAGTGTCTAAAAGCCTTTGAAAGCGTCATGAAGGCCATATGTAAAAAGCGAGGATGGGTGTATCCGCCAAACGCAACGGCCAACGCCCTAACTAAACTCTGCCTTGATAACCAACTAATCCCCCCGTATTTGGAAACGCATTATGGGGCTCTCAGGACCATGCTCGAATCAGGGGTCCCAACCATACGAAACAAGGAGGCCGCAGCCCATGGCCAAGGCGAGGAGGTTATCCACGTACCCGATCATATTGCTGGCTATGCGTTGCACATGACTGCCTCCGCTATCGTATTCTTAACGGAGTGCGATCGGGCGCTGTCATGAGATATATAACATTTTGCTTTGCAACATGAAGATAAGGAGCAGGACGATGCCTGATGTCAAAGAGCGTCTTGCTGTGGCCCAGTGGGTGCTGGAAAGAAACCTCGCCTGGATTGCAGCCGCTGAGGTGAAGGTAGGAGTTATTGTCGCGATAGACACAGCAATGCTTGGTGGGCTCGCCACTGCGTTCGGAGCCTCAGACGCTACAGCCCGGACCGTATGGGCCTGCTTGTGGATCACGAGTGCGGCGGGCACTGCCGTTGGTGGTGTATTATGCGCGGCCATAGCAATACTGCCACGTGTCAGCGGTCCTTTGCGCTCCCTGCTGTTTTGCGGTCGTGTCGCGGAGCTGAATCGAGAGGATTACGCAATAAAGTTTCGTGGCGTAACTGATACAGAGCTGCTCGATGACTGGGTAGCCCAAATTCATAGGAATGCGGAGATTGCGGTAATGAAGTTTGCGTGGGTGAGAAGGAGCCTGTGGTTCTCCTTTATTTCGGTGTTACCCTGGGTTGCGGCGATGGCAATGTTAACGAAGGGGTGAGGAATACATTATGGGTCTTAAGGAAGATCTCACAAAAGAAGTCAGGCAGACATTCGCAGACGTCTGGGATGTTCAGGGAGTAAAGGAGATTCCTGACTCCGAAGATCTCCGGCTTAATGCTAATAATGCTAAAGACCTTGAGGCTGCCACGGTCCTTTACGCGGACCTAGATGGGTCAACTAACATGGTAGATAAGCAAAATTGGTCATTTAGCGCGGAGGTCTATAAGGCATATCTACGGTGCGCGGCCCAGATTGTTCGTGAGAAAGGCGGCACGATCACGGCATACGACGGGGATCGAGTAATGGCGATCTTTACAGGCACAAATAAGAATACCAGCGCCGTTCAAGCGGCTCTAATGATCAACTTTGCGGTAGAGGAGATCATTCGGCCCGCAATTAAAAACCAATATAGTACCGACTTCATTCTGAAACACGTGATCGGTATCGACTCCAGTCAACTCCACGCGGCCAGGATAGGTGTCCACGGGGATAACGACTTGGTTTGGATAGGTCGTGCTGCCAATTATGCAGCGAAGCTCTGTACATTATCTGACAAGCCCATATGGATTACGCAAGCGGTCTACGACGCTCTGAATAAGGACGTTAAGATCGCTAATGGCAAAGACATGTGGACCGCGCACATATGGAACGTAATGAACAAGATAAATATTTTTGCCACAACGTATAGACAATCATTCTGACTCGATACGGAGACCCCTTACCATATAAAGCAGCCTCCCTCCTTGGCGGGGTTGCCGCCGCCCCGACATCTCGAATAACTTTACGATCCGCGAGACCAACAACCGGTGGCCGCTTATACCACACTTTGAAGGTTAAGTGTGGGCGAACGACGCCTTCTTACACAGTTTTTCGCCCACCTATTTTGCTTGATGCCGCCCAGAATTGCCGTATTGATGTTTTTCGGGGATCAGTGGCGATGACGAGATTCGGAAAAGATCAGGACGTGGCGGGGTTAATGGGCTTAAGTAAAGACAGGCTCCAAAAACGAATTCACGAGGGCTTGCCCACACCGCCATACATAATGCTTCCGGGGGCCAAATCCCGGCTTTGGAATCTCGATCTCGCTGAGGCGTGGGTGGAGCAGTATACGGTCGGCGGTGATAACAATGTTGATGTTCCACGCAGTGTTCCACGGGAGTTAGCGAAACGTAAGCGCGGACGGCCAAGAAAAACAAAACGATCTTTCGAATTAAGTTAGGTTGACACTTGACGCGCCGGTGTCATTATGTATAATGAACTGTTGTGGCGGCATCCACTTTAAAAACTGTTTGCTCTCCCCATTCATGGGTCGGGCTTTTCGGGCGACCGAAAATATCAGCCACCTGGCAGCACGACGGCCCAGGGCAAAATCCCGGCGAAATACAGCCCGGGACCTAAAAAAGGATCATTAGGGCAAGTCACGCCTTGCGTCTGGTCCACAAAAAATCCTTTGGATTAAGAATCGACCCGCGCGTGTGCGCGTGCGTCGAGGCCGATGCGCCCCCGCGTTTTTATGCATATGTGCATGCGGGGGATAGCCAAAACCCTTTTCCGCCACTCGGCCGGCGACCTTCTATTTCTGAGGTCGTGATCATGAAAACAGGACACCGTTACGAACAACGCCGCACCACCGCCTCACCTTGGGCGGGGATGTCGGTCGCCCAGCATAAACAGTTTATTGACTCGGTTGGTGGGCTGGAAGCCGCAGCCAACTACATTCTCTCTCGGGGTCATAGCAAAACCTACGCAAGGAATCAAAAGATCCGCGAAACGCGGTTACAAGGGAGGGGAGTAGATAACGACCGTGATGACCTGTCCAGTACAGCAATTCAGGAGAAAAAGCCCAAGGCCGGGGCGCGCGCACTGGACCGTGACTATTGGAATGCCATCCTAGCCTTGTATCCACAAGATGGCTGGGATCGCGACGTTTTGATCGCCTCGGCCCAGGAGGGGCAGGGTGAGACGCGCACAATCGGCGCGCGGGTAGGGGTCACTCAGAGGCAGGTCCGGAACATTCAAGACAAATTGTTGGGGTGGACGCAAGGCAACCTGACACCAGAACAGATTGCCGCGCATCTTGACGACCCAATCACCATGGAGAGAATCGTAAACCGCCCCAAGTCCACCCACGGACGCAAGCCACAGGGATGGGCGGCACCGGCCGCGGTTGTTGACTTATTCGGAGACCCAATCACCGAGCGTAAGCCACATCAGCCTCGCAAAGTGGTTCCTCGGATGCGGGTATGCGCTGAGCAAATGAGCCTGTTCCAAGTGTTCCAGGAGGCGGCATGAGCGACCGTGTGGAAGTTGTAAAAAAGCTTCTGGGTGAGCAGGTCATCGCTTTTCATCGAGCCCTTGTCCCCCTTGCCGGGGGTGTGCTCCCTGGACTTATGCTGAGCCAGGCAATTTATTGGACAAAACGAACATCGGACCCCGCCGGCTGGTTTTGGAAGACCCAGGCAGAGTGGGAAGAGGAGACGGGGATGGGGCGTCGGGAGCAGGAAACGGCGCGGGCGCGTCTTCGCGAAACCATTTTTTGGAAGGAGGATCGTCGAGGCATCCCAGCAAAAGGTCATTACTGCGTCGATCTCGACTTGTTGGTCGGTGCTTTGCTGGCTGACGGGGGTGCGCAATCCAGTATGGCGGAATCCGCCATACTGGAAAGGCGGAAAGCGCCGATCAAAAAGGGCGGAACGCGCCAAGCTGGTTTGGCGGAATCCGCCACTCTATATACAGAGAGTACTTCAGAAACTACGCCAAAGACCACCGCAGAGACCACACACACAAGCCCCGACCCTCGTGTGCGTGTCTCCCCCGGGGAGGGGGTTGACGGTCAAAAATCAAAAGATCGCCAGCAGGGCGGTAGTCAAGACGCTGAGAGCACTAAGGGGGAGGTGGAGGCCGCTTTTCAAGCCGCGGTCTCCCACGGAGTCGAGATTAAAAATCCTGCGGCTTACAAAGCAAAACTTCGCCAGTTGGCTATGGCTGGCCAACTGTTGCCGCCGGGACATGGAATTAATCGACCCCTAACGGCTAATGAGAAACACGCGGCGTCCCAGGCGGCAGCCGCTCGGTGGGCGGCTGAGTTGATGGCCAAGGAGGGCGCCGTGGAAGGCACCGCCGTGGTTGTCGATAATACTGATGGCGAAGCGAACGCTGATGGCGAAGCGAACGCGCTTGTGTCCTGCCGGCCACACCCTGGGTGAATACATGGCACAGTCCAAAGATCGGTTTACAGAGTTGTTGCAGTCCGATAATTTTGCCGGACAAATAATTCGTTGGGTTGCTATATTCGAATCCCATCTGGATGACGTAGTGGTCACGGCCACCGCCGTTTACGCATCACGTATGGTCTATTTGGCCACGCAAACTGGAAAAATTCTTTCATATCCGGCACATCAGCCACGCCAGATGCGTTGGGAGGATTGGCCGCCCATGTGCTACTGCAAAGGGTATCAATCACATCGCGCAGTGCTGCGATCAAGGTCACCAACGCATAGATGGCGTGCTTGGCCGCCGTATCCAGTTCTGACGCGCGAGTGAACAGGCGAACGACATCCATCCGCCCCCCATCCATGTCACTGATCAGACTTGCAGCGGCGTCTCCGAGTGCAGCGGACGCAATCTGTCCATTCAGTTCGGCGCGTTGGCGCTCCCTGGGCGTGGCGTGCTCGCAAATAATCGAATTGGCAATCTCGCCCCATTGCACGATCGGATCAGCCATCGACTGATGCTTGTGACCGGTCAGTTTGTTGATGTTGGAATACCGCCCGCTAGGGCGTGCGAAATCATCCAGAAAACCCAGAATGACGATCGGCAACGAATCGGTCTGTAATGCATCCAGCACAGTCACGCCGTGCGCGGCGCAGACGGTCTTTGTGGTGTCGAAGATAGACCGGAGTTTGTGACCGTAATCTTCGATGGTCTTGCTATCTGGCGGAACCAGCTTGTTGCGCGCCATGTGGTCGAGAATCAGCACCAGCTTTAGCGTCCGCTCGAAGCCGATCGACAACTCAAAAAATGCCGAATAGAAAAGCCCTTTCTTGTCACCGAGGTTGGCACGACGCAGCGCGGTTAGTCCATTGCACAAACAGGCCTGGGCAAGCAGCCCCTCCTGTTCCAGCAAGTACCAGGTAGCGCTAAACATCATCGTGGCATCCACTCTCTCGCTTAATACGTCTTTTGGCGGTGCAGGACTGCCCGGGAAAGCAAAATAGCCCCTAGTCTTGTTCATCCGACCGTGTGGCTTTGCACTATACCGAGCTGCATGCACGCGCGCTATTGGCCCGAGCGCTGAATGCCTTTGCTCGCAAACCGAAGTCCAGGCCTAGGGTCGTGCCGCTCAATTTCCCTCGGTGCAGATACCAGTACAAGCCCCCCAAAATCGGAAGGGGCAGGAGGTAACGAACCATGAAGCGATTTATGACGATGTTAAGTATGGTCGGGGCGATGGCCCTGGCCGTGGCAGGAGGGGCCTCGGCGGCGCAGTTTCACGCCTTTGGTGGCACTGGCGACACGGACACAACCACCAACGTCTATGGGATCAGCAACACGGTTCTGTTGGGCCAAGGGCCAGCGTTGGGTGCCCTGATCAGTCAGTCTAGTAAGGCAAGCAGTGGCATGGTCAGTGGGTTCGATGCCCGTAGTTTTACCCAAGGGCAACGAGTGGATGGCGAAACTGGAATGGCGCTTTTAAGTGGAGGCCTCAATGACCAGTCCGTGGTCGTTATGCAGGGCTTTTTGCATGCGCGTATGGGGGTGAATTTGGCGGGCTACTTTGTCCCCCAGATGGTCGGTAGTGGCTTCCAAGTGACCCCAGGGTTCGCAGTGGGATGCACGTCGGGGATGACTGGAGCCGGCGGCAACATCGCCCGCATGCGCGTAACGCCTGCATTGTCCATTGCCTACCAGAGCGTGCGCCTCACGTATCGTCAATCGCCGTGGAGTCTTGGCGGCGGCAACCATGCGCCCCGCGATGTTTTGTTCCATTTATATTTCAATGGAACGATGCACCGTATGACGGGAATGGGGTCTTTAACGCTCGGGGCGATTCTGCCAGACGCCGCAAACCCCGTATCAGATGGGGTAGTGGTAGCCCTCAAAACCCCGCGGTACCAGGGTTTTGGTATGCGCCTCGCATGGGTGTGCGGTCTGGTCGGCAACGCGCCACAAGGTCCTCTTAACCCCAGCCGGCCATGGGACTCGTACAACAATGGCGTGTCGATCGGTGCCAGCTATCACTTTAAGAAATCGGTGACGGTGGGGGTTTTTGAAAATTCGCAGAGCAACGGCTACGGATCGGAGACCTCGACGACGATCACCCGGACCACAACCCAAGGCCGGGATATCGGGGTGACTTTGGCCGACCGCTTCTAACAAAAGGTGAGGATGCCACGGACGGCATCCTTGTATCCCAACAGTGGCTCAAAAAGTGATACCGAAAGCCATCATATTTTGAGCCACTTATCGAAAGCGCGCTAAGCCGGAACTTAAGATCGAGCCGCCGCGCCATCATATGAGGCAATTCAAATGAAAAAGCGCGAACGGTTGATTGTCGCGATTCCCCCATCTTTGGAGGAATTGCAGATCGAATTGATGCGATTCCCGCAAAAGGATCGAGCGGGTCGTTTGCGCGAATTGGCCTGGCTGGGTCTGACAATGATGAAAGGCGGCGGGCAAGCTGTGCAGGTGCAGGCGGCGCAGCTCGTGCCAGCTCCCCCTATGGCATCGGAAGTGGATGAGGAATGGGCGCGCGGGAAGGCGCGTGTAGATAAGGTAAAGGTAAAAATGGGGTTCGGGTGACAGCAGGTGCACCGACTGGTGTACCAAATGGACGTCGTCTCCGTATAAGGAGTCCTGAAAACTGGGGTCAGGGTATCCAGTTGGTATACCTGTGGGTGCACCAAGTGGACGTCAGCACCAATTTCCCCCCGGCGCAGATAGGGATAGAGGCCCCAATAGAGGGGCGGCAAAGCGAAAAGGAGCAATCGGAAATGAACAACTACAATGACAATGCGATATACATTCCGCAAAGCCAAAACCATTGGATTGCGTTTGGGTTCAAGTTTGTAGGGATGGTTGGCGGGTGCGCGTTGGTCGCTACGCTTTTGACCGGATGGGTGCACAGGGTGTCAGCCCCAGGCGCAAACGCGCCAGTGGCGCAGCAGGTAGCGTACTTTGCAAAAGGGATTGGCAAGGTCGGCGAAAACGCGCACTGGCTGACCCAGGCCTCGGAAGACACGCGGACGTGGCAGAAGGCCAAGGCCTACTGCGCAGGACAGGAGGGCAGCGCAGGGCAAGGGTGCAGTACGGTAAATGAATTGGCGAACTCGGGCTACTAGCCCTGCTTTCTAGCCCGGTTCAATTCTGACCGGGCTTTCTTTTCGATATTGATCGGTTTGTCCCCTCGGTTCCCTCGGGTCAAAACCTCAACCCAAGTCAACCCCAAACCCTCCCCACCCTCCCTTCGGTCGGGCGGGTCCCAAGTTCATCACACCATCGCACCGTTGGTTCAAGTCGCCATCCTCCGAACTCGTGGCGTTTCCAGCATAGTTCCAAACACTTACAAGCGAAGTCTGTTGGCTTCTTATGTCTTTCGGCTGAAGTCTCTCATCTGCCCCAAGCCCGCATAAACCCTCAGTTTTTGCGAAGTCTCTGCCCATATTGATCTATTGAGCTAAACTCCCGCGTTTTTAGGCGATATTCGGCGCTTGCGTATCTCAAGAACCTGTCACGATTTCCCCAATGGCCGATAAGTCACGAACAACACAACGGATAGGAAAGGAACACAAATATGAGCACAAAACAGTACACCGATGAACAGATAACGGCGATTGCTTTGCGCCTCGATGAAGCGCTGGCGGAACACAAACAACACAAAGATGCACGGGCGGCGATCACGAAATTGTCAGAAAAGATTCGGGCGTTGCACGTGGCAGGTGTTAGTAAATCGCAGATTCGCGTCACGCTGAAAGACGCTGGATTGATCGTGCCCGCGCGTCTGATTGCAGAGGTATTATCGCCCGGTGCGCAGGGTAAACGTCAGTACCGGCCCCGCAAACAAGCGTCTTCCAATCGTATTTCCCCGCAGGCCGATACCAATAACGAATCATGGGAATAGCTATGAAAAGACAAACAACGGTCCGGCTGGAAGATGTCGACCTAACCATAATCGACACGGAAGCCCGCGAGGCGGGCATGAACCGTGCGGACTATTTGCGCGCCATCATTTTGCGCCGCCCCACACAAAACGTGGCGACCGACGCTCGGATGGAAGCCCGCCTCTCGCGCTTGGAACAAATGCTGGCCTGCACGCTGATGAGTGCGTGGGAGACGCAGGTTTTAACACGCGGATCTCTGACAGACGAACGATTCGCGCGCGTAAAGAAGATCGGAATTGAACACGCCGCGAGGTGGCGCATTAGCGGTCTGGATCTCGACAACATGCTACCAAAAACAGAAAAGGAGCGCGCAGATGAATAGATGGGTAAAGGGCGGTTTGGCTCTAACCGGTACGGCGATTTTCATTTGGTCGACGAGCGGTCAATCGATCCTCGCCACGGCGGTGGCGGTGGCGGCGACGGGGATCTGGCTCTTTGCAAGATGGACCAGCAATCCGAGCCCGGACAAAACGCGCTACGGAGAAACGTTACGGGGCACACAGGTTTCGGACAAGAAATCGCGCCGTTTTAAGTCCGCAAATGATCAGATATCGATCGGCGGCATTCCCATCGCGCGCGAGGTCGAGCCCCAACATCTGCTGGCGGTCGGTGGCCCCGGCACCGGCAAAAGTGTCCTTGTCGATGCGGTTTTGGATACGGTGCGCGCACGCGGGCAACGCGCCGTTGTCTATGATCCCACGGGCGAGTTTATCAGCCATTATTACCGCCCCGACCACGATGCCATCTTGTCCCCAATCGATAAACGATCCGCGTTGTGGTCACCGTGGAGCGAGGGAACAGACGCCTACAGTTATGAGAATTTGGCCGCCGCTTTGATCCCGGACGGCCAGGGAGAAAACCAGTTTTGGGCACAGGCGGGGCGCGCTATTTTTCGGGCGGTGCTCGCCTCGACAACCGATCTCCCGTCTCTTATTGATCTGGTTTTTGCCGCCGATCAGGAATTGCTTCTCGCCTGCCTGCAAGCGCAAGGGTTGGCCGGACTAGCCGGTCCCACACAAATGCTGGCATCGAGTCGTGGAGAAGCCGCCATGTATATGCAGCCTCTTAGCTATCTCCCTGACCCTGGCGCTAATCCGTTCTCGATCCGGAAATGGGTTGCGGACGAGTCAAAAGACTCGTGGCTGTTTGTCAGTTCTCGCGCCGACTCCCACCGCTCGATTCGCCCTCTTTTATCAATGTGGATTGGGTTGGCTGTACAGGCGGCCATGTCCCTCCCGCCGTCTCGTGATCGCCGAATCTGGATGGCGCTCGATGAACTTCCTACCCTCCAGAAACTTCCCTCGCTTGATCTTTTGCTGGCCGGTGGGAGGAAGTATGGAATCGCCGCGATCTTGGGGGTGCAGTCCGTGGCGCAGGTTCGTGATACGTACGGGCGCGACGCGGCGGCCGCTTTGCTCTCCCATCCCAGTACCCGCCTCACACTCAGGGTCGGCGATTCGGAGACGGCCACTTATTTGTCTCAGTCGATCGGAGATCGTCACACGGTTCGTAAAGTGTCCTCCGAAAGTACGGGCGGCGGCGGTGGGTCAATCGGCGAGCAACACGCCATTGAAGCAAGCGTTTTGCCATCGGAAATTTTATCGCTTCGAAACTTAACCGGCTATCTCCGGGTGGCAAATGATCCTGTCATAAAGAAGATAGAGCTGAAGCCCGTGGACCGTCCACAAATCGCGGAACCCTATCAGGACCGCCCTCTGTCTTCACCGCCCCCAGTGCCGGCGCCGCCGTTGCTACCCGGTGCGCAGGCCTTCCCCTCGCGTACAGCGATGACGACGCCTTCTTTGGAGGACGGCCCCGATGGCCCCGATATCGACCATGGACGGGTGTAGTGATGGGGCAATTTCCCCCGGGGCAGATACCAGTACCAACCCACAAACGCCCCCTTCGGGGGCAAAGGAGTCAGCCATATGAAGATTATCCGAGACGCAGTGAGGGTCGGCCAAAAAGTCGTCCTCGGCGCGATCCTGGTTGAGTTCCTAAGCTTCGGGATAGGACCCATGGTTGGCAACAACGCAAACGCTGCCTTTGCTGTGGCCGTCAGTATCGTGGGCGGTTGCTACTGGATTTATAAAAAGCGCCATCCCAAACAGAAAGGCAAGTTTGGGGAAGGCCTGCGCGGTACCGAGGTCAAGGATCATACAGACACAAGTTCGTAACCGGGTAACGAAACGAACAAACGCCCCCTCGGGGGCAATAGGCCATACAGCCTACAATGAGGGGGTTTCTACGATGATGACAGTCAAGGCAGTCAAGAGCGCAGGCCAAGCCAAGACATATTTTGGTAAGGAAGGCGATTTAGAAAAAACGTTGGGGGGCTATTACACGTCCGACAACGCGTTTGGCGGCGGGAAGTGGATGGGCCATGGCGCGGAGGCATTGGGCCTCAAAGGTGTTGTCGGTGTCCATCAGTTTGAGAGGGTCCTTGAGGGTCACCTACCGGGCGGTATTACCATCGCCCCCCGGTCAGACGGCACGCATCGCCCGGGTAACGATTGTGTTTTCCAGGCCCCCAAAAGTTTTTCTTTAATGGCCCTGGCCGCCGGCGACGAGCGCCTGATCGCGGTCCATGATCATGCCGTCGAAAAGGCTCTTAAGTGGGTCGAGGATCATCACCAATTTGCCCGGCTCGGTCAGGGTGGCAAGACCCGCGAGCTTACAGGGAAGTCCGTCGTGGCGGCCTTCCGCCACGCCACCGCTCGCCCGGTCAGTGGCGATCTGGTCGCCCATCTGCATACCCATTGCGTGCATATCAACGCGACCCAGAGAAGCGACGGAAAGTGGGTCGCCAGTAACCTGGGGATGGACCGGGACTGGGAAAAGGCCGTGGGTGCTGTTTACCGCATGGAGGCCGCCATCGGCGCGAAACAATGTGGATATGAAATAGAGGTCGGCAAGGACGCGATGTTCGAGATTGCTGGCGTGACGCGAGAGCAAGTGGAGAAGGCCAGTCCCCGAAGTCGCCAGATCGAGGAAGAGCTTGCCAAGATCGGCAAGACTCGCGCAACCGCCACCGCCGCAGAAAAGAACGCCGCGAACTTGCGCACAAGGGAGAGTAAGAGCAGCGCAAAACTCGATGGCCCGGAGCTCATAAAACAATGGCGGGAAAATGCGGAGCGTGAGGGGTTCACACGCATCCGCGACGAAGCTCTGGCCCGCGCCGCCGCCGGCCCCATTCCCACTGACCATCAGGCCGTCGCTGTGACGGCATCAGCCACCATCAAGTCGGCCGTCGCTCATCTATCCGAGCGTGAAAGCGCTTTCACTTTTAGCGCCCTCATCGGCGCAGCCGCCGAGTTTGGGCTGGGTAAGGTGTCAACCCGCGACATTGAAAAAGCGCTACAAGAAAGCGTGGCGGCCGGCCGCTTACTGCCTGCGACCAATAACCGTTACACAACACAAACCGCGATCACACGCGAGCAGTCTTTTATTGCCCGTATCAATCGTGGCAAGGATGCGGTCACGCCGATCATGCGTGAGGCCCCGGCTACCATGACAACCGCCACCGGCAAACCGCTCACCCCCGACCAGCAAACCGCCACCGTACATATTTTGGAATCCCGGGATCGGTTCGTGGCCCTGCAAGGTGCAGCCGGTGCCCTAAAAACAACGACCATGGCAACCGTGCGTGAGCAAGCGGAATCCGCAGGTTTTGTTGTTGTGGGTTTGGCGCCGACCCATAAGGCGGTTACCGAGTTACGCGGGGCGGGTATCCAAGATGTGCGCACGGTTGCCAGTGCACTCTGGCAATTCCAGAGTGGTAAGCCGGTTCAAGGCAATACGCTTTATGTCTTAGATGAGGCAGGCATGGTGAGCGCGCGCGACATGGCGGGCCTAGCCGCGGAGATCGAGCGCGCCGGCGGACGGATGGTGACTGTGGGGGATACCCGGCAGTTACAAGCTGTAGAAGCGGGTTCGCCGTTTCGGCAAATGCAGCAGCATATCGATACGGCCGAACTGACAGAGATCCGCCGCCAAACAAACCAGCAACTCAAGGAAGCGGTGCAGGCCTTCGCCATCGGTGACGCCGATCGCGGCGCGGAGCTCGCGCAACAGTTTATGCACGAAGTGAAGCCTGGCGAGATCGCGAACCAGGCCGCCGAAGCTTATACCAGTCTCACCCCCGAAGAGCGGGCCGGAACTCTGGTTATCACGGGCACCAACGCCATGCGCGCGGAGATTAATGAACAAATCCGCGAACACATGAAAACGGCCGGGGAACTGGGACCGCAGGAGATAACGACCGCGCAGCTGCAAAAGATCGACCTGACCCGCGAGCAGGTCAAACACTCTCATAACTACACACAGGGCCAGGTCGCGCAATTCCAGCGCGATTATAAAAGGGGTGTCTCGGAGCCGGTCGGACGTGGCGTGCAGTACGAAGTCAAAGAAATTGACCGCGACCACAACAAGATTACCCTGCAAAACCGGGAAACCGGGAAAGAAGTGGAATGGAACCCCCGGCAGGCCGCCAAGGTTACGCTGTCCAGTCAATCTGAAATCGGCTTAAACGACGGCGACCACGTCGTTTTCAAGAGCACCGACCGCGAACGGGGCATCACTAACGGCGACCGGGCCACGATCGTTCAAACCGGGTCGGAGCTCCATGCCGTGTTTGATAAGGGCGGCGTTGTCATGCTCGATCGTCAGCACCCCGAGCATGTCGAGCACGCCTACTGCACAACCGTCCACAGCGCTCAGGGCGCTACCTGCGACCGCGTGATCATAGCGGCACCTTCCGAAAGTTTTACGGCCACCGCCGAGCAGGGGTACGTCAGCCTATCCCGGGCGCGCGAGGACGCGATTGTTTTCACCGATAGTAAAGCGGATCTCGCCCAAGCCTGGGGTATGGAGCGTACCAAGGAAAACGCGATGGAAGTCTCGCTTGATCATCAGGCCACGGCTATGGCGAAGGAGACTCAGGAGAAGGAACAGATGCAAGAAAAAGGTCAAGCGCGCACCGCAGAACGCCCTGAGCGAACAGTCATGGTTACCGAGATCACAACGAAAATACAAAACAAGATCGAGGCAGGCATGGATCGGGCCTCGGCAAATTTTCGCGAGTCCGTGGATTGGGTGAAGGAGGAAGTGAAGCGCGACGTATCCCGGGCGATCGATTCGGCGCTTGTAACATCAGGCGGTCATGACCCGCGCCGCCCTGGTCCCAGGATAGAGGACCAAATGGCGGCCGTAGCGGCGGCGATTGAAGAGCGGATTAAAGAAGTGTTGCGCCAGCGGGGCGAAAATAAAGACAAGGGGAAAGACGAGAGCCGTGAGCGCGAAGCTGTGGAGCGGGCGACCGACCGCACCCGCGACCAGGGTCCAAGCCCGGGAATGGAACGTACCCGATGACGCCCGCTGGTCCAATTTCCCCTGTCGCCGATACAGGCAGCAGGAACCTTTGGAGGCAACACCATGAATAAGAGTTTTTCGGTATTGGCAATAACGGCAGCCGTGGTAGCCGCGACCCTCACTGGGTGCGCCCCACCGCAACTCACCCCTACCAACTACCAAAGCAGCATGCAAGTCCAAAAGGTGTTTTTCGGCACGGTCATGGCCGTCCAAAACATCACCATCAGGCGTACGACCCGAGGCGCGGAAGGCGGCGCGGCTATCGGTGGCGTCGGCGGCGCTGGTGTAGGCGCCGCAGTGGGGGGCGGCAAAGGCGCCCTCATAGGCGGTCTGGTGGGTCTCATTGGCGGCAGTGCCATAGGTTCTCGTAAGGTGGAGACGGGGCTACTGATCACGGTGGGCTTTCCCAACGGGCATGCCATTGCAATTCCGCAACCGGTCATCAAGGGGATGGTCTTCCGCCTCGGAGAGAAGGTCGAGATTGTGGGGAACGCCCGGCGGGTTAGGGTGTTGCCGTTGGCGGGCGGGTAATTTCCCCCGGCACCGATACCAGTAAGAAAACCAATAAAGGAGTAAAGAGATATGAAAGGTCCGGTCGCTATTGTGGATTATAGGCAAACGGAGATACGGAACACTGGGCGCATGCTCGCCCGGACTCTGTATCGGGGATGCCATGGGAAAGACAAGGGAAAGTTCCTCTTTCAGGTGGACTTACTGATTCCCCGGAAGAACATGCCGATGCTGTGCTATGAGCCCTCGGACCCCGTCGATCAGGTAGAAATGACACCCGCAGACGCGGCCGCTTTTTTGGTCGAGGCCTGGGGCTACACCCCCGAGGCCGCTGCCGGGCACATCTGGCAGGGGTAAAAAGGACGGGGCCGGGCAATCGTGCCTGGCCATTTCATTACAAAGGAGTAAACGTCATGGAAGCGAAAACGAAAGAACATTCGGAGTACCCGGAGATCGAAGGCGCTCAATACGTCTGCCAGCAAGACGAGGTGATCACGGTCCGCAACGAGGCCAACGAACCGGAAGACAACTATGTCACTCGCTCCTTATATATAAAGAGCGATGACAGCACCTTCTTTATCAAAACCCGCCAATGGCGTCCCTGGTGGAACAGTGAGCCAGCGGATATGGGCGACGAGGCGTTGCCGACCGCACAAGCGGCCCTGCAGTGGGCCGTGAATGTGGCGGGCCTTAATCCCACCGTGGCCGCACGACTTATTGTTGGCACCGATACCGACGAGTAATAGGAGGGCATTATGCGCTTATTTATTGCAGAAAAGCCCAGCCTCGGGAAGGCGATCGCCGCTCAATTGCCCGGCCAGAAGAAGGCCAGCTGCACGCATATCATATGCGGGAATGACGTGGTGAGTTGGGCGTTCGGGCACTTATATGAGCTCGCAGAGCCCGACCACTATCTATCTGACAGTGTGCCGGTCAACGGTTCTGGCAAGAAACGCTGGCGCTTGGAGGACTTGCCCATCATCCCCACGGACTGGAAGAAGATCCCGAAGGCCTCGGCAAAGGAACAGCTGACGGCGATCCGCGCACTACTGAAAAGCGCCGGCGAAGTCGTCAATGCGGGCGATCCGGACCGCGAGGGGCAGTTACTGGTCGACGAGATTTTGGAGGCCATGAAGTGGCGTGGCCCCACAAAGCGGATATGGTTGGCGGCCCTCGATCCGGCGTCGGTCCAAAAAGCCCTGGCCTCACTTAAAGACAACAAGGCCTATCTTCCCTTACGCGACGCCGCCGAAGCGCGGGCACGCGCCGACTGGCTGGTAGGCCTGAACCTGACGCGGGCCTACACTCTGAAAAGCAACAATGTAGGCGTCGTTAGCGTAGGCCGTGTGCAGACGCCTACCTTAGCCCTGGTAGTGCGTCGCGATGCCGAAATTGAGGCTTTTATCCCGACGCAGTTCTATGTCCCTATCACGACCTTTCAGCACCAAAACGGCAACTACAAAGCCACATGGAAAGCTCCGGACGGCGCCCCAGGCCTCGATAGCGAAGGCCGCCTCACAAGCCTGCCAACGGCCCAGGACATAATTAACTCCGTGGCAGGGCAGACAGGCAAGATCCTGTCATTCGAGTCCACGGACGGACAGGAAGCGCCGCCCTTGCCCTTCACTTTGAGCAAGCTTCAGGCGGCTGCAAGCGCGAAGTTCGGGCTATCCGCGCAAGACACATTAAATTGCGCGCAAGCCCTTTATGAGACACACAAACTCACGAGCTACCCACGCACGGACTGCGCGTATTTGCCGGAGTCACAACGGCAAGGCGCGCGCATGATTTTGGCCGCAGTCGCCACCGTCAACCACTTGATGACTCCGACTGTTCAAGGCGTGGACCTAAGCCTCAAAAGCGCGGCCTGGAATGACAAGAAGATCGGAGCCCATCACGGGATCATTCCGACCAGTCACGACCAAGTGTCAATTTCAGCGTTAAGCGAGGCCGAAAAACAGGTCTATGAATTGATCGTCAAGGCCTACGTCTGCCAGTTTTACCCGCCGCACGCCTTTACAAAAACGGTGACAGTAACGAATGCGGGAGGCTATCAGTGGCTTGCCCGGGGGCGTGTTATTAAGGCTATTGGCTGGCGGTCCGTCATGCAGCCCGACAAGGAGAACAAGGAGAAGGACGAGGAAGACGCGCAGGTGTTGCCGCTGATGAAAGTGGGCGACCCCGCGGAGTGGGTGTCTGGGACCATAGATCACCGGGTAACGAAACCGCCAAGCCGGTTCACGGACGGTACCCTGATCGCGGCCATGTCCAGCGTGCACAAGCTCGTCACCGACCCCAAGATCAAGGCGAAACTCAAAGAAACGTCAGGGCTTGGCACCGAAGCCACAAGGGCCAATATTTTGGAGACATTGCTAAAGCGCGAGTTCCTGGAGCGTAAGGGCAAGCAGCTCCTGAGTACCGAGCGCGGCCGGCTTTTGGTGGCGGCTTTGCCTGAGGTCTTGACCGACCCGGGCGTGACAGGTTTGTGGGAGGACGTGCTTTCGGAAGTCGCGGCTGGTACCAGGACTCTTGCGGATTTCGAAGATCGCCAAAAGGCGTTTGTGGTGAAGCGCGTCGAGGCCGCGAAGGCGGGTGCGGCGTTAGCCCTGCCTGCCGTCGCCAGGTCCGCGCAGAAGTCGGCGACGAAACCAAAGCGCCGGACGTTCAAAAAGAGGGCATCAAAATGATGGAACCAGAACTCAAACCGGCACCAAGGGCCATGCGCCTCCTTCTCATCACGCCAGCAGCGGCGGCCGGGGTGTTGTGGGCCGTCCGCGACTTCGTGCCGAAGCCCTGGATGGTGGTCGATCTTTTGGGCAAGGATCTGTGGGGAATAGCCTGGCAGGCCCGCCACCCCAATTACCAGTTTCGTTTTAACGGCCGATGGGTGACGCCCGGTTGGCACTGGTTCCCCGAGTCATTCCATTACCTCTCTCATGATTGGAAGGCTACGCTTATGATCGCCGGCGCGCTTTTTATAGGGGGGACCGTCGCCGTGATCGTGGATCGACTGGCGATCAAATGGAACACTGCAACGATGCGGTCGATAAAGTGAAGGTGCCCCTATGAACCTCAAAACCTTAGGCTATACTGGCTCAAAAAATGGTCGCCAAATGAACAACGTTTTGAGCCAGCTACCGCCCCTTGATTTGCCTACTCGTACCGTTACCCGGTTACAAAACGGCCAGGGACGGTTGTCCGTTCTGATCGGTGCGTTGCGCGAAGCCGGGTATGAACTGCGACCCGGACCAGAGGCGTTGGCCGTAGGATATGGACAAAGGGAGGCGGCAAGGAAGGCTGGCCTTTCCCGGAATACCGTGGCGTCACTCACAAAAGGCGAGGGAACCGTGGCAAGTTACCTGGTCCTGGCCGAAGCTCTTAAGGTCGTGCCCCGCATCGTCAAGCGCAAAGCCTTTGCCGCCTGCTTGTCATCGAGGGACCAGACCTGGGCGACGCAACCCGATCTGTTGGCGACTATTTTATCCGCCGCCAATCGCGAAGCTTTTGATCTCGACCCCTGTTCGCCGTCACCCGATGGCCCGGTACCGGCCGCAGTTTATTGGACAGAAGCCGATGACGGTCTGGCGCTTACATGGGAGGGTTGTCTTTGTGAACCCGCCTTACAGCCGTGCGCTACCCGCTTGGGTCGCCAAGTGCAAAGAGGAAGCGACTGCCGGCGCTACGGTCATAGGCCTCGTGCCCTCGCGCACGGACACGCACTGGTGGCATGATCACATAGCGGGTCACGCAGACATAATAATGATCAAAGGTCGGCTGAAATTCGGCAACGGCAAAGGGAGCGCGCCCTTCCCCTCTGCGCTGGTTGTCTGGAACGATCGACCACTTGCAAAACAGATAGCGAACGCCATCCCTGGCGCGTGGCACATCCCCATAAAAACGGCCGCTTAGCTTTCCGAATAGCCCACTTTTTTAAGTCTCGCCGTCACTTCCGTGGGCGGTGCGCTTTTCATAGGAGGGTTCGCCGCCGTAATCGTGGATAGGCTGGCCAGCCTCTCTTACAGGTACACTCTCTAAAACCATGTCTGGTATGCTCACATTTATTGAGGCGTTGCATGGCACAAACACCCTTTAACGTTTAACGCTGGACTTCATAAAATGACTTTCTTGCGCCGCAATTGCCTTGACATTCTTCTGTGGTCGCTCTTCCTCGTGTGCCTGTTTCTCATGTTCAAAACCAGCACAGATCCACGGCCAGAATTCATCAAGGGCAACAGCCTTGAAGATATTTTCCGCCCGTTTTCGACGGGCAACCAGATCATCTTTAACGTAACAGTCGGTATTATCGTTAGCTTTTTCGTCTACCTACTTGTGGTTCGCCTCCCTACCTGGCAAAAAAAGAAGCGACTCAAGGCACACCTTCTACGAAGTTACGACACATTGAAGGAACAATGTATTGTGCATTTTCTTTGGGCTTGCGAGGAGCCCGCAGAATCCAGTCTGATTGACCGCCTAAAAGGCCTTAAGGAATTCAAGGCGTACTTCAATGAGCCAGTCTCTGAGGATCAGAATCGCTGGCACGTAGTACTCAGTGGCCTCACTGAGAACTACGTTCGGTCTTTGGTGAGGGAGCTTGATTTATTCCGTGGAGAGATCGACTACGCCCTGACCGTGGTGGAAGTGGCAGACGATAATGTCTTCGATTTTCTGCGCAATTTGACTCAGGTGCTCCAGGGAAGTCGTTACTGGTCTAACAACAAAGATCAGCTCAAACCGTTGTCGCAATTCATGTGGGCCATGTTCACTGGTTGGAGCTTCGTGCACGGATACACGGGCCGAGACTTGGTTAAAGAAATGGTGAACGCCATATGAAGTCCAACCCAACATTGTCACTTATTTATAGGTGGTGTCCACCGAATGCCAGCATGATCCCGAAGAACCCAAACTTAACGCCCATCCATGTGGAGAGCAAGATAAGCCAGCTTTTCCAACGAGTGCGCTGTATGTTAAGCGTGTTCTGAGCCAGAGTAAAAACCACCGCACAAGTCAACCCGAATGGAAGTGCATCAAGTACTTGGTAGCCCCTTTGTTCCCAGAATTGGTCCATATGATTAGTCACCGGCTGGGAAAACCCCGCAAGAGCGGCGAAGGCAAGCCATCGCGTAAGATAAACACGCCACAGCTTCCACAGCCCAGCGTCGGCCGGAGTTAACGATATATCAGATGTTGTTACTGGTTCCATCGGTAAATCTCCCGCACACAGCCCGTCGACGCTGTGGCTAGTAAGGATTGTCTAGGCATACATAGGCGCTCGAATATGAATTGATAAGGCAAGACCTCAAGGTTACGCCACGCATCACCAAACGCAAAGACTTTGTCGTTTGCCTGTCATCTACAGACCAGACGTGGTGGGGACTGACGGACTGCTGGCTACGATTTTATGCACAGCCGGGGCTTGGCTCATCACATCCCAAAAAAACAGCCGCGTGAGAAGCCTTAGGAGCCACGATCTCACCCCAAGCCATATCGGTGTAGCCCCTCTTTTTACCGAATTCCGCTTGTACGAAATTCGTTCAGACTAACAGAATCAGGGACTTTCGAGCCTTAAGCCCGGCGTCCGCAGCTGTTCTCTATTCGTCTCCATGGTCCTGCAAGCGTCAGCCGTCGCCCTGTGCCGCTTGCGCTCGCGACTCCCTCGCAGGTCCCGCGCCAACGAGTGCTAGCGCACACCCCCGTTGTCACGGTCCCCGCCGGTCGTAAACCGCTCGCTGACGCGGCCCTAAGTGAGGGCGACGGTTGACGCAAGACGCAGGACCACAAACAGGAGACGAACATGAATACGAACAGCCGCAAGCAGGACGCCAGAAGCCAAGTCAAAGTCAAAACCGAGGGTTCGGGTCTCAACAATCCGCAAGGGGGTAAGATGGACATTCACCAGCAAATCACCGACCAGATTCTAGCCGCCATGGAACAAGCCCGTACCAGTGGCCGCCGCCTTTGGGACAGCCAGCCATCGTTACCGCTAAACCTCGCCACCGGCAAGCCCTACCAGGGTATAAACGTCCTCATCCTTTGGAGTGCAGGCCTTAGCCACGGATACACCTCCCCCTACTGGCTGACGTACAAGCAAGCGGCCGACATGGGTGGCCAGGTCAAGAAGGGCGAGCATGGCACCGCGTGCGTGTTCTACAAGCCTTGGGAGAGCACGGACACCAACGCCGCAACGGGCGAAACCGAGACCACTAAGGGCGTGATCATCAAGACCTTTACCGCTTTCAATCTTGACCAGATCGACGGGATAGAAGCGCCAGCCAAGGAAGAACGCCCGGACTTTACCGCCATCGAGGACGCCGAGCGCATCATGCAGGCGAGCCCGGCACCTATTAAGATTGGCGGAACGCAAGCTTGCTATATCCCCGGACGCGATGAGATCCACTTACCGAACCGCAAGGCTTTCATAAGCGCGGAGGCCTTTTACTCGACAGCTATGCACGAGATGACGCATAGCACTGGCCATAAGAGCCGTCTAGACCGCGACTTTAGCGGCCGTTTTGGTACCGAGGCCTACGCCTTTGAAGAACTCATAGCGGAGATCGGGAGCGCCCTTCTCAATGCCGACTTGGGGATTTTGGGCGCGACCCTACCCGACCATGCCGATTACTTGTCGAACTGGATCAAAATTCTTCGGAATGACAAGAAGGCCATCACGACCGCGGCAGCCGCCGCCAGCAAGGCGCACGGATTCATTAAAGGATTGCTGGCCGGCCAGGAGCAGGAGGCCGCAGCCTAAGCACCAGAGGCCCCGGGAAACCGGGGCTCGCTTGCTGATATGATCCTTGGTATGATTAGTTCCGTTACCCGTTGACGAAACAAAGGAGACAAGCCATGGCTCACAAGAAACCCCCAAAGTCCGGCCGGCCACGCCTCTATAAGACCGCATCGGAGCGCCAGGCGGCCTATCGGGCGCGTGTACAGGCAGGAGAGGGCGGTATTGCCTTGAATGCCGAGGACCCCGGGCAGGGCGCGCGTCGCCTGGACCTGTTCTTGCCGACCGGCGAAGCCTTGGCCCTGCGTCGCTTGGCGCGCCACAAAGGAGTAAGTCAGGCGCAGATCATGGCAGACCTGATCGCTAAAGCCGACCGGCAGGCCACGGCAAAGATGGACGACGAGGCGTTTAGCGAGTACGTCAACGGGTAACGATAGAGAGATGACGATGGAAAAACGACCCGTATTATTAGTACGGGTCTTATACAACAAGCACTTAGCGACCGCCATCAGTGGGTCAACCCCCAATTTCCCCGCCCGCCGATACCTTCAGAAGTCGCCAACACGGCGGCCCTTGGAGGTATCTTATATGTCCCTACTTACCAAACTCTGGCAGGCGGACTTGATCGCCTGCGCCGTCATCGCCGCAGTCTGGCTATCCGCTTTCCGTCACCCCGCCATCCGTCGCGATCCCGAAGCGCTCTGGACCTGGCCGCTCATCCCCGCGGCGCGCGACGCTGCGATCTTGATCGGGATTGTCGCGCTGGTATTGGCGCCCATTCCGCTGGCCGGACGCTACTATCCCATCGAGGCCGTGATACCGGCCGGCTTGGCTTATTACTATATTCATGAGTGGCTAACTGCCGAGGACCCGGAAGAGCGCGGGATCGTGGCTCTTGTCGGGATCTTTGGGGAACTGGCGATCCTGGCTATTATTTGGCCGGCCGCGTTTTTACCGGTCCTGGTATTGGCGGGACTTGTGGGGATCGGGTGCTGGTTGGCGGGACGTCGGCGCATCGGCTAGCGCCGTCGCCATGCGTACCCGCTCGCTTGAGCGCAACGAAAAGGACGGATATGCTAGGGACACTGTATGCGACTTAATGATGAGCAAGCCAAGCACGTGGCCGAAACTTTGCGGATCATCGCTATCGCGGAGTTTGGTTTCTTTGGCTATACAGGCGGGCTCGAACATCGCGACTGGTTGTTTGTGGCGTTGGCAGTCGGTGTCTTCGCCCTCTTTGAAGGAGCCGCCATCTTAACTTTGAGGGAACGAGCATGAATATCCCTATCGAACAACTGTATATCGGCTTGGGCTGGGTTGCGCTCATTGGTGTGGGCGGGCTGGTACTGGCATGGATGAACCATCGGGGGCACAGACACAAATAGGGCCGATTGACGTCCTCAAAGAGGCCCCGACCCTCAAACAGGTCCGGGGCCTTTCTTTTGCTCCAAATTTGCTCCATTTGCTCCACACTTTAACGATACCGAACGCCGCCGTATACCGCCGTAAGCACCAGTAATTAAACGCTATTATTCGCTAACGTACGATACGGAAAGGGGTATTTATCTGACTTTTAATCAGGTGGTCGCTGGTTCGAACCCAGCACGGCCCACCAATATAAACAATATGTTACAGGTTGGTATCCCCTCACAAAAACACGATTGGCTAGCAGATTGGCTAGCCTTTGACGCAGCGCCTTAACGACCCTTCTCAACGTAAGTATTATCGCTTCAGTCGCCGACAGAGGGTGGGGCCACTCATGCCGACTGCCGCGGCAGCCTGATTTAGACTCTGTCCCTTTGCCATCAGTTGTCTTGCCTTGGCGACAGCCCGATCATGATCATTGCGGGGACGTCCACCGGTTGCTCCATTCTGGCGGCGGATCTGGGTGATCGCAGCATCGTAGCGCTGGATAATGTTGTGATGCGCCAGGATACGAATAGGGAGTTCAAGGTCTGGGTAGGACGACCACCACTCGCGAGTCGTGCGCTCGATTCTAGTTTCCCGTAGTACTGCCTCAAGCTCGGCATTGGTGGCGGTGTGCCGCAGTCGCCCCACCTCCCCGAGTACCATCTTACGCACCAATGCGGATATCCAACAGCCCAGGCAGTATGCCGATGGGCGCGCCGCGCACCTTGGGTACCCGGAATGTGGTGAGCACATACTGCTCTTTTCTGGCGTACCACCCAACGCTCAGGGTGCCAGCAGTACCCGCACCGGTCATGGCGCGCCTTGATGGAATCAGCGCCGTTGCGTGCTGCGGCTGCGTGGGCACGCGTCGCCCAGAGGACCTCTTCAATCAGCACTGCCTCCTGCAAGGTGAAGGAGCCGGCACCATACGTGGTAGGTGGTTTATCAGCGATCTGTTCCACTCGGATCGCCCATGCTTCTAGGTCATCCCACGGCTTCATTAAGGGGTTGCTGGTCGACCAGGAGCAGGAGGCCGCAGCCTAAGCACCAGAGGCCCCGGGAAACCGGGGCTCGCTTGCCGATATGATCCTTGGTATGATTAGTTACGTTACCCGTTGACGAAACAAAGGAGGCAAGCCATGGCTCACAAGAAACCCCCACAACCCGGCCGGCCACGCCTCTATAAGACCGCCTCGGAGCGCCAAGCGGCTTACCGGGCGCGCGCCAAGATAGGAGAGGGCGGCATTGCCTTGAATGCTGAGGACCCTGGGCAGGGAGCGCGTCGCGTAGATCTGTTCTTACCAACCGGCGAGGTCTTGGCCTTACGTCGCTTGGCGCGCCACAAAGGAGTAAGCCAGGCGCAGATCGTGGCAGACTTGATCGCTAAGGCCGATCGGCAGGCGACAGCGAAGATGGACGACGAGGCGTTTACGGATTACGTGAACGGGTAACGCTGACCAGGCGGGGATAGATAATGCCCAAGCCGAGACTTGATCCCGAAGTCCGGCCGGCATATGCTCGCGCGAGGTCGTATAGCACCAAAGTAGTGCTAAATAGGACAAAAGCAATAAACAAAAAACTTGTGATCCTGCTTGCCGCACTCCTGCCCCTCGCTCCCCTGCAAGCCAGCGCGAATGATGCCGTCATCTCGATCCAGTGTACGTTGACAGGAACCAGCGGCCCGCAGGAGACCCTACCGGATGTTCTTAACGGCACTTTCAACCTCTGGATCTACGACGTAAACGGGGGCGGCTTGGGCCAGGCAGCCCTGGAGCGGATGGGCAGCTCCTCCGTCTGGTGGATTACTAACTCGAAGTGGACCTATGTTGAGGTCTACCCAGGCTCATACGCCATTACGCTTATGAACACACCCGGTATCTTTGTCGAGCAAATCGGTATTGATCGAAGCACAGGAAAGGGGCAGTTTTCCATTGGCCGATATGTCAACGGTTACGCGCAGGCCCCTTTTGTAGCCTCTTATAACTGCATAAAGTCGAGCGCTCCCCTGCCCAAGCACAGGCTTTAGGGGATATCTAATCAGATTCCTCTCGCGGCGATCACGAAGCGCGCTGTACAATCCTTCGCGGAGACAGCGGTGTAGAAGTGCTGCGGTAGGCGACTTTTGCGATGGCAGGCTTCGCACGTCAGAGCAAGCACCCACCCCGAGCCTAGCTACGCTAGGGGCACCAGTGCGGTGCCAGCCGCGTTGACCTGAAGCCCCAAGCGCCAGTTCACTTAAGAGGTAACCAGTCTAGGTCGCCGATTTCCCCCGATGCAGATACCTTCAGAAGCCCGCCACCTGGCAGGCGTAGGAGGTATCTGATATGTTCCTACTTTATAAGCTCTGGCAGATCGACTTGATCGTTTGCGACGTTATCGCTACGGTCTGGCTTCTCGCCTTCCGTCACCCCGCAATCCGCCGCGACCCCGAAGCCCTCTGGACGTGGCCCTTCACGTGCGCGGCGCGGGAGGCCGCTATCCTGATCGGGCTCGCCGCGCTGGTATTGGCACCGATTCCGTTGGCTGGAGACTACTACGCCATCAAGGCCGTGATACCCGCCGGCTTAGCCTATTACTATATTCATGAGTGGCTGGCTGCCGACCCGGAAGAACGGGGGATCGTGGCGCTGGTCGGGATCTTTGGGGAACTGGCGATCCTGGCTATTATTTGGCCGGCCCCGTTTTTAACGGTCCTGGTATTGGCGGGACTTGTGGGGATCGGGTGCTGGTTGGCGGGACGTCGGCGCATCGGCTAGCGCCGTCGCCACGCATACCCGCTCGCTTGAGCGTAACAAAAAGGTCGGATATGCTAGGGACACTGTATGCGACTTAATAATGAGCAAGCCAAACACGTGGCCGAAACCTTGCGGATTATCGCTATCGCGGAGTTTGGCTTCTTCGGCTATACAGGTGGGCTAGAACACCGTGACTGGTTGTTTGTGGCGCTGTCGGTCGGTGTATTCGCCATCCTGGAAGGGGCTGCCATCTCAACTCTGAGGGAACGGGCATGAATATCCCTATTGAGCAACTGTACATCGGCTTGGGTTGGGTTGCGCTCATAGGCGTGGGCGGACTGATACTGGCCTGGATGAACCATCGGGGGCACAAACACAAATAGGCCTGATTGTCGTCCTCAAAGAGGCCCCGACCCTCAAACAGGTCCGGGGCTTCGTCTTGCTAGCAGTATTAATTTGGCGCAGAATTCGCGTGCGACTATTTTCAGTTGCAAAATACTTGAACCCCGGCCAATATCAGTGTCGAAAAAAAAAGGCTCCTCAGTAGAATTCGTGGGCCGATTTCGGCTCCGGAAGCTTGCCCAAGGCATGGTATAAAGCCATTTCCAGGATATCTGGGGATCGGAAACCATACGATTTTCTGATGGTCAGTTTGGCCTTGTTGTTTAGGCCCTCCACAATGCCATTCGAGATGCGGCCTTTGGCCTTAAACCAGTTCAAGATGAGCGGTCTGTGACGCCGACACATCCGGGCAATCTTCTTCATGGGCTCAATGCGCGAGCGCAACGCGGTCGCGCACCAGGCGTCCAGGAACTTGCCAGCCCAGGTCGGCGAGGCGTACTCCCAGAACTGCTGGAAGTCTTCCTTCAACAGATAGGCGCGGACACTTTTGAGGTTATAACGCAGTAACTCTTTGAGTCGCCCCTTCTGGGGGGTGGTGAGGTTCTCGGAGCGCTTCAAGAGGCACCAACGAGTTTTCTTCAGAACCGGTTCCCGGCCATTGCGTACCAGCGCCCGAGCCTCCTCGGCGCGGACTTCATCCAAAGCGTCGTTCATCTTGGCGACGATGTGGAAGCGATCCAAGATATGGACGGCTTGGGAACAGCGTTCCCGAATCACGCGGATGTAAGGTCGCCACATGTCCGAGCAGACGAACTCAATTCCGGCAGAGGCCTCCTGACCCAACATGTCAAAGAAGCCCTCGAAGGTCTTCACGGTGCGTTCCTTACCCACCCATAAGAGGCGCACCATGCCGGCCTCGATCTGATAGACCAAGGTCAAATATTTGTGTCCCCGGCTGTTGCCGTGCATGCAAAGCAAGGCGATCTCATCGACTCCGAAGGCCTTGATAGGGCCCAAGACTCGGTGTTCCAGTCCCCATTGCACAATCCACTCGACCGAGCGATAGACCTGATCCCACGAGGTGTGAAACTGCCGGGAGACCTCCAACCACGAGAGTTTACGGGCCCAATGGGCTAGAAACTGCATGTAGGCCGTCGTCAAATGACATTGTCGGCCGAACGGCTGATGCTTACCCTCGGCCCAGGGCAGGAGCTCGGCTGTGATTCCGCACGGCGGACAATCCACCCGGCGACGGGCATACCGAAGGAAGACCGCAAAGCCCCAGAACGGGATAAATTCAAAGGCCCGCTCCGGGAGCTTGTCGTAACCAGGGCGGCGCTTCCCACAGCCCGAACAATAAGGCTTTGAGCCTTGACGGGGAATCACCCCGACCTCGATGGTGTTCGGCTTCCCGGGAGCGAATCGGGCTTCTTTGTACACAAACCCCTTGAAATGATAACAGCGATTCAATAATGTCGTGAGTTCCATGACTAAGCGCGCAACCTCCTCGGGACAGGGTTCGCTTAAGGCGTCTTCGGACGCTCGGGCGAAGCTGAGAGTCTATTGTAAAGACATTGACCGCTGGGCGGAAAGCTGGGCGGGCTTCCCGGACCTGGATGTACCCGTGGGTGAACGGATCGTAGCGGAGTTCACGCCCTTTCTCTTAGCTGTGATCGCCGAACGACGGACGAAGAAAACGGTGAAGAAGTACGCCGATTATCTCTGGGTCCTGGGCGGCGAACTCATTCGCCGCGTGCTTACCGACGAGAAAGCTCGCAAGCTCCCCGCCCGCACGCTGATCTTAAAACACATCGATGAGACGGGTGGGCCCCTATGGCGCCATGCGCGTGATGAACAAGAACACGCGGTTTACGACGCGGTGTGTCGGCGGTTCTATCAGTTCCTAACCGGCACTAAGAGCTAAATGACACCCACTAATTCCGCTGAAGAGCCTTTCCGGCTCCTCAGTAAAATTCATGGGTGAGCTTTGGCTTAGGAAGCTTGCCAAGCGCATGATATAAAGCCATTTCCAGGATTTCCGGGGATCGGAAACCATACGATTTTCTGATGCATAGTTTGGCCTTGTTGTTCAGGCCCTCGACAATGCCATTCGAGATACGGCCTTTGGCCTTAAACCCGTTCAAGATGAGCGGTCGGTGACGCCGACACATCCGGGCAATCTTCTTCATGGGCTCAATGCGCGAGCGCAGCGCGGTCGTGCACCAGGCGTCCAGGAACTTGCCGGCCCAGGTCGCCGAGGCGTACTCCCAGAACTGCTGGAAGTCTTCCTTCAACAGATAAGCCCGAACGCTTTTCAAGTTATAGCGTAGCAACTCCTTCAATCGCCCCTTCTGGGGGGTGGTCAGATTCTCAGTCCTGGTGAGATATAATGTATCTCGAACGAAAAAAAGGGGGTTACTATGGCTACTACCGCAATGGCCCATGTCCGCGTGGATGAGAAAATCAAAGCACAGGCAATGGAGACATTGGCTGCGATGGGTCTGTCCGTCTCTGACGCCGTGCGTGTGTTTTTGATGCGTGTAGTCGCCGACAAGCAAATGCCATTTGCGCTTAAGGCGCCGAACGCCGAAACCCGTAGCGCGATGGACGAGGCCGACGAGATAGCCCGTACGCACCGTGCGTGCTTTGGCACGGCTTCCGAACTTTTTAATGACCTTGAAAAAAACAGCGGCCAGTAAGCGCGCCCCGCTGCCACATGCGGCGGATTATGCAAAATCTTTCCTGAAGGATTGAGAGCGATTGTCTCGGTCGGGCCGGTACGACATGAACCAGCTCAAGGAGGCGATACTGCTGCTGATTGCCAACGATGGCCACTCGGGCCCGAGTGCCCCGATCACTCCTTGGGTGGCGACTGGGAAGGGTATCGAGAATGCCATATCGGCGGCGATTTTCTGCTGGCGTACAAGTGTGATGACGGCGGAAAGCATGGCTTGATTGTGTTCGTGCGCACCGGCACGCACGCCGAGCTGTTCGAGTAACGAGGGCAAGGATGAACCTCACAATCCCCGCACGCAACGCCCCATAGTCACGCGTATGCGAGGATCACCGGGTCGCGTGAGCATACGGATACTGTCCCCTTGCAATATCACGGCAGCGACACTATCTGCCGGGAAAAACACCCGTCGCCCCATGCGGATCTTGCGGGCCTGAAGAGCGCGTACCTACGGCGTGGCCTGGTATTGGCGAGAGGCCAACACAAAGCGGAGCGCCCCTTCGGCGCGATGGAGCTCTAGAGCCACGGCGGCTAGGGTGGGTAAGGCCCCATGCTGTTCGGCAATCTGGGCCGCTAACGCCTCAATATGGACATCTTGAGAGCGACTCACAAAGGGAGTCGTGGGTAAGCGGGACATGTCGAACCTCCTATAAGATAGACCGTGACACACTCACTCTCTATATTTCCTTATACCAAGCCCGTTGGGCGCGCGAATAGGGGCTTAAAAGTGACCCATTCGCCCACACGCGGTATTTTTTTTGGGCAGGAAGACGAGAAAAGGGAATGGGTACTACCAAAGGAGCGGGGCCCGCTCTTGGATTCAGCCAGATCGGACGATACTTAACTATTGGCTGATCGATGACCGGGCCGCGAGGATAGAGAGGAGAGGTCATCTTGGATGGCCTCAAGGCTCAGTGCTAAACCTTGATCCGGTGCCAAACGGAGATTTGGTGCGTGGCGTGCGAGTGGCGTGGAAAAAGATCGGCGGGCAGTGGCAGGTCCGGGCATAAGCGCGCGGTGGTGAAAAACATTTATCCATCTCCCGCCTCTGAAGATCCTAGTAACGTAATCTAGAATCTTCCCCAGCGGGGCTATGAGGTGAGGCAAATTACCCAGTTTCCTAGTACACTGCGCGTTGCGGGCTTGCCCAACATATGTTCCGTGAAGCGGCGGTGTCCTTGTGGCTGACGAGGGTTATAGTGGTCAGGAACGAGGAGCGGGTGCATTGGCGGGTGGCGCCATGCAAAAGCAGAAGGTTATGCTAGACAGAATAGGCACAGTGCTCGCCTAGGCGGGCCGCGATAGAGGATAGAGGCCATGACTATGGTACAAATCAATCTTCCCGATCAATTGGCCCAGGAAGCGCAATACGCCGGCCTACTGACCCCCGCGACCTTGGAGCGGATACTGCGTGCGCACTTGAATGCGCGTAAAACCGACGAGTTGTTCGCCGCCATGGATCGTATGGCCGCTGTCGAAGAGCCCGCCATGACGCCGGAGGAGATTGCGGAGGAGCTGCACACGATGCGTGCCGCGCGGCGCTAGTCACACCGCTTATGCGCGTCGTTCTCGATACCAATGTTGTGGCATCAGGGTTTTTGTGGAGTGGGCTGCCCCGGAAATTGCTGCAAGCCGCGCGCGAGAAGAAACTGCGCCTCTTCACGAGCACCCCACTGTTACTGGAACTCACCGATATTCTGGGACGGGCCAAGTTTGCGCATAAGCTCGCGGCAGCGCAGTGGTCGGTCGATCAACTTGTCGAACGGTATGCATTGCTGACCACTGTGGTCCATCCCGTCACTATTCCTCCCACTATTCTGGATGATCCCGACGACGATCAGGTACTTGCGTGTGCACTGGCAGCCAAGGTCGAACGCATTGTTTCGGGGGATCGGCATTTACTCAATCTCACGGAATACCAGAGTATTCGGATTGTGACGGTGGCGGAGGCGATGAAGGAGATCTTCAGCAGTTCAATCTGAGGCGACTTCCGCCAGTGGCATCCCACATCTTACTGAAAATCCTGTCATGGTGAATGTATTCTTGGGAATACATAGCATTCGCTCTATAGACGGGTGCTGGCGCAAACATATCCACAAAAATTCGTATTTCTCGTCGACAATTCGAAGCCCAGCCCGTTAAAAATCGGCAGCATGCGTCGTTGTCGTTACCATTGGGCTGGGCCATCAATTAGCGGTTGTTCTAGGCAGTGGTCCTGAAAAATAATCACCACCAATCTCTTCGATCGATTACCCCCCTGACGCCAAACCGCGTACTAATGAGGGAGACTGGGGCGTTTGCTACCCGTTCAAGTTCCTCTACAAACTGAATCGTTTCGTGTGTTAGCTGATCAAAGCGATGAGCTTCTTGGTTCTTTGCGTCAATGTAATCCGCAAAAGTCAAGACAATGTCTGTCGGCGCATTCAGTGCGCACGATCTTCGGAACAGTTCCCAATCAAACTCACTGACCCGCCTATCGCGTCCCGTAGTGGACGTTTTCTCTGCCTGCCTCAGGTCTTTCGCGCACAACCCAGATCGATCCGCAATCTCATCGAACGAAATTTCCTTCTTCATGTAGCCCGAGCTGCTATTATCATCGCTTGGGTTTGCGACCCGTATCGGGTAACTTCGCACCACCAGAAGTATTCGCCTTACGCGTGTTGGCGATATCCCCGCCTCCGCCAAGCATCCTGCCACATTCGTGTCCCGAGAAGTGACGTGTGGATATATTCCATCAGTGACTACATACTGACACAAAAACCCCACCAAATTCCTCAAAACACCAGGAATTACAGGATCTTCCGTGGAATATCGGGTGCTGCGGGCGGGGGTATCAGGTTAGGTGTGAGTACTCCCCTCACAAAACACAATTGGCTAGCCTTTGACGCAGCGCCGCAACGCCCCGCCCGATGGAGAGGTATGCGAAGAGACTACCGTCTCCTGAATCTGAGGTGTCCACGAAACTAGGGCAAGATCATCTTGCCGTCCGCCCCCGGCCAGGCAGGCCGCCGACCCCATCGCCTAGGTACGCTTGCGGTCACGCGGTTTGGTACGCACTCTTGTGTGCTCTTATCCCGCGCAGCGCATACATTGCACATCGTAACGATTGATCCAGGCCTTAAGCGCTTCTATGGCCTCTGATCCTGTTTTGATACGGTCTAGCACCCGTTGTGGGTCATCAGGTTTGACGCGCGCGATCCAGGCGTCTGTGTAGGGCGCCACATTGATCATGTGGGGGTCCTCTAGAACGGCCTCGTTGCGCGCTATGACCTCGGCTGCGAAGGGCACGGGGACGCCTCCTGCCCATTTGCCGCTCTCTAGGGTGGCGACATGACGCCCGGTTTCTAAGTGGACACCCACTTTTTTGATGCGCGATTTCTGTATGCGTCCTGACATGGTTTGGGCAGGATCGGTCACGCCGATGGTCCAGGTGCCGTCATCTTCGGGGCGTAACCAGACGTAATCGAGATCATAAAAAAGATCTTCGGGTAATTCGCAGCCGCGATATTCACTCATGACTTATTTCCTCTTTAAGGCTGCCATGGCCTGGGTGAAAGCTTCTCCGTTCTCTGGAAAGGCTTTTGATAAAAAGGGATACAGTTCGGTTTCCTCCTTGGCATCATGCGTCTTTAGGATCGCTTGTACCGTACTGAGAAGTCCTTCGAACTCCTCGGTGTCGCGTGCACTAATCGCCTCGGCCATTTCTTCAAAGAATACTCGGAGATCTTTGTGGCCTTTGCGGAGGAGGGAGGTTAAGGGATGGTTGGCATCGCCGCCTTCTTGTGCTTCGAAGGCGGGAAAGAGCATAGATTCTTCGACCGCGATATGGTTTTCGATGATATCGTGTTGAAATTGCGCAAGAAGAGTCGCGCCCTCCTCCCATCGAAGGCCCTCTATTGCTTGGGCGCTGGCCGCAAGAAGGGCGTCTAGGCGTTCATGGTCCCCACGCATGATCTCATCTATGCTCTTCATAGGCGGCCTCCTTATATGTCAGTGAGTGGTGATATGCTTATAATTATAGAGCGTGACGCGCGCCTGACCAAGGATTTTAGCTTGTTTTAACTATTGGCATTCCATAGCGAGGTTGAACATGAAAGTCCAGCTTTTGATATCCAAATGGTGTCCTGTGTGTCCGGATGCGGAGAGGGTTTGGGGGGAGGCATCACGAAAGGTCCCCATGGATTTTGAGGTGCTCGATGTGGCGGAGCGAGATGGTCGTGAGATCGTGAGTCGTCTGCGGATTAAAACGGTGCCGGCCGTGGTTATAGACGGTGTTCTGAAAGCCGTGGGCGCTCAACCCTTAGGCGAGGTCTTGCAATTAGTGGGATCCTTATAGATTTGGCGAAAGACGGCCCGCTCTTACAGTTGGTATGGGTGCCCCAAGGGCAGGTGTGTCGGCGAACATAGCCCACCCCGGGTCGGCCAGACGGCGAATTTCTTTTATGGATCATCCGAGCGCCTACTTAAGGGCGAGGGCGTTTACAGGTTAGTGATCGACTGGAATAAAGTCCCCGTTTTTACCAACTCTCGTCGATATGAACTTTTTGAAGACGATTAAGTCATTATATTTGGGTCTATGGCGGGATGGTCTATGTTCTATGGACTCAATGGAATCGACATGGGGACGGAAACTCGAAGGCCTCCGGATTGGCCTGATCGCGGCCCATGAGATGATGCCTTTGTGCGGTTAAGGGCCTATCCATTCCCGTGTGAGGGTGGCGACTGCCTGGCGTCGTGTGCTGTCCACTATTCTCCTTGGTCTGGAGGGGGCGCCTTTTCGGTGGGTAAATGTTCCTGCTTCTTTTTAGGCTTTGTCGATTTTCGTGCCCTGACGGGTAAGTCTTGCGGCACCAAGGGTGCGCGCAGGTCTTGGCCCAACCAGGTCGTCATAGCGTCTGCGCTGAGTGGTCGACTGTAGAGGTAGCCCTGCATTTCATCGCATTGCGCTTTTTGTAGGAAGGCTAATTGCGCTTTTGTTTCAACGCCTTCTGCGATGACGGTCATTCCGAGGCTGTGTCCTAATGTGATAATGACGGAGGCGATGGCGGCACCCGACTTGCTTTCCGAGATATCGCGCACGAAGGATTGATCGATCTTTAACGTGTTGATACGAAAGCGCTGTAGGTAGTTTAGGCTCGAATACCCGGTTCCGAAGTCGTCGATAGCGACTGAAAGGCCGCGATCGTGGAGCGCTTGGAGCGTCGCGGCGGCTTTGTCTATGTCCTCCATCAGCATGCTTTCCGTGACTTCGATCTCAAGGCAACGAGGGATGGCGTCAAGCCCCGTATCCGCCAAAATCTTTTCGATCTTAAGAAGCAGGTCTTGGTCTCTGAACTGGCGCCCGGAGAGGTTCACGGCGACTCGGATCGGGGGCAGGCCGCGTTCTTTCCAGGTGCGGATTTGTTCGCATGCGGCACGCAAGACCCATTCGCCAATAGGGACGATAAGCCCCGTCTCTTCGGCAATGGGTATGAAAAGGCCGGGTGACACGAGGCCGCGCGTCGGGTGCTGCCACCGAATCAAGGCCTCGAGTCCCGTCAACCGGCCCGTCTTTAAGCAGGCCTGGGGTTGGTAGTAGAGGATGAACTCTTTACGTTCCAGGGCCTGATGTAGATCGTCCTCGATCGCTCTTCGTTCCGTGATCTGGGCACTCATGCTGACTGCATAAAAAGCGTAGGTGTTCCCGCCGGCCTCTTTGGCCTTGCGCATGGCCACGTCCGCATTGCGGAGTAGGGACTTGCTATCCGTATCATCGAGAGGAAAGACCGTGATGCCGAGGCTTGCCGTGACGTAGGTCGGATGCGCGTTGATCATAAATGGCCGCACCGTCTCGCGTAGGAGGCGTTCGGCTATGCCTGTCACGTCATGGACGGACCTCAGGTCTTGAAGAAGAATCGCGAACTCATCTCCGCCCTCCCGTGCCACGATATCCTCATCGCGCACCACCCAGTCTTCCTTGCGCAGTGCCGTAGCAATTCTGGCGGCCATTTCCTGAAGGAGAGCATCGCCATGCTCGCGGCCCAAGGCATCGTTGATCGCCTGAAACCCGTCTATATCAAGAAAGAGCACGGCCGTTAAACGCTTGCTGCGTCGGGCGTGCGCGGTGGCTCGTTCGAGGATTTCATGAAAGAAGGCGCGGTTAGGTAAGCCCGTAAGCGCATCGTGGGTGGCCTGGTGGCGAATCGTCGATTCGAGATGTTTACGCTCCGTGACGTCTTGAACGATGGCGATAAAGATGGGCGTGCCGCCTTGTAGAGAGGAGTGGATGTGGGCGGTGAAGGGGTAGAGGGATCCGTCGCGCCGTTGGTGCTCATCTTCTAGGCGTATAGATCCTGCGGGGTTGTCTCTTAATGGGGCCAGTATCTGGGTGAATCGGTCCGGCGTGATGCGGATCTTGAGATCAAGCGGCGTCATGGTCTGCAGGGTCTCTAGATCGTAACCTAAATTCTGCTGTGCTCGCGCGTTGACGAAGATGAAGCGGTAGGTGTTGGCGTCGAACATATAGATCTCGTCTGACGATTCATCCAATATCCGAGCGACGCGGCTTAGTATATCTTCTTGCTGTATTTGCGATGTAAGGTCTTCTATCAGAAGGGCGATGTAGTCGAGCGAGCCTTGTGCGTCCCGTATGGCGCGCGCGGCCACTTGCGTATACACGGGATGGCCATTTTTATGCTGGTAGGCCTTATAAAAAGTGATCTCGTTTAGCTCTCCTGTGCGAATTTTGTCCCAAAGCGCGAGGCCTTTTTGGAGATCGTCGGGGTAGGTCACGTCCGTCCAGGTCATCTTGACGAGTTCATCGCGCGAATAGCCCAAGAGAGCGCATAAGGCGTCGTTCACCTCGATCCAGCCTTTCTTCAGGTTTGTGGCCGCCATGCCGATCATGGCCCGCTCAAAATAGGCGCGAAATCGTCGTTCGTTTTTGGTGAGGGCTTCAAGCGTGTCATGGTATCGCTGTTCATGTACGTGGGCGTTGATCGCCAACGAACAATTGCCCGCGATATTCTCAAGCACCGCTACCATATGGCTATCGAAGGCATCACGCCCCGTATGGTAGACGCTGAGCACCGCAAAAGGCGTTCCTTCCTTTAGGATAGGAAAGGCGCCGATGGATAGTAAGCCGTGGCGCGCGGCCGCTTCGTGCCAGGGGCGCGTACTTTCGTGTGCCGCAAAGTCGTTGACGACAACAGTCCGGCCTTCGCGAAAAGCGGTCCCGCTCGGACCTTGTCCTTCCGGCGTCTCCGCGCGCGATGAGATCTGTATTTCGGCGACATAGTCCGAATGATCGCCGTACAGCGCGCAAGCCCGCAGGTCATGATGGTCGTCATCCATAACGGCGACCCATGCCATCGCCACGCCGCTTATGTCGACTGCAATCTTACAGGTTGCATACAATATAGCTTGTAGGTCATTGCTTGATGGTCTCGAATCGTGGACTACCCTTAAGCTCTGACAGAGGCTCATAAGGCGCGCGGTGCTTGCGTCCGACTGGAGTTGTTCGGTAATGTCTTGAAAGGTAACAAGAAACTGCCGCGCCTTGCGGTATGTGCAAAACGACCAGTAAAGGGCGAGGCGGTGGACGCGACCGTCGGCGCACCGTAGTTCCGCTTCGTGGTTCGGTGTAGGGCTCGCCTTGCATGACGGTCCGGTCGCGCCAGAAGACGTTTCTTTCTTTGCCGTCGAAGCGAGGAGCGGGGTGATGTCGCCAAGTAAGAGGGCCGCGGCTTCGTTGTTTAGCATGCGGCGCGCCGTCTCGTTTACGAAAATGCCCACCCCTTTTTCGGTCACCCCGATAATGGGCTGCTTGATATGCTCGCAAAGTGCCGCGAGCTCAAGATGAGGATCGGCCTTATAGAAGCGCGACCACCACCATTGCCGCCCCGGTGTCCGTTCTCCGCCCATAGAGTGCTTGTCTGTCATGTCGCGGTAGAAGGTGAGTTGCGATCTAAAAGCTCCCCTGGGGGGATCGGATGCTCGGGGGCCTTTTTGGTATCGCTTGGGTTTTTGAAGGCGGCGGTCCCCTTTCGGATAGGGAATGATACCATAGGAAGAATCGTAGCAACGTTGCCGGTTATCCTAAGGTCTTTTAGTAACGCACGGATAGATACCATCCCCGACCGATATCCTTTTGTGAGTCTGGCAGGTCGCGGTGTCTTGTCAAGGGACGGGCAGGTTGCGTCACCTTCTTATGTAAGGGGTGTCGTGCGGGCGCCTCTCGACGATAAGAGCGGCGTATCATGGGGCGAGGATGGATCGGGCGCGCCGCCTCGGTCGGTTTGAAGGTCTTGCGCAAGCGGAGGCGTCTTGGCGCCTCCGCTTGCGTCGATAGGGGATCAGCCCGTTACGAGCTCATGCAAGCGCACCTGGTCGATTACCGCGCGATCGATCTTTAGGTAAGCGACTCCTTCGTCGCCGGCGATGGCAACGTCGTCTACCCCCGGTATGCTGGCAAACTTGGCGCGGAGCGCTTCCATGGCCTCGGGCGTGGACGCGTCGATGCGGACCACATGACTTGCAAGGTATCGGGGTTCCTTCATTCGTAAGGCGACTAGCAGCCACACAAGGATGAGGCCGGCGCTTACGATGATGGCGCCGTTGATGCCCCATTTCCCGAAAACCAGTCCACCCACCGTGCCGCCCATGAAGACGCCAAAAAATTGGGAAGTCGAGTACGCGCCCATGGCCGTGCCTTTTTGATCGGCCGGCGCCACCTTGGCGACGAGCGATGGAAGTGTCGCCTCCAGGACGCTAAACGCGGTAAAGAAGGCGACGAGCCCAATCGCCATGGAAATAAGGGAGCGGTCTGCGTATACGTAGGCGAGATTTGCAAGGCCCAGGACGGCAATGGCGCCCAACAAGACCTGACGCATCTTGCGTTTTTTCTCGGCGATGATGATGAAAGGCAACATCATAAGGAAGGCTAGGATCATGATCGGGAGATACAATTCCCAGCTTTGGTTTACGGGAATCCCGGTGATGTGGGCGAGCAGTACCGGCAATACGACAAAGTTGGAGGTCAGGACGAACTGCATGATAAAGATACCGAAATTGAGCCGTAGAAGTTCCTTATTCTTAAGGACTTCGCGGAACGACGCGGGGACGACGCTGGTATCTCGGTGAAGATGGTGGGATTTGGGATGGGGGATTACGCCGATGACGATCCCGCCTGCGATGACGCCTAAGGCCGCTGTGGTCCAAAAGATGCCCGAGACGCCGATGAGGCTATTGAGTATGGGGCCTATGACCATGCCGATCGTAAACGCGATGCCGATGCTTATCCCGATCGTCGCCATGATCTTGGTGCGGTGTTGCTCGCGCGTGAGATCGGCGGCAAGCGCCATGATGGTCGAGGATATCGCGCCCGATCCCTGCAAGGCGCGACCGATGATGACGCCCACGATGCTGTGCGATAAAGCGGCGACGATGCTACCTGCAATAAAGACCGTCAACGCCATGAGGATCACGGGTTTGCGGCCGATGCGGTCAGAGAGCATACCGAGCGGAATTTGAAAGGCCGCTTGCGCTAATCCATAGATCCCAAGCGCTAAACCGATCAAAAGCGGCGTGTGGCCCTTTAATTCCGCGCCATAGATGGTAAAGACCGGGAGGACCATGAAGAGTCCGAGCATGCGTACTGTGTAAATGGCGGCTAGCGAGTACGCGGTTCGCCGTTCTTGCGGAGACATCGGGTCGTCGAATTCAAGCTGCGGGCGTGACATGGAAAAATATTTCCTCCTGAGTATGAATCGCGCGTCCTGCTAAGAGACCTCGAGCGTTTCGAGGCGATACTATACTCTCTTTCAGGCCCTACTTCAGTTGATAAGGCGCAGATATCGGCGCGATGAGCGTCACGTCTTATCGTTCTAGGCGCGCCGTGATGGGGAGGTATATTCTCTATGTCTGTTTGTGGGTATAGCGCTTGCGGATCGGCCGGGTCTTTGTAAAAAAAGGGTTTGAGGGAGGCTGTGTGCGGGGATCGTTTGGCCTCGGCGATCAGGCATCCGAGGTCTCGGGATCGCAGGCTTTGCGCACTTTTTGGAGGGTGCGGTCTCACATGAGTCACGACCCTCGTTATGGGGACATGGATTTTTTAGATGGCGTCCGCAGTGCGTGTGGATCGTCACGCCGACATGTGTGTCGTCCGTGGCGGATCACGCGCGGTTGCGGGTGTCTTAAGCGGGAGCGGAAGGGGGTAACTATGACGGTTGATGACATTAAGACATTGCAACACGCGGCGGAGAATGCCTTGTCGCGTGCTTATGCGCCTTATTCTGGATTCCCGGTCGGCGCGGCGGTCATGACTTTTTCGCGCGACATATTCGTGGGTTGTAATGTAGAGAATGCCGCTTATCCGCTGGGGCTTTGCGCGGAGGCAGGCGCGCTTTCGGCGTTGGTGGTGCAGCGCGGGTTTGTGCGCGTGCAAGCGCTCTTCGTGGTAGTCGAGGGCGCCGAGCGGGCCTGGCCTTGCGGGGCTTGTCGTCAGCGTCTTCAGGAATTCGCCGCACCGGAGACCATGGTCTATGCCGCGAGGCTCGGCGGGGCCTGGGCGTGCCTGCCTTTTGCGCGACTGCTCCCCGCAAGCTTCGGCCCGCACAATCTTGCGATAGGCCCGCACACGTCGGGTCTGCCAGAAAAGGGAGAATAGGGGCGGCGCGCGGCTGCGCCGCGAGGACGTCCCTTGGCGTTACAAGACCTCAAAAATGCCCAAGCCTGGATTTGAGGCGACCTGCGCGCGCCGCCGTCTAGGGCGCGTTGTGTATCGCAGCCCCTCCTTCATAGGCGGCAAGCGGGGCTTTGTGGGCGTTCGCATAACGCGCGAGATAGTCGACCTCCGCTTGGAAGGCTACGCGCCCTTTGGAGGCGAGCCATTCTTGACGCATTTGAACGGGTCCCGGGACTTTGAGGAGCGTCGTGGGCGCGTACGCTTGGCGGGCGGGTGGGAGGTGGCCGCCGTGTGTATTGATATGGGCTTTGTACCATTGTGGGGAAAGGGTGTGTCCGGCGGCCCCGGCCTCGCGCCGCAAGAGCGTGTAATGGCGGCATGCGCCGGCATTGAAGGTGACCGGGACCTTTATGGGGTAGACGGGCGTGGGCGCGAAATGAGGGTGATCGGTCCAGATATCCGATAACACGGCCGCGTTTTGGTCCCATTGAGAAAGCGCGGGGAGGTTGAGCAAGGCCTCGGTCGTTCTTATGATGTTCACTTGAGAGTAAGGATGGGTATCGAGGGTTCCAGGCCTCACCCAAGGGCTGAGCGCGAGCGCGAATGTTCGATGGGCGTTGATGTGGTCGGCCCCCGATTGCGCATCGTCTTCCGTTAAGAAGATGACCATATGGCGCCACTGTGGCGTGGTTTGGAGATAATGAATCCATTGAGCGGTGGCCAGATCGTTGTTGGCTACATAATAGTCGGGGCTGTAGTAGCAGGCTCCGCGCCCGGCCGTGTGGTCGTCTGGAAGCCAAATGTAGATGAAATGAGGAAAGGCCTTTCCGGGATGGGCTTTCAGCCAACGGATGGCCAATTGGGATCGAGTCGTGTCTAACATCATGCGATCCCATCCCGGAAAGGATGTCGCGAGATGCGTTTTGAGGGCGGGCGAGATCGTTCCTACGCGGTCGCGTGAGACGAATTCGCCGAAGTCCTCGAAAGAGACGTGGTGGTTTAAGAGATCATTGAACAGAAAGAGTCGACCAGGATAGCTGATCCAGGGGTTAGACCATTTCCCTAAGACCGACAGGTTCTCGTAAATGGCGTAGGGATTGTCTGCGCCCAAGGGGATGCCGCCGGTGCCGCTTGCCCCTCCGGGAACGAGCGATTGAGTCCATCCTGGATTCGCGACAAAACCGCGCCCTGAGTAGTATTCAGGCCAGGTACGTTGCACGAAATCCGAGTCGGACGCCGCTGTCGTCCATTGATGTCCTTGGGCTGTGACTTCCCCGTCTGCGAGGAATTGCGCGAACAAGGCATAGCGGTGGGCGAGATGGTAGAGGTTAGGGAGTTCGCGGGGCCCATAGAGATCGAGGTGTGGGTCCGCATAGGCACCGGCCGCTTTGTAATCGCCTAATTCCTCGTCGAATGTTTTGTTTTCACGCAGTATGAATACGACGTAATGGATATGGCGTCGCAGCTGGCGTGCGAGGCGCAGGTTGCGCTGGCGCATGACCGTCCTTGCGCGCGCGGTGAAGCCGTCATTACGTAGGGTTTGTTGTGTCCATTGGGCAAGCTTCGCGGTTAAGGCGGTGTAAGAAACCTTTTGTATGAGCCCATCCATCATATCCCCGACCCACTGGTGATGGATGTTGGGACCCGTTCCTAGGCCCTTGGCGGCCAGTATGTAGAGGGCATGGCGCCCGGCCGCGACGGATGTCGGGTACCAGCCGGTCGGAATCAATCCCTCAAATTGGCCCGATCGAGCGTTAAAGACCGCAACATCATTATTGCCGGCATTGGCCACGAACAGTCGGTTGTGGGCGATCGCGAGTCCGTCTGGATAACTGCCGGGCGGGGCATGCGGGTAGGGCGCGTCGTTTATGAAACGAACGATCGTCAGGGTCTTGCTGTTGATCTCGGCTACGCGATCAATATTGGACAGCGCCACGAAGCAGTTGGGGGTTTTGTGCATTGCGAGCACGGCCGTGGGGTGGACCCCGGCCCCGGAGAAACCGCGGTTTGTCGGGGGACCTACCCAAACTTGGCCACGCCGTACGAAAGGGTGGAGGCTGATGAAGGCCACCGCGTTGCTGCCCCAGAGGCTGACCGCTAAGCGTAGACCCCGATCGACCAAGGCGAGCGCAAAAGGGTAGGCGCCTACGTTGAGGTAGCGGACATGTCCGGTCTTGCGGTTGATGCGGGCGATGCTGTTGGCGAGCAGCCCCGCGACAAAAAGGTGGAGACCGTGGGGTCCTACGACGATCGCGTCGGGATAAAAAAGCCGCGGTTTCCCGATGTCGTGGCCTTGGTAATGGTAGGGGTATTGCGTCTTCGGGAACGTCTGCCAGACGAGCGGGTAGCGGCGCGTGAGAACGGGTTTGTGGTCAACGAGCCGAAATGCGAGGACATCGTTTGTAGCGCCGCCCGTTGCGTAGTAGCGGCCCTTGGGCCCTGCCACTAGGCCCTGAAATAGGTTTTGATGGCTTATGGATAGGGTCTGGTCGGTCGGTTTGGGGTGGCTTTGGGATGGGTAGGCCGTGATCGCGCTTAGGCGCGCCAAGGTGCGCGCATCGAAGAACGTAATTGTTTGGGTGTGCGTAGCCCCGTTGGCCAGTACGACAATGTGGTGTCCGTGGGCTAAGACGGTGGTGGCAAAATTAGGGACGCCGTTGATCGTACCGACCGGGCTTGTCGTGCGGCCGGTGGGGAGTCTATGGGTATAAGTAGCCCTATCGACCGTATCTACGATCACGGCATGATCGACGCCCCTATCGTTTGATGTAGCGCGCGCAGTCGTCCCTAAAAGTAGCCCGGTTATGGCAAAACCAAGAAGTAGAGCCGCGCGATGCGCCGCTTGTCGTGCTGTCGTCATGCCGCATGCTCCTTTTGACGTGGGGTTGCAAGGACTTGGGGTGCAGGGTGAGGCCTCTATATGTCCGCTCCATGACGGGGCCGTCCTAGGTAAACGCCGTGAGTGAAGAGGGCACGCGCGTCCAATCCGGCAGGGCACTGGTTTTTTAAGGGTACGCCCCATGGCGGTTGCATTTCTTCTTCGTGGGCGCAGGCGGTCGCAGATCCGGGGGGTTGCGCTACGAAGTGAGATGTTGTTGTCATATCGAACACAAGGCGTGTCGTGCACGGATCGCCGTAGGTCGCTGGGTGTCATGTCTTGATTATTCATTTAGACAAACTCGTGTGCGTGGATCTTTGTCGATGTGCCACCAGAGGCCTCATGGCCCCTTGGTCTTGCGTGCTCACGATCACACCAGGCAATGGTGTCGCCCATATGACAGAATCGCAGGTCCTGGAGGCCCGCCAGGGACGCCGCGATTGTTTCGCGGAGGGGCCAAGCGACGCCCGCCTTATAGGTAAGCACGCGCACGCGCAAGCGTTTGAAGCAACGTCTGGCCGGCAAGCTCGCTTGTGGTCCCGAAACTGATGATGCCATCTTTATGACCGCCCATGGCCAGCAGGCCTGCTTGGGGATTTTCAAAAGTCGCAAGCAACATGCGGACTTCATGGGCGATCTGCGGCGTGCCATAGGGCGTCCTCGGGTCTGTTGTGGGGAGCCCTAAGGTCAAGGCCTGCGACCAGATGTCGGGAGAGTGAATATGAAAGACGAAACGGACCGTAGGGAGTGTCGCATAGAGGATGGCGTGCGTGAGCGACTCAGACGAGGGGCGCGCGGGCCCTTCGGCCTCGATCCAAAAGGCATCGAGATCCCATTGCGTCACTATACTGTAGTCTTTAGGGCTTAAGCGCGGCTTGTGGCCCGTTTGCGTGGCGGTTATGACGAAGGCGTCGGCTCGTCCATGAGGCTGCGTGAGACGTGCGCTGATATTGCCAAAACCTATTGCTCCCTGCGCGGTCCGTTCTTCACCGATGAGTCCCAAATCGAACAGAGTGCGGCGCCATGTCTTGAGCTCCGTGAGGCGTGCTGCCGGAAGGGGCGCGCTCTTTTTATAGCGTAAAGAAAACTTGGTGACGCCTTCTAGGTCGGTGTCGGCCCGCGGTGGGCTATTTTCGTCTAAAATTCCCATCCTGCCCCTATACCCCAATAGTGGCGGTACCCACCGAGCGCCCCACTGATTCTTTGGCCTATTTCGGCGTCTACTTCGACGTGTCGGGTGAGTAGGTATTGGATACCGCCATCGGAATCCCAACCCGGTCCTTGATGGTAGCTCGTATGGGTTTGTCCGTAGATCTCGCCGTACAGCTGAAGACGAGGATCAAGGAGCCAGGTGGCCGTGAAGTCGGGATTGATGCTGGTAAATCGTCTTTGGTTCGCATCATCGAAGCTTGTGACGCCGAGCATGAGGCCAAGCGCGATGGCGTGCGTGATGTTCCATCCGACGATGCCGTTTGCGGCCGCGCCTAAGCCGCCTTGTGTGCCAGGCGTGTACCCCGTCGCGGGCATGGTCAAGAGGACCTCCCCTGTGTAGATCCATTGGCGCGTATAACCCCATTCATGTTTCACGCCCATGACCGTGGGACTATAGCGGGGTGTGCCGCCCAGACTTCCTTGAGCGAATGTCACGTTGGGCGGCATGAGCACAAACTCATTGTCGCCCGGAAGGCCGAAGCGCAGCTCGGCTTGGGGCCCATTTTGAGTCGTGCCGGTAGACCCTTGAGCATCGGCAAAACCGAATTCCACGATCGCGCGGCTTTGCGGTACTACGCACGCACTGTCTCCTACGGTGGGACGGTCTAGTTCGGCAAGGAGACTTCCGGGCCCTCCGCAAGGATTTTGCGAGGCCTGTGACGTCGGAGGGGCAAGATCGGCCCGTACAAGAAGGGGGCAGATCAGTAGGATCGTCATTAATATGGAACGCACGCGCTTTGTCTCCTGCGATATTTTATGTGAGGCTGAAGTCGCCCCCTTGATGATAATGCATGCGCGATGGTTTTTCAGGTCATATGCATTTTAGGGTTGGATAAGGGAATTTTCGAGGTTCACACCGTTTGAATATTCGCCCGCTTGACTCCCTCCTGACCTACGGCCCAGGAAGGGGAATGCGCGGAGAAATGTTCAAGATGGGCGTCGTCAACACTAGCAGTTCGGCCATTACCGACCTTCGGGTTTGCTGGAGCACGCGACTTCTGGTCGACACTAACCCGTCATTGCCACTGCACTTAAGGTTCGGGCGGCGCCTCTTTGAAGTTCCAATCGTAACGCGTTACGCTGCGGGACATTGCGCAGGAGAGCGTCATCATGGCACAAGCAGCGGATCGAATGCGGGCAATGCGCGAGCGACGTCGCGCACAAGGGCTACGGGAATTGCGGTTGATCGTACCCGACCCCCATTCCAGGGTCGTTCTGCGGCAGGTCGCCCGGCAGGCCGCTCACCTGGACCAAGCAGCAGAGCGAGAGGCGATGCGGTGGGTCGAGTCGGTCTCGGAATTTGACGCGCAGTGAAGCGGGGCGACCTCGTTACGGTGGCGGCTCCAGGTGACTATGGGAAACCACGCCCAGCAGTAATTGTTCAGACAAACGCGGCCCGCGGTCAATGCTTCCGTCGTTATCTGCCAAATGACCTCCGAGATTGCAGAGGCCCCGGATTTCCGCATCACTCTAGAACCTACCAAAAAAATGGTTTGCGGGCGTGCTCGCAAATCATGGCGGATAAACCCGTGACTATCCGTCGCGAACGCGTTGGACATAGGATTGGATCGCTTGACGAGAGGGATGTCTCTCGACTGAATGTCGCGCTTGCTTTTGTCATGGGATTGGCCGACTAATTACCGCTCGTGCTTACGACTCCACTCCGGAAACGCACGTTTACGTTGAGTCCAGAACAATCGATGATTGGGTTTGCATTCCTTTGAGCGACATGTTTTGGTGGCCCGGGGTATCCGAACGGGGTCGTCGGCTTCTCGCCGTTAATGCTATTAGCCATTCACGCAGCATACCGCATCAAGATCGGCAACCTGCGCGACCCCAGGCATTCACCGGAATCTATGTGACCGGCGGCATTGGCCGAACTCCGGTAGTTCGTGCTGCCATAACCGAACGTCTGCTTCTTAGTTTATATTGCATGTTTCGAGGTTGGGCGGGACTGTCCGCTTTCGCTGCATCACCGTCCATTCCGCGTTGGATCATGCAGCCTCGTGCCGCAAGGATTCGTAGCCGATGCAGGCCAGCCAAACTGTTTTGGGTATGGGTCTGGCGCCACTTTTGTAGTAGGCAATCATGCGTCGGGTCATGCCAATAGCCTGGGCGGCCAGACTCAGACTGAGCTGGTTACGCTCCATCCATGCCGCGAAGTCCTCGCGCGTGGGCAGGCCGGCTTGCTTACGCCCCAGGCTGTAGAGGTGGTCTGCTCCCAGGTCCAGCCCGCCGGGCCAACTCAGGCCATCTCCCCAGTCATCGCTTTGCGCCTGCGCGAAAATCGCCGGATCCTGGAGAGCGGCAAAGGGGTCTCCCTTCCGTTTGGGGCCTATGGTGCCGCTCAGGTCCGTCACGAAGGTCTCTCCGGTGGACCATTCGATGGTGATCTGGAATGGTCTGGTGATTTCGGCGTTGCGAATCTGTGGTGCATGGTTCATGGGTTCAGCCTCTGGTATTCCGCCAGCAAAGTCTCTCGCCGCGCCGCTATCCAAGCACGCACAGGTCCCAATCGCTTCCGTGGCGTCACAAAGCCGGAGAGCAACTGCCCGGTTTCGATGGTCAAGGACACCCGCGATCCATCCCGGAATTGGACGTGGACGTGGACGTGAGGCAATGGATGGGGCTCTCGACCGTTGAGGCGCACGCGCCAATCGTCCACCGGGGGATACATCGTCATAGGCTTATGATAGGGCATCTATTGCACTATCTCAAGGTATGGTCCTGTCTATACAGCAATTCTCAATGTGAAGCGCAATAGCCTGGAACACCCAATGACGGCTTAAGAATTACGGTGTCTGAACGGACACTGTCGGGCGTTGGGCAAAAGCGGGTTAGATCAATATTTGCTAGGGGTTTACGTTATGACGGAGGCGCTGGCGATCCTGGCGACCGCAGCTGGCAAACTGGCCGACATTGATCCAGTTGGGTGCGTGGTTGCCACATTGAGAATTGCTGCTGTCTATACCTCCATTTGCTCTGCGATCTCCAGGGCATCGTCCACCTCAATACCCAGGTAGCGGACGGTGCTTTCGAGCTTGGTGTGCCCCAGCAAGAGCTGAACAGCCCGGAGATTCTTGGTGCGCTTGTAGATCAACGTCGCCTTGGTACGCCGCAGAGTATGGGTGCCATACTCGGCAGGATCCAGATCAATGGATCGTACCCACCGATCGACGATCCGCGCATACTGTCGGGTCGCCAGGTGCGGAGAGTCGTGTTTCCTGCTGGGGAAAAGGTAATCGCTTTGTCGCAGACCAGCCCTTTCGATCCAGGCCGCTACCGCCACTCGGGTGGGTTCGGTGATTTCGAAATATGATGGCTTTCGGTATCACTTTTTGAGCTAGTCTCGGGCATAAAAGGGCCCACGATTGGCTGGCAGGCCAAATTCGGGAGGGGTAAGACGCCCCACTTACCTTTATGGTATGATCGCGATAGCTTCCTTTACGGAGATTAATCATGCCTATTCAACTCACCGCCGTGTTCCGTAAAGTCCCGGAAGGGTATATCGGGTTTGTCGAAGAACTACCGGGAGCTAACACGCAAGGAGCGACCCTGGAAGAGACGCGCAGTAACCTTGATGAAGCGGTCGTATTAATCCTGGAAACAAGTCGGGCGCTGGCAGAGGAAGATTTACAAGGTGCCGACGTCATCCGGGAGCCGTTACGGCTAATGGCGTGAAACGCCTCGATCTGATTCGCCATATTGAAGTTCTAGGGTGCCATCTATTACGGGCAAGGCGCGGCCCATACGCTTTATCTCAATCCCTACAACCGTAAGGTTACTACGGTTCCGCGCCATCGCGATATCAACGATCATCTTGCCAGAAAAATCTGCAAGGATCTGGAAATCCAGTATCCGGAATAAGCCACTGCTAGGCACAAAAAAAGCCCCGTCCGTATTGTCCTAACAGCGGTCGATGCTGCAAATCCCGCGGCAGCTGCGTATAGTTGCGATCTGCGCATAGGGTCGCTATGTATAGTTAAACACAGCGACCCTATGCGGCCGTTCGATTCCGCGACGAATCGATGACCGCCTTCCGACCGGCGCCGTCACCAGGTCTCGCGCGCAGGGACTACGTCCGGCCAAGGCGGTCTGTCATGGGCGTAGGATGACATTCCAAGCCCACGCAACGCTCCGTGCGCCCGATGCCCAAATGCATGTACTGCGCTGCCGAAATAGCCGATTCCGATTTGAGCCTGGAGCACGTGATTCCGTTGTTCCTCGGCGGAGCCTACGCCCCAGATCGATTCAAGCTTCCCCTCGCCTGCCGCAGCTGCAACAACAACCTCGGACTTTTTGTCGACGCCGCTTTCGAAAAGGACTGGATCGTTGGCAACAACCTTGCTCACCTCGCGCGCGAATCGTTGTCCCTCCAGGGGGGCCATGCAACCACGGGTGTTCCACTCACCTGTATGGGTCTATCGGATCTGTTACCACCCGGCATGCAGGAGGGGGAGGTCTGCGAATCATGGCTCGGTCCCCACGGCGAACAGGTCTATCTTATTCGTCAGTCGGATGATCGACTCTATTGGTATTCGGGAGGAAACCCGATCACGGCCAAACAAAAGACTAGCCGCGCATATTTTCAATTTTCCGAAAACTCGCACAAGGATGCGCGCTTGATATGGCTCTCATTCCGCGATGCCTTCGAGGGGAAAAAGGTCCGAAAGATCATAGTCACCCAGGTTGAAGGCGCCGATCCTGCGTCGATCGGATTCGTGGAACCCGATAAACTGGACCGCGATCGCGCTGAATATTTCAGCGCGGAATGCGTCAACAGTAAGGTGCGGCATAACAAGATCCCAGTCAACGTCCAATTCGACACTCGCTTCCTGGGTAAGCTTGCGCTTGGTGTCTCCCTCGCGACTTTTGGCGCAAGCTTCCTCGAGACACCGTACTGCGCCGAACTCCGCAAATTGGCTCTATCCGACTTATCCCCACGGTATCGACTTGATAATCAGGTAGGTCGGGTGGGTGTGGCGACGTAAACGGGCCAGGGGTGGATAGGCGTTGGATGGGGTCGATGTCTGTCGGGGTGTACAAGGGCTTGCAATGGAGGGTAAACACGGGTCTCCTCTCGGTTGTTGACGCTAATCGACAACCAAAAGAGGAAACCCGTGAGCAACTTGAGATTGCTAGGTA
>Ga0307375_10000187_pt1 | contig 83850 bp, 87 predicted proteins | sample TR1MG_FD_202531 | JGI IMG/M metagenome (GOLD analysis project Ga0307375, IMG submission 202531) | Soil microbial communities from Risofladan, Vaasa, Finland - TR-1 | ecosystem: Environmental > Terrestrial > Soil > Coastal area > Acid sulfate soil | place: Finland: Risofladan, Vaasa | collected... | reverse complement strand
CAATCCCAGTCCAGCCCACCCACGCAAGCTCCCGACCGACGTCCGATCCATTCGGTATCCGCCAGAAAACTGGCGCATGGCTAGCCAGACAAGTAGCGCCAGCGTCATCATGCCGCCCAGCAAATGCGCACTGACAATAAACGGCTTGAGTCGCTCCGTGACTGTCCACATGCCAAGCAAAGCCTGAAATATGACCAGACCCACCAACACGACGGGCAACACAGGGGACTGAGCGAGCAGGCTACGTTTACGCCAAGCCCACACCGCAATGATCGCAATCAGTAAGCCCAGGGTACCGGCGAAATAGCGATGGGTCATTTCCTTCCATGCCTTGTGCGTCGACACGGGCCCATCCGGGAGAACCGCTACCGCCTGAGCAATCTCCTCAGCCGCGTGATGAGGTGAAATCCTGCCGTAACACCCGGGCCAGTCCGGACAACCCAAACCCGCGTCGGACAGCCTCACGTACGCCCCTAGCACGACTACGCAGAGCGCAAGAAGCGTCGTCATGAGAACAAGTTTTTTATACATAGGGAATGCTGCGTGGCCTTATGCCAACCTGATGAAATGATCCACCAGCAGAATGGCAAACAACACTGTCAGATAGAAAATGGAATAACTGAATGTCTTTTTTGCCAGCGCGTCGCTGTAAGTGCGATACAGCTTGATGGCATGGTAGAGAAAACCGGCATCCAGTACGACCGCTCCCACCAGATAGAGGAAACCGCTCATGCCGATGGTGAAAGGCATGAGACTCACTGTTACCAGAATGATGGTGTAGAGCAGGATATGCAGCCGGGTGAACTCCTCCCCGTGGGTAATCGGCAGCATGGGCAATCCGGATTTGGCATATTCATTCCTGCGATAAAGCGCAAGCGCCCAGAAATGCGGAGGGGTCCAGGAGAAAATAATCAGGAACAGTATCAGCGCTTCGGGTGGGACCGTATTGGCAACCGCAGTCCAGCCCAGTATCGGCGGCATCGCGCCGGACGCTCCTCCGATGACGATATTCAGCGGCGTAGCGGGCTTCAGGAAAACAGTGTAAATCACGGCGTAGCCAAAAAACGTCCCCAGCGTCAGCCACATCGTCAATGGATTGACCAACCCATAAAGCAGGACCAGTCCCAGCGCGCCGAGGAGAGTGGCAAATACCAGCGTTTGCAGCGAGGTGACTTGTCCGGTTGGCAGGGGACGGCCGCGCGTGCGTGCCATCCGTGCATCGATTTTTTGCTCGATCAGGCAATTGAAAGCAGCCGCAGCACCGGTCACCATTGCAATCCCCAGCGTCGCCGCCAGCAAAATCGGCAGAGAAACCATGCCCGGCGATCCCAGAAACATCCCGATCACAGCCGTAAACACGACCAGTGCAGTCACTCTTGGCTTGCACATCAGATAAAAGCTTTGGCAACTACATGCAGCCCGCTGCAAAACCACGGTGGCGCTCATATTCATGCTATCCCCCTTCATCATCCTTATCTTGCCGGTTCGTCGCAACGTTGTGCCGCTACCCGACCCACGAGTATTTCAGCAGACGGGTCATGTCCTTGAGCATGCCGCCGGGATCAGTGCCTGGCGGGTATCGCATGATCAAGTTGCCGAGCGGATCAACCAGATAAATGCCTTGCTGCTGTGCCGGTTGCCCCGCGTTAATTCCAAAACTCTGCAACAATTCCTCCAGTGCCTTCTTTTCTCCTGTCCACACCCACATCTCGGGGTAGTCCGCCAATTTAGCCTTCAACGTTTCCGCCGCACCCCTATCGGTCGCAATAAAAACCCTTTGTACCCGACCAATCTCCTTGGCTTGGGCCGCATGCACCTGGCGCATGGTGTAAATATTTTTCATGCACTCTTCAGGGCAGGATGAGGATCCAAAATGCACCATGATCCATTTTCCACGCAGCTCGCTGAAATGCGCCGGCTTGCCGTCCAGGGTTTGCAGTGACCGGCCTTCGACCTGCCGCGCCGGCTGAATCAATTCGCCATGATTACCGCTGCTGGATGGTCGCCATCCAGTCAGGTACAGCAACGTGGCCAGAACCACCGGCAACACGAACAACAGCACGAGCATGACAAGAACCCATCTGTTTGCAGGGGCGGCTTTGGCCGCCGGGTCGTTTTCATGCATGATCATGGTCGTCATTTACCGCTTTCCTGATACTTGTCACCAGATAGAACACCATCAACACTGCAGCCATCCCGTACCACTGCAAAGCGTAGCCGCGATGCACCTCGATCCGCGCATCCGGCCGCGGCCACTCACGCACATAGCCGCCTGCAGTGCTCGCCGGATCCAGCCGGATCACCACGGGCTGCAGGGGAAACGGCACCGCCTCCGTATAGCGTTTGAGGTCCAGATTTTGCCAAACATTTTGCCAGCCACTCCGTAAATCCTTCGGCTTTTCCAATTCAAAAAATTTGCCGGACGGCGTGACCGCATAACCGCTCACTTCCACCACCCCCTGCGGCACATCGGTCTCGGGTAAAACGTTTCTGTCCCGGCCAACTGGAACCCAACCGCGGTTAACCAGTACATGCATATTTCCACCTTCGATATGCAGAGGGGTCAGAACATGGTATCCCGCCACACCCTCGTGAACCTGATTATCCAGCAGGATCTGATAAGCCGGTTCATAGCGCCCACGAGCGACCACCCTGCTGTAACGGACGGCTTCCGGATTCAGGGGGTGCGCCCCCACTTGCAGAGGCGCCCCCTCTTCACGCCGATCGTAGGTTTCCTGCAACGCCTGCTTCTGCTCGGCCTTGTGGGCCTGCCACTGCCCCAGGCTGATCAGGACCGGCAACAGCAGCAACGTAGCCAGCGTCGGTATCAGCTTCGGCCGAAACCGAAAGGGGTTTGTTTGCATAATCCAGCACCGGGTTGCATAATTTCAGATGACAATTTATGAAAGATTCATATGCTCATCAAAACCGGAATCATCATCCTGCTCGTCCTGATCATCGCCAGCCTGTTCAGTGCCTTAACCTTTCTTTACAAGGACAAGGGGCAAGGTGAACGAACCGCCAGAGCGCTCACGATCCGCATTTCACTTTCCATCCTGCTCTTTGTTTTGTTAATGCTCGGGTTTTACTTCGGCGTTATTCCTGAGCGGGGCTTATAGCCTTATTGCCAAAAGCCCGCGACTCCCCGACTTACAGCCAGTAAACGAGCACGAACAGCAGCAGCCACACCACGTCCACAAAGTGCCAATACCAAGCCACGCCTTCGAAGCCGAAGTGTGAATCCGGCTTGAAATGGCCCTTCATCGAGCGATACAGGATCACCATCAGCATGATCGTTCCAATCGTGACGTGGAAACCGTGGAAACCCGTCAGCATGAAGAACGTCGCGCCATATACCCCTGCGCCCATGGTCAGTCCGAGTTCGGTATAGGCATGGTGGTACTCGTAAGCCTGCAAGCTAATGAACGAGACGCCCAGAACAACCGTCAGGAACAATCCGGCGATCAGTTGAACACGCTTGTTCTTGAGCAAACCCCAATGCGCCCAGGTCACCGTCGCGCCAGATGTCAGCAGGATCAGCGTGTTGATCGCCGGGATACCCCAGGCCCCCATTGGCGTGAAGGCCTTTCCGCCCGGCCCGCTGGTTGGCCATGTCCCGGCATACCCCGGCCACAGGTCCTGGGTTGCTCCCAGCAAGGGAACGGAAAGTTCGCGCACGTAAAAAAGCGCGCCGAAGAAAGCTGCGAAGAACATGACTTCCGATGCAATGAACCAGACCATTCCCCAGCGAAATGAAAGGTCCTCCCACTTGTGATAGAAACCGTTCTCGTTTTCCCTGATGACCCTGCCGAACCAGCCGAACAGGACATACAGAATCAGCAGAAAACCGGCCAGCATGGACCACTGTCCGATGGCGATAGAATTTATTTTGAGGATAAATCCCAGCGCCAGCAGGAACAGGCCTCCCGACACCATAACGGGATAGCGACTCGGCTCCGGCACATAATAATGCTCTCGCGTTTCGGTCATTTTTATTCCCTCAGACAAATGATTACGATCCCTTTACTGCCGGGAAAAATGCGTAAGACAGCGTGACAGTTCCAACCTCTTTGGAAAGCTCCGGGCTGATAATAAAGGTCAGCCCCATTTCTTTCTCAGCCCCCGGTTCCAGGGCCTGCTGCTTGAAACAGAAACAATCCAGCTTGACGAAGTGCTGCGCCGCCTGACCAGGGGTGATGCTGGGCACGGCCTGGCCGACGATGGTCTGGTTAGTCGAGTTTTTTGCGTAATAGCTGGCCCGAGTAATCTCGCCAGGATGCACCCGTATGCTGGCCTGCTGCGGATGAAACTCCCAGCTCAAGCCGGGCATGACCGTACCGGTAAACTGCACCGTCACCCAGCGTGATTTATCCACCTTGACCGCTGCCGGCCTCGCGCTCTCTGCGTTGGTTTTGCCATTCAGGCCGGTCGCCTCGCACAACACGTTATACAAAGGCACCAGGGCGAACCCGAAACCCAGCGCGCCGAGCGCTACGGCACCCAGCTTCATGGCCAGGCGCTTGTTGGCACGCCGTAGCTCTTCGCCGTTCACTTGGCCCTCAGGTAGTAGATGACAAAAACAAAAATAGCTGCCGCTACAACCCCCAAGACCCAGGCCAGCCGCGTATTGGAACGCATCTGGCGGGCCTGTTCATCGTTCTGGTTTATGTTATCCATCCAGCAATTCCCTCACTTCACTACCGGCTGAGTGGTGAAGCTATGGTAGGGCGGCGGGGAGGGAAGAGTGAATTCCAGCCCTTTCGCTCCTTCCCACACCTTGTCACTCGCTTTTTCGCCACCGCGCGCGCACTTGATGACGATGTACACGAACAACAATTGCGACAGCCCCAACGAGAAAGCGCCTACCGTCGAGATCATGTTGAACTCGGTGAACTGCAGCGCGTAATCCGGGATGCGGCGCGGCATGCCGGCCAGGCCCAGGAAGAACTGGGGCATGAAGGTGAGATTGAAGGAAATGGCGGTCAGCCAGAAATGCGCCTTGCCTAATTTTTCGTCGTACATATGTCCGGTAAATTTGGGCAGCCAGAAGTAGATTCCCGCCATTGCTCCCATGATGCCGCCGGCGAACAGGGTGTAGTGGAAATGCGCCACCACGAAGTAGGAATGGTGATACTGGGCGTCTGCCGCGACGTCTGCCAGTACCAGTCCGGTCAAGCCGCCGATGCCGAACAGGATGACGAAGCCGAGGGCAAACAGCATTGGAGTTTCGAACGTCATGGAGCCGCGCCAGATAGTGGCGATCCAGCAGAAAAACAGCACCGCCAGGGGCAGCGAGATCGACATGGTGCTGTACATGAAATAAAGCAGCGCCGGAACCGGCATGCCCGCAGTGAAAAAGTGGTGCGCCCAGACGATGACCGACAGGATCCCGATCACCCAGAACGAGTAAACCTGCGCTTTGTAGCCATAAATCGGCTTGCGAGCGAAGGCCGAAAGAATGTGTGGCATGAAACCCCAGATCGGCAGCAGCAGGATATACACTTCCGGATGCCCGAAGAACCAGAACAAATGCTGGAACAGGATGGGGTCGCCACCGCCGGCCGCATCAAAGAAATGGGTATTGAAGTGACGGTCGGTCAGCAGCATCGTGACAGCGCCGGCCAGAACCGGGATCGTGGCAATCAGCATGAAGGCGGTAATCAGCCAGCCCCAGACGAACAGCGGCATCTTCATCATGGTCATGCCGGGAGCGCGCATATTGAGGATCGTCACGATCACATTGATGGATGCCAGAATCGAAGAGATACCTAGCAGGTGTATGGAGAAAATGGCGAAGTCGACACCTATCCCGCCTTGCACCGAGAGCGGCGCGTACAGCGTCCAACCGGTCGCTACCGCGCCGGTACCTATCCCGAACAGCGCCAAAATAAACGGCATCACCAGCAATGTCGCCGCAGGCGGCAGCAGCCAGAAACTCCAGTTGTTCAAGCGCGGCAACGCCATGTCCGGCGCACCGATCATCATCGGAATCAGCCAGTTTGCCAGCCCGGTGGCGACCGGCATCAGCGCGGCAAAAATCATGATCAGCGCATGCACGCCAATCAGTTGGTTAAAGAACTCCGGTTTCATCAACTGCATGCCGGGCTGGAACAGCTCAGCCCGTACCGCCAGAATCATCATGCCGCCGACCAGGAACATGATCAGCGCAAAAACCATGTACATCGTGCCGATATCCTTGTGGTTGGTTGTAAACAACCAGCGCTGGATACCGCTCGGATGGCCATGATCGTGAGGGTCGGCGTGTGTAGAAACTGTAGCTGTTGTCATAGTTCGCTCCTTACATTTCCCTTATTGATTAACCAGGAGCCTGTCGGACTCATCATGAGTCCGACAGGCTCCTAGCGTAACGCCTTGACTTGCGCCGGCTGAACCATGTCGCCCATCTTGTTGCCGAAAGAGTTGCGCTCGAATGTCACCACCGAGGCAATTTCCGCATCGGAAAGCAGCGTCTTGAATACCTGCATGGCGGTACCCGGTTTGCCATTCATGACGCGATCCAGGTGCCCGTCCTTAATCAAATGTCCGCCGGCATCCAGCATTGGGCCGTTGATCAGCTTGCTGCCAGCCAGCGCGGGGAAAGTCGGTGGCAGACCCTGGCCGTTGGCTTGGTGGCAAACCACACACTGCTTGGCATACACCTCGGCGCCCTGCTTCATCAGCTCATCCTTGCTCCACTGCCTCTCTGCGCTTGCTGCGGCGCTCGCCTGCCTGGCCTTTTGCTGTGCTACCCACGCCTTGTAATCCGGCTCAGAGACCGCTTCCACCACGATAGGCATGAAGCCGTGGCCCTTGCCGCACAATTCGGCACATTGCCCACGGTAGATCCCCGGCTTCTCGATCCTTGCCCAGGTTTCCCGCATGAAGCCCGGAATTGCATCGCGCTTCGCGCCAAACTGCGGGACCCACCAGGTATGAATCACGTCGGTCGAAGTCAGCAGAATTCGGACCTTCTTGTTGACTGGCAGCACAACGTGGTTGTCCACATCCAGCAAGTAGTGCTCGCTCTTGGCTTCCTTGTTATAAATTTGCCCTTCTGGTGTGGCTAGCGTACTGACAAATTTGATGCCTTCGGCAGGGTATTCGTACTGCCATTTCCACTGGCTGCCGGTCACCTTCAGCACCATGTCGGCGTCGGTCTTGGTGTCTTCCATCATGACGACGCTGTGGTAGGCGGGTATGCCCATCACGACGAAATCGATGAAGAGCAGCAGCGCAAACGGAACCAGAGTCCAGAGTACCTGTGACTTCGTGCTGGGGCCTGTGAAATTGGCCGGCTGATGACCTTTGCTTTTGCGGTGGGCGAAGATGGAGTAAATCATGATGGCCAGCACCACAAAGAAGATGGCGATGCTGATCAGCATGAATTTGTTGTGCACATGCAGCGTATCGAGCGCAAGCGGTGTCACCGGTTCCGGGAAATTCCAGGCGTATTCCGCATGGACCAGTCCCGAGCTGAAGATGGCCGCAAACCCTGCCCATGATGCAAATAATTTTTTATATGCCATGCCTCTCCCCTGTTGAACCCATATTTAAACCCTGCATCCCGCCCCCCCCTGCTCCAGCCGTCACACAAACAACCGCGCCATCTCCTGCCAGGGATAACCCTGCGGCGACTTCCTTCAAGGACCAGTAAAAACAGCAAAAATAGTCAGAAAATACGTTTCCCTGGGAGAAAAAGCATGCCGTTGGCAGTAACCATTCATTCCGCCAAGATCAGGTGGCTGCGCGCTAGTTGATGTCGCAACCCGCTCTCGACCGACGAAATGAGCGATAGCCGGTTCCCAACCACCACACCCCATGTAACTATTTCTTATTTTTTATACTAGCAGCAGGTGGCACAATAAATTCAAGGCAAATTTAACATGCGTCACAACCGCCTGACAAGCAGGTTGTTACATAACTACTTGATTTATGTAGGCAATATATAACCACGTAATTATATTAACATGTACTAAATATTAGTTAGTGCACGTTAATATAACGTTTATATTTATTGTGTTGCGGAAGATTTTTTTGGAAAAGCAGGGATTATTTTACTTTACTGGAATTAAGGATATTTAAATCCATTAATCCTGATTCAGGAGCAGAGCTGACTTCAGCTTGATAGGGAATAATGCCGAGCAGTGGTGCCGCAAGTCGGGTTTCGAGTGCATGCAAGTTTTCGTCAAACGCACTCATGTCGGGATCAATCCGGTTGGCCACCCATGCGACCAGACGCAGGCCTTTATGACGGATGGCCTGAGCGGTGAGCAGGGCGTGATTGATGCAGCCAAGGCGCATCCCGACCACAAGGATCACGGGCAACCCGAGCATTTCCGCCATGTCGGCAGTATCCTGGCGGGCATTGAGCGGCACGACGAAGCCGCCGACACCCTCGACCACCGTCACATCGGCCATTTCACGCAACTGCCGAAAAGATCGATCTATCTGTTCAAGGCTAACCTCCACACCGGCCCGCTCCGCAGCGATATGAGGGGCAACAGGTGAAATCAGGGCATAGGGATTAACCAACTCCCGCGAAGCGACGACATTGCCGGCCGCACGCAGGCTTTCCACATCCTCGCAGCACAAGCCCGCGGGGGTTTCCATACAGCCAGCGGCGACCGGCTTCATGCCGACGGCCTTGTCGCCCTGCTTGACGAAGGCCTGCAGCAAAGCGCACGCGACCAGCGTCTTGCCTACGCCGGTATCGGTGCCAGTGATGAAATAAGCTTTTTTCATGATTGATTTGATAAACAACATTTGACCGCAGAGGCGCGGAGACGCAGAGCTTCGCAGAGAACAACATTTTAGAACAACAGGTTAACTCTTTGTTTTCTCTGCGCCTCCGCGCCTCCGCGGTGAAAATTATTTTTTTGCAAACCGCACCACCTGCGCCTCGCCCGGCGCCTGCTTCTTCTCGCCTTTCCAGGCATGGCCGTACACCACTTCGTAGGTCGCCGGCAGCTTGCCGTCGCGGCGCAGTGCTTCATATTGCTGTTGCAGCCGCTGCCATGCGCCCTTGCCCAGCAAGCCGCGGCCCCGCCCCTGATTGGCGTTGTGCGCACCCAGCGCCTTGAGATCGCGCATCAACCCGGCCAAGTCGTCGTAGGTCAGAGTCACCGTCTCCATATCCATCACCGGAGCAGCAAAGCCGGCCCGCATCAGGCCATCGCCGATATCGTGCATATCGAGGAAGCGATTGACGTGGGCATGCGCATCCAGCGTGCCGAAGGTCTGGCGCAGCTCCTTCAGGGTATCCGGGCCAAAGGTGCTGAACATCAGCAGGCCGCCACTTTCCAGCACGCCGTGCATGCCGGCGAAGGTCGCCTCAAGATCGTTGCACCACTGCAGAGCGAGATTGGACCAGATCATGCCGACGCTGCCGGCACGCAAAGGCAGGCTCTCGATATCCGCGCACACCCGCTCTTCGGCGGCGACAAATGGCAGCAGGCGCCTCCACGCGGGTTGGTGGCTGCGCGATGCCTGCAGCATGGCAGGCGCAATATCCAGCTCGATCACGCGGGACTTGGCATAGCGTCCCCTCAGTTGGCGCGATCCGTAACCGGTGCCAGAACCGGCGTCGAGTATGACCCGGGGTTCGAATTTGATGTACTGCAGGCGCTCCGCCATGCGGTCGCAGATCTCCCGCTGCAGCACAGCGACCTGGTCATAGGTGGCGGCGGCACGATCGAATGAGTGGCGCACCCGGCGCTTGTCCAGTGTGAATGGGTCAACCATGCAGAAATCCAGTCATCGTTTCGGTAAATTCCACAGGGTGTGATAAAAATGGCGCATGCGCCGCACCCGGCCACACCTCCAGGCGCGCTGCCGGCATTTGCTCGACAAGCCAGTGCGCGGCACCCGCCGGGGTGAGCATGTCGCGTCCGCCGTGGAGCAGCAAGGTCGGCGTTTTTATCGTCGCGGCACGGGCGCGCAAATCGTTCTCCAGCAGAATGTTGAGTCCTGCCCGCAAGGTCTGCACGTCAGGGCGGCCGCACGTAAACAAAATGTCGCGCAACCGTTTCAGCACCGTTTTTACTTCATCGCCGCCGCGCGCCTGGAGCGCCAGAAAGCGTTTCAGCGTGCCTTCGTAATCGGTTTCCAGGGCAGCCGCGAACTCCAGCAGCACTTCTCGCGGCACCGCCCACGGCCAATCTTCCCGCGCCGTAAAGCACGGCGTGGAGGCTGTCAAAACCAGGCGCTCGACCTGGTCCGGAAACAGCCGCGCCATTTCCAGCGCCACCTGCCCGCCCAAGGACCAGCCGCAGACATGCACCTTTTTTGGCAGTTCGACCGCCACGGCGCGGGCAAGACCCTCCAGAGTGCAAGCATCGGATGCCGGACTTGCGCCATAGCCTGGCAAATCGACGAGATGCAGCCGGAAGCGCCGCGCCAGGGCATCTCGAACTCCATCCCACACCCCACCATGCATGCCCCAGCCGTGGATCAGGGCGAGGTCGGGCCCCTTGCCCACAACTTCGACATGCACGCTCATACGGCACTTTCCAGTTCGTTCAGCGCTCCCGCCAGCTGCGCCACATCTTCAACCGTATGCGCCGCTGACAATGAAATGCGCAGGCGCGCTTCGCCCTTGGGCACAGTTGGCGGGCGGATCGCAGGCACCCAGATGCCACGCTCGCGTAGCGCCTCGCTTACCGCCAACGTTTCCTGGTTGGCACCGATGATCACCGGCTGGATCGGCGTGGTTGAGTCCATCAGGCGCCAGCGCCGCAGCTTCAGACCTTGCCGCAGTCCGGCGATCAACTCAAGCAGGCGCTCGCGCCGCCACGCTTCACCTTCGATCAATTGCAGGCTCGCGGAAAGCGCCGCGGACAGGAGTGGCGGCGTGGCGGTGGTGTAAATATAGGAACGGGCGCGTTGCACCAGGTAATCCGTCAGTTGCACCGGCCCCGCGACGAAGGCGCCGAACACGCCGGCGGCCTTGCCCAGGGTGGCCATGTAGACGATCCGCTCCGAGGTGATGCCGAAATGTTCGAGTATCCCTCGTCCGCCCGTCCCCAATACGCCAAAGCCATGGGCGTCGTCCAGCACCAGCAGCGCGTCGTGGCGCTCGCACAGGGCCAGCAATTCCGGCACCGGCGCCATGTCGCCGTCCATGCTGAATACGGCATCCGTCACCACCAGCTTGCGCTTCGCCCTGGATGCGGCGAGTCGCTTCTCCAGCACAACCAGGTCGAGGTGCGGATAGCGCGTGAATTTGGCGCGGGACAGCAACACCGCATCGTTGAGCGAGGCGTGGTTAAGCTTGTCGGCGAAAACTTCGTCGTCGCGACCGGCCAGCACAGTGATGATGCCGAGATTGGCCATGTAACCGGCGGAAAACAGCAGCGCCGCCGGCAGGCCGGTGAAAGCGGCAAGCGCCGTCTCCAGTTCATGGTGAAGCGCGCTGTGGCCGCTCACCAGATGGGACGCCCCCGCCCCCACGCCGTAGCGCGCTACGGCCGACTGCGCCGCCCCGATCAGAGCCGGGTGGCTGGCAAGGCCGAGATAATCGTTACTGCAAAAGGACAGGCATTCCCGTCCATCCACGACAATCCGGGTGCCCTGCGGGCTTTCCAGAACGCGACGGTGACGGCGCAGGCCGGCCGCTTCCAGGTCTTTCAGTTCATCGGCGAGGTGGGAAAACGGCATAAATCCAATCCGAACCACAGAGACACAGAGACACCGCGAAAAGCCGGTTTTCTCTGTGCCTCTGTGGTAGGTTATTTGGCCTTCAAATCCGACTAAGCCGCCATCACCCGGATGCCGAGTTTGTCGAACAGGGCCATATCCTGATCCGCGGAAGGGTTGGATGTGGTCAACAGCTTCTCGCCATAGAAAATCGAGTTGGCGCCGGCCAGGAAGCACAGCGCCTGCAGCGGCTCATCCATCTGTTCGCGCCCGGCAGAAAGTCGCACCAGGCTCTGGGGCATGAGGATGCGCGCCACCGCGACAGTACGCACGAACTCGATGGGATCAAGCGCCGGCGCGTTTTGCAGGGGAGTTCCTGGCACCTGCACCAGCAGGTTGATCGGCACCGACTCGGGCGGCGGATTGAGACTGGCCAGCTGGGCGAGCAGCGCAGCGCGGTGGGTGCGCGACTCGCCCATGCCGATGATGCCGCCGGAGCACACTTTCATGCCGGCGCCACGCACCTGCTCCAGGGTGTCGAGCCGGTCCTGGTAGGTGTGGGTGGTCACCACCTCGCCGTAATACTCCGGCGCAGTGTCCAGGTTGTGGTTGTAGTAATCCAGGCCGGCCTCGCGCAGTTGCTCGGCCTGGCCTTCCTTCAACATGCCCAGGGTCACGCAGGTTTCAAGCCCCAGCTCGCGTACAGCGGTGATCATCTCCAGCACCGGCTTGAGGTCTTTCTGTTTCGGTCCGCGCCACGCCGCACCCATGCAAAAACGCGTGGCGCCCTTGTCCTTGGCGGCCTTGGCCTTGGCCAGCACGGTCTCCAACGCCAGCAAATTCTCCTGCTCCAAGCCGGTATGGTGGCGCTTCGACTGGGAACAGTAGCCGCAGTCCTCAGAACAGCCGCCGGTCTTGATAGAAAGCAAAGTGCTCACCTGCACTTCATTCGCGTCAAAATGGACTCGATGGACGGTTTGCGCCTGGAACATCAGATCGCTGAAGGGCAACGCAAACAGCGCTTCGGCCTCCGCGACTGACCAGCGCCGACCTTCCCCGGTAACTTTTCCCGCCACACCCTGACCGGGATTGAATAGATCATTCATGAACCTGTACCTCCACCCACATATCCTGCCAATTTTCGCGGCTGATCCTGATCAAATCCCGGATCCCCAGCGGCACGATCACCAACAAACTCACGACCCACACCGTAAACACCAAATTCTTTCCGCCGCCCAGCCAAGCCTGCATCGCGCCGCTGAAATTAAGCACCACCACCAGCGTACCGACCAGGCCATAGAAACGGTATCCCGCCCAGCGCTGGTATTCCCTGACCCGCATATCGGGATGGTGAGCAATGGAAGCGTAGGCGAAGATCGAAGCGGCGATCCAAACCATGAGAAGCGGAGGGACCAGCACGGCAATGATGCTGCCGATGATAAAAATCTGCGCCGAGCGGCGGCATTGTGCCGCGCTAATCAACTTTTCAACTGTTTTCATGAATTCGTCTTTGTTTGATTATTCACAGTAAAATGGGCGCAATCATCAAGGATCGGCCCAAAGTTGTCAAATCTTTCAGCCTACATTTTAAACGGTTGCGTAAAAATTGTGCAGGCAATTTTACCGCATTATTGCGCACTTTGCGGTGCAAGCACTTTAAATCGGCTTTTGTGCACGGGTTGCGACGCCGATCTTTCCCATCATCGCGTACCGGCCTGCCCGGTATGCGCCCTTCCCACCCCGGGCGGCCAAGTCTGTGGCGCCTGCCTGCAGCACCCACCCGCTTTCGACCGCACTCTGGCGGCATTTAGTTACCACTTTCCGATTGATCGCCTGCTGCACGCCTTTAAATATTCGGGCAATCTTGCGCTAATCGAAGTGCTGGCGAAACCGCTGGCTCAGCTCGCCGCTGACCATCCCAAACCGGATTTGCTGATGCCGATGCCGCTCCATCCGGGGCGACTCATGGAGCGTGGCTTCAACCAATCACTGGAAATCGCCAAGCCGATTTCGCGATGGCTGGATATTCCGCTCACTGCCGATGCCTGCCAGCGCACGCGTGACACACCGACCCAGGCCGGGCTGAAATGGAAGGAGCGCCGCAGCAACGTGCGCGGGGCCTTTGCCTGCGATCTTGATCTCTCCGGAAAAAAAATCGCAGTGCTGGACGATGTGATGACCACCGGAGCGACCCTGAACGAAATCAGCCGCGTGCTGCAAAGCCGCGGCGCCGCCGAAGTGAGCGCCTGGGTAGTGGCGCGCACCCTGCCTGAATAATTTATCCCTGCCGACGAGAACCCATGTTTGACATCATCCTTTACCAGCCTGAAATCCCTCCCAACACCGGCAACATCATCCGCCTCAGCGCCAACACCGGCTGCCGTCTGCACCTGGTCAAGCCGCTCGGGTTTTCGCTGGACGACAAACAGCTACAGCGCGCCGGACTGGACTACCATGAGTACGCCACGGTCAAAACTTATGAGAATTTTGAAGAGTGTCTGGGACAGTTCAGCGGGAGGCGAGCGTTTGCCCTGACTACGAAGGGAAGCACGAAATACAGCGAGGTCGCCTTTCGGCGCGATGATGTATTCGTATTCGGACCGGAAACGCGGGGACTACCGGTGGAGGTTTTGGCGCAGTTCGATGAAAACCGGCGCATCCGCCTGCCGATGCTGCCGACCAGCCGCAGCCTGAACCTTTCCAACGCGGTCGCGGTGGTGGTGTTCGAGGCCTGGCGGCAGATCGGGTTTGAAGGCGGGGTGTGAGGGTTTTGCTCAGGACTTTCAACTCAGAACTGACTTTCACTCCGCCCTGGGTTCACGGTTGAGCAAAGCCTCCACCGCCTTGCCCGGCGGCAGCCCCTCAAAGAGCACCTGGCACACTGCGCGGGTGATCGGCATCTCTACATCCATATTCTGAGCAAGGCGCACTACCTCGGCCGCACTATTGACCCCTTCGGCGATATGACCGAGGTCGCCGAGAATTGCCTCAAGCTTCTCGCCCCTGGCCAGCCGCAAGCCCACGGTGCGGTTGCGCGATAGGTCGCCGGTGCAGGTCAGGATCAGGTCTCCCGCGCCGGTCAGCCCCATGAAGGTTTCCGGCCGGCCGCCCATGGCCACGCCGAGCCGGCCGATTTCCGCCAGCCCGCGGGTAATCAGGGCGGCGCGCGCGTTGTAACCGTAACCCATGCCATCGGAAATGCCGGCTGCGATCGCCATGACGTTCTTGACCGCGCCGCCGACCTCGACCCCGACCACGTCCGGGCTTGAATAAACCCGCAGTCTGGGACTGTGCAACTCCAGTGCCATGGCGTGGGCGAAGGGCTCGTCATGGGATGCCAGGGTCAGCGCCGTGGGCAAGCCCTTGGCCACTTCCTGGGCAAAGCTCGGTCCGGACAGCACACCGCATGGCGTCTTGCCGCCCAGCTCCTCTGCCACCACCTGGTGCGGCAACTTGGCCGTTCCCGCTTCGAAGCCCTTGCATGCCCAGACCAGCGGCATCTTCGCGCCCAGTTCGGCCATCTGCCTCACCACCTGCCTGAAGCCCGCGGTGGGCACCACCACCAAGGCCAGATCGGCCTGATCGAGCGCCTGCGCCACTTCCAGATCGATCTGCATGGCATCGGGAAAGGGAAATCCGGGCAGATAACGCCGATTGACGCGTTCTTCCGACATCTCGGCACACTGAGCCGGATTGCGTGTCCACAGATGCACCTCATGGCGTGCCGCGAGGCTGATGGCAAGTGCCGTTCCCCAAGCGCCGGCGCCCAGCACGGCGATCTTCATGCGCCCCAGACCTGAGTAGCCAGGATGAAGCCGACTTGGCCGTCGCGGTGGCGCACTTTCAGCCAGCCGGTTGAGCCGTGCTCAACCAGTTCCAACGCGACATCACGCTCCGCCTGAAACACCAGCGGCGCATTGCTGTCCGCGGCTTGGCGAATATCGGCACGAGCCACCGTCACCACTACCATGCGCGCATCCCTCAGGTGTTTCTTCTCGACCCAGGCCAGGTCACCGAGACTGTCTCGCACCTTGGCCCACTGATCGAGGTTGACGAGAATTTCCATCGGATAATATTTGCCGACCACGAACAGACGCTTAGCCTGCACTGATGGGGCGTCATACAAAATGGCGCGCTCCGAGCCGATGGAACGGTAATCCAGCGCCTGAACCGCGCCCGAAGAGGAGAAAAGCCACAGCAGCCCCAATCCGACGAGGCGAAAAAAACTCCTCAACGTCTGGGTCCTGCCCATCATGGCGATCAGTGAGTCGTTGCTGCAGCAGCAGCGTCCGGTTGCTCAGTGCGCTGCTGCTGATACATCAACTCGAAATTGACCGGATTCAGCAGTACCGGCGGGAATCCGGCGCGCGACACCATATCCGAAATCGTCTCGCGCACGTAGGGGAACAGGATATTCGGGCAGGTGATCCCGAGGATCGGCTCCAGGTCGTCCTGAGGAATGTTGCGTATCTGGAAAATCCCGGCCTGGGCAACTTCCACCAGAAACAGGGTTTTGTCCTCGGCCAGTTTGGCGGTAGCAGTTACCGTCAGCACGATTTCATAGACGCCCTCTTCCACCATCCCGCCCTGATTGTGCAGCTGCACATCAATCTGCGGGGTTTCGCGCTGCATAAAAATTTTCGGCGCATGGGGAATTTCCAGGGACAAATCCTTGACGTAAATTTTTTCGATGGAAAAAGTCGGTTGCTGCTGCTCGTCGCTCATGAAGATCCCTAACAAATAATTAAATAAAGAATTTCAGCCCACCCAAATCAATGCCGCATCAGCCAGCTTTTCAAACTCGCGGCATCGAGAGCCCCGGCGACCCGGTCCGCTTCAACCCCATTCTTGAACAGCGCCAGGGTAGGAATGCTGCGGATGCCGAACTGCTGCGCCAGGGCTTGCTCCTGTTCGGTATTGACCTTGGCGAAGCGCACTCGGGTTTTCAGCTCGGCAGCGATTTGAGTGAATACCGGTGCCATCATTTTACAGGGCCCACACCACGACGCCCAGAAATCCACCACAACCGGCAGCTCGTTCCGGGCAATAAACGGCCCGAAACTGCTGGCCGCCAACTCGACCGGCGCGCCATCGAGGAGGGCCGCGCCGCATTTCCCACACTTCGGATTCTGCTCCAGACGCTCATCCGGCACCCGGTTTGTGGCGAGGCATTTTGGGCAAACAATGTTCATCGTGGCGCCGAGTCCGGCATCACTCGGCCAACAGGGGGACTAGACCGCCGTCTTGGTCGAGCTCGGAGAGGTCGTCAAAACCACCTACATGGGTGCTGCCGATATAAATTTGCGGCACGGTGCGCCGACCGGTTTTTGCGATCATCTCGCCCATTTGGGCTGAATCGAGATCCACGCGAATCTTGTTGATTTCCTTCACCCCCTTGGCCATCAACAACTTTTCCGCCATCGTGCAATAAGGGCACACGGCGGTGCAATACATGGTCACGTTCGCCATCTTCATTTCTCCATAGGCATGTTTGCCCGTTCCCAGGCGGAAATTCCGCCCGCCAGATTGTACACTTGCTCAAAACCGTTCTTGCGCAGCACGCTACATGCCCGACCGGAGCGCATCCCGCTGCGGCAGATGGCGATGATCGGACGGCTCTTGTACTTTCCCAGTTCCGCATGCTTGGCCAACTGGCCGAGCGGAACATGTACCGAATGTGGAATATGCCCGGCGTAGAATTCGCTGTCCTCACGCACATCCAGCACCACGGCATTCTGATGGTTAATCAGCTGCGTCGCCTCCAGCGTCCCGACCTCCCTGACGCCGGATATACGCCGGCCAATCATCGGCCACAACAGCATCAACCCGCTGGCCAGAACCAGCATGATGATCGCGAAATTATTCTGTATGAATTGCACCCGCATGCTCCTTGCGTTTTTTGCATCTAAAAGCGGAGAAGTTTACCAGCAAAAACCTATTGGCGTTCAGCAGGATGCGCAGTCTTCCTTGAAGCCAAACTTTTTGAGGATAGCAACCAGCGGGCAAAGGTTGGTAAATCCGCTCTGGAAAAGATTGGCGCCGACGAAGGCGGTAAACCAGAGGAAGTTGGCGTTGACGAAAATCGGGCTGCCGGAAACACCCAGGCCGAGCGACAGCAGCACAAAAAAGCCGGCGACGATACGAACGATACGGTTGATGGTCATAATTCACTTCTCCAACAAGTTACAAATAAAAAGCTTTAACCGCGAAGGGCGCGAAGATACGCAAAGGAGAACCAATAATTACGGGTTTCCTCGCGCACCTTCGCGTCCTTCGCGGTGAACAAAATCACGCATGCTTGCGATAGTTGGCCGCGTAATACAGCACCGGAATCACCCCCAGCGTCAGCACGGTGGAGACGAAAATACCGAAAATCAGCGAAATCGCCAGGCCGTTGAAAATCGGGTCGTCCAGGATGAACAGCGCGCCGAGCATGGCAGCCAGCCCGGTAAGCACGATCGGCTTGGCGCGTGTACTGGCCGAACGGATCACCGCTTCCTGGAAGGCCATGCCCTGCTCCACCTGCATGTTGATGAAGTCCACCAGCAGGATGGAGTTGCGCACGATGATGCCGGCCAGCGCAATCATGCCGATCATGCTGGTGGCGGTGAACTGGCTGCCGAGCAGGGCATGGCCGGGCATCACGCCGATGATGGTGAGCGGGATCGGCGCCATGATCACCAGCGGCACCACGTACGACTTGAACTGCGCCACCACCAGCAGGTAGATCAACACCAGCCCGACCGCGTAGGCGATGCCCATATCGCGGAAGGTCTCGTAGGTCACCTGCCATTCCCCGTCCCACTTGATGCTGTAGCCGGCGTAGTGGTCGTCCGGTTGCCTGATGAAATAGTCGCCCAGAGCCCCGCCTTCGGCCAGCTTCATGCCGCTGACCGCGGAACGGATCGAGAACATGCCGTAAAGCGGACTGTCCAGCTTGCCAGCCATGTCGCCGACGACGAACACCACCGGCAGCAGATCCTTGTGATAAATAGATTTCTCGCGCGCCGTCGGCGCCACGCTTACCAGTTCGGAGAGCGGCACCAGCGTGCCATCCTGCGCCCGAACGTTGAGCTTGAGCAGTTCGTCCAGACTGCTTTGCCGCTCCGGCGCCAGCGTCAGCCGCACCGGCACTTCGAACTTGGAATCGCCATCGTGCACCGGGGTCACGTCCTCGCCGGACAGCCCTAAGCGCATCACCGCCACCACGTCCTTCTGCGCCACGCCCATCAGCGCCGCCTTGCCTTGCAGGACGCGCAGGACCAGCTTGTTCGCGTCCTCCTCGATGGTGTCGTCGATCGCCACGATATCGGCGGTTTTGGCGAAGTGGGCGCGCACCTGCTTCGCCACCTTGATCTGGCCTTCATAGTCCGGCCCGTACACTTCGGCGACGATCGGCGACATCACTGGCGGGCCCGGCGGCACCTCTACCACCTTGACCTTGGCCTGATGCCGGGCAGCGATGCGCTCGATTTCGGGACGCACGCTGGTCGCGATTTCGTGGCTCTTGCGGTCGCGGCGGTGCTTGTCCACCAGGTTCACCTGGATATCGCCCATTTCACTGCCGCTGCGCAGGTAATACTGGCGCACCAACCCGTTGAAGTTGATCGGCGAGGCGGTGCCGACATAGGCCTCGTAGTCTGTCACCTCCGGCACGGTAGACAGATAGCCGCCGATTTCGCGCATCGCCCGCGCGGTCTGCTCCAGCGGCGTGCCCACCGGCATGTCCACCACCACCTGGAATTCGGACTTGTTGTCGAATGGCAGCATTTTCATGATCACGATCTTGAATACCGCCAGCAGGAGTGCAAAAACGATCATACCGACGATCGCCAGCCAGAGTTTCTTGCGGTTGCCCTTGCCCTGCTCGCGCTTGAGGAAAGGGGTCAGACCTGTGCTGAAGAAACCGAACAACCGGCTCTCCGCGCCGAATTCGCTATGGCTAGTCGCGTCATGCTTGTGCGCCAGGAGCTTGAGCGCCAGCCAGGGCGTGACGGTGAAGGCGATGGCGAGGGAAATCAGCATGCCGATGCTGGCATTGATCGGGATCGGGCTCATGTACGGCCCCATCAGGCCGGAGACGAAAGCCATCGGCAACAGCGCTGCAATCACGGTCAGTGTGGCGAGTATGGTCGGGCCGCCGACTTCGTCGACCGCCTCGGGAATGACTTCGGTCAGCGGCTTGCCGGGTTCCAGTTCGCGACGGCGGTGGATGTTTTCCATCACCACGATGGCGTCGTCGACCAGGATGCCGATGGAGAAAATCAGCGCGAACAGCGACACCCGGTTGAGGGTAAAGCCCCACGCCCAGGAAGCGAACAATGTCGCCGCCAGGGTCAGCATCACCGCCACGCCGACGATCAGCGCCTCGCGCTTGCCCAGCGCCATCAACACCAGCAGCACCACGAAGGCGGTGGCGAAGATCAGCTTGCCGATCAGTTTCTGCGCCTTGTCGTTGGCGGTTTCGCCGTAGTTGCGCGTGACTGTGGCGTGGACGCCATCGGGGATGATGGTGCCGTGCAGCTGCTCGATGCGCTTGATGACGCGCTCGGCGACGTCCACTGCGTTCTCGCCCGGCTTCTTCGAAATCGCCAGAGTCACCGCCGGGAATTCGCCCTTGCCGGCAATTTTCTTGTCGGCCGCCGCCGGGCCGGTGCCCAGCCAGACATAGCGGCCGGGCTGGTCGGGGCCGTCCTCCACCCGCGCCACGTCGGTCATGAATACAGGGCGGCCCTCGGCAACACCCACCACCAGTTGCTTGACGTCCGCACTGCTGGACAGGAATGTGCCGGTCTGGACCAGCATTTCGCGGTTGTTCTCGACCAGCGTGCCGGAAGGCTGGGAAGCGTTGCTGACCTGCAGGGCATCGCGAATGTCCTGAGCGGAAATGCGGTAGGCATTCATCCGCTCGGCGTCCATGATCACCCTCACCACGCGATTCGACCCACCCAGGGTTTTGACTTCGCGCGTGCCCTTGATCCGCTTCAGTTCGATTTCGGCGGCATGGGCCACCTGCCGCAGCTCGTAGGCGCCGCGGGTGGCATCCTCCGTCCACAGGGTGAGGCTGACGATCGGCACGTCGTCGATGCCGACCGGCTTGATGATCGGCTCGCCTACGCCAAGATTGGGGGAGACCCAGTCGCGATGCGACTGGACAGTGTCGTACAGGCGCACCAAAGCCTGGGTACGGTCCTCACCCACCTTGTACTGCACGGTCAGCACCGCCATGCCGGGGCGCGATACCGAGTAAACGTGCTCGATGCCGGTAATCAGCGACAGCACCTGCTCGGCCGGCGTCGCCACCAGGCTTTCCACGTCCTTGGCGGAAGCGCCGGGGAAGGGAATGAACACGTTCGCCATGGTGACGTTGATCTGCGGCTCTTCCTCGCGCGGCGTCACCATCACGGCGAACAGGCCGAGCAGGAAGGCGATGAGCGCGATCAGCGGCGTCATCTGTGACTGCAGGAAGGCTTTGGCGATACGGCCGGAGATACCCATTTTCGGTGATGAGTGGTGAATGATGGGCGATGGGGGGGTGTCTTTACTCATTACCCATTCCCCATCACTGCTTACCCTTCAGATACATCCCCGCCTTGACCGGCTCCAGCGCCACCGTTTCCCCGGCGGAAAGGCCGGCCAGGACTTCGACCATGCCGTCGCCAGCCGGCTCGCCCAGACGGATCTGGCGGAAGGCCACGCCGCCTTTCGCGTCAACCACGTATACGGCGGTCACTTCGCTGCGCCTGACGACGGCCGGCACCGGCACCAGCAGCTTCTTCGCCCGGCCGACGGCAAAGTGAGCACGCGCAAACATGCCGGGGTAGACATCGCGGATATCTTCCGGCAAATCGAGACGCACACGGGTGGTATGGGTTTTAACGTCGGCGGCGGGCAGGAGGGTCACCGCTTTGGCCGTGACCCACTTGTTGAAGGAGGGAAATTCCACCTGGGCGCGAGCAGAGCGGCGCACCTCCGCCAGCTTGTACTGGGGAATGCTCGCCACCACACGCAAATCCTTGGGATCGAAACCGGTCATCAGCGCCTTGCCGGGGCTCGCCATTTCCCCCAGCTCGACATGGCGAACCGCGACCACGCCGCTGTAAGGCGCCATCACGGCAGTGAAGCCCCTGGTGGTGGCGGCCTGCCCCGCACTCGCCTGGGCCGCTGCCAACTGCGCCTCGGCCGCCTTGTAGTCCGCCTGCGCCTTGTCGAGAGCGGCCTGGCTGACGAATTTTTGCGCCAGGAGCTGCCTGGTGCGCTCATAGTGCTGGCGTGCATTCTGCAAATTGGCGCGCGCCTGGGCCACCCCCGCCTCGCTGCCGGCTACCGCCTGACGGGCTTCGCTCTCGTCGATGCGGACCAGCACCTGGCCCTTTTGCACGGTGTCGCCGACATCGAAATGGATTTCGACGATGCGGCCGGAAATCTGGGCCGCCACGGTGGACTGCTTGACCGCCTCGACCAGCGCCTCGGCGGCGTAGGTCTGATCCACCTCACGGTACTCTACCGTCGCAGTGGCAAAAGGCAACGCCGCCTGAGCGAGCGGAGCCAGGAAGATCCCCAACAGTATCCAGACAGATTTCAGCACGCTCGACCCCAAAAAAATGTATTAGTATATGCTAATATACTTTATTATTCAAGCCGCGAAACGAACTTGCCGGGAGTACTGCGCAACACCTTAAGGCAGATTCCACATGACATGGAACCCGATACACTAGATTTGGTTATAGACGCTACTTGGCGAAACCACAAAAAACATCGCGCATCAGGCTGATCAACTTCAGGGTGCGCGGGTCACCGACCCGGTAATACACTCGATTGGCATCCTTGCGCGTGCGCAGTACTCCTTTGTCACGCAAAATCGCCAGATGCTGGGAAATATTGCTTTGGGATGTACCCACGCTTTCGACAATATCCTGCACACTAACTTCCCTGTCACCCAGCACGCACAGGATTTTCAGGCGCAACGGATGCGACATGGCCTTCATGGCGCGGGACGCCTGCTCAATGTGCTCTTCCTTGTCGATCAATTCAACTGGATTGGATTCCATCTGCTCGCCTTCGTTAAGCTATATTTCAGGATACTGAGGTAGGTTAATAAATTAAGTATAATGCGATTATTAGTAAAATATAATAAAATTATGCTACTTAATCTATAAATTCAAAACGAGCCAGAAAATTCCAGCATGAAGGTCACCCCTGTTTTACTCATTATCCTGGACGGATTCGGTTGCAGCGAAAGCCCGGACAACAATGCCATCGCCAGCGCGCACAAGCCCAACTGGGATAAACTCTGGCAGACCTGTCCCCACACCACCATCAATGCATCCGAAGCGTCGGTGGGGTTGCCAAGCGGACAAATGGGCAACTCCGAGGTAGGCCACCTCAACATCGGCGCCGGTCGTGTCGTCTACCAGGAATTCACCCGCATCAACCGCGCCATCAGCAGCGGCAATTTCTTCGCCAATCCCGCCCTGACCCAAGCGGTGGAAACCGCCAGGAGCAGCGGCAAGGCATTGCACATTCTGGGGTTGCTTTCCGATGGCGGAGTTCATAGCCACGAAACACACATCCACGCCATGCTCGAACTGGCAGCCCGCGCCGGGGTGGAGAATATCTACCTGCACGCCTTCCTCGACGGGCGCGACACGCCGCCAAGAAGCGCGCAGGATTACCTGCGCCGGCTCCAGGAAAAGTGCGACCAGTTCAAGGCAGGACGAATCGCCTCGATCATCGGCCGCTACTTCGTCATGGATCGCGATAAGCGCTGGCTGCGCGTCAGGGCAGGCTATGACCTGCTGACCCAGGGCAAGGCGGAATTTCAGGCGGAAAGCGCGGAAGCCGCTTTAGCGGCGGCCTACGCCCGCAACGAAAACGACGAGTTCGTCAAGGCCACGGCCATCGTCCCGCCCGGCACACAGCCGGTGCGCATGGAAGACGGCGACGTGGCGGTATTCATGAACTTCCGCTCCGACCGTGCGCGCGAAATCACCCGCGCCTTCATCGAACCCGGCTTCGACTTGTTCGAGCGCGAGCTGGTGCCGCATCTCGCCGCTTTCTGCACCCTGACCGAATACAGCAAGGATTTCAACGTGCCGGTGGCTTACCCGCCGGAGCAGATCCGCAACGGCTTCGGCGAATACATCTCGAACCTGGGCCTGAAGCAGCTCAGGATTGCGGAAACCGAAAAATATGCCCACGTCACTTTCTTCTTCGATGGCGGCGAGGAACGCATCTACCCGGGCGAGGACCGCGTCCTGGTGCCATCTCCGGACGTTCCCACTTACGATCTGAAGCCGGAAATGAGTGCCTTCGAGGTCACCGACAAGCTGGTCGAAGCCATCGAAAGTCGCCAGTTCGACGCCATCGTCTGCAACTACGCCAACGCCGACATGGTAGGCCATACCGGCGTGATGACCGCAGCGGTCAAGGCAATAGAAACGCTGGACCAGTGTTTGCAAAGGGTAGTCGAGGCCATGCAGCGCAACGGCGGTGAAGTGCTGATTACCGCCGATCACGGCAACGCGGAAATGATGGCGGATGAAAACTCGCATCAGGCCCATACCGCCCACACCTTGAACCGGGTGCCCCTCGTGTACGTCGGCCGCAAGGCTCATCTGGCCGAAACCGGCGCACTCGAGGATGTCGCCCCGACGCTGCTGAAAATCATGGGGCTGCAGCAACCCGCGGAAATGACCGGCCACCCCCTGATCGAATTCGAATAATGGCATCTGCCTGGCCTGCCCGAGCAATTTTCCTTGCCGTCGGGCTAGCCTGCACGTTCTCAACCCAAGCCGCGCCGAAAGACGATCTCTCCGGCCTGCGCGAGCGCATCAAGGCCCTGCAAAAAGACGTCGAAAGCGCAGAAGGCAAAAAAACCGATGCCACCGATGCGTTGAAACAATCCGAGCAAGCGATCAGCACGGCCAACCGGCGGCTGCGGGAATTGGCGCAGAAGCAGGAAAGCGTCGGCGCCACCTTGAACCAGGTGCAGCGTGAAGGCCGCGACACCCAGGGCAAAATCGGCAAGCAGCAGGCGCTGCTCGGCCAGCTGCTCTCCCACTACTACCTGCACGGCCAGCACGACCCCCTGAAAATCCTGCTCAACCAGCAAGATCCCAACCAGCTTGCGCGCCAGCTGCACTATTACACTTACCTATCCCGCGCGCGCGCTGCCCTGATCGAAAGCTTGCGCACCAACCTGGCACATTCCCGGGAGCTCGCTCAGCTTTACCAGGAAAAAAGCGTCGAACTGGCGCAGGTAAAATCGGAGCAGGCGCGTCAGAAATTTCAGCTTGAAAAGGACAAGGAAGCGCGCAAAACAGTGCTGGTCCACATCAACCAGAAAATAACCAGCCAGCGCCATGAAATCGGCCGCCTGCAGCGTGACGAAAAACGCCTGACGCAATTGATTGAACGTCTGAGCAGGCTGGCGGCGCAACCAAAGAAAAAAAAGAGCGTCTCTGTATACAATCGCAACCAACCCACCCCCGAGCCATCCGGCGGCGCGCTCCATCAGCTCAAAGGAAAGCTTCATCTGCCGGTGCGCGGGGAACTTGTCAACCGCTTCGGCAGTCAACGAGAAGACAGTGGCGCAACATGGAAAGGGTTGTTCATCAAATCGACAGCGGGACAGGACGTTAAATGCATCGCCAATGGGCGAGTGGTATTTTCTGACTGGCTGCGCGGCTTCGGCAACCTCATCATCGTCGACCATGGCGACGACTACATGAGCCTCTACGGCAACAACGAAACCCTCTACAAACAGGCCGGCGAAACCGTTCGGGCTGGCGAGGCAGTCGCCGCAGTGGGAAACAGCGGCGGAATTGCAGAAACCGGTTTATACTTTGAAATGCGGCATCGAAGCCGACCTTTCGACCCGCTGGGCTGGATCAAGCTGAACTAAATAATGATTTTTGAGTGAAACGAGGATGAATGTAATGCGCGGCAAAATGCAAAAAACCAGCTTGATCTTCTTTGGCGCCATCATCGGCGTGATGATCAGCCTCAACTTCTCCGCAGTGGCCAACAAGGAAGCCGTCAGTCCGCTACCGATCGATGACCTGCGCGCCTTCACCGAGGTTTTCGGCAAGATCAAAAGCGACTATGTCGAACCGGTGGAAGATAAAAAACTCATCACCGAAGCAATCAATGGCATGCTTACCGGCCTCGATCCCCATTCCGCCTACCTCGACGCCGATGCGTTCAAGGATTTGCGAGTCGGCACCCAGGGCGAGTTCGGCGGCCTCGGCATCGAGGTCAGCATGGAGGATGGCTTCGTCAAGGTGGTGTCACCGATCGAGGATACTCCGGCATTCCTGGCCGGCATAAAAAGCGGCGACCTGATCATCAAGCTGGATGAAACTCCGATCAAGGGACTGACTTTGAATGAAGCGGTCAAACGCATGCGCGGCAAGCCCGGCACCAAGATCACCCTCACCGTGATCCGCAAGGGCGAAGCCAAGCCCATCGTCGTCACCCTTACACGCGCCGTGATCAAAATCCAGAGCGTAAAATCGAAACTGGTCGAACCGGGCTACGGCTATATCCGCATCACCCAGTTCCAGGAGCATACCGGCGAGAACATGGCCCAGGCTCTGGATACGTTCTACAAGCAGAACAAGGCGCCTCTGAAGGGGCTGGTGCTGGATTTGCGCAACGACCCGGGCGGTCTGCTCAACGGCGCGGTCGCAGTTTCCGCGGCGTTCCTGCCGAAAGATGCGCTGGTGGTGTACACCGAGGGTCGCACCGAGGACGCCAAGATGAGGCTGACGGCAAGCAAGGAAAACTACCTGCATAGCGCTGCGGAGGAAGATTATCTGAAAAATCTGCCCGCGGGCACCAAAACCGTGCCCATGGTGGTACTGGTCAACGGTGGCTCGGCCTCGGCCTCGGAAATCGTCGCTGGCGCCCTGCAGGATCACAAGCGCGCCATCATCATGGGCACGCAAACCTTTGGCAAGGGGTCGGTGCAAACCGTCCTGCCGCTGGGCAACAACACCGCCATCAAGCTGACCACGTCACGCTATTTCACCCCCAATGGACGCTCCATCCAGGCCAAGGGCATCAGCCCGGATATCGCCGTCGAAGAGGCCACGATCAACGGGGTCGAACAGCAGGGCGCATTCAACCTGCGCGAAGCCGATCTGGAGCGGCATCTATCCAACGGCAACAAGGATGAGGAAACCAAAAAGCCCGAAGCGCCGTCGATCAAGCTGCCCGCACCGAGCAAACCTGCGCCTAAGGGCAAAGATGACAAAACCGACAGCGGCAAACCGGCTCCCGGTGAAATCGTGTCGAAAAACGACTACCAGTTGAATCAGGCACTCAACCTGCTGAAGGGACTAAATATCCTGCAGAACAAGTAGAGCCTGATGTAGGGTGGGCACGTTTTTGCGCCCACGCGGAATAACCTCCACTGACCGCGTGGGCACAAAAACGTGCCCACCCTACCAAGCTGATGGCTAACTACTGACATCTACTCATGGACGACAACCAACTCCTGCGCTACAGCCGGCATATCCTGCTGCCACAGATCGGCATCGAGGGTCAGGAAAAGCTGCTTGGCGCCCATGCCCTGATCATCGGCGCCGGCGGCCTGGGCTCCCCAGCAGCGCTCTACCTTGCCGCCAGCGGCGTCGGCAGGATCACGATCTGCGACGGCGACAGCGTCGATCTCACCAACCTGCAGCGCCAGATCGTCCACTTCACCCATTCCCTCGGCGCCAACAAGGCGACATCGGCGCAGCGCACGCTCGCCGCCATCAATCCAGAAATCGACATCACAGCCATTCCGCAACGCGTCGAAGGGGCTGAACTCAGCCACCTCATCGCCCAGTCCGATGTCGTGCTCGATGCCAGCGACAACTTCGCCACCCGACATGCCGTCAACCGCGCCTGCGTCGCCCACGGCAAGCCGCTGGTTTCCGGTGCGGCGATACGCTTCGACGGACAGGTAGCGGTTTTTGATTTGCGCGTCCCCTCCAGCCCTTGCTATCACTGCCTGTTTCCGGAAGCGGGGGGGGAAGAAGGCGAGCGCTGTGCGGTGATGGGCGTATTCGCGCCGCTGGTGGGGATCATCGGCTCGACTCAGGCGGCCGAAGCGCTGAAAATACTATGCGGCGCCGGCCAGCCGCTGAATGGCCGGCTGCTTCTGCTCGACGGCTTGCAGATGGAGTGGCGTTCGATCAGGCTGAAGAAGGATCCGGCCTGCCCGGTGTGCGGTGGGTTGAAAAACTAGCTATCCTTAATTTAGAGTAAATCCCCGTGCTCCCCATTCAGGAACTGCTCAACCGGCTTCGCTGGGATAGCGCATTCGCAACAGGGGATTTCGTGATCGGCTATTACGACCGCGTGGAAGGGAAAATCATTCAGGTGCCGTTGCAGCAGGTGCATATCACCCCAGGCGATCATTTTTCTTGCCAGGTCACCGATCAGGACGGCTACGCTCACGACGTTCCCTTTCATCGCATCAAGGAAGTCCGCAAGGACGGTCAGCTGATCTGGCACCGGGAACACTAGCGTGTCAGGTTAAAACCCGATCTACGCTAGCCAATGACGGGAGCGATCCCTTGCAGAAGAACCTGCCCGACCTCATCCTCATCGGCGTAATGCTGACATGGAGCGGAGCGGCCTTGCCGGAGAGCACTCCCGCCATGAATCGCGCAACGAATCCTTCCTCGCCCGCCCTCGCAGACCGCCTGCGCGGTCACGTTACCCATCTTGCCGTTGAGATCGGGCCGCGCAACGTGTTCCGACCCGATGCGCTCCATGCCGCCGCCGACTACATTCGCCGCGAATGGGCCGCCCAGAATTACCCGGTGAACTCGCAGTATTACCAGGCCATGGGTGTGAAAAGCGAAAATCTGGAAGTGCGCCGGATCGGCAAGACCAAGCCCGATGAAATCATCCTGGTGGGCGCACACTACGATACGGTGCAGGGGTCGCCAGGCGCGGACGACAACGCGAGCGGTATCGCGGCCCTCCTTGAGCTCACCCGCCGGTTCGCCACTACGGATACGGCGCGCACCCTCCACTTCGTGGCATTCGTCAACGAGGAGCCGCCCTTCTTTTTTTGGGGCCGGATGGGCAGCGGCGTTTATGCCGAAGCCGCGCAGGCGCGCGGCGAGAATATTCGCCTGATGATTTCCCTGGAGATGCTGGGCTCATACAGCGAGCAGCCAGGCAGCCAAAGTTACCCACCGCTACTCCGGCACTTCTACCCCGACCGGGCAAATTTCATCGCCATGGTTTCAAACCGGGCATCCCGCAAGGAATTGCACCAACTGGTCGCAGCCTTCAAGTCCCGCTCGGACTTCCCCGTGGAATCACTGGCCACCTTCGAATTTATCCCCGGTGTAGCATGGAGCGACCATCTCTCCTTCTGGCGGGCGGGGTATCCGGCAATCATGATCACCGATACCGCTTTCTACCGCAATGCGGCCTACCATACCGCCGATGACACGCCGGAGAAGCTGAATTACCCCGCGATGGCGAGCATGGTAGAAGGATTGTTCCATGCCCTGACGGCATTGGAATTGCCGTAGCGGCTTCTTGAACTGATAAATCAACACCGAAGCAATTCGGCGCATTCGGGCCGCACTAAGGATCGAGCAAAGGAAACCCGAACACGGAGTCACTCTCCACAAATTACGCAGATGAATGTTGGGTTACGTGATAAAGCCGCTAACTCAACCTACACTCTTTGATCAGCGCCCGTCCCTGTGCCGTCCAGAACTCCATCGGCTCGCGCTTGAAACCGCTCTTGGCGAACTGGTGCCAGCGGCCGACCACGAAGCTCATCATCAGGTTGGCCTGAGCGGCGGCATCGATCTCGGTAGAAATTTCCTGCTGGCTCGCGGCAAGCCGCAATGACTGCTTGAGCGTGGCTTCCAGCCGTTCGTGCAACTGGTTGATGCGGGCCTGGAGGCGGCTATCCTCGTTAACCAGCGCCTCGCCGATCAGCACCCGGGTCATGCCGGGATTCTTCTGGGCAAAACCGAGTAGCATGGGCAGCACGCCCTCCAGCTGTTTCACACCGCTGTTCTCTTCGCCGGCGACCTTGTTGATCAGGCCGAACAGGGTCTGCTCGATAAACTCGATCAGTCCCTCGAACATCTGCGCCTTGCTGGCGAAGTGGCGGTAGAGCGCCGCCTCGGATACGCCGATCCGGGCGGCCAGGGAAGCGGTAGTAATTTTCTCGCCCTGCGGTTTCTGCAACATTTCCGCCAGATTTTGCAGGATCTGGAGTTTTCGTTCTCCGGGTTTGGCTGCCATGTTTTCCCCTTGGGTGTGATTCGGCTAAATTGCTAAAAACATTTTAGCCACGGATAAACACGGATTAATAAAGACAAAACAATATGTTGCGGTAGCCATCCATTTACCTGAAAGGTGCCAGATGAAAAATTCAACTCATTGATAATCTGTGTATATCTGTGGAAAAGCGTGACTGAAGCGCTTTATGTAGGATTATACCCGGAAGATCGGCCGTTTTACTTGGGATGGCCGGCGAAAATGCCGGGGCGAAACACTTCCTTGCCGGATTTCGAGAATGCCGAGGTATAGGGGTCGATGGCGGTTTCCAGCTCCTCGCACCAGGACGGGTGACTGTAGCTCATGTCGGTGAAGAACCACAACCCGCGCTCGGACTGGCAGGCGGCCGACATCATGTGTATCTGCTCGCCCGCTTCCGGCCCGACAATACAGCCGCCCAGCAACTGACCGGTCTCGGCATCGTGCACCACCTCGATGAAGCCTTCATAGTTGTGATGCGCGCGAGCCTTGCCGGAGCCACCGAAGTTGGAGCGCGCCACATCGGCATCGAACCCGGCCTGCTCGGCGAGATCTTCGGTCAATCCCACCGTCGCAATTTCCAGGGCGGAATGGATGACCGTCGGCACTTTATGATAATTGCTGCGCAGGACATTGCCGTTGATGGCATTGGCTGCCGCCACCTTGGCATCGTGCAGGGCGGCATTGGCAGTCATCGGGCCGGGCTTGACGTCACCGATGGCGTAAATACCGGGAACGCTGGTTTCCAGGTATTCCGTCACCTCGATGAAACCCTCCGAATTCAGCGCCACCCCAGCTTCTTCCAGGCCCAGGCCGGCCGTCATCGGTCGCCGGCCAACGGCAACCAGCACATGCTCGAAGGTGTCCCGATGTCCATCCGTACAGGTGACTTCCACCCTACCATCGATGATCTGGCTTTGCGCAACTGAAACATTCTTCCGCACTTCGATGCCGATGCGTGCGAACTTGCGCTCCAGCACGGCGCTGGCGCGCTCCGGGATATGAGGCTGATCCAGTAGCCGGCCTCCTTGTTCAACGATACACACGCGGGAACCGAACTGATGCAGCAAAAAACCCAGCTCCACACCTATCGAGCCCCCGCCGACACATAAAATGGATTTCGGCAGGTGATCGAGCCGGTACATGAAATCGGGCGAGTGCATGATCTCCCGAGCATTGCTCGGGCATGTATCGAGTTCGCGCGGCGTCGAACCGGTGGCAATGATGATGCGCCTGGCCTTGAGCTCAAGCGGCGCAGTGACGGTAAGCTTTCCCCTATCGGTAAATGGCGCATCGCATTCCGGCGAGTTCAGGTTGCGCGCCGGATGGACGCTGATCCGGCCATCGCCCAGCAACTTTCCCTCGCCGATAAAAACGCGCACGCCCAGACGCTTGAGCCATACCGTGAAATTATTGCGGATGCCGGTGACGACCTCGTCCTTGTGCGCCATTGCCGCCATGAAATCCCCGCGCACCCGGCCGATCAGGCCGCGGCCCTGCAGGCCATTAACATCCTCGATCAGCGAGGCCAGGTGAATCAGGGTTTTTTTCGGGATACAGCCCTGATTCAGGCAAGTGCCGCCCGGCAAAGCTTTCTCCACCAGCGCCACTTTGGCCCCCAGGTGAGCGGCGGTGATCGCAGCCTTGTATCCTCCCGGGCCGCTGCCGATAATTACGAGATCAAATTCCATCCGCTGAAAAAATGTTGTAACCCTGGATCAGATTAGTGACAACCGCTACCGCAGCCGCCGCAGCCACCACCGCCGCCTGAAGAAGTGCCGCAAGAAGAGCCGCCGTCATCGTTGGGATTGATAAAAATAAAGCGGAAGTCACCGGGATCAAGTTCGACGAAATCCAGCACGGCCCCGTTCAGCAGATCCATATACTCTGGCGACACGATGACGGTGACTCCCTCGGAATTCACCATCACGTCTTCTTCAGTCTGCTCATCGAAACCCATTCCGTACTGGATAGTTCCATCCATCCCGCGACGGGCGGCAATCCGCAGAAACATTCCTTCGGCTTCACTTTGGGTGGCAGCCTGGTGAATCTGCTCGGCAGCTTTGGCTGTTACTGTAATCATCGACTTTCTCCTTTAGATATTAAGCAATTCAGATCAGGGTGCGCGGTCATGGCGCCGCATGCCCCCGTCCACCGGTTGCTCTGCTCCTTGCGCCTTGCTGCGCACAAAGGCAACGAAACGGGCTGCCCAGTTATAAGCTCCAAGGCTACGCAGATGGGCATAGGAGGCCAGCAGGTTTTTGTAGACGATGCCGTCGTGGCGCCCGTCTATCCCATGGCCGCGCTTCACCTCGTAGGCATATTTCAGCCCGCTCGTATCCAGATTGTCCAGGCTGGAATAGTGAAATTCGTGGCCGCGCACTTCGGCCGCCGTGGAGGCTCCGGCAGTCCCGCCCAACGAGGACTCCGGCCAGCCATGAGCCATGAAACCGGCACCGGCGGGATCGTATGTCGGCCATGGACTCTCCCCCGTTTCAGTCAAGCGGATGTAGCCGCGCCCGACCGGTTTTTCGTGCATCACCACATCGCCTGGAATGACACCCACCATATTGCGCTTTTCGCCCTTCCAGGTCAGCGTGCGCGACAGGTACATGAGTCCGCCGCATTCCGCGTATACCGGCATGCCGTTCTCGATGGCACGGCCGATCTCTTCGCGCAGCGGGGCATTGGCTTCCAGTTCGCTCATGAACAACTCGGGGAACCCGCCGCCGATAAACAAGCCATCCACTTCCGGGAGATGCGGGTCATGCAGGGTATCCAGCGGAACCAGTTCAGCTCCGGCGGCACGCATGGCATCAAGGTCGTCGGCATAGTAGAAGCCGAAGGCCTTGTCCTTGGCCCAGCCGATGCGCACTTTCGGTAGAGGAACAGATCTGGGTGCCTCGGCGCTTCGATGAGCGAGTACCGGCAGCAGCGGCGCAGAGGCGGCAATTGCCAGCAACTTGTCGAGATCGACTTGCGCCCCGACTAACTCTCCAATTTCATTCACGCGCCGCATCGCTGCCTCGGCTTCGTTGCTCGGCATCAGGCCAAGGTGCCGTTCCACGATTTCCAGCCGTTTGTCGTGATGCACTGCGCCGATCACCGGCACGTCCGTATAGTGCTCGATCACGGCGCGCAGCTTGCTCTCGTGGCGGGCGCCACCGAGATTATTGAGAATCACCCCGGCAATGTTGATATTCCGGTCAAAGGCCTGGTAGCCCAGGATCAAAGGCGCGATTCCGCGCGTCATGCCGCGTGCATCGATTACCAGCACCACCGGCGCCTGCAGCAGACGAGCCAGCGCGGCATTGCTGTTGCTGCCGTCAAGGTTGAGCCCGTCGTACAGGCCCTTGTTGCCTTCGATCAGGCTGACATCCGCACCTGCGGAGTGCCGCTGGAATTCAGCGACAATCTCATCCTGACCCATCATGAAAAAATCGAGGTTGCGGCAGGGACGGCCGCTGGCAACGGAAAGCCACATCGGGTCGATATAATCGGGGCCCTTTTTGAAGGGCTGAACCTTGATGCCGCGCCCCCTGAATGCGGCGCACAAGCCGATGGAGACGGTGGTTTTTCCAGAGGATTTATGTGCAGCGGAGATTAGCAGGCGGGACATAAGTCGGAATTTGCAGAAGGATAGGGGTACTGTCGGCTATTTTGACAGAAAAGGGTTCAGTGAATTTCCGCCAAGGCAACTTCTTCCGGTGATATCCGGAATGAGTTTCCTACGTGCCCGGAAGCGGCATGCCTCCGGGATCGTAGGTTGACTATTGGCTGACCGGGTGATGCTTGTCATCCGGCATGAAATGCAGCACTTTTGCCGCAATTGCGGTTATCAGCGCCGCTGCCGCGATGCCCCCCATGCCGAGGAGAAACTCGGGCAGGCTGGGGCTGTAAGGATGTATCCTGCCATCGAAGAAGCTGCTGCTTGCCTCCATGCCGGGGAAGAGGTTCAGGGGGAAGGCCTGCCCGCCGATGAGAAAGACATACAGCTGGAAGAATCCCCCGAGAATGATGAGCGCGGAAGCGACCAGAACCGTACCGGATTTCTTCGCCGTGAACAGGAGGAACAGGGGCAATACCCCACCAATCAACACCTGCCCGACCCAGAATAGCGTTGTATAGATGCCACCATCGAGCAGAATGAAGCGCTCGAAATCCGTCTGTTTTGCAAAATAAAGGTTGGTCATGTGGTACACCGCGGTGAAGTAGAGCACCGCAGCAACGAAAACCGCCAGCAGGTTTTTCAAACGATGCAGGATCGCCTCATCCAACACGCGATCGTTCCAGCGGTACATCACCGCCTGCACGATCATGAACACAGCCAGCCCGAATGAAAACGACATGATGATGAACATGGGTGCCAGCAGCGCTGTGCCATAGGCCTGGCGCGCCACCAAAAAGCCGAAGATGGCGCCGGTACCGGTGGTCAGTGCAAGGCGCCAGATGAAGGCGGCAAAGCCGACATACTTGGAATAGCCATGCATCTTGCGATCCATCATCGTCCACAGATAAAGGGCGACAACGGTAAAGAAGATGGTGTACAGGAATACATTGAGCGCAAAGACGGATTTGAGGTTCAAATAGGTCATTGCAATGATGAGCCGGTCGGAGCGACCGAGATCAAGCATCAGTACCATCAAGCCGCCAGCCAGCATGGCGATGGCAAGCAGGCCGGAGAGCGGGGCGCGCGCCTTATACACCGGCTTGCCGAACACCGAACCGATGGATGCCACGTTGAGCACGCCGGAGGCCGCCACGATCAGGAAGATGGCAAACACGTGCGGCAAGCCCCAGACGATCTGGTTGGTCATGCCGGTCACCACGTGACCGTAATGTTCCATGTAGTACGCAGCCCCTAGGCCGGCCAGCATTACCAAGCCGATCACCCCCAGCACAAAGTAAAAGGCGCCGTCTTTGTTCTTGCTAAATACATCGTTGTTCATAGCGTTAAATCCCCTGGTAACGAACGCCGGTGTTCAGCGCCAAATCCGCACGGACTTGGGTGGTGGCATAGGTGGCAATGCGTTTGGATATTTCGCTGTTTGCATCGTTCAGGTCACCGAACAACATCGCACCGTGATTCCCCGCCGAGCAGGCTTCAACGCAGGCGGGTTGCAGGTCCTTGTCTATCCGGTGCACACACAGCGTGCAGGATTCGACGCAGCCCTTGCCACGAGGCACGTCGGGATTCTGGTCGTCGTGCTCTTCATGCACGAAGGAACGAGCCTTGTACGGACAGGCCATCATGCAGTAACGGCAACCGATGCAGATATGGCGATCTACCAGGACGATGCCGTCAGCGCGCTTGAACGACGCTCCGGTCGGACACACGTCCACGCAAGGCGGCTCGGCACAGTGCTGGCACATCATCGGCAGGGAATGGCTCTTGCCGCTTTTGACTTCCTTCAGCTCGATCTTGCGTATCCACTGCGCATCGGTTTCAGGATGACCCGTTGAGCCAAAGCCGTTTTCCTTGCCGCAGGCGGAAACGCAGTCGGTGCAGCCGGTTGCGCACTTGGTGCTATCAATCAGCATGCCCCAGCGCTTGGTGCTGGAAGCAGCCTCACCAGCAGGGCGCGCATTAGCCATATCCAGCAGCGTCACTCCTGGTGCAAGCACCAATCCAGCAGTACCCGCCACCCCTGCTGCGATAAACTTCCTGCGGCTGTTATCTACGTCATTGCTCATTTAACGCCCTCGCCCATGTTCAAGCTCGCCAGTTTTGCCTGCATCTGCCAACGCATTTTTCCGGACAGGCTAGACTGCTTGTCCTTGCCTTCAGACTGCTGCTCCGGCGTAACGATCGGATGCATTCCCCCTGCGGGGGCTTTCGGTTTGCTTGAATGACACTCGAAGCAATCCAGCTTGACGGCGGCGTAGCTGTGACAGCCCATGCAGAAGTCTTCCTTGCTGCTGGCCACGCTGTTGGTCTTGGGGTTGACGTGACACTCAATACAGTTTTTCAAACTGTCCTGAGAACCGCGTATCCCCTTGCGCATGGTCTCGTCACGCTGATGCTTGAGGATATTCATGTGATTGCGACGCATATAATCCTCGTCGCGCACACACTTGTCACCCTTTGCGATCAGCTTGTGCCCGCTGTGCGCGCCGTGCTCGTCAGCTGCAGTGGCGGGCATGACCCCAGCCAGAAGCAGGGCAGACAGGGCGGCGGCCAGCCATCCCCGTACGCTACGCCGTTTCGCTGGATTGATCATATTTAGTCGCCCATCCCCATTTTGATGTAGCCGGTGGGGCAGACGTCTGCGCAGATATGGCAACCGATGCAACGTGAGTAGTCGGTATCCACGTAACGGCCGGTAGTGGCTTGCGTTTTCTTCACCTTGAACACGGCTATTTGCGGGCAGTAAACCACGCAGTTGTCGCACTCGAAGCACAGGCCGCAGCTCATGCAGCGTTTTGCTTCCGAGACCACCGTCTTGTCGTCCAGCGCTTCCAGACGCTCCTCGAAGTGCCCCAGCACCTGCTCTGCGGTCAGAGTCACGAAGTTGCGCTTGTTGCGCGGAGTAAACGGGAAATGACCGAGGAACAGGTCCGTAGACGGAATTACGTATTTGTCGGAGCGATTCTCGAAGTTGTGCACCGCGAACTTGGCCTTGTCGGTACCCCAAGTACCCAGATCGATCTCCTTGGCGAAGCCCTCTTTTTTCTTGATCTCTTCCTTGTTGCTGGTGTGGTACGCCTCTGGAGCCAGACCCACTTCCATTTCCTTGCGCAACAAATCGAAGTAGGCGACGTCCACTTTTGGCCGCTTGCCCAGATCTTCACCATTCAAATAGTGGTCGATACTCTCAGCAGCAATACGACCATGACCAATTGCAGTGGTCAGCAGGTGCGGACGGAGCACGTCGCCACCGACGAAGATGCCTTGCTGCCCTGGCACCTGATAGTGCTTGTCGGCGCTGATCAGGCCCTTGCCGTTATCGAAGCCTTCCAGGCCAGTGAAGTCCACCGCCTGGCCGATCGCGGAGACAATCAGGTCGGCGGGGATATCGTATTCGGTGCCTTCCTTGACGACCTGCTTGCCACCCACAGTTTCCAGTACAGCCACGCGCAGCGCGGTCGCGCGGCCATCCGCACCGACCACAACCGATACCGGAGTAATGTTGCCCTTGATTTCAATTCCCTCGGCCAGCGCTTCTTCGACCTCATGCTTGTTGGCGTTCATCTTCTCGACCGGAGCACGCGAGCACAGCACGACGTCGGCGCCTTCCTTAGCGGAAACCTCGGCGACATCATGAGCCACCTGACCTGCGATGATGTGTTCGGTACGCTCACTGGGGTTCGCCGTCTTGATGTGGCCCAGACGACGCGCAACCGTTGCCACGTCAATGGAGGTGTCGCCACCACCGATTACCACCACGCGCTTGCCGACGTGCTGCAGGCGGCCATCATTGAAGGCGCGAAGGAAGGCCATGGCGGTCACGACGTTGGGCGCTTCCGCACCGGGAACGGGCAGGGGGCGGCCAGCTTGGGCGCCCATGCCCATGAAAATCGCGTCATGGTCTTTTTTGATCTGGTCGAGCGTGATGTCCTTGCCGATGTGCACATTCAGCTTGACCTCGACACCGAGGTCGATGATGCGCTGAATTTCAGTGTCGAGCACTTCACGCGGAGTACGGAAGCCGGGGATACCGTAACGCATCATGCCGCCAAGCAGTGCATGCTCGTCAAAAATCGTGCAGGAGTGGCCTTTCAGCGTCAGATGGTACGCCGCCGACAAACCAGCAGGTCCGCCGCCAATGATCGCCACTTTTTTGCCGGACTTCTGCACGCCTTCCGGCATAGAGAATTTCAGATTGTTCTTGATCGCATACTCGCCGAGATAGTGTTCGACCGAGTTGATGCCAACAAAATCGTCGACTTCATTACGGTTGCAGCCGGATTCGCAGGGTGCCGGGCAAACGCGGCCCATTACCGAGGGGAACGGATTGGCCGAGGTCAGGCGGCGCCATGCGTATTCCTGCATCGGCACGCCGCCGACAGGTTTTTCTACTCCGCGCACGATATTCAGGTAACCGCGAATATCCTCGCCTGCCGGGCAGCTGCCCTGGCATGGAGGGGTACTCAGCACGTATTCCGGGCACTTGTGGGATTTGTCGGCCTCGAAAATCTTGTCCTGCCAACTGCGCCACTGGGTTTTGCCATCCTTGTAACGGCGGAAGGTGCGGGCTTGACTCTTGTTCATCTCTTCAGGTGAAACTGACATAGCTTAATCTCCTAAAAATCAACTTGTAGGGTGCGCTGCGCGCGCACCGTTCCGAACTGTTTGGTGCGTGACGCACCCTACAAAAACTACTCTTCTTCTTTATTTTCCAACAGGATGGCCGTACTCACCAATTGGTGAACGCCACCCACCATGCTCATATCGAAACCGTAAAAAGGGACAACCTTGTTGAACTGAGCCTTGCAGATCGCGCAGATCAACGCCAGGAAATTGACCTGGTGCTCCTGAACCACGTTGTTTAACGCCACCATACGCGGCATCGCACCCTTGACACGGATCTCCAGCAGGTCATCAGTCAGTAGACCGCCACCACCACCGCAGCAAAAGGTGCTCTCGCCGATGGTCTCCTCAGCCATATCGTGGTAATTGTTCACGACGGCCTTGATGACTTCGCGAGGGATGATAAATTGTCCGTCCGGAACATCACCCATGCGTGAACCGCGAGCCACGTTACATGAATCGTGGAAGGTGACGACCCGATGGTCGTTCAGGCTCTTGTCAAACTTGAGCTTGCCCTGCTTGATCAGATCGTTGGTAAACTCGCAGATGTGCTGCGGGGCCGGGTAGCGCGGATCAAGCTGCTTCTGCAGTTCGATCGAGAATGGATCTTCGCCGCCGGCGCCGACACCGATCAGGGTATTCCAGAAGCTATAAGCGACACGCCAGGCATGACCGCATTCGCCCACGACAATACGCTTCACTCCCAATTCCAGAGCCGCCTCGCGGATACGCATGGCGGCGCGACGCGTATTCTCGTAGCTTCCGATGAACATGCCGAAATTGCCGGCCTCGGAGGCCTTGGAGCTCAGCGTCCAGCTGATGCCTGCCGCGTGAAACACCTTGCCGTAACCCATCAGACTTTCGACGTGGGGTTCAGCGAAGAAGTCGGCTGACGGCGTCACCAACAGCACTTCGACGCCTGCGACGTCGAGCGGCAGCTTTACCGCCACACCGGTGGCGTCGAGCATGTCCTCTTCCAGCCCCTCCAGGGTATCGATCAGTGCCGGGCCGGGCAAGCCGAGGTTATTGCCAATCTTGTGCAACTTGCCCATGATCTCATTGGTGTATTTCTGACCGATGCCCACGGTATCCAGGATTTCGCGCCCGGCCATGGTCACTTCGGCGGTATCGATACCATACGGGCAGAATACCGAGCAGCGGCGGCACTCGGAACACTGGTAGTAATAGGTGTACCAGTCGTCGAGAACATCCTTGGTCAAATCCTTGGCGCCCACCAGGGACGGGAAATACTTGCCGGCAAAAGTGAAATGGCGGCGGTAAACGCTGCGCATCAAATCCTGGCGCGCGACCGGCATGTTCTTCGGATCACCGGTACCGAGGAAGTAGTGGCACTTGTCCGTGCACGCGCCGCAGTGGACGCAGGCATCCATGAACACCTGCAACGAGCGGTACTTGCCCAGCAGATCGCCCATCTTGGCGATCGCTTTGTCGTGCCAGTCTTCCACCAACTCGCCAGGAAACCCAATTAGTTCCTGAATCGCTGCATTGGCAGGAAATGACTTAACGTGCGCCGACGCGCCTTCCTTCACCGCTGGGACTTCAATATAGCCCGTGAGCTTGGGTACCTCAAATTGTGGAGCAGCCACTGTCCCTCCTGCTTCTGTTAATTAGCGCGTGCTGCGTTTTGCCGCTTGCCTTGTTTTTTTACGCTATTCCGACTTCGACCCTGGACTCACATCAAACTTGGTTGCCCATGGGGCGATATGGCGTCGCTCGCGTGAATCATCGGTTTGATTACGGGTAGGGCTAAAGAATATTCCCGGCGCATGCAGCAGCTTGCTGATCGGGAAAATCGCCATAAGCAGTGCCACCAAGCTCAAATGCACCAGCAGCACCGGATCGGTCGGGAGTGGCCGCAGATCGAAAACCATCAGGCCAAGGAAGAAATCTTTCACCGCGACAATATCAGTATGCGCGACAAAACTCATCCCCAGACCCGTCAGGCCGATGCCGATCAAGAGCAGCAGCATCAGATGATCGGAAGGCGTCGATATATAACGCACGCGATCCACCAGGAAGCGGCGTGCCCAAAGTCCGCCAAGCCCGGCCACCATGGCGAAGCCGGCATACTTGCCGAACGGTTGAGCCCATACTACCCAGAACCAGACCGGATCGGTGAAATAGCGTAAATGGCGCACAACGACGAGCAGCAGCGAAACATGAAAGAGCCAGCCGAATAACCAGATCCATTTGTTCGCCTTGAACAGGCTCTCAAAGAGCGCCACTTCACGTGCCATCCGAAATACTACCCCGCCCGTCGTAGCTGGTGCAGGCGTAGTCGGGATTTTGAGGGGTGCAGGCGTACGAGCGTAGCGGTTAATTTTAACCACCAGCCCGCCTACCATCATGGCAGTGGCTGCGTAGAAAATGCACGCATACAGCACGGTCAGAAACGACATTAACATCCCCCAGTCTATTGCTCAGGCCTCCGCCTCGGTTAAACCTCTGGCGTCGACATCATTTATCTGGCTGGCGCCAGTCGGGACGAACCGCACATTTACGCGACCCACAGACCCCGACTGCGTCCAGTTTTATTGGTGTTGCTTAGATACAGCCAGTCGGCTTTGGCAAGCCGGCAATCTTACATGCCTGCTTGGCCGGGCCGTAGGGGAACAGCTCGTACAGGTACTTGCTGTTGCCCTTCTCAGGTCCCAACTTCTTGCCAATGGCTTTGGTCAGAACACGAACGGCTGGAGCGATCTGGTAGTCGTTGTAGTATTCGCGCAGGAAGTTGATGACTTCCCAGTGCGACTCGGTCAAGTCGACCTTCTCTTCCACCGCCAGGTACTTGGCAGCTTCCTCATCCCACTCGCTCAGGTTGACCAGGTAACCCTCTTCGTCGGTTTCGTAGGTCTTGCCATTGATTTCAAAGCCCATGTTTCATCTCCTCAAAAAAATCTTAAATTAAAAATTATTAAATCAAAGCCAGGACTGGACGTTTTTGTTTTCCGCTACCAAATCCACAAAACCCGGGTAGTCGACCTGCTTGATGCCGTCGATCACGGTGTCCTGCATGCCGCGCGCTTCCAGATCGGGCCACAAGGCATAAACATGGATGTCTTTTGCCATTGCCGCCTTCATCTTGCTCTCAACTGTGCTGCCCTTGGTCACGGCATACACTGCATCTTCAATCAATAGAATGGCGGAACCCTTCTTGGCCATACGCAGACAAGCATCCAGCGTATTTCTCTCAGAAGGTGATTTATTTACGATATGCAACATTTTCGCCCCCTAATCAGAAACTCATGACGACGTCTTGCTCGTCCATGAGTGTCGCCATTTCTTCGGCAGTCAGCACTTCCACGTCGACTATCAGATCTTCCTCGGTCAGACCGCGGGATTCCAGCGACTCTTTCTCGACGTAGAGCTTCTCGATGTCATAGCCCTCCAGCGCACGGTAGGTAGGCGAGAAATTCTTCATGCCGACTGCCTTGGTGCCTTGGCCCTTTTTAAGCTGGTACACGCCATCGTCCATGAACACCAGGCTGACGTCCTGATCGAAAGCGGCGCTGATCAGCACAACCTCGAGGGATTCCAGCGCGTAGATAGTGCCATACGGCGCTTTACGGTTAATGAATGCGAATTTTTTTACGGTACCAAAGGATTCTTCGTCCATATCGATACCTCCTGTGCTTTCACTCATGACTTCTCCCAATCAATCGCCGAAGGTAACCAGACGATCCGCCTGGATGCCGGATTCAACCAGCTGACCCAGACCGGAAATCCGAAATCCCGACGCCAAATTTTCATTCACGATACCGCGACGCAAAGCAGCAGCCACGCACACCACCAGATCCACGCCATGCTCTTCCGCCAGTTTGCTCCAGCGGTTGACGATATTGCGGTCATCCGCAGGTGGCTCGGTCAGCTTGCTCGCATTGTTCACACCGTCGTGATAGAAAAACACACGATGGATTTCGTGGCCCTTGTCAATCGCCGCCTTGGCGAACTGATACGCAGTATCCGCCGCCTGGTGGTTGTACGGGCCTTCATTCACCAATATTCCGAATTTCATCCCTGAATATCCTGTTATCAGAAAGTTAGAGGATTGCCAATCCCCGGCCGGGAGTTCCGGCAGGGAATTGGCACACCGGTATTAGAACCGGATGTGCGTGGATGCATTCAGCGTCGCACGAGCACCGCGCCAATCATCAATATGGTACTTGGTGAAAGGCAGACCGGTTTTCTCGAAGAACTGCGGCCAGCCGATGCGATCCACCCAGTCGGACATACGCTCCCAAGGCTTGGCATCCGCCTTGTACACGCGCAGGATGTTCTTCACCACTGCGCCCACTTCAGGCCAGCGCGGCGCATTGTTGGGCAGGCCGGAAGCAACCAGCTTGTGGAAGGTCGGACGGATACGGGCGTTGGAGTTCTTGCCGCCAACCCAGATAGCGATCTTGGAATGCTCCGGATCGTTGATCTGCATCGGTGGGCAGGGAGGGAAGCAAGCGCCGCAGCAGATGCACTTGGCTTCGTCCACTTCCAGGGAGGGCTTGCCATTTACCAGGGCGGGGCGGATTGCCGCAACCGGGCAACGCGCAACCACGGTCGGACGTTCGCAAACGTTGGCCACCAGATCATGATTGATCTTTGGCGGCTTGGTGTGCTGCATCACGATCGCGATGTCGGCCTGTCCACCGCAGTTAATCTCGCAGCAGGAGGTAGACAGCTTGACGCGGTTAGGCATCTCTTCGTGGATGAACTCCTCATACAACTCATCCATCAGCGCCTTCACTACGCCAGAAGCATCGGTACCAGGAATGTCGCAGTGCAGGAAACCCTGGGTGTGCGCAATCATGGACACCGAGTTACCGGTACCGCCAATCGGGAAGCCGTGCTTGCCCAGTTCAGCAATCAGCGGGGCCACTTTCGACTCCTCGGTGACCATGTACTCGATATTGCTGCGCACGGTGAAACGGACAAAACCTTCGGCAAACTGGTCGGCGATGTCGCACAGCGTACGAATGGTGTAAACGTCCATCTGACGCTGGGTACCGGCACGCACTGTCCAGATTTGATCGCCGTTGTGGGCGACATGGTGCAGCACGCCTGGACGTGGACGATCATGGTACTTCCAGTTGCCGTAGTTTTTCTTCATCAGCGGGTGCAGGTACTGCACGTGATCTGGTACGCCGCTCTCAATCGGTTCACGCATTTCACTCATTATTTCTCTCCAAACACTTTTATCTAAAGTTTCTGAGGCTAAATGCCAAGCATCAAGCCGCGTTCGCTTTGCGCTGGTTGGCCTTCTCGACTTCTTCATCCCAGCCATCGGTACGCACGTAGGGGTTGGAACGCGGATGGAGAACCATGTTCGCGTCGATATCCACGCCGATACCTTCCAGGAAGTTGACCAGACCGATACGGTCGATCATCTCGCCGGTACGCTCGTGCTCCAGCGCGTTTTCGGCGAAGAAGTCGATGCTGTTCTGGCCGAGCTCGACCAGCTTTTCGAAGTCCTCGTCGGACTCCAGCTTCATGAACGGCACGATCACGGTACCCATGGTGGCGCCGATCTTCAGCACGCTTTTGCCGCCGATCAAGATTGTCACGCCCTTGTCCTTGCCCGGAGCCAGCGCGCCGGTCATGACGTTGATGCAGTGCATGCAGCGCACGCAGCTGTGGTTTTCGATTTGCATCGACTGGGTGTCGTTGATCGCGACGCTGGAGATGCCTTCGGCCTTGGAAACGTCCTGGGTGCTCTTCAGGGACAGCGCCTTGGTCGGGCAGCGGCTGATCACGTCGTTGACCAGTTCGTCCATGCCGTGCTTGGCGAACCACTTCTTGCCCAGCGCATCGTCGGTCTGGATGTTGTCGCGCCAGGTGCCGATGGTGGCCATGTCGGAACGCTGAATCGAGTTGACGCAGTCGTTCGGGCAACCGGAGAACTTGAATTTGAACTTGTACGGCAGGGCCGGACGGTGCATGTCGTCGAGGAAGTTGTTGACCACGGTGCGCAGCGCCTTGGCTTCGTCATAGCAGGACTGCTCGCAGCGCGCGGCGCCGACGCAGGACATGGAGGTGCGTACGGCAGGGCCGGCACCACCCAGGTCGAAGCCTATTTCATTGAAGGCGTCGAAGGCAGGCTGCACATTCGCGGTGGTCGCGCCCTGGAGCATGACGTCGCCGGACTGGCCGTGAAAGGCAATCAGGCCGGAACCGTGCTTCTCCCATATATCACAGAACGTGCGCAGCAGGTCGGAAGTGTAGTGCATGCCGGCAGGCGGCATGATGCGCAGGGTGTGGAACTCGGCCGCATCGGGATAGACCGGCTTCTCGTTCTCGTCCTTGAGTTCGGTAAAACGGGGGATCACGCCGCCACCATAGCCGAACACGCCGACGGTACCGCCCTTCCAGTAACCTTTTTTGGTCCGATAAGAGGTTTCCAGCTGACCCATCAGGTCAACCATCATGTCGTTGTCTTTGGCCAGGCGCTTGAGGCCGGTCACAAAGCTGGGCCACGGGCCGCTTTCCAACTGGTCGAGCATAGGCGTGTCGTGTTGTTTCTTAGCCATAGTTTTTTAATCTCCAAAAAAATTGAAACGGACGCAAGTTCCAGTCCTGCACGGCAAAGTTGCCAGCATCCTGAATTAATAAATCCTCAAAAGCCGGCGGCCTATACCCCGCCCGCTCCGCACGCTCCTTTATGATTTGCTTCTTTCACAAAAACTAAAGGAACCACGTCACCAGCTTTGAATACTACTGCCAACAAGGAATGACTTTCTACTGTCATCTTGGGTGGCGGATACTACCCATCCGGGTTATTCGCCACCCCCCTGCTTGGGATATACCCTGGCCACCTCTTGATTCCTGGCTGCCCTATCCCCATATAATACGGCAACGCAATGTTTACGAACCATTTAAGACGCAGAATCTTGAAGCCGTTGTTTCCGCGTCGAGACCCGGCAGTTTGCTAAATATTCGCGGCGAGGTCAAGCGGCGGATTGCTTAGCAACTTTCGTCTATCTGTTTTGATCAGGGTCTACGTTTAAGGATTGGTTCACGCAATGGCAATGGAAGAAACCACAAAAATCGACAAATTTACTGCCTCGCCCTTTCGGCAGGAAATTGAGCTGCACCACGTAGACCACGAAGCGGGCTTCTCCACGCTACGCGTAAGGATCCGCGAACTGAAACGTTTCACCGTCTTTGACATCGACGAACATACTGCCGAGCATTGGGGGCGCGCCTTGCTGGAATGGGCGGAAACCCGCAAGAAGGAAGGAGCACCAAAATAGGCTGGCCAATCGAAAGCGGCATGGTCAACCCCGAATTTGACAATGCCGCAGTAACCGAAGTTCACTTCGAACTGCAAGGCACTCTGCTGCCCCGGGATCACGGCTATCCGTTGTTCCTCGAACTATCGCGTCTGCTGCCCTGGCTACCCGACGAGACGCTGGCTGCGGTTCACCACATCCATGGCGCAGAAACAGGCAAGGACGACCTGCTTATATTGAACCGACGGGCCAAGCTTGTGATACGCATCCCCATACATCGAGAGGCTGACCTGGCGATTCTGTCTGGCCAGACCCTCATGATCGGCGGCTTCAAGCTGACCATCGGCAAGGGCAAGACCAAGCCGCTGGCACGCCACTCTCCACTGTATGCTCACTGCGTCACCACCGGCAGCATGGATGAGGAAGGCTTTGCCAGCGACATCATCCGCATATTGGATGAACTTAAGATCACCTGCCGCTTCATCTGCGGCCGGCGTCAAACCATCACCACCGCCGATGGCGTGGCCTATGGCTATAGCCTGCTGCTGCACGAACTACCGGTGGAACAATCCATCCTGGTGCAACAGCGCGGCATGGGCGGCAATCGCAAAATCGGCTGCGGCATCTTCATCCCGCACAAATCCACCAACGCTCTGGTGTAGAATACCCCCACATTTTTTGTAACCCGCAAACTTTCAAAGGAGGAATCATAATGGCATACGAAGTAAACGGCGTTGAGTTTGAAACCGATGAGGAAGGCTATCTGGTTGAACCGAACTACAGTGACGAGATTGTCCCCATGATCGCCGCAGCGGAAGGCCTCGCGATGAACGATGAACGCTGGGCAATCGTCAAGTACATGCGTGAGCAATACAAGGAGCATGGCCACACCCCCAACTTCCGCGCGATGCTGAAAGACTGGGAAAAGATTCGCCCCGGCACCGACAGCAAATACCTCTACACCCAGTTTCCCGAAATGCCGGCCAAACAGGCTGCCAAGGTAGCTGGCCTGCCCAAGCCTTACGGCAAGGGCGGATACTAACGTCTGGCAATGGGTAATGGGCGATGGGTGTAACCCGCGCCCTACCCTACTCCTCCCGCATCACTCATCACCCCATGAAGTTCACCACTCTAGTTTCCACAGAGGAACTGGCTCAGCATCTTGGCGACCCGGGCTGGATCGTCTTTGACTGCCGCTTCACGCTCACCGATCCGGAAGCGGGGCGTCGCGCTTACCTGCACGGCCACATCCCGGGAGCACGCTACGCCCACCTGGACGATGACCTCTCATCCCCGATTACACCCACCAGCGGCCGTCACCCGCTGCCCAGTCCGCAGCTTCTGAGCGAAAAACTGGGACTCTGGGGAGTGGACAACACCAAACAAGTCGTCGTCTACGATGACAGTTTCGGCTCTATGGCGGTAAGAATGTGGTGGCTATTACGCTGGCTGGGCCACGATGCCGTAGCCCTGCTCGATGGCGGTCTACCCAAGTGGATGCGGCAGAAGCTGCCCGTCGCCACCGATCTACCCGAAATTATTCCGACCCAATTCATTCCCCGTCTGCAGAACGCGATGTGGGCGGACGTTACTGAAGTGGACCAGGCCCGGCAGAACCACAACCGGGTGATCATCGATGCCCGGCCGGAAGATCGCTTCAGCGGCGAACGCGAACCGCTGGACAAGGTGGCGGGACACATCCCCGGCTCCATCAACTGGACTTTCGAGGAAAACATCGATTTCGACGGCACCTACCTGCCCGCAGAGGAACTGCGCACCGCCTACCTCAACCTGCTGCACGGCGTTCCGCCAGAGCAAACGATCCACTCTTGCGGCTCCGGCGTGACCGCCTGCCACAATATCCTGGCCATGGAAATTGCCGGATTGCCGGGCGGCAAGCTCTATCCCGGCTCGTGGAGCGAGTGGATCACCGATACGTCCCGTCCGGTAGCCACAGGAGAATGAAATGAAACCGATTCGAATCAAAACCAACTGGTTCAAGAAAGATGGGCAACCCAAGGATCCCACAGAAACCGCCTCGGTGCTGGCCATGATCCTGTGGCGCATGGCGGACAGGTTCACCATCAACCTGTCAAAAGCGGATTACGACATCATCACGCCTCAGCGCGGTTTTGTCCTGATGGCCGAGTTCCTCGCCTTCGAGGTACAGTACGCCGACCGCCTCGCCTACAATCGTATCGATGATGCAACGCGTACCGCCTTCATCCAGGCGCTGGCCAAGCGATTATCCGAAATGATGGAAGAAAACATCCTCGAAATCGCGCCGAATAACGACGAAGGTTACGATTACAAAGCCGGCTTCATCGACCTGCTCAACCGTCGCCTGGTGGATTACGCCACCTTCGACCTGGTTGACGAGAAACCCGGATTCGCCACGCTGCGCTACCTTGGCAACTGCATCCGCGAGGTCATGGATAAGCGCGACCAGCCATGGATCATCGACCAGATCATGGAAATCGAATCGCCGGAAGCGGTAGAAACCATCAAAAAAACGATGCGCGGCCTGCTGGAAACCGAAGAAGAGTACCCGCCTCTACCCCCTCTGGAATAAACCTCTCCAATCAGGATGCACTCCACGCCTCATCCAATAGACTGACTCAGCTCGGATCCTGGTATTCCCCCTCCAGCAGCTTGGCTTGCGCCGCCGCCAGACGTGCGATCGGCACGCGCGGGCCGGAACAGGACACGTAGCTGAGGCCGATGTGGTGACAGAAGTGGATCGAGCCGGGATGTCCGCCATGCTCGCCGCAGATCCCCATCTTGAGATCAGGGTTGGTCTGGCGTCCTCTCTCTACCGCCATCTTCATCAGCTGCCCCACTCCTTTAATGTCCAGCACCTCGAACGGGTTGTCCTCCAGGATGCCGGTCTCGGTGTAGGCCGGCAAAAACTTGTTTTCAGCATCCTCGCGGCTGAAGGAGAAGGTCGCCTGGGTCAGGTCGTTGGTGCCGAACGAGAAAAACTCCGCGGTTTCCGCCATGCGCCCGGCGCGTACGCAGGCGCGCACCACTTCGAGCATGCTGCCGAACTTGAATTTCACGTTGATGCCATGGGTCAGTTCAACCACCTTGTGGATGCGCTGGACATAGCTGTGGATGCGCTTGAGTTCTTCCACCGTGGCCACCTGCGGCACCATGATTTCGGGATAGATTTCGATTCCCTCCCTGGCGCATAGAGCGGCCGCCTCCAGAATCGCCTGGATCTGCATCGAGTAGATTTCAGGATAGGTAATCCCCAGGCGCACGCCGCGGTGTCCCAGCATGGGATTGACTTCCGCCAGTGCCCGCACCTTTTTCAGGATCGCCTCCTTCTTGCCGATCACATCCTCTTCCAGGTGCGATTCTTTGAAGGTATGCAATCCGCCCATCAGCTTCAGCAGGCCGTCGGCGTATTGCTGGTAGAGCTTGGGATTGAGCAGCTTGAGGGTTTCCGGCAGCTCCTCCAAGCCCTTGATGGTGTCGCGCAGCTGGTGCAGGTGGGCGATTTCCAGCTCGAGCTGCGCGGCGGTGGGCAGAAACTCGTGCATCGGCGGGTCGAGCAGGCGCACCGTCACCGGCAGCCCCTTCATCGCCTTGAAAATATCCTTGAAGTCGGAACGCTGGATCGGCAACAGCCGGTCGAGCGCGGCCTGACGCTGTTCCGGCGTTTCCGCCAGGATCATTTCCTGCACGATGGGCAAGCGGTCGGTGCTGTTGAACATGCGCTCGGTGCGACACAGGCCGATGCCCATGGCGCCGAAGCCGCGCGCCTTGGCGGCGGCTTCGGGCGTGTCGGCGTTGGCCAGCACCCTGAGGCGCGCAACCTCGTCAGCCCAGGCCAACAGAGTGGCCATTTCCTCCGAGAATTCCGCCTCCACGGTCGGCACTTCGCCGGCGTAAACGTGGCCGGTACTGCCGTCGATGGTGATCACGTCGCCTTCCTGCAGCGTGGTGTCGCCGATCTGGGCGCTGCGTAATTTGTCGTTGATCACGATCTGCTCGCAGCCGGACACGCAGGGCTTGCCCATGCCGCGCGCCACCACTGCGGCGTGCGAGGTCTTGCCGCCGCGGCTGGTAAGGATGCCCTGTGCCTGGAAGAAGCCGTGGATATCCTCGGGCTTGGTTTCCTCGCGCACCAGGATGATTTTCTCGCCGGTACGGCCGCGGATTTCGGCGCTGTCGGCGTCGAACACGATCTTGCCGGAAGCCGCGCCAGGCGATGCCGGCAGCCCCTGTGCCAGCGACTTGCCGTGGAAATTAGGCGACAGCTGCGGCACCAGCAGCTGCTCCAGGATCAAGGGCTCGATCCGCAGCAGCGCGCGCTCCTTCGTGATCAGCCCTTCCTGGAACATTTCCACCGAGGTGCGCACCATGGCTCGGGCGTTCATCTTGCCGTTGCGGGTTTGCAGGCAGTAGAGCGTGCCTTTCTCGATGGTAAACTCGAAATCCTGCACTTCGTGGTAGTGCGACTCCAGCCGGTTGTGCAGTTCCATCAGCTGCCGGTAGATCTCCGGCATTTCGTCGGCCATCTCGGCGATCGGCTTGGGCGTGCGTATGCCCGCCACCACATCCTCGCCTTGCGCGTTGGTGAGGTATTCGCCGTAGATCACATTCTCGCCGGTGCCGGGGTTGCGGGTAAAGCCCACGCCCGTGCCGGAATCGTTGCCCATGTTGCCGAACACCATGGTGCAAACGTTGACTGCGGTGCCGTTGGCCTGCTCTTTGGTGATCCTGAACTGCTTGCGATAGTCCACCGCGCGCTTGCCCGACCAGGAGCGGAACACCGCTCCCACCGAGATTTCCAGTTGCTCATACGGGTCCTGGGGGAAAGGCTTGCCGCTGTGGCGCTCGACGATGGAAAGAAACTCTCCGGCCAGCTCCTTGAGGTGTGCGGCAGTCAGGTCCACGTCCAGCGGTGCGCCATATTTTCTCTTGATCGCCGCCATCCGTTCATCGAAATGCTCGTCGGCGATACCCAGCGCAATCTTGCCGAACAACTGGATGAAGCGGCGGTAGGCGTCGTAAGCAAAGCGCTCGTTGCCGGTCTGCCTGATCAGGCCCGGCAGCGAAATTTCGTTGAGACCGAGGTTGAGGATGGTGTCCATCATCCCTGGCATCGACATCGCCGAGCCGGAACGCACCGAAACCAGCAGGGGGTTTTCGCCGCTGCCGAAACCCTTGCCGGTTTTCTTTTCCAGCGCCGCCATGTGGCTTTTGATATCGTCCATCAGCCCGTCCGGCAGCTGGTTCTTCTCCAGATAGGCCAGACAGGCCTCGGTGGTGATGCTAAAACCCGGCGGCACATTCAGCCCGATCTGCGTCATCTCGCACAGATTGGCGCCCTTGCCGCCCAGCAGCAACTTGTTTTTTCCGTCGCCTTCTTCGAATGCGTAAATATATTTTTTCCCGCTCATGGCTGGCGCCCCTTAAAATTTTTATGGGAATATAGACGAATTAAATGATATCACGGGCACAAAGAAAAATGCGCCCCACAAAAACACCTTAACAAATTCTCATCGAGAATATGAGTGCGGAAAAACAAGCGGCAGAGATAATAAATATAATTATTCTTATATTATTCAATAAATAAAGAAGTTACAGAGCATCACACAAACGTCAATATTTATCTAACTCATTTATATAACATATCTTTCAGCTAATTGGCATACCGGATACCGTTCTGCGGTATTTTCGATAGCCGAAAAAAACCGCGGGGCGACCGGACGACACAACTCAAAACCCAACCGGATGTCATGCCTTTGACACCGTCTTGGCCGGCTCCGGCGCTACCACTACGCGGTTACGGCCCTGCTGCTTGGCGGTGTACAGCGCTTCATCCGCAGCCCGTAATGCAGCCTGCCATGAAGCGCCATGCTTTGGAAAGGTTGCAACACCTAGGGAAAGCGTCACCTGCGGCAACAACTTTCCGCTATATTCCAGGTTTATTTCCGTGAATGCGCTGCGCCATTGTTCGGCTCGCAGCAACGTCATCTCCGTCGATGCTCCCGGCAAGATAACGACAAATTCCTCGCCGCCGTAGCGGCAGGCGATATCGACGCCGCGTATATGGCTCTGCAGGAAACGACCGGCCTCCCGCAACACCGCGTCCCCAGCCTGATGGCCAAAGGTGTCGTTAAAATTCTTGAAGTGGTCGATATCGACCATGACAATGCTGAAAGGTGAACCGCTACGCTGGGCCTGCAGCTCTTCTCTCATTATCATTTCTTCCATGTGCCGGCGATTGTAAAGACCCGTGAGGGGGTCTTGAATCGACAGCGCCAACAAGGTTTCATGCAGCCGGATATTCGCGATGGCGAGCGCCGTGCGTTCCGCCAGATTTTCAGCGAGCTGCAGGAGGCTGACGCGCTCCCGCTCCTGTATCTCCTGGTCCGGGTCCAGCCATGCCGCCAAGCCTCTCAGGTGCAGAATTCCCATGGTCTCGGCATGCGCCGTCAAGGGGATGCAGATATAGTCCCGCAGGGCGCCTCCACCTACGTGGCGGCAATAGGGCCCTGGATGGGAGGGGCCAACCACGTAGGCTCTTCCACCGCGCAGTGCCCAGCAGTCTTCCGGCGCGAAGGTCAGTTCCGCAGGGGGAATCTCGCCCCAGACTATGCTGGCATCAACCGCGCCACGCGCCGAACTGGTCATGAACAGGCCACCCGCTGAGGCGTTGAAAAATTCCTGCGCAAAACGGGAAACCACCGTGTTGGCTTCCTCGGCAGTCAGGCAGCTTTGCAGCAGATTGCTCATTTCACTGAGCTTGGTCATTTGCGACGAATGCCGTTGCAGCACGTCCAGCGAACCTTCCAATCGCTTCTTGGTGGTTTCAAGCTGCGTGGTTCTTTCCGCCACGCGCAACTCAAGTTCCTCGTTGAGTCGTCGGACTTCCTCTATCGCATGTGTGCGCTCCATTTCACGCCTGTCGAGTGCTTCTGACATTCCATCAAAGGCTTCGGCCAGTTGCCCCAGCTCGTCCTGGCTATGGGCAATGCCGCTGCGCGCACCGAGGTTGCCGGCGCGCATCAGCTCTGCCGCCTTTCCCAAGCGGGACACGCGCCGCAGAATGAGCCTGTCGTTGCCCATCCAGACAATGGCGATGACCAGCAGGATGGCGATCAATAAAATTGCGGTCTGCTGATAAAGGAGAGGCTTGGCAGCAAGAATGACAGCCGACTCAGGAACACCCACAGCCAGATAGGTGATTCGTTCCGGCGAGCGAGATACCGAGGCAAACGCAAGCAGGGAAGGCACGCCATCCAACCCGGTAACCTGAGCGACGCCTTCGCCGCCTTTGGCCTGTATGGTTCTCAGCAGCAGGCTATCCGGCATGGACTTTCCGGTTAGCCCGGCTGGATCGGGAAATCTGGCAAGAACCCGCCCCCTGTCGTTTAAGAAGGTCATGGTGGCACCTTCATAGGGAAGCGCCGAGATGAGCCGTTTGTTTGCATGCAACAAATCAACAGAGGCGAATACGACTCCACGCATATTGCCGCTCGGATCCTGAATCGGCATGCCGAAATTGACCGATGGCCAGCCTGAAACCACCCCACCGAAGTAATCTCCCACGGCGAAAGCGCGCGTTTTCATCGCTCGCTGAAAAAAATCCAGGTCGGAAAATTTGACGGGTGATTTCACGGGAACCGCGCTGCAAACCAGCTCGCCTTCAGGGCTGATCAAACCGATATTGATGTACCCTGGAAAGCCCTGCATCATCCCGGACAGGACGGCATCGCAGCTTTCAGGCGCAACGGCTCTGATTGTGGGAAACCGAATCAGGGCTTCGAGCAGGTTGTGCGCCTCGACAGTTAACTGCTTCTGATTGGCGGACACCAGCTTTACCACGCGCATGACGTCAGCCTGCACCTCAGCAACTTGCTGGTTGAATATGTGCAACGAGCTGTAGACCGTCAACCCGAGCGAAGGGATGGGAGCCAACAGAATGAGGATCACCAGGCGGTTTCTCAGCGCGGAGAATAATCCGATTTTCATATTGTCAACACCAGAAGATCCATTCCGGGGAGCCATGCTCCTCAGCAATAAAATATGCCTCCGGGCAAATGCCGCGCGCACAGAGATGAGGATGCTTCTGTATTTATAGTGCAACCAGGAAAAGATTTGTGGCTAAGGGATTTCAAGCATCCGCTCCTCCAACGCAACCTTGAACTTGAGGCTACCCCATCAGTATAAAGCCAACCGGGGCATCACTAACGATCATTGACTGACCGTAATCTATAATTAGGCATGAGAAATTCGCCTTCGCGAGCCCCACCGCGTCATCAGGGGAAACCCAGCATCTCCGCCAGGAGGCAGCCATGACCATTAAACTCTTACAGATGGCCCTGCTTGCCCTAGGGCTTGCATCAATCCTCGCAGCTGCGGAGCCGATCGCCGATCGCTGCGCCAAGCGCGCCCCCGCCGCCGACCTCTCCGGCTGTTCCTTCGCCGGGCTCGACCTTACCGGCGCCCATTTATCCGGCGCAAAACTTGAAAACGCCAACCTGCGCGGAGCTCGCCTCGATGGTGCCGATCTGCGCGGCGCCAACCTGAAATGGGCAAACCTCAGCCGCGCCAGCCTGCGCAATGCCGACCTCAGGGAAGCGGATTTATTCCATGCCACCTTCGACGAGGCGGACATGAGTGGCGCGCGTGTCGGCAAGGCCAATCTTTTCGGTGCCAATCTCATTGGCACCCGGGCAACCGGTGCAGACTTCTCCGGCGCCTATCTCAAGGACGTACTGATGGAAGGGATCGACCTGTCGGGCGGCTCCCTGGCGGATACCTACATGCTTCGTGGAGTGATAACCGGCGGACGCTTCGTGAACACCAACCTCTCCCGCGCCGACATGACCGGGGCAGCGGCAGAAGAATGCGATTTTACCCATGCCGACCTCTCGGGAACCCGTCTCCTGGGCGCGTCGCTGCGTGGCGCCATATTCAAGAACACCCAGCTAAAGGGCGCCGACTTTTCCAACGCGGACCTGTTCAATGCCGTCTTCGATGGCGCCCACGACCTGCCTCCATCGCTGATAGAGGCGGTGGAAAGGCGGTTAGGCTTCAAGCCGGAATGATTGAAGATCAGTTCGAAACTTTGGTTGTTTGCAGCGCCTCGACCTTCAGGTTGACCGGCTTGCCCTTGCGCGCACGCTTGGTCACCTCGAACTGCGGCGCCTCCTCGATCGTTCGTCCTCTCCTGACTCCCTTCAGGATCAGCGCATCGGCGAAAACGCCGACGAGCTTCAAGGCCTCCTGCTTCTCCAGACCCATCAGGATCACTCCGCGGCCCTTCGGCATTTGTTTGACCTCACCCAGAGGAAACACCAGCAGCTTGTCGCCACTCGACACGCAAGCCACGTAAAGCAGGCCGCCTTTCTGGATCCTGGCCGGAGGCAACACCTGTTCGCCCTCCTCCAGCGTCATCAGCAACTTGCCGCCCTTCTGACGCGAGGCCATATCCGCGATCGTAGCGATGAAACCGTAGCCGCCGGAATTCGACAACAGCACCCGGTCTTCCGCCTGCCCGGTCAGGGCGCTGACGATCTTCGTGCCGGGCTGCAGGCCCACCACGGAAGCGGCTGGCGCGCCGTCGCCTTTGCCGCCGGGAACCTGCGAGGCGGTAATGGTGTAGGCGCGTCCGTCCGAGCCGAGCAGGATCACCGCATCGGGGGAACGGCACTCGATCGCGACAAACAGCTTGTCGCCCTCCTTGAAGGAGAGCGTGGCCAGGTCGATGCCGTGCCCCTGGCGCTGGCGCAGCCAGCCCTTCTCGGACAGGATGACGGTCACCGGCTCGTCCAGCACGGCGGCTTCGGACAACGAGGCGCGCCTTTCCGGCTGGATCAGCGTGCGCCGGTCGTCGCCGAATTTCTTGATATCCTCGCGGATTTCCTTGGCGACCAGGGTCTTCATCCGGGCCGGGCTGGCTAGCAGGGATTCCAGCTTGGCGCGTTCCTTCAGCAGTTCGGCGATTTCCTGCTCGATCTTGATCCCTTCCAGGCGTGACAGCTGACGCAGCCGGATTTCCAGGATGTCGTCCGCCTGCCGCTCGGATAGGGAATATCGGGCGATCAAGGCCGGCTTCGGTTCGTCGGATTCGCGGATCAGCCGGATCACCTCGTCGATGTTCAGGAAAACGATGTGCCGCCCTTCCAGGATATGGACGCGGTCGTTGACCTTGCCGAGGCGGTGCCCCAGGCGCTTTTCCACCGTCGCAATCCTGAACTGGCACCATTCCGAAAAAATCGTGTAGAGCGATTTCTGCATCGGATTGCCGTCCAGCCCCACCTGGACGAGGTTGAACGACACCGTGGTTTCCAGGCTGGTGTAGGCGAGCAGGGTGCGGGCGAACTCGTCGCGGTCGATGCGCGAGCTTTTCGGCCCGAACACGATGCGCACCGACTGTTCCTTGTCCGATTCGTCGCGTGCCGTATCGAGCAGCGAGAGCAGCAGGGTCTTGGTCTGCGTCTGCCCCTGATCGACGGCCTTCTTGCCGAGCTTGGGCTGCGGGTTGGTCAGGGCTTCGATCTCCGACAGCACTTTCGCCGCCGACGCGCCGGGCGGCAGCTCCGTGATCACCAACTGCCATTGCCCACGCGCCATCTCCTCGAAGACGTAGCGCGCGCGCACCGCGATCGAGCCGCGGCCGCTGGTGTAGGCATTGCGGATTTCCTGCGGGCTGGAAAGGATCTGGCCGCCGCCGGGGAAATCCGGGCCGGGAATCATGTCGAGCATCTGCGCCTCGCTGAACGAGGGCGACTCGATCATCGTCGCGGCCACCTCGCACACTTCGCGCAGGTTGTGCGGCGGCACCTCGGTGGCGATTCCGACGCCGATGCCGGAGGCGCCGTTGAGCAGCAGGAAGGGCAGGCGCGCCGGCAACACCACGGGCTCCTCGAAGGAGCCGTCGTAATTCTGCCGGAAGCCAACCGTACCATGGTCCAGTTCGCCCAGCAACAGTTGCGCGATCGGCGTCAGCCGCACTTCAGTGTAGCGCATCGCCGCGGCAGAATCGCCGTCCAGGCTGCCGAAGTTTCCCTGACCATCGATCAGCGGGTAGCGCAGCGAGAAATCCTGCGCCATGCGCACCGCCGCCTCGTACACCGCGCTGTCCCCGTGCGGGTGGTATTTACCGATCACATCGCCGACGATGCGCGCCGACTTCTTGTGCGGCTTGTCCCATTCGTTGCCCATCTCGCGCATGGCATAGAGGATGCGACGCTGCACCGGCTTCTGGCCATCGCGCACGTCAGGGATGGCGCGCGACTTCGACACCGCCATCGCATAGGCGAGATAGGCCGCCTTGGCATAGTCCGCGAGGTCGTCCTGCGGCTCGGCGGCGGGCGGTTCGGCGGGCGGCTCCGGCGGTTCTGGAGGCTGTCCGGCAAGCGCCGTATCCTCGTCCGTCAGCGCTTCCAGTTGCTCGAAGAGATCGGGGGTGATGTTGTCTATTTCGTCCTTCATCTTGTCTCTTGTTTCAGGATTTACGATCAAAAATGCATTGTAGGATAGCAAGCCAGCCTGGATGGCGCCATAGGCGAAATCCAGAAGTTCAACAGCGCAGGGCCAGACCGAAGGATACGGGAAACCCCTTATTGCATCTGCAAAACCATGAACTATAAATACAATACTTACTTGGCATCAGGAGAAAATCATGAAATGCAATGTCGGCGGAATCGATCGCACCGGTCGTATCGTGATCGGAATAGTGTTGCTGCTTGTCGGGTTGGCAACCCCTCTCGATATGATATGGCGGGTAGTGGTGCTGATCGTTGCGGCCATCGCGCTCTTAACCGGAATCGTGCGATTCTGCCCGGTAAATGCGATTTTTGGTATCAATACCTGCGAACGTGAGGGAAAGGGATAGTAAGGTAGCCTGGATGGCGCCATAGGCGAAATCCAGGAATTCAACAGTGCAGGCCCCAGAGGGATTGCGCGCCCTGGGCTTCAGCCGGCAAAAGGCCCGTGCCTTGCGGGAACTCGCCGACGACGCCGAAGGGCGCGTGGACCTGGAAGGGGTTGCCGTCCTGGACAACGAAGCGGCAAAGAAGCGCTTGCTGGAACTGCACGGGGTGGGCCGCTGGGCCGCTGGACCGCTGGACTGTGAAGGGGTATGCCGGGCGGTAAAGCGCTGGCAGCCTACTTCCATCTGCTGCTGCATGGGCTGGCGGAAACGGGAGAGGTGGCGTGACAAACCAGGCTTCGGAACATCCGCCCACCGTGTTTACGATCGGGCATTCGACCCGGGAACTGGCAGACTTCATCCACCTGCTGCAAGCCCACGGCGTGACCCAAATAGCGGATGTGCGCAGCGTCCCCCGCTCGCGCCACAACCCCCAGTTCAACCGCGACACCCTGCCCGACGCGCTGCAGACCGCCGGCATCGGCTATGTCCACCTGCCGGGACTCGGCGGTCTGCGCCACTCCCGCGCCGATTCGCCCAACCTGGCCTGGCGCAACGCCTCGTTCCGCGGCTACGCGGACTACATGCAGACCGACGCGTTCGCGGAAAACCTGGAACAGTTGATCGAGCATGCCAAGCAAGAGCATATCGCCCTGATGTGCGCCGAAGCCGTGCCCTGGCGCTGTCACCGCTCCCTCATCGCCGACGCCCTCACGGTGCGCGGAATCCCAGTGGAAGACATCATGAGCGCCACACACCGCCAACCCCACACCCTCACACCCTGGGCGCGGGTGGACGGTAGCCGCATCACCTACCCCGCGGAGTGATATCTCAGCCCGTCGACTTAACCACCAGCTTGTTTTCAACCTCTTTTACGCCAGCCACGGCACCCGCTATTTCTTTGGCTTTATCGCTGTTTTGCTGCGTATCGACCGATCCGCTCAGCGTCACCACTCCTTTCATCGTGTCGACATTGATTTGCAAAACTTTGAGGCCCTCCTCGGCAAGAATGGCTGCTTTGACTTTAGCGGTAATCGCAGCATCATCGAACACCTCACCGGCTTTCTCGCTTTGCGCACCAAGCTTCTCTGCTGCCTGTTCCATTTTCTCGCCAGCTTTCTCAGCCGCCTGGTCAATTTTCTGGCCCGCCGTTTCTGCGGGCTTGGGCTTGTCGCATGCGACGAGCCCAGCGGCAATAGCCATTGAAACCACGACCAATTTAAATCTCTCCAAGGTATTCATTTACGATTCTCCAAATTATGTTTAGTAAATTGCCTGAAAATCACAAGCCTGACGCCTGATTCGGCGTGGATTTGTTTTTATGGCCTTCTGGCCGCAGGATTCTCAGGGCAAACGGGGTCGGTCGTCGCGGGTTTTGGTCCGCCCCAGGCTCGACTGTCCAACAACATGCCCCCCAAACCGCGACGAAGTCATCTGAACATCCGGCGACAGCTTGAACGTCACTTAAGCCGCATGTCGTTTTTGACGGATTTCACGCCCTTGACGCTGCGTGCAACTTCGACCGCCTTGTTGATGTCGGCCTGGGAGTTGACGAAACCGCCCAACTGAACCACGCCTTTGAAGGTTTCAACGTTGATCTCGGTCGTTTTCAGGGTGGGCTCGTTGAAAATCGCCGCCTTCACTTTGGTGGTGATGACAGCGTCGTCGACATACTCACCGGTTCCCTCATGCTTGGACGTCGATGCGCATCCGATCAGAGAAGCCAGCAAAATGGCGAAGAACAAGGTGGTGAACCGATTGAATAGTGTCATGGTTATCTCCTGATAAATGATTAATTCACGACTCCTCTCAATCGACGGGTACGATCAAGAGGTCTTTCTTACAACTTGCGTTGCAATATCATAAAGCTGGCATGGCATATCCTCCCCATTACCGATTGCATCGAAGCTGCAACCCAAAAATTCACCCATTGCGAAAAAATCAGGGCCGTGACAGGACACCGTTTTCAATCCGCACCCTGTCGCCCACCCTAAAATTAGTGCTCGTGCTTTGTGTCACTGTTTGATAGGACCCGTTGTCCATGCGGATAGTAAATTTATACACATCGCCTTTCCCCTTCTCCATCTGATGCCCGATATAAGCCCCGGCGGCGGCACCGCCGATGGTCGCAGCTGTTTGGCCTGTCCCAGAGCCCACCTGGCTGCCTAGTACCCCCCCAACCACGCCACCCGCCACGGTACCCACGCCGATACCGCTTCCACCTATACCTTCCTGTTTTACAAGTTCAATGGATTGCACTACGCCATATCCTGAGGAAACATTATCGGTGCGATTGCCCACTGTTCCGCACGCACCCAGCGCCAGGACAAAAAGCAAGCCAATCACCGATCCGAATCTATGCGCAGCCATAATCGACTCCTTAAAAGTCACCGAAAGCACAGCCGGTCGCACGGGCGGAGCAAAGGCGAGTCAGGTCTTTCTCCGCGGCACAACCGAATAACTAACCATAGGATAAAAAAAACGGGATTTCAAACGGGCGGGCTTAATCAGCCAGCGTAAAGGTTTCCGACAGAAAATCGCCCTTCCTTACCCAATGGCTTGGGGAAGGAAGGGCATGGAAGCTTTATTTGCTAGAGGGATGGGAAAATCCGCGGCCATCGACCTCGATCGCCGGGAGCACCGACCGCTGCTGTTTCGATTGAATGAATCAGCGGCGCGGCCCGCGAAATACTGGCTGTAGTGGATAGGGCAACAATCAACTATAGCCCGTAGTGTGATGTGCAATGCGAACCGCATCATACGCGCGAGGCGTCACTCGTCCGCTTCCACCAGATGGCCCGCCTCTTCCATCCAGGCCCGCCTTGAAGCGGCCTCGGATTTCGCCATCAGCTTGTTGAAGACTTCCCGGACATAGCCGGTGAAATCGTCCGTCCTCAAGGTCAGCAGGCGGCGCGCGTCGGGGTTGAGGGTAGTTTCCCACAGCTGCACCGGGTTCATTTCGCCCAAGCCCTTGAAGCGCGACACCTGCCACGAGCCTTCGCGCACCTTGTCGGCGCGCAGTCGATCCAGCGTGCCTTCCAGCTCGCCATCGTCGAGACAATAGAACTTGCGCGCCGGCTTGTTCTTGCCCTGGGCCGGCACGTCCACCCGGTACAGCGGCGGCTGCGCGACGCACACCCGACCGGCGCGGATCAGGGCGGGGAAGTGGCGGTAGAACAGGGTCAGCAGCAGCACCTGGATATGGCTGCCGTCCACGTCGGCGTCGGCCAGGATGATGACGCGGGCGTAGCGCAGGTTGGACATGTCCGGCGTGTCGTCCGGCGCGTGCGGATCGACGCCGAGCGCCACGGCGATGTTGTGGATCTCGTTGTTGGCGTAGATACGGTCGGCCTCGTGCTCCCAGGTATTGAGCACCTTGCCGCGCAGGGGCAGGATGGCCTGGGTGTCCTTGTTGCGGCCCTGCTTGGCGGAGCCGCCGGCGGAATCGCCCTCGACCAGGAACAGCTCGCGCTCTTCCAGGTTGTCGGACTGGCAGTCGGCCAGCTTGCCCGGCAGCACGGCGACGCCGGAAGACTTGCGCTTCTCGATCTTCTGCCCGGCACGCTGGCGCGTCTGCGCTGCCCGGATCGAGAATTCAGCGATCTTTTTTGCCTGTTCCTGGTGCTCGTTGAGCCACAGCTCGAGCGGGTCGCGCACCATGGCGGTGACCAGGCGCAGCGCGTCGCGCGACGACAGCCGCTCCTTGGTCTGCCCCTGGAATTGCGGATCCAGCATCTTGGTCGAGAGGACGAAGGAGATGCGGCTGAACACGTCGTCGGCGGTAAGCTTGACACCCTTGGGCAGCAGACTATGGTGCTCGATGTAGCTCTTCACCGCGTTGAAGATGCCGTCGCGCAGGCCGGCTTCATGGGTGCCGCCGGACGGCGTGTGGATCAGGTTGACGTAGGACTCGCGCACGATCGGCCCGTCCTCCGTCCAGGCCACCACCCATTCCGCCCCCTCGCCTTCGGCGAAGGTGTCGTGCGAGGCCGGCGCGTATTTGGAGAACTTCCAGAACAACCCGTCGATCAGGTATTCCGACAGTTGCGACCTGAGATAGTCGGAAAGCCCGTCCTGGTAAACCCACTCCTTTTCGTCCTTGATCAGCCCGTTCTTGTCCTCGATAGCAAGCACAACGCGCACGCCGGGCAGCAGCACCGCCTTGGCCTTCAGCACCCGCTCCAGTTGCTGCGGCGGAATCTCTGCAGTGTCGAAATACTGCGCATCCGGCCACACCCGGACCGATGTGCCGGAGGCGCGCTTGGGTGCGCTGCAGATCAGCGCCAGCGGCTCGACCACGTCGCCGCCGGTAAACGCCATGCGGTGGACGCCACCCTCGCGCGTTACCGTCACTTCGAGCCGGTGCGACAACGCGTTGGTGACGGAAACGCCGACGCCGTGCAGCCCGCCGGAAAACTGGTAAGCCCCGCCGGCTTTCTTGTCGAACTTGCCGCCCGCATGCAGCCGCGTATACACCACCTCGACCGTCGACACGCCCTCCTCGGGATGGATGCCGACCGGAATGCCGCGGCCATCGTCCGTGACCGAAACCGAACCATCGCCATGCAGCTGCACCTTGATGATCTTGGCAAAACCGGCCAAGGCCTCGTCGGCAGAATTGTCCACCACCTCGGTTATGATATGCAGCGGATTGTCGGTGCGCGTATACATTCCCGGCCGCTGCTTCACTGGCTCCAACCCGCGCAGGACGCGGATGGAAGAGTCCGAATAGTTCTTGCTCATAGTTTCCTGTGTGTCCCTAAACCGGCAGAGCCGGAACCCAAAAAATGATGCGTAACACGGCATGAGGAATGAGTAACAGCGTGGCGCACCAGGTTTTTCCCATCACCCATCACCCATCACCCATCACCCATCACCCATCACCCATCACCCATTACTCTTTAACCCATTCCGCTGCCTTGATGGTTCAAAGCCTGAAGCGGGCCACCTCATCCTGCAGGGCATGGGTCATGGCCTGGATGCCTCGGCATGCCTCGGCGGTTTGACCTATCGTCGCGCTGCTTTCGGAAGCCATCCGGGCAATCTGATCGATCCGGGTGGCGACCGTGCCGGTTATTTCGCTTTCTTCGCGGGTGGCGTGAGCAATCTGCTGGATCATTTCCACCACGCGCTTTACGCTGGCAGTGATCTGGTCGATTGCCTCGTCGGCCTGATGCGCCATTGCAACGCCTTCCTCGGCCTGCTCCCCGCCTTTCCCCATGGTGGTGACCGCACTCGAGATTTCCGACTGAATGGCGCCGATCATAGTCGATATCTCGGACGTGGCGTGGGTGGTTCGCTCAGCCAGTTTGCGCACTTCATCCGCCACGACCGCAAATCCGCGCCCCTGCTCGCCCGCACGCGCCGCTTCGATGGCGGCGTTCAGCGCGAGCAGGTTGGTCTGGTCGGCAATATCCTTGATCACCCCGACGATCTGCCCGATCTGGTTGGAGCGATGGCCGAGGGATTCGATCATTGCCTCCGATTCGTTCACCGTCCGGGATATCGCCTGGATGCCGTTCACGGCGGCATTCACGACATCGTGCCCTTTGTCCGCCATGGCGCTGGCCTCATGCGCCGCTTCTGAAATCGATTTCGCCTTCTCCGCGACTTCCTTGACCATCGTATTCAGGCCCTCGATGGCGGTGGCCGCGTTTCCCGCCTGCTCGGTTTGGCTATTGGCGAGGGCGGCGATTTGCTCCGCGGCGTTGGACTGCGTTTCGGCGGCGCAGTTGACCTGGTCGGCTGAGTTGCGGATCGTGCCGATGATGGAAGAAAAATCTGCAGCCATCTGGTTGAATGCCTGGGCCACCTCGCCCAACTCGTCCTGGCTCACCAGGTTGGCACGTGCGGTCAGGTCGCCGGCAGACAGTCTTTTCGCCGAATCCGCCAGGGTGGAAACCCCACGGTTCACCGAGCGAGTGATCACCAGGCCAATCAAAATAGTCAGCGCGAGCCCCACGACGATGCTTGCAATGGATGCGATCCGAATGGTTTTGCCGATGGCCAGGGCGCGCTCGTATTCGTTTTTGGCGGCGTCCACCTGATGCTTGATCAGCGCATCGATGCCCTCCGAAGCCTTCGCATAAGCCGGGTCCATGACATCCTTGCGCAACTTGTCGGCCTGAGCAAATTTCTCCGCTTGCAACAGGTCGATGGTGGGCATGACGCCATTCATCCCGAAATTCATCCGTTCCTTGATGAAAGCGGCCAGCAGCTTTTTCTCTTCTTCAGACATCTGGCGCGCATTGTAGGATTTCAGGATATTTTCTATCAAGAAAATGTTCCTGCTCACCTTGTCGGCATGCGCCATGACTTCGAATCCGTCCGTCTCCTGCCGGGCGGAAAGCAGCTCGATGCGGATCTGCATCTGGTTGCGGCGGATCTCGTTGAGCTGGTTGATCGCCAGCAGGCGATCGTTATAGACGCTCAACAGGGCGTTGTTGGAATTATTGATTCCCAGCAGCCCCGTCAGCCCGATCCCGCCGAGGAGAACCGAGACGAAAACGATCAGAACGGTCAGCTTGGTTCGGATTTTCATATTGTTCAAAAAATTCACGGCGCCCCTCCTCTGGGTATTTCTCAATCCTTGGTGGAAAACATTCTGGATTTTGTTTGAATTAACGTTGCGGCATCAGGCCTTGAACCGGATGGTAACCTCTGTCGGCGCAGCTTGCCAGTCCGGCAGCAGGATTACCCCATTTCCCTCGCGCCAAGGCTACAATGAGTCTTTCAATTGTATTGAATGGCCACAGTGGATACTCCCAGCCCGCCCTACCAGGATCTCACCCCTGACCGCATCCTGAATGCAGTAGAAAGTCTGGGCCTGCGCTGCGACGGCCGCCTGCTCGCGCTCAACAGCTACGAGAACCGGGTCTATCAGGTCGGCATCGAGGAAAGCGCGCCGGTCATCGCCAAGTTCTACCGCCCGCTGCGCTGGACGGACGAGGCCATCCTCGAGGAACACCGCTTCACGCTGGAGCTCGCCGAACGGGAAATCCCCGTCGTGGCGCCCCTGGTCGACAAAACCGGGCGCACCCTGCACGAATTCGAGGGTTTTCGCTTCACGATTTCCCCACGCCAGCCTGGGCGGGCACCGGAACTCGACGACCCCGACACCCTGGAATGGATGGGCCGCTTCATCGGCCGCATCCACGCGGTCGGCGCCATCGAACCCTTTGCCCACCGTCCCACGATCACCATCGAGACCTTCGGCGTGGAGCCCTACCGTTATATCATCGCCAACGGCTTCATCCCGCCCGATCTGGAAGCCGCCTACACCTCCACGGTCGAAGATGCCCTGCAACGCGTGCGGACAGCCTTCGCACGCGCCGAACCCATTGCGCTGATCCGGCTCCACGGCGACTGCCACCCCGGCAACGTGCTGTGGTCCGACACCGGCCCGCACTTCGTCGATTTCGACGACTGCCGCATGGGTCCGGCCGTGCAGGACATCTGGATGCTGCTGTCCGGCGACCGCACCTCGATGACCCGGCAGCTGTCCGACTTCATGGAAGGCTATAAGGAGTTCCACGATTTCAACTCGCGCGAATTGCTGCTGGTGGAGGCGCTGCGCACCCTGCGCCTGATCCACTACGCCGGCTGGCTGGCCCAGCGCTGGAGTGACCCGGCCTTTCCAGCCAGTTTTCCCTGGTTCAACACCCAGCGCTACTGGCAAGACCAGATTCTCGCCCTCCGCGAACAGGCCGCGCTGATGGACGAACCGCCGCTGGTTCTGGGCTAGAATCAACCTTATAACGGCTCAGCCACGGATTACCAAAAGTAGGCGCCTCTAGGCGACACAGATGTACACGGATTATCAATGGGTTGACTTTCTTATCTTGGGTACCTTTCGGGTGAATGGCAGATTTTCCACAATACTTTGTTTTATCCGTGATAATCCGTGTCGCCTAGAGGCGCCTACTTTTGGTAATCCGTGGCTGAATTGAGTTTTTTTAGGTTTAAGGACAATCACGGACAATAAGGAAAAAACTGATGGATATCGAACTCACCCCTTATGAAGCGCGCATCATCGGCTCCCTGATCGAGAAGGAAATCACCACACCCGATCAATACCCGCTCTCGCTCAACGCGCTGACCAATGCGTGCAACCAGAAAAGCAACCGAGAGCCGGTTCTGGAGCTGGATGAGGCGACAGTTCAGGAAACGCTGGACGGGCTGGTCAAGAGATCGCTGGCCAGCGATCAAACCGGCTTCGGCAGCCGCACCACGAAATACAAGCATCGCTTCTGCAATACCGAGTTCGGCATCCTGAAATTTTCGGAACAGGAGCTCGGCATCGTTTGCGCGCTTCTGCTGCGCGGCCCGCAGACTCCGGGCGAACTGCGCACCCACACCATCCGCCTGTGCAAATTCGGCGACATGCAGGAAGTCGAATCCGCGCTCGACCGCCTGATGGAACGCAGCGACGGCCCTTTTGTCGCAAAGCTTCCGCGCGAGCCGGGGAAAAGGGAATCGCGCTACATGCATCTCTTCAGCGGCGACGCGCCAGCGATGGAGTTTTCCGGGAGCACGAACAGCGCCTCCGACCTTTCCGGCGCAGAGATCGAAAGACTGGACCAACTGGAGCAGCGCGTCGACGAACTGGAACAGGAAATTGTGCAGCTCAAACGCGCACTCGAACAGCTAGGGCCAAAGCCTACTACCGGTTACATGGAAGCCTAGCAGCCTGTCGGACCTGAAGGAAATCGGCTGCAAAATGATCTGATGGGCGAATCCCCGCTGCGTTTGACCTAGAATCAAACCTCAGGCCACGCCCGATTCAGAGGTAACAGCATGACGACAACTCACAAACCCAAGATCGGTCTTGCGCTGGGCGGCGGTTCGGCAAGAGGCTGGGCGCATATCGGGGTGATCCGCACACTCGCCGAAGCCGGGATCGTACCGGACATGGTGTGCGGCACTTCGATTGGCGCTCTGGTGGGTGCTGCCTACGTCGACGGCGACCTGGACCGGCTTGAGCAGTGGACCAAAAGCCTCACGCTGCAAACCGTCGTCGGCTTTCTCGATTTCTCCCTGGGCGGCGGCCTGATCAAGGGCGAGAAACTGATCGAATTCTTTCGCAGCCACTTTGTCGATGTGCCGATCTCCGAACTACCCCTGCCCTTCGCCGCAGTGGCTACCGACCTTCAAACCGGGCGCGAAGTCTGGCTTACAGGAGGGCATGGTATCCGACGCCGTGCGCACCTCCATTGCGCTGCCCGGCCTATTCACCCCGGTTGAACACGAAGGGCGGTGGCTGGTGGACGGCGGCCTGGTGAACCCGGTTCCCGTCTCCCTGTGCCGGGCAATGGGGGCCGATTTGGTGATCGCCGTGGATTTGAATTCCGACATCGTCGGCAAGCATCTCAGGAAAGCCCGTGCATCGAAAGCGGCCGCGCCCGACAACCCCGATGGTGTCGGCGAAACGATGCTGGCGCGAATCCAGTCGGGCATGGCGACACTGGGCATTGCCGGCCCGAAAACGGCCGACAACCGACCTTCCATGCTGGAAGTTCTGGCCTCCAGCATCAATATCATGCAGCAGCGCATCACCCGCAGCCGCCTGGCCGGAGATCCCGCGGACGTGCTGATCGCCCCACGGCTGGCGGAATTCGGCCTGATGGAATTCCACCGCGCAGCCGTTGCCATCGAAGCGGGAAGCCGCGCCACAAAGCCCGTGTTACAGCAAATTCACATCCTTCTGGAGAATGGTTAAAGCCTCTGTCGGCCGGGCTTTCGATTTGCCTACACAATAGCTGCCCCACCTGACCCTCATGATTTGGTGCGGCGCGAGAAGCAATAATCAGCCGTACCAAAACTGATACGCCAGCTGTACCAATATCCATACGTCACATTGCTTAAACGGTTGCAGATCGCATGTAACTCCATGATATTTTGGTGAATTACATAAAACACAGCTGTTTTATGACTTGTTTTGCTTACAAAAAACAACGCCGCCACCCCTTGCGTGAAGAAATTTCTGCCGCGCGAAAAATGAAGACGCCTTGTTTTTTTTGTTCTTTTTCCTGATTTCGCCACGATGGCCCAAGAATTGCGTGAGCAAATTGCGGACAGGTATTCGCCTGTTTCACATCCGCAACAACTCAAGCACAACTTGTTTCAAGGAGAAAGATCATGAACATGAACAAGAAAATCCTGTCGGCAGCCATCGCCCTCGCTTTCGGGGCAGCCTCCTCGGCATGGGCAAACCCGACCAACACCAACGACGCAAGTACCGCCGACAACGTCAACCAGACAGCGCAGGTTGATCCAAACCAAAGCGGACAAACCGGCGCGGCGGCGAATGAAAATTCGACTTCCAACCAAAATTCCAACAATCCAAACAACACGAAGACCATCACGAAGACCTCTACGGAAAACATCTCGAAGACCGACACCAGCACGGAAAACCGGGATTCGTTCAACACCTCGAACCGCACCAGCACGGACTCCAGCACGAACAACCGGGATTCGTTCAACACCTCGAACCGCACCAGCACGGAAAACCGGGATTCGTTCAACACCACTGTTTCGGCGGCGACCAACCTTAATGGGACCGTGAAAAACAATACCGTCACGGACACCGGCAACAGAGCCTATGGCGGCGGCCACGCAGGCGATGGCGCCAAAGGCGGCAGCGGTGGCGATGCCAACCAAACCGCCACAAGCGGCAAGGCCTATGGCGCCAATGGCGGTGACGGCGGATACGTGAAAGCCGTGGCCATCGTCGGCGATTCCACCGGCGGCAATGCCGGAAACGGCGGCAAGGGTGGCAGCGGCGGTTCGGCCTACGGCGGCACAGGCGGTAACGGCACCGGCGGCAATGGCGGCAATGGCGGCAGCGCAGGAGACAGCACCGGTGGCAGCGGAACCGGCGGTTATGGCACCGGCGGCAATGGCGGCAAAGGCGGCAGTTCGGGCAATGTCGCCGGTGGCCTGGGTATCGGCGGCAGCGGCGGCGCAGGAGGAAACGCCGGTAAAGGCATGGGCGGCGACAGCGGCACCACAGCCAGTGGCGGCGGTGCGGGCGCAACCGGTGGCGCGCAAAGAGGCAGTGCTAATGGCGGCAACGCCGCTGCTGCAGCCGCTGCAGCCGGCACCACCACTAGTTCCTCCTCCGCTTCTTCTTCCCCCGGTGGTGCAGGCGGAATAACAGGTAGCGGCGGCAACGCTGGCGCCACTGGCGGCGGCGCAACCGGAACCAGCACAGCCGGAACCGGCGTTGGCGGCAACGGCGGCGCCGGCGCAGTTGGCGCAACAGGCACTGGGGAAGCGGGCACGAGCACGGCAGGCAACGGGGCTGTGGGTGCCACCGGTACCGGAGCGACCGGCACCGGGGCAACAGCCGCGAGCACGGGTGGTGCGGGCGCTGTAGGCGCAGTTGGCGCGGTGGGTAATGGCGGTACCGGGCAAGGCGGTGTCGGCGGCACGGGCGCAACTGGCGGCACCGGTGGCACTGGCGGGGCGGCTACCGGCGGCGCGGCAACCGCAAGCTCAAGTGGAGCCAATGGCGCGCTGGGCGGCAGCGCCACCAGTGGTCAGGCGCTTGCTTCGGCCACCACCGGCAATGGTGGAATCGGCGGCAACGGCGGCAACGCCAGCGGTGCCAATGCAGGCACGTTCAATGCCTCCAACACCCTCAGCGGCAGCATGAGCAGCTCGGCCGGCATCATCACGGTCGCCCAGAGCACAGGTGCCAACTCGCTGATTCAGCAGGGCGTTACTGTGCAGGCCAATCTGGCGATCCACTAAAGTAGTCTAGGTAGTGTGGTACGTGCCCGGGGCAGCCTATTTCGCTTCACCCCGGGCATTTTTCCATGGAGGTATAGTTTATGAAACACTCCACTTACGCGCTTATCGGCATTTCCGCATTATTGATTAATGCCCTGCCGCTACACGCCGTAGCTGATGAAAATGACAAAATGGAGATGGGAGTGCTCGGAATCGCCATCACGGATGATCGATTGGCAACAAACCGGGGTGGACACAACCTGGAACTCAACACCAACAATCTGGATGCGCAATTTTACAACAACCAGGCCACTGCCAACGTCACTGGCAGCAACTACATCACCACAGGCGCTTTCTCAGGCTCTAGCGGGATGTCCACGGTTATCCAGAATTCAGGCAATAACGTCCTGATACAGAACGCGACCATTCTGAACGTCAAATTGCAATAGGGGCCGGCCATGAAAAGCATTTCATCGTTGATGTTGGCCGCCTCGCTGCTCAGTTCATTTTCCGTCCAGGCCGGCTGGGTAACCATTCCCGGTTCCGGCTCGGTGACGGTAAAGGTTAGCAGCCTCAAGGAACGGCAATTCCGCACCACAGTGCGGCAACAATACGACTATAGCTGCGGAGCCGCGGCGCTGGCGACACTGCTTACTTATCACTACCATGACCCCATAAGCGAAGACAAGGTTTTCCAAGAAATGTGGGAGAACGGCGATCAGGACAAAATTCACCGCGAAGGCTTTTCCTTGCTGGACATCAAGCAATACCTTGAAGCCCACGACTATTCTGCCGACGGTTATGAAGCGCCGCTCGACAAGCTGGCCGAAGTCGGCATTCCGGCCATCGTCCTGATCCGGGAAAATGGCTACAACCATTTCGTAGTAGTGAAGGGACTCCGCAATGGCCAAGTGGCCGTGGGAGACCCTTCTGCCGGAGCGAAAATCTTTCCTCGGGAGGAGTTTGAAAAAATGCTGATCAACCGAATCCTGTTCGTGATCAATGGCGCTCGGGATAAGGTGGTTTTTGACAGCAGGCAGGACTGGCACATTCGAGAAAAAGCGCCACTGGGCATCGCAGCAGGCCCGACCGACTTGGCCAACATGATATTGCTGCGCCGGTCGCCTAGTGATTTATGAGGAAATCCCATGAAAACCAGAATTCCAGCTACCCTTCTGAAAGTAGCTTTATGCACTGCGGCATGTTTTTCACCCGCAGCTCAGACTAGCACGCTCAACCACGGCTTTGAAAACTGCCGTGTCGCCACTGCCGACGAACTGGATGAAATGCGCGGCGGATTTGATTTGAACGTTGGCGGGTTGCATCTCTCCTTCTCCATTGACAGAGTAACGTTCATCAATGGAACGCTGGTCGCCATAACCAGTTTGAACATACCGTCACTGAATTCTCTAGGCAACCTGCAGGCTGTTGCGGACAGCATCAACCCACAGGCAATCATAGCCAGCCTGCAGAATGCTGCCGGCAGCAGCGTCAATCCGGTCACCACCATTCAAAATGGTCCGCAGAATACATACATCCTGCCCGATGGGTTCAACCTGTCCACGACCGCGCTCAATACGGTCGTCCAGAATACGCTCGATAATCAGGTTATCCGCAACATGACGATCCTGAACGCGACGCTGAACAGCCTGGCGCTGGTACGCGCAATGGCAATTTCATCCTCCCTCAACCAGATGCTCAACGGCTCTGTTCGCTAGTGCACCATCCCGAACAATTAAGGTAGCCAAAATAAAATCTGGCGGAACCCGGTATCTCCCGGATTCCGCCGCGTGTTATAGAAGCCCACCACAATCAGAAACTGATGGGCACGCGCAGGGTCAATTGCGTATCCGGAGTATCTCTGGTTAGGCCCGCACCAAGAGTCAAACTGACAGTGGTCTTGTTGTTGACGCGGTAGGAATAGCCGAGCAGGAGACTGGCCAGTTGTATGGGGGTGGCACTAGGCGGCGCAACCCCGTCGACCTTGGTTCTGCCGATATAGGTATGCTCATAGCCCAAGCTGAAAGCGGCCCTTTCGTTGAGCGCAAGACCCATGCCGAAATTGAGCCCGATGGCATTGCCTGGCTCGACCTTACCGATGTGCTGCCCCAGAATGTCCTGGTTCACGTCGCGTCCAACATTCCACAAGTAGTTGACTCCGCCAAAAAACACGGCCGGATCCGATGGGTAAATCACGCTCAGACTGGGCTGGATTCCATAAAAGCCCGAACCGGTGGGCAACTCCTCCTGTAGCGAGCTTACCGGCGTGGAGCCAGAAACATAGCTCACCTCGAACGGATCCTTGCCGGTGCGCGTCTTGAAGCGCAGACCGGCAACGTAATAGGGGCCATCCGTACCGGGCTCGTTGAGCTGATAACGCGCCCCAAACTCGATGTCTCCGATTCCTTTGCCGGTGGCGTTGAAGGCACTGTCCATGGCGGCCCCTGTGCCAAGAGGACGGGTGACCGAGTCGTCATTACGGTAAACGTACGGCAGTTTAGCTTCCACTTCCAGTCGGTTGCTCAAGCCATAGCGCGCCGTTACCGCGCCGATCCAGGTTTGGCGATTCACGGTTTGTACATCGATCAGGCCGATCACTATTGCTGGAATGATGGTGTAGCCAACGAGCGCGACACGGTTGGTTGAAGAGTACGAATACTGGACTGAAGGCTCCAGCACAAACTGGCCGTGTGCTGTGAGCACGCCGGGCTGCTCGAAAAGCTGGGCTATTGCTGGCGGGCGGGTCTCCTCCTTTTTCTCTGGTGCCTGCCCGACCGGCTGGGGAGCAGCGTCGGTCCGGGCCACTTTTTCGACGAGCGGCTTCGTCGGGGCCCCACCCGCGCTGGCTTGCAATGTCGCCAGCTGCTTCCGTGTTTCCTGTAACGCCTGCTTATGAGCCAGCAGCTTTTTCTTCTCTTCATCCAGAGCATGCTGCATCACGGCCAGCTCCTCGCTTTGCTCTTCCAGTTGCCGCTGGATCTGGACAAGGTCAGGTCTTGCCGGAGGGGCTTCCTGACCATAAGCCGAAGTGATGACGACCAGTGCCCATATCAGGCTACCTTTTGCGGAAGTTTTGATATGATTCTGGCCCATGCCGCTCTCTTTTTTAAGGGTGTAAGTTTAATTTATAGTTCACATTTTTATTTTCGTTTTGGTGTGTGAAATAAACTTTTGGACGAATAGCCCTGTCATACGATAACCTTCAGACGGAACAAAGTGAGGGCACGATGAAATCGAAACACGCGATGTTATTTGTAGTCGGAATGATTCTGGGAGGGCAGGCAATGGCATGGAACGGTAGTGGATACCGCAAGCCAGACGCGAACGAACTAAAAAAACGTCTGGGCTCGGAGCAGTATCACGTCACGCAGGAAAACGGCACGGAATCGGCATTCCGCAACGCCTATTGGGACAACAAGAAAGAAGGTGTCTACGTCGATGTCGTGTCGGGCGAGCCGCTGTTCAGTTCCCTCGACAAATTCGATTCGGGCACCGGCTGGCCCAGCTTCACCAAACCGCTGGAACCGGCCCATGTGGCTCTGCACGAAGACCGCTCGCACCTCATGACGCGCATCGAGGTCCGCAGCAAGCTCGGCGACTCGCACCTGGGCCACCTCTTCGACGACGGCCCCGCCCCCATCGGCAAGCGCTACTGCATGAACTCGGCGTCGCTGCGTTTCATCCCGAAGGAAGACCTGGAAAAAGAAGGCTACGGCGAATACCGCAGGCTATTCGACAAGAAATAAACCTAAAAAGCGATCAAGGCACAACGGTATCGATGACGATCGCCACGCCTTGCTGCCCGAGCTTGACCGGACCGATTTTCCCCTGCAAGTCACCGCTTTGCGCCATGGCCTGACCCGACTTCGACACGCGCGCACTGATCATCACTTCAGCATGATTTGAAAGCTTGTCGTTCGGCGACATGGACACGGCATCGTCCAGCGTAAAACGGTAGGGGAGCTGCTTGGAGTCGATCTTCAAGCTGGCTATGGGCATTTTTGGGCCTTGCGGCGCCTGCGCGAAAATAAACACCTGATCAGTGGGGCTCACCTTGGCAATGAGATCCTTGCTCACCGTCACCATGCCGGAAATAGCCGCCGCGCCCTGCCGCCGCGGTTGTTCGGTTTTTTCGCCCGCTCCGCCTTTCTCACCCAGCTTGCTCATGTTATCCAGGCCGCCGAGGCTGGCCGCAAGCTTCTCGGCCTCATCAGCCGCTGCCGCGATATCCTTGGCGACGTCCGCATCCGGCGGGACAAGCGTTAGCAGCCGCCGCCAATACGAGGCCGCCTGAGCAAAATCCTTGTTCTGATAGGCTGCGGATGCGGCAAGATTCAGCGCCTTCTCATCGTTCGGATTCAACTTGAGCGCCTTATTGATCAGTTCCAGCGGTTTCCCCTGCAGATTCTGTCCCTGCGCCATGGCGAGCGCATCGGCGTAATCCGCCAGCAAGCGTGCATCGTCGGGGAGCAGCGCGGCAGCTTTCTCGAACGCCTGTGCGGACTCGTTGTACTTTCCGGTCGAGGCATAACTGCGTGCCAGCATGTACCAGCCGGCGGCATCATCCGGCTTCGTCTTCAGCTTGGCTTCCAGCGCTGCGATCATGGGGGCCGCATCGTGCTGGCCTTGTTCTGCCACTGCCGCGGGAGCTTCGGCGCGTGACATGAGCAGTGCTTCGGGGTTGCCCAGGCCCACATACATTGCGATCGCCAGCGCCGGAATCGCTCCGGCCAGCACATATCCCGGCCAGCGACGTGGCTGGGCAGCCGCGACAGGAGCGGATTCAAGCGGCACATCCTCGCTCAGGCGTTTTTCGATTTCCCGCCGGGCATCCTCGTATTGCGCTGCATCCAGTTCGCCGTTATCGAGATCCGCCTTCAATTCGGCCAGCTGATCGTAATAGATGGCGACATTGACCTCTTTTCTATCCACCTGGGCTATCTGACCAGGCCTGATATCGCGCCGCAGCAATGGCGGCAGAACAAACGCCAGGGCCACTGCGATAAAAAGGAGAAAAAGCGCCCAGAACAGCGAAATCGTCCAGAAATTACTCATGATTTATTTCCGTTGTTACCCAGAAGAGCCGCCACGCGTTTCTTCTCTTCTTTGGATAAGGGTTCGTCGACAGGGCGGTTGCCGCGTCGCTGGATGTAGACATAGAGGCCGCCCACCGCGCCGATCAGCAGCGCGAACGGTCCGAACCACAGCAGCCAGGTCAGTGGTTTGACCGGCGGTTTGTAGAGCACGAAATCGCCATAGCGCTGGGTGAGATAGTCGACGACCTGCTCGTCGCTCTTGCCGGCGCGCATCTGTTCACGGATTTCCTGACGCAGGTCCTGCGCCAGGTCGGCACGGGAACCCGCCAGCGATTCGTTCTGGCACACCAGGCAGCGCAAATCCTCGGAAAGCTTGATCATGCGCTGCTCCAGCACGGGGTCTTCGGCTACCGGTTTGGCTTCGCCAGCCATGGCGGCAAACGGCAACCATAGTACGAGAGCTATCATCCACGGTCTCATTGCTGCAACTCCTTCACCAGGGGAAGAATTTTCTTGTCCAGGCTCTCGCGGGTCACCGGGCCGGTGTGCTTGTAGCGGATGATGCCGTTCCTGTCGATGAGATAGGTCTCGGGAACGCCGTACACCCCGTAGTTGATGCCGACCCGGCCATCGAGATCGACGACGGTCTCCACATAGGGATTCCCGTAGCGATTAAGCACGGCCTGCGCATCGCCTGGCTGGTCCTTGTAGTCCATGCCATAGATCGGCACGATGCCCTGCTTCGACAAATCGAGCAGGACCGAGTGCTCCTCCCGGCAGGAAGCGCACCATGAGGCCCACACATTGAACAGCCAGACTTTGCCGCGCAGGTCCGCCGGGCTCAGTTGTTTGGCCGGATCGGACAGCAGGGCAAGCTTGAAATCGGGCGCCGGCTTGCCGATCAGCGGCGAAGGCACTTCGCGCGGATCGAGCCTGAGGCCGATGGCGAGAAAGCCCACCAGCACGATGAAAATACCCAGGGGAATCAGGAAACGCTTCATGCTCCAGCCCTCCCTTGCTTGCGCGAGGTGCGATAGCGTCGGTCGGTGATCGACATCGCACCGCCCAAGGCCATCAGCACCGCGCCGATCCAGATCCATACCACGAAGGGCTTGTGGAACAGCCTCACACTCCAGGCGCCGCCATCCAGCGATTCACCCATCGCGGTATACAGGTCGCGCGTGAAACCGTAGTCAATAGCCGATTCGGTGAAGGGCATGCCGGACGCGGTATAGGTACGCTTTTCCGGGTAAAGCGTGGTGACCGGCTTACCGTCTCGGCTCACTTCCAAGGTGCCACGCGCCGCCTTGTAATTGGGGCCATCCATATCTTGCGCCCCCTTGAAAAGGAAGGTGTAGCCCTTCAGGGTCACGGTATCGCCCACGTTCATACGCACGTTACGCTCGGTCTCGTAGGCCGACACCATGGTGACGCCGATGACGGCAACCGCCACGCCGAAGTGGGCCAGATTCATGCCGTAAAAGTTCGCCGACCACCCGCCGCCGCCACGTAAACGCCCTTGCACGTTGATGGCAATGCTGACGACGATCCACAGGGCCAGCAAAATCCCCAGGGAGACCATCGGCTTCCAGGCACCCAAGGTCAGCGGCAGCAGCAACGCGACCACGACGCTGGCGCCAAAACCCCATTTCAGCCGGTCAGCCAGTTCAGGCACGCTGGCCTGTTTCCATCGCGCCATTGGGCCAACCCCAATCAGCAAAAGCAAGGGCGTGACCAGGGGCACGAACACGGAATTGAAATAAGGTGGCCCGACCGAAATCTTGCCCAGGCCAAGCGCATCGAGAAACAACGGGTAAAGCGTGCCCAGCAGTACTGCACCGGTTGCCGTCAGGAGCAGGATGTTATTGGCCATCAAAAAGGATTCGCGCGACACCAGCGCGAAACGACCGCCCAGCCCGACCTGGGAGGCGCGGAAGGCGAACAGCAGCAACGAGCCGCCGATCACCACGGCGAGGAAGGCGAGAATGAACAGTCCGCGCGCCGGATCGGTGGCGAAGGAGTGTACTGAAGACAGCACGCCGGAGCGCACCAGGAACGTGCCGAGCAGGCTCAGGGAGAATGCGCCGATGGCAAGGAACACCGTCCACGCCTTGAAGGTGCCGCGCTTTTCTGTCACCGCCAAGGAATGGATCAGTGCCGTACCCACCAGCCAGGGCATCAGCGAAGCATTCTCGGTAGGATCCCAGAACCACCACCCGCCCCAGCCCAGCTCGTAATAGGCCCACCAGCTGCCCATCATGATACCCAGGGTCAGGAATGACCATGCCGCCGTGGTCCAGGGGCGAGACCAGCGCGCCCAGCTGGCATCCAGCTTGCCGGAAATCAGTGCGGCCAGTGCGAAAGCAAAAGCCACGGAAAACCCGACATAGCCCATGTACAGGATAGGCGGATGAATCACCATGCCCGGGTCCTGCAGCAGCGGATTCAGGTCAGAGCCGTCCATGGCTGCGGGCAGCAAGCGGATGAAAGGATTGGAAGTGGTGAGCATGAACAGCAGCAAGCCGCAGCTGACCAGACCCATCACGCCGATCACCCGTGCCACCATGTCATCGGGCAGATGACGGCTGAACAAAGTCACCGCCAGCGTCCACAGGGCGAGAATAAATGTCCACAGCAGCAGCGAGCCTTCATGCGAGCCCCAGGTAGCGGTAAAGCGATAAATGGGCGGAAGCTTTGAAAAGGAATGTTGCACGACGTTCAGGACTGAAAAATCATTGATCAGGAATGAATAGGCCAGGCAACCGAAAGCGATGGCGACGAAGAGAAACTGGGCGCGTGCAGCCGGCCTGGCGACCGACATCCATGCCGGGTTGTTGCGCGCGGCACCCGCCAGCGGCAGGATGCTTTGTGTTAGCGCCAGCAGCAGCGCCAGGATTAACGAAAAATTACCGAGTTCTGGAATCATTATTTTCCTTGGGGAGGGACTAAGGTTTTCTGGGCTTTTTGCGCCTGTTCCAGCGCGCTGGCCGCTTCGGGCGGCATATAGTTTTCGTCATGCTTGGCCAGCACCTGCGTTGCGACAAACACGCCGCTGTCGTTCAGGCGGCCTTCCGCCACTACGCCCTTGCCTTCCTTGAACAAGTCAGGCAACAGGCCGGTGTAAGTAACCGAAAGGGTTTGCGCAGTATCGGTGACGCGGAAATGCGCCGTCACGCCGTCCTTCTCGCGGCGCAGGCTGCCCGCCTCGACTAGCCCGCCAATCCGAAAAGAGCGGTCACGCGGCGCCTCACCCTTGACCACCTGCGTCGGGCTGAAGAAAAACACCAGATTGCTGCGGAAAGCGTTGAGCACCAGTGCTGCCACCACGCCCAGGGCGATCACCGCGACGGCGACCAATATCAGTTTCTTATGCCGTGATTTCATCGTTGCGCTCATCCTTATCAAACTTGTCCTTCTCGACCTTGCCATATTTCACAGTATGTTTTGCCAGCGTCAACGCCTTTTGCCGGTGCGCCCTCAACAGCAGTATCTCGCCGACAACCAGGACCGCGGTCACGGCATAGGATCCCCACACGTAAAAGGCGTAGCCCCCCATGTGAAAAAATTCCGACCAGCTATTCCAGTTCACGCTTCGGCCTCCACCATTTGCGCCACCCACTGGCTATTTTTCTCACGCTCCAGGATGATGCTGCGCGCCCGGGACAACGCCGCTGCGATGGCGTACATCCACGCGGCCAGCGCCATCACCAGCATGCCCACGAGCATGATGCTGGCCATGCTCGGAGCTTTGGTCATGCTCACTGAGGCCCCCTGATGCAGGGTATTCCACCATCTGACGGAAAAATAAATGATCGGCACGTTGACCACGCCCACCAGCGCGATCAGCGCACCGGCACGGTCGGCACGGCGGGGATCGTCGATCGCCGCCTGCAGCGCCATGAAGCCGAGATACAGGAAAAACAGGATGAGTTCGGAAGTCAGGCGCGCATCCCACACCCACCAAGCGCCCCAGGTCGGCTTGCCCCACAGCGCTCCCGTCCACAACGACACGAAAGTCAGCATGGCGCCGGTGGGTGCGAGGGCGCTCGCCATCATGAATGAAAGGCGCGTGTTGAAAGCCAGCCCGAGCGCCGCCCAGAAGGCCATCACCACGTAAATAAACATGGACATCCAGGCGGCGGGCACGTGGATGAAGATGATGCGGTAGGCTTCGCTCTGCTGAAAATCGGTGGGTGCAAGGAACAGCCCGATATACAGGCCAGCCACGCAAAACAGCGCTGCCGCGCCGTAAAACCATGGGATCATCTTCCCGGCAAGACCGTAGAAAGTCGCCGGTGAGGAATATTTATACCAGTTCAAGCTGCTCATCCTAGAAACCGCAATTCATCAACCGCAAAGACGCGAAGGCGCAAAGAGCACAAGGACATAAAATCCATCAGGCACCCACTTATCTGGTGACTGGAAAGATTCCGATAACAGATTGTTGTTCCTTTGCGTTCTTTGCGCCTTTGCGGTTCAAATGCATTTTTTAGGTTCATCATTCAATTGAGATCCGTAACGCCGCGGACACCGCCCACGGCGTCAGCATGAAAGCTAAAATCAGAATACTGCCCAGCAACGACAGGTGAGCTTCCGAGCCTAGGCCCGACATCGCGCCATCCACCGCGCCGGCACCGAAGATCAGCACCGGGATGTAGAGCGGCAACACCAGCAGCGACACCAGCACACCGCCGCCGCGCAACCCCAGTGTCAGGGCGGCGCCTATCGCACCGATCAGCGACAGCACCGGCGTCCCGAGCAGCAGCGAAAACACCAGCACACCCAGCGCCTCGTTCGACAGGCCGAACTGAACGCCCAGCACCGGCGCCATGAGGATCAGCGGCACCCCGCTCACCAGCCAGTGAGCCAGTATCTTACCGGTTATCCAGACCACCGGGGAAGTCGGCGTCAATACCAGCTGTTCCAGCGTGCCATCGGCGTAATCGCTCGCGAACATCCGGCCAAGAGACAGCATCGCCGCCAGCAGGGCAGCCACCCACACCACGCCGCCACCCATCAGGCGCAGCAGCTTGGGATCGGGCCCCACGCCAAGCGGAAACAGACTGGCGACGATGACGAAAAAAAACAGCACGGTAAGCACATCCCCGCGCCGCCTCATGGCCAGCGTCAGCTCGCGCCGCAGCAGTACAAAGACAATTTGCAGCGTGGTCATAGCGTCAATGGCAAGGTTTTGGGCGCGATGCCCGTAATCATGACCGGCTGGTGCGTGGTCATCATCGCCATGCCCCCCTGGCGCAAATGCTCGCCGATCAAAGTCTGCACCAGTTGCAGGGCAGCCTGATCGAGTGCTGTCAATGGCTCATCGAGTATCCACAACTTGGCCTTGACCAGCATCAGACGGGCCAGCGCAACGCGCCGACGCTGCCCTTGGGACAGCGATTTCGTCGGCAGGTTCAAACAATGGCCCAAACCGAGGTGCCCCAGCGCACCCTTCACCTCATCACTATCCACCGGGATTCCCGCCAGGCGACAGGAAAAATCGAGATTCTCGGAGGCGCTCAGATCTTCCTTGACCGCAGGCGCATGCCCGAAATAAGCCATCTCGGCATGGTAGGTCGCGCGCGCCGCGCCGATTTCTTCGCCGCGCCACAGAATTTCACCGAATTCCGGCGTCAGCAGACCGCACACCATGCGCAGCAGACTGGTTTTGCCACTGCCGTTGGCGCCCTGCACCAGCAGCAATTCACCTTCGTTGAGTGTGAAGTCAAGGTGGCTGAACAGCGTGCGCTCGCCTCGTACACAGGCGAGGTCTTTCCCTTCCAGCATTAATGTTTACCCAAAATTTTTGTAACGGCGGTTTTCTAACCGATCCGGGAAGAAGGGATTGTACTGGAAAAATGCAACGCCTTTACACCGGCGGAAGCATGCTCGGGTATTTAATTTATCCGACCGAGGCGATGAATGGGCCCCGCGTTACATGACTCTAAAAACCCTATTCACCACGGTGGCCGCGATGGAAGATCCTGCCAAAAACTACTACGGCGAATTCCGCAGGCTGTTCGAAAAGAAATGAGCGTGACAGCTTGAGCTTGCCGCGAATAAATAACTTTTCCAGGTTCAATAAAAACAGGGCCGGCAACAACCGACCCGCTTTCTTCATCCGCCTAGGGAAGCGGCTCGCATGAGCGAGCCTCCCCTCCCCGAGCTTACTTCAACTTGTAAATATACCTTACACCAGCGAATGTGACATTCTGATTCTGATTGAGGGCAACGGTCGCGTTGTCGGAATAGGCAAATGGCACGCCGTTGTATCCCCAGGTCCATTCGTCCAGCTTCGTGCGTTGGTGTATGAAGTCGACACGGATATCGGCGTTTTTCTCCAGCGCATACTTGCCAAACAAATTCAACCTGGACTGCCGATATACGACATCTGGAAGACCGATCGCCGCCTGGGCTGTATTGTTCACCAACGTGGTGCCGGTGGTGGTTTGATCCGCCGTTAGGCCATACTTGGTGATGTCATTGATATACGACAGATCCCCGCCTACCTCGAGTCGACTGGTCGGCCTGCCAACCACACCGAGCCCTACTGTGGTGCTGACATTATCCAAGGCAGCTATGTAGCCGGTGGAGTGATTTACGTGATCCAGGGTCTGATCGCCCTGAGCCCAATAGCCGGTCAGCTTCCATGCCTCGGACAGGGTATAAACCGCGTTGAGGCTGTATGAGCGCATGTTGGTATCGCGCATGCCCTTGATGCCCGCGGTGGTGTACCGGTCCCTTCCGTCTTCAACTATGAGCTGCAGGGACAGCTGGTTACTCGGGTCCCAGTCAACTGCCACTCTGACCTTGTCACGCTCGCGATCCGACATGGACATCGGGAAAATCGCGGTGGGAGACACGCCAACGATAGTGCCGGCGGGGACAATGCTGCCATAACCAGCTCCAGCAGCGATGGCCGCAGCACTGGTTTGGAGAGAGTACCAATCCGACCCTTCTCGCTTACTGCTCACATAGCTGACGGCTGCGTTGAGCGTTTCAGACATGGAACGCCGCAGTTCGGCACGATAGCCTGTCTCTTCGGTTTTCGCCCGCAACGCCGAAAGGCCGGCGACTTTGTCGGTGCTATCGGGAGTGCCTCGATCCAGCATGTCATAATTAACCCCCAGAGTCGCCCGATAGTTGTCCGGCAGCTGATAGCTTGCTTCCAGTTTACCGGCCAGCCTCTTCGACGAAGTCAGGCCATTGGTAAAGAAATTCGCGGGCGTCGTCGTCACCCCCTCTACGTTGTAATAGGCGATCGGCGTCTTGTCCTTTTTGTCCTCGTAACGCACATTGGCAAGCAGGGAAAGTTTAGCCATGGGACGTGCTGTCAGGCCGAGCTGGACCAGGCTGGAATCCACGACCCCACCCAGGTTGCTGATGCCGGCAGGGGCACCCGTCAGTCCCATGCTGCCGAAGTCCTCGTTCTGCGTGGCATGGGTATAAGCGTACTTGAAGGTGGCTCGGGTTGTAGGCGTGAAGGCATAGTTGCCGGAGACATAAAGCTGGTGCGCCTGGTTGTCGGGCGGCAGCGCCATGGGCATTCCCAGGATGCCCTGAATGCCGGTGAGGCCACCCGAAAGTGCCGTTGGAGCGCCCAGAGGGTTATTTAACGTACCCGGCACGGTTGGCGTCAGGGAGCCGTTAGCGTTGGTGAAAAACGAGCCGTAATAGCCCCCGCTCACCATGAATTTCTCGCCGGAAAAATTCAGTTTGGTCTCGAACTGTTTGGTTGTGGAGTTGACCGGCTCGGGCAGCATCAGCAGCGCCCACTGGGTGACGCCAGCAGTACAACCGATTTGCCCCGCCTGCGCGGGTGCCGCACCCGAGGTACAGGCAAAGCCTTTGCCGAACAGCCGCGCCCCATCCTTGTCTTCGTTCTTGAAGTTCGCCTCGAACTGGAGGTTAGGGGTGAGCCATTTCTCCACGCCGAGGCTGAGGCCCTTGCGCTTGAGATCGAGGTTTAGATCCGTCCCTGCACCGGGGGTGGCCAATCTTACGACGCTCGGGGTGGTCGTTCCGGCACCCTGCAGGCCGGTATTGATGGTGCGGATATCGTGGCGGGTAATCTCGTTATATTCCGCGGAATACTTCCAGTCCCCCTGTTTATTCTGCGAAAAGCGCAGTTCACGGTTGTCGAGACCCAGGTTGCGGCCTTCGAAATTCGTCCATAGCCCCGTCGCATCGTCGCGTTTGACGATATCGAAGTCCAGCAGGAGAGAGGCGTCATCCTTGCGCATGCCGTTGTATTGCCCGAAGATCGCCCTGTCCTTGCTATCGCCGCTGGCAACGCCCAGCCCGACGCTTACCGAGCTATCCGGCTTGATGTATTGTGCGATGTCCTCCTCGGCGTGCGCCGGCCCGAAGGCCGCGAGCACAGAGAGGACAATGAGTTTCTGGCTGAAGCCAAAATGCTGTTTGGATGTGTTCATCATCGATCTCCCGGTCTCAGCGCAGGTTGAACTGCGGGGTTGGGTTGGTAGCGCTCGGGTTGTTGCTGCCATGCACCTGGGTATGGCAGTTCAGACAACCCCGCCCTTGGGTAATGTTGATATTGCTCTTGCCGGACGAGGTAGCCGTTGGCCGCAATGCGGTCGGTCCTATATTGCCGGTCAGTGCAGGGATAGTGCCTCCATGTGGTGTATGGCACGATTGGCACAGGAATGGCGGCCGCATCTTCAGCATGCTCTCTGCCGTGGTGCCATGCGGGTTATGGCAGTTCGAGCAGTCTTCACTGACCGGCTCATGGTTATGGACGAACGGCCCGCGTTTCTCCATATGGCAGGTGTAGCAGGTATCGACCACGCTATCGCGCTTCATGAGTTTCGGCCCGGCCGATCCATGCACATTGTGGCAGTCCGAGCACGCCATCTTGCCCTCAACGATCGGGTGGTGCGAAGGCTTGTTGACCTGAGCGCGCTGTTCCTTGTGGCAAGTGAAGCAGAGCTCGGTCTGGGTGCGTTTGTCGCGCACCACATCTTTTGCCGAGTGAATCTTGTGGCACGTTGAGCACGCCACGTCGCGAGCTTGATGGGTGCTTCCCATCCAGTGCGAACGCTTCGCATCCTTCTGGTGGCACTCCAGGCAAGAGCCATTGCGCTCTTCGACCGGGGTGTCGGTTCTCTTGCCTTGAATACCGAAGTAGTGATCAACCCGATCAGCGGAGGGAAGGCTACCCGGCGCCAACTGCCCGGAATAAGTGCGTTCGGGTTTCGGGCGAATCTTGGTGTCCTGGGCGTTGAGTACGTGCGCTTCACTTTCACCGTGGCATTTGGTGCAAGTCGGCGTGCGGCTGTCTGCGACAGTACCGTGCTTGGTTTTGCCGATGGCGAGCAAGCCTGGGGCGTCGGCTTCATCGTGGCAGCTCGTACACTTGGCATCGCCCTTGAGGACGAGGTCCTTGGGCGCTTCCTGGGGCGCCACTTTGGCCACAACCACCTTGGGCGCTTCTTTCCCTGCGGCCGGTTTTGGAATGTCGGCGGCCATGGAGGAAGATACCCCCACCGCGGCACCAATAAACGCACACAAGGTCAACACCTGTCGCAAGAGCTTCATTTTATTTCTCCCCTAACTTTAAAACCACCCGTGCGACCCGAAAGAAGCCGCGCCGTTAAATACACCTTTATTGAATAGAAAGAATCCAGTCGGCCAGATTTTTCTGCTCGTTAATGTCCTTGGTATCGATGAGCTTGTGCTTTTCTTCCTTGCCGTCTGAAAGTTTGACCATCGGCTCCGTGGTGAAGTTGGTGATCAGCTTGCTCTGGC